>Ga0302123_10002283_pt1 | contig 13124 bp, 8 predicted proteins | sample CB21_321_MG_FD_203109 | JGI IMG/M metagenome (GOLD analysis project Ga0302123, IMG submission 203109) | Marine microbial communities from Western Arctic Ocean, Canada - CB21_32.1 | ecosystem: Environmental > Aquatic > Marine > Oceanic | place: Canada: Western Arctic Ocean | collected 2017-09-28 | reverse complement strand
TCACAAAACGCCTTGTCCACCAGATTCCTGACGACGGCAACGCCGTACTTCACGAACTGCTCGGTGAAATCTAGATCGCTGTTGTCAACCTTGAAACTGATACGCTGTGCCTTCTATTAGCCCCGAACGAACGAGGTTCCCATGAAAACCCATATTGATGAGCATACCGGCCGAGAAATTCATGTATTTACCGACTTACAGCGCGGCTGCATAGTCGACTATTTCCGACTGCCCAGGCGGTTGCCCGATCACCGGATTATCGCCTTCACCGCCGCTACCAGTTCATCCGCATCCCTGAATGCCCGTGGCACGATCGCGTCGCAGCCATATAATCTCTTGTCTTCGTTCAAAATGCAAGCGGAGGACTGGCAACTGGTTCTTGTCGATCCCGACAGCGGCGACACAGAGGCCCTGGACCTGCGGTTCGACCTCGCCCTGAAGCTGCGCGAAAGCGATGGCCGCCTCTGGGTCGTGAACGGCAATAAAATCCAGCGAATCGACCTGCCCGACGGCGATCTGCAGACTGTTACTACCCTGCCACCGGACTGCCCGGGCAACCCGGTCGATATCACGTGCGACGGTCGTACTCTTCTTCTGTCTCACCACGAGGACGACCAGCCGAGGCTGCCGGCACCCGATTTCTGTGATGCCGACTGGTTTTGGAACCTGATCGAACGACCGCGAAGCGGTGTCCTCTATGCCTTCGACATTGAAACACAGGTCGCTACGATATTGCAGCAGACCGACGGCACGATGCCGATGCACGTCGACAGTTCTCCGGTCGATCCCACATTGATAAGATACTGCTGGGACGGTTCAGCGGTTTATGACCAGCGTGTCTGGGCGGCGCGTACCGATGGCAGCCGGCCGCCATGGAAAATCAGGCCGCAGGCGAACGGGGAACTCGTCGCACATGAGTTCTGGTGGCCCGACGGCGAATTGATCGCCTACAAGTTTCAGGACCGGCGGAACGATCCCACAGTGCGCGAATGCCCGTACGCCGAGTATTCTCCCTGCCCCACCCAGTTGTGCCTGGCCGATCGCGATGGCCGCGAGGTATACTGCTCCGACCCGGTGAACATGTGGCACTCGCACATTAACGTGTCGCCGAACTGCCGGTATGTCTCCGGGGAGGGCTCCCACGACCATTTGTCTGTCTATGTTGCCGCCTTCGACATCGGCTCCACTAACATCGATTTCGTGCCGCTGGCCACGATACACACACCCTACCTTGCCTTTGCCGGGAACTGCGTAAACGCCGGGTTCAGTGCCGACAGCCGCTGGCTGATTTACAATGACACGATCGATGGCACTTTGCAGGTGTGCGCCGTGGCTGTGGACCTGTAGACGAATGCATTGACATCCGGTCCGCGCCACTGCAGTCAACGCACCGCCACCGGGCTAAACCGGGTGGCAACGTGACCGTGCAGGTCCCGTGTGGTATCGACTGCCTGCACCTACCCCTGCGGCGGGATGCGCAGGAGCGTGAACGGATATAGGACCGTGCAGTAGACCGTGCCGTCGCTGGCAACGATCATGGCGAGGATGTGATGCAGCGGTGCCAAAGTGCCGCCAGGCAGCGTGTGGAAGCCGTGCGTCGAAGGTTTGCCGCTGGTGAAATCGAAGAAGTCCGGGTTCTTCACTGCCACCGGACCGAGGTCGCTCATCGTACGCTGCTGCGGATCAAACCGGATCAGGTGATGCAGAGAGCCGCTGCCGATGCCGGTCGTGTTGTCGATCTTGATCACGGAGTATACCCGACCGTCCGCAGCGATACTGAGCGAGCTGCGGGAATCCGGATTGTTGCCGATGATCCGCGGCCCCAGCGACTCGGCCTCCACCGGCTGGCCGGTGGGGCCGTCCAGGTCGATTACGAACAGGCGTGCGTCGTTCAACAACTGCAGGTACGCCGTCCTGCCGTCCTCCGCCAACCGCCAATCCGGATGTACGGCATCGTCCCCGATGACTTCGAGAAACGCGGTACCGTCGACCAGCAGCTCGTCGACAGTTGCTTCCTGAGTCTGCGGATCGTACCGCGCGACCTTGTAGTCCGCCGTGATCGCGGTGGCCCGACCTCTTTTGTCGATCAGCGTATTCGGCTGATCGCGCAGGATCGGGCCGAGTAGGCGATAGCCTTGTTCCGGCTGCTTCATGTCGTAAACCATCCAGTACTCGTGCTCGCAGGTGATGACATAGATCAGCCCACGCGCCTCGTCGGCGACGACATCGATCACGCCTTCGCCTTCTGTCGAACCGTCCGGCAGCCGGGGATCTCCTAATGGCATGGGCATACCGAGGTTTCGGGCGGTCCCGGTCTCCGGATCGTAGGTCAACACGTAACCGCCCAGGTATGTCGGTATGTTGCCCGACTCCTGTTCAGCCGCTGTTGCATAGCCCTGCTTGGTGCCGACATAGATCGTGCCGGAGGGGCCGACGAAATTGCGGGTGTGGATCTTGGACTGGGCGGCGTAGCCGGTCGGTGTCAGGGGCAGCCCCGCGACCTCATGGGCATCGATCACAATCCGCATTTTCTCTGTCTCCGGATCGAATTCGACCAGGTACGCATTGCGTCCATACGCTGCTGTACCGACGTAAATCTTCCCGTTCTTGCCTTCACACAGGCCGAAGTAGCCGGACTCTTCGGTGGTTGTCTCGGGCGGGATATGGTAGGCCTTGCCCCAGGCGTACCCGTCTTTGGCGCCCGGCACCATCGTGACTTTGACGGGTATCGTGTGGCTGGACGTGAGGATCAGGAGAAAGGCGCACAGCGCCGGGACGAATCGTGCTGGTTGGGTCATGTGGCTCATGAAGGTTTGGAAGGGAGGTTTTGGATTCCGTGTGCTTCGACGTGGCGTACCCCAGTTTTGGGATGTTGCCAAATTATTACCTGAACCTGCCATCGCTGTGCCGGGTGACGTTTTGATGGAGCAGGGAAAAGCATCTTTTTATTCCTTCGGCGACCAGAAGAAGCCGCGCCGGAACAGGCCACCGATGTCGGCGGGGTTGAGGACCCGGATGGCGATCGTGTTCTTCTGGCCCGGCTCGATCAGGTCGGTCACGTCCAGCTCAAAGGCATGGTTGTGGTACCACCAGACGCTGCTGGGCTTGTGGTGGGCGTACTTGCCGTTGATCCAGACCCATCCCTCGTCGATGGTGCCGCCGCACCAGAACTTGATCGTGCGGCCCTTGAACTTCTGGTCCACCTCCAGCGTGGCCCGGTACCAGCCGATGCCGTCGTAGTCGTGTCCGGCCTCGTCCTCGGGCGGGTCCTGCTGGTCCCAGGTGTAGTAGGTGTTCTTCGTGCCCCAGTCGCGGTCATCGAACCCCGGCTTGTGCCAGCCACCGACGATGCCCTCGTTGTGCAGGTCCCGGCGGAATGTCATCTCCAGCGGCAGCGGCGCGACCAGCTCGCCCTTTTCCCCGTTAATCTTGGCGGCGTGCGTGGCAAAGATCTTCTGGCGCCCTGCGGGAAAGTAGAATCTCTCCTGCATGGGGCCGTTCTCGATGAAGAACGGATAGATCTCGTGAAGTTGGTTCTCGAGCGCCACCATTTGACCGGCGGCGGCGGCGGCGGCGGTGTAGTCCAGGCGCATCTCTGCGGCGTTCAAATCGGCGTAGGCCATCAGGTGATCGGCGATCAGGGCGAAGGCCTCCACCCGCTCGCGCTGCACCTGGCTCGCCGGTGCCTGGCGCGCCGCCTCGACGTGCTTGAGGATGCCGCGGACGAAGTCAACGGTGTAGATGTGATTGATGAAGAAATCCTCGTGCGCCTGCATCGGCGAGTTCACCAGGACGTCCTCACACGCCTCCCACCACGCCTGGACGTGCGGACCGGCCGCGGCGCCGAAGAAGGTGTTGTAGAAGTCCGCCATCAGCGCCTCCACGTCGGTGTCGGCGTCCCAGAGAAATTTTGCCCTGGCATAGTAGCTCGTCCAGGTCGTCATAAACGCCTTGCGCCCCTCGGCCTCGTAGCCCTTGAGGCCGATTTCCCTGAGGATCGGTGCGTTGATGGCGAAGTTGGCAGTATCGCGTTCGGGCACCCAGTTGCCGATGACGAAGCCCGGGTTGTAGTCATAGATCGTGACGTGCGGCGACCGCTCGCACCAGTCCTTGAGGTTGCGCAGCGAGTCCCGGCGGCGCCAGAGCTTCGAGTCGTTGGCGTGCAGCACGTCGCAGGCGGCGGAGGTATACATGACCTTGATATTCTCGGGAATGTCGACGCCTTGCGGCACCATTTCCCGTATCGAGTAGGCCATGGTCGCGACGATCTTGTCGGGGAACTCCCGCGCCAGCCGGGCCGCGAAACTGAAAAACTCCTCGCTCTGGAAAGGGCGTTCGAAGTAGCGCGGGTACCTGAAGTTCTCACTCGCCTTCCGGCATTCCTCACAGTAGCAGAACGGCTGGCCGTCGGGCGGGCTGATGCCGAACCCGAGCTCATCGACATTGTTCATCTTCTTCTCGCCCGCGAAGGCGGCTCGCAGGCTCTTCACGCTCTCCGCGTAGAGGCCGGGGCTGGACAGACAGAGCATCGTGACCCGTGGCTGCTCCGCATGGTGGCGCTTGCCCTGTTCGTTCATCGCGAAGAATTCGGGGTTGGTCTCGAAGTACTCCAAGGGAGGGGCGAGGTAGCCGACGTATCCGTCGCCCACCATCGGATAGAACCGATGGAAATTGAAGCCGTTCTTTTCGCCCCACTCGGTATAAAGTTCCCGCTCCTTGCCCGTCATCGGCACCCAGCCCGACGGATTGACGTTGCGCACGGCGAAATCAGGGCGGGACACGACGTCAAGATCGGGCACGGTGATCGTTTTCTTCTCGGGCACGACCTCGCCCCATTCGTCGGGGAAGTACCAGCGGCAGCCTAAACGTTCGAGCAGGGCGTATGCCGCGTAGAGAGTGCCCTTGTAGTGGCCGTCGTTGTTGCCGCCGATGACGAGGTCCCGGCCAACAGTCTTGAGCGCGTACCCCTCCTCCTCGAAGATGTCCGGGCGAATCGTCGTGTCGTAGCCCGACGGGATCTTCACGCCGGCCTTTCGTGCCGCCTCGGTCTGGCCTACCAGCAGGCGGACGGGATCGCCCTCCACAGTCGCGCCTTCCTCGATAAGGGCAAGCTTGGCGCCGCTCATCTTCTCGATGTATGTCTGCAGTGCCTGCGCCGCCTTCATCGCCTTGGGCTGTTTGGCCTCGACGACGATCACCGCCTGGCTGCGGCCATTCTCGACGATTGTCAGTGGCGCCGCCTGAAGCTGCGGGAGCGCGGTCAAAGCGATCATCAAAACGACAATCGATGCGGATAGCGTCAGGGGTTTGAACATGATGATTGGGGGTTTGAGTGGCGTGTTTGAGTGGCGTGTTGGGCGCCGTTCCCTCATAATAAAAATTGGGTAGGCTCGGTGGTCGGAGCCCAACCGGCTGCCATTCTTTTCGGAGGTCTATGATTTCGGCTAAATTGTCGGGTATAATAGTGCCGATTCCATCGCCTGCCTACACCTACCGTAATTTCAACAATTTGGAGAACAAAAATGCTCACGTGGTTCACAGAAGCAAGTGATCAGAATCCAGATCCCCAAAGCGGCGCCAGGATCACCCGCTTGACGAATGCGGTTTGTCACAACAACAACATCTACTGCGAGCAACCCTACTGTTCCAAAGACGGCAATCGCGTCACGATTGTCCGCCAGTCGGGGATGGATTCGTGCCGAACCACGCAGTGCATGTTGCTGGTTACGGATCTCAATACTCTCCGGAGCACGCTGGTCGAGGAATGTATCGATGATATGCCCTGCACAGCCGCATGGAGCGGATTCATCTACTATATGCGCCAGGGGCATGAGCTGGTGCGGTTGTCGCTGGACACCCTCGATAAAGAGATCATCAGCACTTCTGTCAGTTTCCCCCCGGATATGAGCATGGGTTCGGTCTCGCCGGATCAGCGTTACCTCATAGGTCAGGCGGTGCTCTCCGGCCCGACGATCGGGGTGGTGCGTATGGATCTGGAGTCGGGTGAATGGACGGTAATTTTCGAGCATCCCGAGATCACCAACACCCATCTCCAGTACAACCCGGTGAATGGGAAAGATATCCTGGTCCAACACAATCGCGGCTCGAAGATGGCCCCGGACGGGACGCTCACGAGTCCCGGCGACATCAAGCAGGGAACGACCCTCTTCGTCCTCGATGCCGAGGGCGGCAACCAGCGTTCCGTCCCCGCCGGCCAGCCGGCGACTGCCGGTATCACCGGTCATGAGTGCTTTGTTGGGGATACGGGGCGGGTAGCTTTCACTGTAGTTGCCAATGCTGACGGTTCTCTCGATTCCCGTTATCCGCAGGGGAATCTTTTCACCGCCGCGCCGGGCGATGAAAAGCCAACAGTATTTGCGACGCCCGAACATTATTTCAACCATCTCTGCGTCTCCAGGTGCGGCAGGTATTTTGTTTGCGATTCTTATCCCGATGGTTTGCCGGGCCCGGTCCCCCTGGTTGTCGGCAACCTCCAGACCGGCAAGTACGCTCTGCTCGTCGAGGATGTAACGGGGATTCTTTCGGGGGCGCAGTACACACACCCCCACGCTTATTTCACGACGGACACGCGGCATGTGATATACAACGCCAATCCCCAGGGTGTTCCCCACGTTTTTAAGGCCGAGATTCCGGACGGGTTTCTGGCGAACCTGGACTGACCCAACGTGAATGATTAATAAACTTCACCAAATCACCAGCTCAGAGACCCGCACAGGGTTGGTATCCCGAAGGGCGGCATGGGAGTATTGCTCAGGCGATAGCCGCCCGGGAACACGGTGTAGAGATACGGTCGAATACCCCAGTCAAACAAATCCGGGAAAGAGATTGACATAGGACGGCTCACCGATTACAAAAGCCCGACAGTCGCATTATTGCGAATGCATTACTGACCACAGGGAGAGAAAAACAGCATGAAGGAAGGCGCAACATCAGCGATTCCGGCGGAAGTCAAAGTAGGGCAAGCGACCATTGAACTGTTGTCCCGGCAAGACCGATTCCCTGGGTTGGGCAAGATCACAGTCAACGGTGTCACAATTCGGTCGGCAACCGTCCCGCTCAGGCCTGACATCATGACGCCGGATGGTATTCGGTACGACTCATTCCGCCTCGATGACGTGCAAGCCGACGGCGCCGATGTCGTCCTGCTGACCACCGCCTTCGGCAGGCAGGGACTGTTCGGGGAATATCGCGACGAGTACGACAGTCAGCTGGCCTGGCCGCGGGTCGAAGGCGGGCCCTTCGAGGATACCGTCGAATGGCGGCTCAAGCCCGAACAGCTTACGCTGGACGGGGTGCAGTACGACGGTTTCTCCTACGCCTTGAGCTTCCGCAGCGATCAGCGGTCGATCCACCAGATCACCATGAAGGCGACCTGGGAGCTGGGTGGGAGCGCCTCGGGGAATACGCTCCTGAGCCAGGGGCAGGTAAACCCGCCCGTGTACTATTGTGAAACGGACACCGACTTTACCACGACCTGCTGGCGGCAATTAGGGCAGGCGGGTAACCCGCACGGCGTCTCATTCCAGTTCAGTTCACGCTACAGCCCCATGCAGTGCTTCGATTTCCAGTATGGGCCCGAAGGCGCCCTGCTCGGCTACTGGCCGGAGTTCGTGGACGTGCATTCCATGATCCAAAAGAACAAAGGCGAGGATGTCGTCTTCGTGCTCGACAAGTGCCTGCAGCCCCTGGGGCGGGACCTGACGTTCCCGCGCAAATGCATCCTCCTGGCGCCGCCCCCGCCCGAGGGTGCGCAGGTGCATCTGATGCATGACCGCTGGCTGCGTGCCCTGCAGCATGCGCAGGGGGTGGTGCGCGCCGCGTTCGATGTCAACACGCCTTATCTCCTGCCCGAGTGCGGGCTGGCATACCGGCCGGAGCTTGACGACGACGGCAAGCTGCTGATATATATCGCGGGCAAACCGTATGCCCCGGAAAACGCACTGGCTGGTTGGGCGGAACACCTGCCGGCCCTCGCAGCGGCTGGTGTGCGTCGCGTGTTCCCCGAGCCGATGGGTGAATCAGATATATCGGAAAACGGCTATACGTACAAATTGCAGAGCGGGATTCACGGGGACCTGGTAACTAGCTCCACCTGCAATTGCTGGCGCTATCGAATGGCCGAATTCTGGGGCGGCTGGGCGGCGTGGGAAGCGTTCTACGCGGCGGGTAAGGCTGCCGGGCTGGAGGTTGGCCAATGGGTTGGTGGGCAGCTCTCGCCGAATGCCCCGATCTTCAAGGAGCATCCCGAGTTCATGTGTCGTGCGGTCAACACGCGCCCCCACTCGGGCGGCCCCATCATAAATGTCACCTGGGGCCTCAACTGGAACGCCGCCTGTGACTGGCTGCTGGAGTCGTTTGCGGAATGGAAAAGGCACGGACTGGACTATGTCTTCTTCGACTCGATCGGGAATTTCGCGATGATGGGCGTCGATTACCAGGCCGGGATGCAGCCCAATACCGCGGGTGTCGCCCGTTTCATCGGCGGCCTCAACAAGATGGGCGTCAAGGCGATATCCAATGAAGGAATCGGGCCCATGGGCGTCGGCCGTTTCGGCATGGCCGACAACATCACGGACAACCCCGCCGCGACGCATGCCGTAGCCGGTCAGAACGACTGGTCCTGGTGGGTCGGCCACGAGGACATGCTGGTCGGCACACTGCCGATGGTGCACATACATCCGAGCCGGACAGAGCAGCAGGTGAAGGAGCAGTGTTTTCGCGCCCTGGCCAATTACTCGCTGCTCATGCTGGGCGAACACGAAGAGGGCATGATTGACCAGTGGCCGAGCAACCTTGATGTGATGACAAGCTACTACCATACTTTCAACCAGGTCAAGTCGTTGATGGAGACCCGCCGGTTGCTGCCCGACGACCATGGGGTCGAGTGGCAGGCGGAGGCCGGTCGCGCTCTGTTCGCCTACGCGGCGTTCGATTATGAACTGCCGGACAGCGCCGGCGTCGAGCGAATTTCCGGCGAATCCGCCACACCCGAGGATGCCCGCGGGATGCTGAGAACTGAACCCTACACGATCTACCGGATCACCGGGGCACCGTCGTCGATGTGATCTGCATATCGCTGCTCGTCCAACCAACAGCGCTCTCAGAACTGTCGCGCAGTTCCATGAAGACAAGGAAGCGGGCATTTGCGAAATCCGGGTGCTGGAGGCGTAACAAGCAGAGCGGCTCTCCGTGTCCGTCCTATTTGGCGCGAACGGAGAGCCGCACTACTTTGAAGGCCGACAGAAACATCAAGGAATCGACATGAGTGATGATCAATCAAACGAATCGGGGAATCGCCGGGCTGCCGGCATTGGCTCATGGGGCACCGTGCAGTGGGATGACGGCACCGTTTCGACGGGGCGCCCGGACTTCGCGCTCGAGGGGCACGCCGATGAAGTCTACCATGAACCGCGTATCCCCGGACGGCAAACGGAGCCGGAGTACTGCGCCTTTCTCGGGCAGTCGCGGACGTTCAACCGCGCCATGCGCTGGGCCGCGACGCCCAATCGTACTGTTCTGGCGTATGAAGCCGCCGGCAATCTCGAGCTCACCGGCGAGGCACGGGTCAGCGACTGGTTCAGTGATCCGGCCAATCCGCTGCAGCATGCCGGTTGCGAACTGACGTTCGAAAAACGCTCGGCACGCCAGCGGGAAGTTGTGGCGTTGCCCGAGCTGCAGGTCAATCTCGACCAGCATCCGATTCTGAGTGTCACAGTCAGTGACGCTACCGCGCAGTGGCAGGTATGTGTGCTGATCAAGAGCCGGACTGGCCCGCCCCTGCTGGCCAGTAACTGGCACACCGAGCCCGGCTCCGTCACACTGGATCTGGCTGCCGCCATAGCAGCCAAAGGTTACGCGCTCCACTTCGCGGCGGTACATATCGTAGTGGGCCTGTGGACGGAAACGCCTGAAGCCGAAGCGTCCATCACTTTTGCCGCATCGATGGCGGGGCACGCGGCGTTGGTGCCCTGTCTGCCGGTCGTGCGAACAGCGCAGAATGTCGAAAAAACAGGCATGCCGATCTCGGCTGTTGTCATTGACGCGGACGGACAGATTGCGGATCCCCAGACGGTGCAGGTGACGGCCAGGTCAGGGGACCACTTCGCAGAGCTGATTGCGGTCGACGGTGTGTGGAGCGGGTCCTTTACGGACTTGCCGGCAGGTGAATACGAGGCGGAACTGACCGCCTCCGGTGCCATTGACGCGACGAGCGTCCTCGTGCTTCGGGTGACAGACGGCATTTTCCTGAGCTATGAATCGGACGCTCACAGCCTGGTCCGGGACGGCAAGGTGCAGGGGCCGCTCAGCGGCTCTGCCGCGGACATGGCATTTGTCCGTGACATCGGCACGCCGGAAGAAACACTGGTGCAGGGACAGGCGGAGCTGGACGCTAATCCGGACGCTGAGCATTGGCATTACTGGGACGCGATGACCGAGGCGGAATTGACCTGGCGCTTCGAATACCTGCAGTCGTGCGGTTGGGATCTGATTCACCTGCTCGTTGGTTGGGGCATCTGGGAAAAGCTCGACGCTTGCGGGCACATCATACCCCGCGCTGCAGAGCAGCTGGCGCTGGTCATGCGGCTGGCGGCGCGCCACGGCCTCGTTCTGGAGCAGGCCGTTTCCCACTACCCATACGGCACCAGTCAGACGCAGGGAAATCAGACACCAGTGCTGCGCCAGTATCTCGAGGCGGGCTTTAAGGACGAGGACTGGACGCACCCCGGTAACGGGTCGCGGTTCGATGAACTATTTCATGGGTACCTGCAGGATTTCGCCGACATGTACCGCGACGAAACGGTGCTTTTCTGCGTCTCGACCTCTGGCGAGGGTGACATTGCCGCCGGCCCGGAGCGGGTCAACGACGCGTATCGTTTCATGCAGAAACAGATGCCGAACCACATCTACATAATCGAACCGATCCACCGCCTCTTCGATCTGCCGGACGCACACCGGGCGGCGTGGATCGTGCATGAGTGGACGGCCGGCTTCCCCGCGGGCTGCCGGACCGACGTCGCCTGGGAAGCGGAGCTGGCAGGCAGCCGCATGTACTGGATGGGTATGGAACTGAAGCCGGAACTCGATCTCGCGATTGAGCTCAAGTTCCTGCAGCTTGGAGACTACTTCATGGGCGAAGGCAGCTGGCCGTGCCCGCATCTGTATAAACGGTTTATGGGCCAGGAGGATACCTGGTGCGGTACCGAGTTCTATCGTCGTCGGCTGCGCGACAATCTTTATCTCGGACTGATCCATCGTATTCCGCTGCTGATCACCTGGGGCGAGCAACATGCCGAGGACGAACGGATTGTTTTCCGGCAGGTTCGCGACGCCGTCGACTGGTCGCAGGCGTTCCTCCAAGCACCGGTCGCGATCCGGGTCGATGGTACGAATGTCGGGAGCGGACCGGACGGTTCCGACGGTCGCCTCGTGTTGGAGAAATACGAGGCGTTCTTTTCGGCACTGCCGCTGATGACGAGTTACGTGCAACCGGGCGACCCGGAACCTGACGGTGTCACGATGCTCGATGCGACCGAATCCTATACGGCACCGACGTTGACCGACGACGCCAATAAAGCGTTCCGGATGCGGCAGCCCTTCGGCTCCTATACGGCACCGACGTTGATCGACGACGTTTTGTCATCCGGGCCGTTGCGTGTTTCAGCGGACTATCGGGCGAGCTACCTGTGGTCTGCGGACCGGCAGACGCTGATCGCCTACTTTTATAACTGCACGAACCACATCGTCCGTGACGGTCACGTCTATCTTGCCGGCAACCTCCACCGGATGCCGGAGCCGGCTGCATGCACGATCGACCTGCAGAACTTCCCGGCGCAACCGCTGCTGTGCCAGGTCTTTTCGCTGAATGAAAAATGCTGTGTGCGAACCGAAACTATCCACGGGTCGAGCGTCATCGACATGCCGGAATCAGACGATGACTACCTGGTGCTGGTGTCGCCCACGGAAGCATAGCTTGATTCCTCGCGGCACCTGAAAAGCATCAATCCAGATACCGTTCCCATGGGATGTCTCCAGGTCGATGCCCGACACACTTTTCGTCAATCATGCCGCGCCCATCGAGTATTTTCAAGAAATGCAGACGCCGCACGGCGTTACCGCCCGTCGCAGGAACATCGGGATTGCGGGCTCGACGCGCCTGTGTCGCTGCTCATGACAGCCAGCGCCCAGCTCGAGAAAAAGTCCATTTCGCGATCATCGTGCTGTTCGAAGGAGACAATCGGCGCTGGAGCCTTTGAACCCATCCGTCGATGGCGTACGTTTACTCATGTTTACCTTTGCATTCATCACTGACCCGCAGATCGGCATGGCGAGCTCGAACGAGCTGGAAACCGATGACTCCGCCCGGACACGGCTGGACAGAGCCGTTGATTTTGTCAATGCCACCGATGATGTCGACTTCGTTATTTTCGGCGGCGACCACGTCAATCATGGCGAGTCTGTCGAGCAGCGTGATGTTTTCCTGGCCGGTGCCGCGCGTTTGAAGGTGCCGTGGTACGGTGTGTCGGGGAACCACGACCAACACGAGGTCTACCTGACGCACGAGGCGACGCCGAACCGGTTCACGTTAAACCACAAGGGCTGTTTTTTTGTCGGCTTCAACGCTACAGCATTGCGCGGTGATCTTGAGGCAGCGGCGCAGGCGGAGGAATGGGCGTATCTGCGTGAGACGATGGCGGCGGCACCGACTGACGCGACTCATCGTTTCGTGATTATGCACTGGCCGCTGTTCATACAGCATCCGGACGAGGAAGAATGTTACTGGAATATGCCAAACCGTCATCAACTGGTGCAGTTTTTTAAGGAGAGCAAAATCACCTGTGTTCTCTCCGGTCACTGGCATCAGGATATCGATGTTACCTGGCAGGGCATCCCCCTGATCACCAGCATCGGAACGTGCCGCCAACTGCAGTACCCCGAGGAAACTGCATTCAAGCTGGTTGCCGTTTTCGACGACGGTTTTTCTGTGCGTCGCGTGTCCGTAGAAACAATGGCGTGACTGTCCAACGTGAAACAGTGCCATCGACTTTTCCCGAGGCGCTTGTGAAAAAACGACTGAAGCAGCAGTTCTGTGCCGGTGAATTCGA
>Ga0302123_10002282_pt1 | contig 13125 bp, 10 predicted proteins | sample CB21_321_MG_FD_203109 | JGI IMG/M metagenome (GOLD analysis project Ga0302123, IMG submission 203109) | Marine microbial communities from Western Arctic Ocean, Canada - CB21_32.1 | ecosystem: Environmental > Aquatic > Marine > Oceanic | place: Canada: Western Arctic Ocean | collected 2017-09-28 | reverse complement strand
TGCGTGTCCTCCGTCACTATGAGACTCTGTTGCGCGCATCAGGGCTCAGCAGACTAGCTCCACTCATAACCGGCCTCAAACACAAATGCTACGTTCTCCAACAGCAGATGCACTCTCAGCAGACCTGCGAACCGCGCCCTTCGAACGAACTGTACTCCGTCGAGCAACTGGTCGAATACGCACACTGGAGTCGCTTGGTACTAGCGTTCCCGTTGAAGCTGAAAAGACTGTATCGCGTTTGGAGAAAGGGATCCGACAAATCTATGACCGCAGCTCGAACTCGCTCCATTCTGTAACTCGGACGTATCTCGAATAAACGATGTACTCTTTTGAAGCGGAAACCACATGCAAACATGGGAAAGCTATATCTCCTTAAATAACGACGACACATCGGACTTTGAGGTCTTACCGGCCCCGTCACACTTCTACAACCCGAACCAACCAAACCAGGTCGGCGAAACGCTACGCCCACTATCGAACGAGGATATCTCCGAGTATGCGAACAGAGACCGCTTTCCTCTTCCCCTCACGACGGATCGGGAGGGTTATCACGGGGAGCGTCATTTTGAATACTGGCTGAGTGGCCTCACCGACCTCATCAATCTCCAGGAGATTGCGCACGCAGCGAATGTGACCCTTAGTTCTTATCTCGATTTCGGCTGCGCCAGCGGTCGAGTCGTGCGGCATCTCGCCGCCCAATTACCGGACGTGGACCTCTACGCCTGCGATATCAACTACGCCCACGTGCGCTGGGTTTCGCAGTTCCTAGGTCCGCGCGTGACTGCGTTTCAAAATACCTCCGTACCGTATCTCTCTTTGCCGGACGCCAGCATTGATGCCATCGGGGCCTTCTCGGTGTTTACGCATATTGAATCCTTCGATACCGCGTGGCTCATGGAAATGCGACGCATACTCAAACCTGGTGGTATTGCTTATGTGACAATTGTTTCCGAGGAGACCTTCAAGATGTTGGACGAAACGTGGCCAATGTATGAAGCGGTCACCCGACACCCAGCCTTCGAGGAGGATACCCTGTTAAAGTCGTTTTCGGACGACAAGCTTGTGTTTCGGTGGCATAATGATCGTTCATATGCGTCGAACGTAATTTACACAACTGCGTACATTGAGACGGTCTGGAGTTCCATTCTGAGGGTAGAGGAGATACGGCGTCGATTTCCACGCTATCAGGATGCCGTGATCATGCGTAAGGATTGAAGGGAAGTCGATCCGCCCACCAGTGAATCTTCAGTCATGACCTCAAGCTCTCGACTTCTCCGCGTTCACTAAACGGTACTCATGTCGACTGACAACAAATTCGAGGCCCGTCAACCTACGAACATGGGTGAGCCCAATCACAGGCCCGACGAGATGCTTCCCTCGCTTCGAGAGTTCCTGGGCCTCTCAAAGTCAGAGACACAAGTGGCTTTTCTTGTCTTGTGTCTATCGGTGATAGCCCGAGGCTACACGATATTTTCGCCAGCGTACTCGATAGATGACTACTACACATTAACGCAGCTTCCCACCATTGCGGACGTCGGCAGCGGCAGGCTTGGCTACATCGTTCTTGAGATAGTCTTTCGTTATCTTGGTGTCTCATCTCCGGCGGCGGGTCTTGTTGGTTCGGTAGCCATGACTCTTGCTCTGATTTGGACAGGCATCTTGCTTTGTAGGCTTTGGAGGGTAGATCGCAACCCAGTGATTTCAGGAATCGTCGTTACTCTCTTTTGCCTTCATCCGTATCAGACGGAATATTTTGTTTGGAGAGGCGTGACCATTTTCGTTGCTCTTGCCCTTGTTATGTGTTTCACCGCCATCACAAGTTTCCAAAACTCGTTTCGTCTCCAATTGGCGGCGGTTCCGTTGCTAACTTTCGGATTCCTGATTACACAGGTCGTCGTCAACCACATTGTCATGGCTCTCCTATTTAGTTGTGTCCTCGCGATCGCTCGCGGAGACTTCGCTCTGCCTGGTTCGGCTGCCGATGGAACGCATTTTGGCAAGAGGCTAAGGTCGCAGATGTTAACGCTACTGGGCGCGATCGGCTTGTACTTTGCTGTCATCTTCACGTATTCTGTCCTATCCGGCATACCGGTGGGCCATAGAGGAGGCTTCATACAATTCGCGGAACTAGGACCAAGACTCCAACAGATTGGAACGAAACTGCTACAGATGTTTTTGTATGATGAGCCGCTGATTCCCTTGGCTACAAAACTCATGCTCTCAGCGGCACCCCTACTCACAATGTTGCTGATCTTACGACCTTGGGGCCCCCGGGATCATGAGGTTTGGCTGTCTGCCGGCAGGAACCTGGTGGCATTTGTTTTGGCGATCTTGATAGGCGCTCCCCTTTCTTTGGGTGTCATGCTCGTCATGAGTAGTTGGTGGCCCGTTCCCCGTGTTACAGCACATGTCGCTATATTGTGGGCCGGTTTGTTTGCTTTGTCCTACCTCGGCAGTTCTGGGAACATGAGGAGGATAATAATAGGCTCTTCCGTATTGATTGCGTTCTCCTTCATGGGGATCAGCAACCATATCTCAACTGATCAGATTCGCGTCAACATGCGCGACCAGAAACGAGTCAACCGGATTCTAGCGCGAGTAGAATCTATCAGTAGTTTGGATTCTTTGCAGGGCCTGGTGGTCGTCGGGGGGAGCGTATACTATGGGATACCGATGCGCACAACGATGGGAGACATGAACGTTTCGGCGCTTTACCAACCGTGGTCCAAGGTTGGTGCGTTCAGTGAGATATCAGGACAGCGGTTTCAACTGCCTCCTGAGAAGATTGTTGCGAAGGCAGAAGCGCAGTGCGAGAAGTCCGGGACATGGCCGGGCGCGGGGTCAGTTTTTCTGATGGATGGCTACGGAGTCGTTTGCCTAACCAAGTAAAGCAGGCCGCCACACAACTGCCATAAGGGCGGCTTTAGGGAACGTGGAGTACTTGACGAGGGAATGGAGTATCCTGGTACACAGTGATAGACGATAGGAACGTGCTGGTAACGGGGGCCGACGGCTTCGTTGGGTCGCACCTGACCGAATTTCTGATACGTGAAGGCTACCGCGTCCGTGCGCTTTCACTATACAATGCCTTTAACAATTGGGGGTGGCTGGAGACGATCGAGGCCCGCGATCAAGTCGAGATTGTCAGCGGAGACGTACGCGATCCGCACTTTTGCCGAGAAATCACTGCCGGAGTCGACATTGTCTTTCATCTTGCCGCCCTCGTATCCATTCCCTACTCGTACGAAGCGCCGGATAGCTACGTTGACACAAACATAAGGGGAACGGTAAACCTGTGTCAGGCGGCGCGCACCAACAACGTCAAGAGGCTCGTGCAAACATCAACAAGCGAAGTCTACGGCAGCGCCCTCTATGTACCAATGGACGAGGGTCATCCGCTACAACCACAGTCTCCATATAGTGCGTCCAAAATCGGGGCTGACGCATTGGCGGCTAGCTTCTGGAGTTCGTTTGATCTGCCCGTTCTCATCGCGCGACCATTCAATATTTATGGCCCACGTCAATCGGCGCGAGCAGTCATCCCAACCATCATTTCGCAGCTCGCGTCCGGGGCCTCAAGGGTGAGACTTGGAGACCTATCGACTACTCGAGATTTCACGTTCGTGGAGGACACTTGCCGAGGCCTACTAGCTATTGCCGAACTGCAAGAGGGTTTCGGCGAAGCCTTCAATATCGGCAGCGAACAGGAGATCTCAGTTGGAGCGATATTTGAACTGATCGCTGAATTGATGGGCTCGGATGCAGCGGTAATTCAGGATGAGCAACGACTGAGGCCGTCCAAGAGCGAGGTGCGCCAACTGCAATGTGACGGCTCAAAGTTGCGCAAAGCAGCTGGCTTTGCGCCCCGGGTTCCCTTGCGTCACGGTCTGCAGAAGACTATTGAATGGTTTCGCAACTCGGAAAACCTAAAGCGCTACAAGAGTGATATATACAATGTCTAGTTCTCGGCGAGCGGTCATTCTCGTAGGCGGCAAGGGTACACGCTTGAGGCCCTACACAGTGGTTCTGCCCAAGCCATTGATGCCCATCGGAGACTATCCGATCTTGGAGGTCATCCTTCGTCAACTCAAACGTAACGGTTTTGAGCACGTTACGATGGCGGTAAACCATCAAGCCGACATTATTCGATCGTTCTTCCAGGAGGGCAAGCGGTGGGGTGTACGTCTCGACTATTCCCTCGAGAGTGAGCCGCTCGGCACGATTGCTCCGCTACGCCTCATTGACGACCTGCCGGACAACTTCCTATTGATGAATGGCGATGTACTGACGGACTTGAATTTCGAGGACTTCATGGAAGAACACACAGAGGCGCAGGAACTCTTCACCGTCGCGGCTTCCCACCGTACTAGCTTGATTGACTACGGCGTCCTCGAAGCCGACAAGAACAACTTCTTGCGGGCATTCCGGGAAAAGCCGCAGACAAGCCATCTGGTCAGTATGGGCGTCTATGCGGTCAACCGACGAGCAGTGGAGTACGTGCCGCAGGAGGGGCCGTATGGTTTCGACGAACTCATGGGGGCCCTCCTTGCCGCTGGCGAGCCTGTTCGCGTCAAGCGGCACAACGGCTATTGGCTCGACATCGGGCGTCCAGACGACTACATGCAGGCCATTGATGATTTTCCCGGGCGTCAGCATCAATTGATGGGTCCATGACCAAAGGCACCATTCTAGTTACAGGTGCCGAGGGATTCATTGGTCGACATCTATGCCACGAACTTGAGCGGCAGGGCCATTGCATCCATCGCTTCAGCCGGCGTGACGATGTCACACGTTTCCCGCTCTCTTGCCCGAACCTGGCACACGTATTTCATCTTGCAGCAAGAACATTTGTACCGCACAGCTGGGATACCCCCTGGCCGTTTTACCAAACGAACGTACTGGGCACGGTCAATGCACTTGAACTCTGCCGTCGGCACGGCGCTCCCCTCACACTAGTTAGCTCATATCTTTATGGCGCACCACACTCGCTGCCGGTCAGTGAGACTCACCCCTTAGATGCCTTCAATCCCTATGGCCATAGTAAGCTCCTGGCCGAGCAAACCGCCCACTTTTATGCTCAACACTTCAACATACAGGTAGCGATCATCCGCCCGTTCAACATCTACGGCCCCGGACAAGCGGACCGCTTCCTTATTCCGATGCTGCTACAACAGGCTCTCGATCCAGAGAAGATAGAGTTCCGGGTCGCAGACTCTCGTCCCAAGCGTGACTATCTTCATGTGGATGATCTTATCGCCCTATTGCTAGCCTGCTACAAGCGAGGTGCCCAAGGAGTATTCAACGCCGGCTCCGGACACTCGACAAGCGTCTCCGAACTTGTTGACCTCCTCAACACCCTCACGCCTCGACCCAAGCCACTCGTCACCGAGAATCGACAGCGTCCAAACGAGGTACTTGACGTCGTAGCTGATATCTCTAAAGCTCGCCGCGAACTCGCCTGGCATCCTCGAGTCCCGCTCGGCGAAGGCATAGCCCGAATGCTTGTAGGTCTTCAGGCCGAGCGAGGCGGAAGATGAAAACAGTGGATCTCGTACTGCCTGTTTACAATGAACAAGAAGGAATCGAGGCCTTCCACGGGGCAATGACCGCAGTCCTCGCTCCCCTCGCAGAGAGCTATACCTTTCAGTTCATCTACGTACTGGATCGATGTACGGACAACTCCTTTGGCGTCCTCAAGGAACTGGCCGCCAACTGTCCACAGATAGCGCTGATTCAACTCTCCAGTCGGTTCGGTCATCAAATGTCACTAGTCGCGGGCATCGACTACAGCCGGGCGGATGTGGTCATAATGATGGACTGTGACATGCAGCACCCGCCCGAAGCAATTCCCTTGTTACTCCAGCGCTATGAGGAGGGATTCGATGTGGTGCACGCCATCCGCTCGTACGGCCGGGACGTTGGAATGTTCAAGAAGTGGATGTCCAGGTTGTTCTACGTTCTGCAAAACAAGTTATCACCTGTAGAACTTCCAGATGGTGCCGCAGACTTCCGCCTCATATCCCGCAAGGTCGCGACCGTGTTTCAGACAAGTATTCGAGAGCAGAATCAGTTCCTGCGGGGGTTATTCCATTGGGTCGGCTTCCGTAGCTCTACTGTGCGTTTCGCTAGCAAGCCTCGAAGCAAAGGGTCCACCAAGTACGACCTACCTCGATTGATCGCCTTTTCTATCAGCGGTATCTTAGCGTTTTCGAAAGTTCCTCTTCGGCTTGCCGCGCTGCTTGGCTTAGGCCTATCCTGCGTCAGCATCCTCTACGGTGCCTGGCTAGTGTTGACGTTTTTCACTCGTGGCGATCTCCCACCCGGATATACATCATCGATCGTGATCACTCTATTTCTAGGAGGCCTTCAGCTGACCGTACTTGGTGTTCTTGGGGAATACTTGAGTAGCGTCTTCAACGAGGCCAAGAATCGCCCTCTCTACATTATCGAAGAAATCGTTAGAGCCACCGACCGATGAGCAAGTCGCGATGCTTAATTTGTGGAGCGTCACAGCAACCATCTCGCCTGCCCGGCTTGCTACGCTGTCAATCTTGCGGATTTGTGACCGCGAACATTACACTGTCTGATAATGAGCTGCGGCGAATCTACAGCGAGAAGTATTTCAAGGGAGAGGAATACCGTGACTACATCGACGAGCGCCCCACTATTGAGAAGCACTTCCGACTCCGCTTGCGAACTCTCTTACGATTCGTCCCGCCGTCGCGCCGAATCCGACTACTAGAGATCGGTTCGGCCTACGGTTTCTTTCTTTGCGTGGCAAAGGACCACTTCGCCGAGGTGCAGGGTATCGATATCGCGGAAGCAGCCGTGCAGTACGCCAACGAAGAAGTGCGCGTTCCAGTGGCTCTCGGAGACTTTCTTAAGTATCAGCCGCTAGGCAGCTTCGACGTCGCCTGCCTTTGGGATACCATCGAGCATGTGCCTGCACCTCATCTCTACTTGGAAAAGGTCGCTCGCCATCTAAACCCGGGCGGCGTCGTGGCGATTACGACGGGGGACATCGGTAGTCTCGTCGCTCGCCTGCGTGGGCCAAAATGGCGACAGATTCATCCACCCAGTCATCTCCATTACTTCTCGCGGCACACACTGACGCGGCTCCTTTCCAACTATGGCCTCACCGTCCGGTACGGTCGCTACGATGGGATGTATCGGAGGTTAGATATGATCGCGCATATCATTCTGCGTGTACGGCACCAACAGCACCGCCTGTACCGGTTTATCAAGAAAACCGGCCTGCTGGAACACGATATCTACCTCAACTTGAGAGACATCATGTTTGTCATCGCGGAAAAGACGCACTGAACTGGCGCTGGCTCACGATATGTGTATAGCCTGAATGACACTCGGACACTCATTCCGCACAGCAGTAGAACGCTTTGTGGGGCGGACCTCGCCAGAAACAACCCCAGCGAGACCCACCCCACAATTGCAACTCAGCTACCTTTTCAAATTTACCGGAAGTGAATCCCGCCCCAAGAAGGGTGCGTACACTTCACACTATTTGCCGTCAACTAACCTGTTCTAGTCGTTGTTAGCAATTCCTTCCATTAGAGCAACAGCCAAGCGCTGGTTCGGCTGGTCCGCCCCAAGCAAGGCCTCCACGCGAGCAAGCCGCAATTCTAGCTGCCCAAGCGACTCAAGCCGCTCCAAGCGTGCTGCCATGTCGGCCAACTGAGCAGACTTCTCCTTGATGGATTGCTGTTGCTCCTGCACCACCTTGGTCAGGACCGCCGCGATGTCCATTGGTCCGAGACTCTTTCGTCCAATGGTAGCAACCAGATCGGGCACATCTTCGGCAATAAATCCAACCTGCTCTTCGGGATTCTGCTTGAAATGGAACCGCACTGGGACTAGTTCCTTGATAGCATCCAAAGCATCCTCGGTAGTTAGCTCGACGATCTTCTCTTTGTATGCACGGCTGGAGCCATCCGTACACGACGGCAGGCAATTGATCACGCCGGCTCCACCGCCCAGGATGATGTCGCCGCCGGTGTCAGCAATTGTGGTCTGGCCGCGAATATAGTTGTCTCCATCACTAAACGGGAAGTGAGTATTACCACTCACGGCATCCGTCCCCCCCGGGAACCTTACAGCTTCTTGGGCCGTGACGTCGTCCACCATTACGTGTAGAAACGCTGCGGGAGTGGCCAGGCCGATGCCGACCCTGCCGTCGCTGGCAACAACAAAATCGTCCTGGGCGCCAGCGGTGTTCGCAACGTGGAGTGAGCCGGCCGGCGAGGTGGTGCCAAGGCCGATCTCTCCGCTGGCTTCGATAGTGAGGGCGTTGCTGGGCGCTCCGGGGAAGATGCGGAACGGCAGCGTCGAGCCATTGGTGGCGTCGCGGATGAAGAAGTTGGCCTCGTTACCGGCGACGTCCCAGGTCTGGGTCCCAAAACCGGAGGAGCCGTCCTGCTCGAGCCGCAGAGTCGGTGTGTTGCCGCTCTTGACATGAAGATCGACCACGGGAGTCGAGGTACCGAAACCGACCCGTCCGCCGTCTTCGACGTAAAGCGAGTGACTGGGCGCGCCGGCTTCAACTGTGAAAGGCGTGCGGCCACCATCAATGTCGTCGATCGAGAACTTGTTCTTGCCGCCGTTCGACGAATCGTTGGCCGTGATCTGCCAATCATTCGATGGGAAGCTCGCGGAACTACTCGTGTCCTGGAACCTGACCCGCAGGTTGTTCTCCTTCAGTCGGATCGTGTCGAAGCCGAAGCTCTCGCCATTGACACAATCGAAGCCAGCGCAGATGCTGCCGTCCACAATGAGGTCATCGAGGATCACCTGGTCCGCCGCCGCTGTCGGGATCAACAAGAAGCAGGCGACGGCCGTCATTAATGCCGTAGTTAGTTTTTGCCTTAGATTCATAGTATTTCTCCTGTCCTGTTCTTATGTGTCCCGCCGTTACTGGGTGGCGGCGCCCGTTTCCGTTACGTTGGGATCCATAATGCCGCCGAAGCGAACTGTGAAAGCACCCGACTGGGTCGGAAGCCGGAAGCTTCGACCGCCGCTGGCGATGCCCACGCGGCCACGCGTAGCGCGGCGTGATAACTCGACCGACCGTTCATCGCGGCCACTTGTTCCGTCGTCCACCGCTGTGATCCGGGTCGCATTCAGTGAGAGTTCCCACTTGTAGATGCCGTCCGGCAAGGGTTGGCCGTCTTCGCCGCGAGGCTCGAACGACGGGCGCTCGCCCGGTCCAAACTGCCGTTTGACGTGAATGTCGTTACCGGAGATGGTCAAAGTACCCCCGTTGTTCTGCACGTTGGGCGAAACGCTCAGGCCCGATGGTGTAATACTCGCGGTCGCCACCTCTGCCGGGCTGGCCGGAAGGGGCGCCAGAAGGACCATCGCCACCGCGATGGCCAAGTACGTCAGCTTTCGATTCATAATATTCCTCACAATGTTTCGCCTTTCCGGTTCGTCCGGCGGCCGGACGTTATAGCCGGTCGCTTAAACTAGGTGTTTCTGTCTTTCACTGCCTTGCAGCTTCAAAATCTGCATATCAGTCAAAATCTCTCGTCGCGACATCAGATGTCTTTCACCGTCGCAGTGGGGTGTAACACCCCACGCCGATTGGCTATAGGTTACCTTCCCGTCCTCCGGCGCGGGGACCTCGGATTCGAATTCGCGGGGTTGAGAGGTAACACGCCTCCCACCGCCTCAATCCAGTCCTTCGTGGCGCCGTTACTACAACCGAACTTGGTGTGCCCTTGATCGAGACCTGCTTCTTCGATGATCTGTTCGCAGGAGCAGCCGAGGGTGTTCTGAATGTCATAGATCGAGTTCTCGATATTCTTCTTTACCTTCGTATCGAAGATGGTATCGCCATCCACCAGAGCGTGGCGGTTGTTGCCAAGGCCTTGCGACGGCACGGTCGCTTCCGGGATGACCGTGTTGGGACAGACATCCTCTGTCCGCCGAGATCCTGCTCGAGGCCGCTGGTCGTGTTCACGTAGCTGTCACTCGCTGTAGCACCCGGAACCTGCACTGTAACGTCGAACGTACAGCTGCCCAGGCCCAACAGGTTTCCGCCTGTTAAGGTCAGGTCGTCGGTGCCCGCCAACACGGATCCCGCGCCACAAGGGTTGGCGGGAAGTACGGTCGCTTCGAGACCACTGAGGACCGCATCTAGGTTATCGGTAAACGTCAAATCATCCACCGGGTCGGTTCCGAAGTTCTCAATAGTGAACCGCAGACCGACGGTATCACCGGGATCAACAGTATCGAGGAATTCTTTCGTGAACTCGAGAGCGTCGATGAGCAGGTCGTCAGAAGCCGTGCCGCCGTTGATCGCGCCAGCGTTGCCCGTTATGTCGCCCGTCGTATTGGTGGCCACCGTGCCCGGAGCGGTTGTGCCCGGAACGGTGAGCGTAACAACGAAAGTACACTCGGCGCCGCCGGCGAGTTCTCCGTTGGTGAACACGAGGAGACCGGTTCCGGAAACTGCCGCCGAGGCTCCACAGGCAGGTAGACTGGCATCCACGGAAATCTTTACAAGGCCCGTGAGAGCGTCGTCAAGATCGTCGGTGAACGTAATGGTTGAGATGGTCGACGGCCCAAGGTTCGAAATCGTAAAACTGAGCTGGACGTTCTCGCCCGGGCCCACCGGGTCATCAAGGAACTCTTTGGCCAGGCTCAAGACCTCGTCGGCCACAATCAGGCCGTCATTCGCGCCATCGAAAGCAATCGGCACGCCACCGAGCTTGGCCGACAAAGCGCTGGTCCCGTTCACATAGGTGTCCGCCACAGCCGCGCCCGGCACGTCAATCGTGACGTCGAAGCTGCAGAATGTTCCCGCGGTGAGTGCGCCGTTCTGGAAGACAAGATTATTCCCCACGCCCGTCAGCAACGAGAGGGCTCCGCAGCCGGCGACAACCGGATCCGGGAGAGGCGAGGCGATATCCAGATCGTCCAGGTTCAGGTCAATATCGTCAGTAAAGACGATATCGGTGTAGTCATCGCTGGAACTGATATTGCTGAGCGTGAAGCGCAGCGTGACCTGCCCGCCCGCCAGCACCGGATCCTCGATGAACTCCTTCGTGAGGGTCAGGCCGGCGATATTGAGATCGTCGCTGGCCGCGTCACTCACCGTGCTCAGGCCGGAAACGGTGGCCGATACCATCGAGGTCGTATTCGTATGGGCGCCGGCCGGGGCGCCGGCAGGTACGGCGAGGGTGACGCTGAAGGTACATGTTTCCGCGGGGGCCAGGATTCCCCCTGCAAAGGTGAGAGTGCCCGACCCGTTGTCCGTGAGCGATCCCTGGCCATTGCAGGCCGTGTTCAGAGGCAGGCCGGTGGACGAGACGTCCGGAGTTCCCGGCAGGATCAGAGTCAGGTCATCGGTGAAGGTAATGCCGGTAGCATCTCCTGGCGCTTGTTCGTCGCCCGTGAGGGAGAACTCCAGCGTCACCGTAAGGCCGGGCTGAGCCGGATCGTCAGTAAACGTCTTGGTCAATGACGGTCCGCCAACGATCTCGAGAGTGTCGCTTGCACCCTCCGCGACCAGGACCTCAGCGTCTACAGTCGCTGTGATGTCCGACGTCGTATTGGCATAAGCGCCACTGTCGGCGTTAGGATTGACGTCCAGAGTGATGCTGAAATTGCACGACGCCCCTGCAGCCAATTCGCCATTCATCAACGTAAGTTTGGCCGGAATACCACTACCCATGATCATGGGATTCAAGGGTGTGAACTCGAAGTCGGAGCTACCTCCGCAGGCGGAGCCGTCTGCCGGTACCGAAGTCGCCGTCGGGAAGATAACGTCGAATTCGTCCACGAAAGAGATACTTGTCGCCGAGGACGTGGAACTGGTGTTCACGATTTGGAAGTCGATGCTCACCGTACCACCGGCCGGAGCGATGCTCGGGTTGAAAATCTTGGTGAAGATGGGTAGCGGCTTGATGACAACGATATCCGAAGCCGCGGCTCCGGTTTCCGAACCCGCACCAACGTCGGCGGTGATGGTACTGGTCGTGTTCGTGAATTGTCCCGAGGAGGCGCCACTCGGCACATCGAGGGTCACGGTGAAGGTGCAAGTGTTACTGCCGATCGCGGCTGGATCTCCATTCGGATCAGGCGGGAGGTTCCCACCCGAGAAACTGAGAGTGGTCGTTCCTGAGATCGAAGACCCCGTGCCGCACGGATTCGAAGGCGCGCTGTTGAGGCTGAGGCCGGCGGGTAAAGCATCGGTGAAGGCGATACTGGTCGCCGAGTCAGTCCTACTCAGATTTCTAACGGTGAACTCCAGGTCGACCGTGCCGCCGGGCCGGGCCGGATCGTCGAGAAACGATTTCTCGAGAGTGATCTTGTCGACCGTCGCGGTGAGGATCGCGCTGGCGCTGCCGCTTGACTCGGATGACACTCCGTTAGTTGAAATGAGTTCTCCCGTGACGTTGTTGAGGGCGCCTGCGGCGGTCGCGACCACATCAACGGTGACCGTGCAGGTCGCCCCGGCCGCCAGAACCTCATTCCCCCCGATCGGAGTACCGTTGGCGTCGAGGATGATGACGCTGGTTCCGGGAGTAGCTGTGAGAAAAGTGGCGAGAACGGGACTCTCACAGTCGGTGGCTGCGTTGGCTGGACCGGCGACGACCATGCCGGTCGGCAGGTTGTCGGTGAAGTCCAGATTCTCTACGGCTGACGCGTTGGCCGAGTTGTCAATGGTTAGGGTCAGGGTGGATTTCCCGCCCAATGGGATCGTACTGGGCGAGAAGCTCTTCGTAAAAGCTGGTCGGCCGGTGTCGACCGTGAGCGTCGCGCTGGCATCACCGTGGTTGTTGGTGGGGTCCGACGTGAGATCTCCCGAAGTGTTTGTACCAGTGGCGGTAGCTGTGACGTCGACGCTGATCGAGCACGAACTGGGACCCCCAACGCCGCCGCCGCTGAGACTGATGGTGGTGCCGCCGTCAGGAGCACTCAGCGTGCCCAGGCAGGTGGAGCTCGTGTTCGCCGGAGTTGCGATCGTCATCCCGGCCGGAAGGTTGTCGGTGAAGGCCAGGTTCTCTCTAGTGTAGTGTCTCTAAAATAATTTTACATTTAGAGACCTTGCGGATAATCTGGTTGGCAGTGGCGGACCAGACAAAAGGTCGGGGGGCTTGGTTG
>Ga0302123_10002281_pt1 | contig 13127 bp, 8 predicted proteins | sample CB21_321_MG_FD_203109 | JGI IMG/M metagenome (GOLD analysis project Ga0302123, IMG submission 203109) | Marine microbial communities from Western Arctic Ocean, Canada - CB21_32.1 | ecosystem: Environmental > Aquatic > Marine > Oceanic | place: Canada: Western Arctic Ocean | collected 2017-09-28 | reverse complement strand
CATCACCCGCGCCCCCCCCAGATCCCTCAGCGATGTTAACCCCGATGAAAATCGGGGAAGACTTCGCTCGGGACGCGCGCTAGCCAGACCGACGACTCGCGGAGCCAACGGGAGAGAGTTAACCTGTGTAGCACGCCCCCAACAAGCATCACCGCTTCGACTCAACCACCACAAACCAACCTCTCAGAAAAAATCGTACACTACCATTGCAACTTGGAATCTTTGGAAAATATCTCACCCTCTGGGTCGCACTCTGCATCGTTGCAGGCATCGGCCTCGGTGAGCTATGGCCCAGCTTCCCCGACACGCTCAGCAAATTCACCGTAAGCCAGGTGTCGATCCCGGTCGCCATACTCATCTGGTTCATGATCTACCCGATGATGGTGCGCATCGATTTCTCCAGCGTATTAGAAGTTCGCAAACGACCACGCGGACTTGCCCTCACCCTGATCATCAACTGGCTGGTCAAGCCGTTCACCATGTTCGCCGTCGCCTGGTTCTTCCTGAAGATCGTCTTCGCACCATGGATAGCCGGCGACCTTGGATCCGAATACGTCGCCGGAGCAATCCTTCTCGGTGCCGCACCATGCACCGCCATGGTCTTCGTATGGAGCTACCTCACAAAAGGCAATGCCGCCTACACCCTCGTACAAGTAACCGTGAACGACCTCGTACTGCTCTTCGCATACGCGCCAATAGTCATCCTGCTGCTCGGAATCGGCGACATCACCGTTCCGTACGACACCGTCTTCCTCTCAGTCGTCCTCTACGTGGTCATCCCGCTCGCCGCCGGATACGCAACACGAAAATGGGCACTCAAAACAAAGGGCAACGAATGGCTCGAAGAAACATTCCTGCCGAAACTCGGACCAGTAACGATCATCGGACTACTGCTCACACTCGTCTTGCTCTTCTCGTTTCAGGGCGGAACTATCCTCGACAATCCGGGGCACATCGGGCTAATCGCAGTCCCGCTCATACTGCAAACGTTCATCGTCTTCGGCATCGCATACGCAGTCGCGAAAATGTGGGGACTCAGCCACGACATCGCAGCCCCAGCCGCACTTATTGGCGCTTCGAACTTCTTCGAACTAGCCGTAGCCGCTGCCATATCACTGTTCGGACTAAACTCCGGCGCAGCCCTCGCAACAGTCGTCGGCGTTCTGGTCGAAGTACCAGTAATGCTTTTGCTAGTCCGATTCGTAAACGCCACCTCAAACTCGTTCTCACACAGCCACGACGGCACCTGTTGCCCGGCCGGTGCGGCACTCGCAAACGCCATAGACATAGAATCTGGCGATTAGTCGCCAACTCCGTATTAATCCTTGATAGGAACCCAGGATGACCACCGAACAAATGCTCGAAGTCCGCACCCAACTGCTGTCGGCAGTCCGTGATTTCGTGAAACGAGACGCCATCCCACAGGCAGCCGAACACGACGAAAACGACACTTACCCGACAGAGCTATTCGACCAGATGGCCGAGATGGGCCTGTTCGGCATGACAGTTCCAGAAAAGTACGGTGGTCTCGGTGTCGATGTCCTCACGTTCTCGATGGTTTTCGAAGAGCTCGCAAAGGGCTGGATGTCGCTGACTGGCCCCATCGGCTCCCACTCGATGCTCACATTCGCGCTGGCAAAGTACGGGTCAGACGCTCAAAAGCAGCGCTGGCTACCCGATCTGGCGTCTGGCAAAAAAAGAGGCGGACTCGCCCTGACCGAACCCGGCGGAGGAACCGATGTCGCAGGCATGCAAACACGGGCAGTGCGAGACGGCGAAGAGTACGTCATCAACGGCACGAAGCAGTTCATCACAAACGGCCGAAACGGTGATGTGTTCCTACTGCTCGCCAAAACCGACATGAACACCGATCCACCCCACAAAGGCATCACCGGCTTCATCGCAGAAAAAGGACCAGGATTTACCGCTGGAAAAGATTTCAAGAAGCTCGGCTACCGCGGCGTCGACACCTCAGAACTTATCTTCGACGACTACCGTATTTCGACCAACGAAGTTCTCGGTAACGAGGAAGGACAGGGCTTCTACCAGGCGATGGATGCTCTCGAAACCGGTCGCATTAATGTCGCGGCGAGAGCCGTCGGTGTAGCAGACGCTGCTTTCGAGGCTGCCATCAAGTACGCCCAGCAACGGGAGACCTTCGGCAGACCAATATCAAGCCGACAGTCGATCCAGAACATACTCGCCGACATGGCAACCAAAATCCACGCAGCCCGCCTAATGACACGAGATGCAGCAGAACGAAAACAGAACGGCGAACGAGTCGATGAACAGGCAGGAATGGCAAAGCTCTACGCCAGCGAAATCTGTGCAGAGGTGACACTCGACGCCATGCGCATCCACGGTGGAGCCGGTTTCATGAAAGACTCCCCCATAGAACGCTACTACCGCGACGCCCCACTGATGATCATCGGCGAAGGCACAAACGAAATCCAACGCCTAATCATCGCCAAAAACCTGCTAAAACGCTACGAGATATAACCGAGACACAACTTCTCGTATAATCCGCCAGTCCAACACCCTTCCCAGCAAAAAAAACCGGAGAACCCCCTTGCGCCCAAATATCGTTTTCGCCTTCGCCGATGACTGGGGGCGCTACGCTAGCGCCTACCGCAACCAACCCGGCGAATCCACGATCCACGAACTCATCGAAACGCCAAACTTCGATCGAATCGCAGACGAAGGAACGATATTCCTCAACGCCCACGTACCGGCCCCGAGCTGCACACCCTGCCGAAGCTCGATCCTCACTGGACGCTACTTCTGGCAAACCGGAATGGGCGCAATTCTCCAAGGCGCACGCTGGGACGAAACGATCCCCACCTACCCGCTCGTCCTCGAAGAAGCCGGATACCACATTGGATACACCTACAAGGTCTGGTCACCCGGCCTGAGCCGCAACGCACCGTACGGTGGGACACGAACCGCCTACGAATCTGCCGGAACCCGCTACAACAACTTCTCTGAAGAGGTCACAGACCGACCAAATAACCAGTCAGTCGCGTGGGCAAAACAAGAACTTCTCGACGAAACCGGAGCGAATTTCGACAGCTTCCTCGCCGATCGGCCGGATGACGCCCCGTTCTGTTACTGGTGGGGTCCAACCAACACCCACCGCACATGGCAACAGGGCTCTGGCAAGGAGCTGTGGAACCTTGAGCCCGACGATCTAAAAGGTCGAATGCCAGCCTTCCTCCCCGACGTTCATGAAATACGAGAAGACTTCAACGACTACCTGGGTGAGTGCCAGGCAGTCGACGCCGGTTTAGGCGTGATCATCGAACGGCTAGAAGCTGCTGGCGAACTCGACAACACTATGATCGTCGTCAGTGGCGACCACGGAATCCCCGGATTCCCACGCGCCAAGTGCAATCTATACAACCTCGGAACTGAGGTGTCTATGGCGGTTCGCTGGCCCAAAGAAATAACGTCAGGTCGCACGGTCGAAGACTTCGTCAACCTCATGGACCTCGCCCCCACATTCCTCGACGTAGCTGGTGTCGATTTTCCTGTCGGCATGACTGGTACCAGTCTCCTCCCTCTGCTCAAATCCGAAGCGAGCGGCCAGGTTGAACCGGAACGGTCATTTGTGGTGACCGGAAAGGAACGACACAGCCTGGTTGACAATGCGCGCGTCGGTGAAGGACTGCCATATCCGACCCGGTCAATTCGCACCAAAGACTTCCTCTACATCCACAATTTCGAACCAGACCGATGGCCCGCTGGTGAACCCATGGGCCTCGATGACCCGACCGCTGAACCGCCGCCTGCGGATGAACTCCTCAACAGCTATACCGTCGTCTACCCCGATTTCGACAAGGGACCGACAAGGTCCTGGATGATCTTCAATAGAGCCGATGAGGACGTCGCACCTCTCTTCGATCTCGCGTTCGGAAAACGCCCGCTGGAGGAGCTATACGACTTACGGTCAGACCCCGACTATATGACTAACGTTGCAGCCGAACCCGCATATCAAAATGAACGGCAGGAACTGCACGACCAACTCATGCAGATCCTCAAAGATCAAGATGATCCCCGTGTTACCGAATCACCGCCACGTTTCGAACTTCCGCCATACGCCGGACCCGTCTCTGCAGAATGGAAACGCGAGAACGCAGCCGAACCCGATCCAACCCAACGCCGGTAGTGTCGCCCAGCATCCTGAACTCACACCGCCTCACCAATCATTCCTTCTCTCTGAGGGAGAAAGTCAGGTTGAGAGGGAATGGAAAGTGATCTACAGGATTCAACCATCAATCCCGACTTAGCCTGCAAACGTCTCTTACCAAACCCTTCAGCACCAAGAAACACCACCCCATGCAACGCGTATACATAACCCTCCAGAGCGATGACAAAATCGCCATCTACAACCTCGATTCCGCCAGCGGAAACCTCACCCATCAGGAAGATATCGCCGTTCCTGGTGGCCCCGCTCCATTCGCCGTTTCACCCGACAACAAACACGCCTACACCGGGCTACGCGTCGGCCTGAAAATGGTCAGCTTCGACATCGATTCGTCTTCTGGATCACTCACCTCAACCGGTTCCGTCGGTCTCGAGTCCGATCCCTGCTACGTCTCTGTCGATGACACCGGGAACCACCTGCTCTCGGCCTATTACAAAGCAGGTCACCTCGCCGTTCATCCGATCGATTCCGAAGGTGCGTTAGGCAAGCCCGCAACCGAATGGATAGGCACCCGACACAAGGCCCACTGTCTGCACACCGATGCTTCAAACAGTTTCGCATTCCTGCCGCACGTTGCCGAATCGAACGCTATTTACCAATTCAAGTTCGATGCTTCAACGGGCTCTATGACACCCAACAACCCAGCCATTATCGAAGCCCCAGAAGGCGATGGTCCTCGCCACTACGCCTACCATCCAAACGGCAACTTCGTTTATTTCGACAACGAACAAGGCAGCAGCGTGACCGCCTACAAATTCGACTCAGCGAACGGCACTCTGGAGGCCTTCCAGACCCTCTCGACCCTTCCTGATGACTGGACGGGTGGCAACTCATGTGCCCAGATACACATCAGTCCATCTGGTGAATTCCTGTACGCGTCGAACCGAGGACACCACAGCATCGCCATCTACTCGGTCGACCCTGACTCCGGAGAAATAACGTCGCTTGGTCAGAAGAAAACAGTCGGCACACCCCGCGCATTCGATATCGATCCTACCGGCAACTACATGCTCGTCAGCGGACTCGACAACGGCGATCTCGCAACCTACAAAATCGAATCCTCAGGTCAATTAACCCACCTAGCAACCCAACCAGTTGGCAACGAACCAATGTGGCTCCACATCACCGACCCCATCGATTAGCATCACCTACCAACTCAGCCAACCCCAACCGACCTCTAAGAAAAAGTCGCACCCGACCCTGAAGCATCAATCCGTCAATCCAGCCACCTCTCACCGGCCTCTCAGAACCTGCCCCCCTTCCTTCGGGACGGGGGCAGGGGAAGGGTAGATTGCAGCGGCCTGATCAAGTCACGATTTGATCGGGACGTCCGGAGCTAATAACGAATGAAAATCACATCTATCAATCCATGGCTCGTAAAAGTCAAAGGCACCTACTGGGGCGAATACTTCTTCATCGAAGTTCAAACCGACGAAGGCATCACCGGCTGGGGTGAAATCACCACCACCACACTAATCGCAAACCGCTCCGTCGCAGGAATAATCGACACGCTAAATGATCTCCTCGTCGGCGAAGATCCCGCCCAGATCGAACACATCTGGCACAAGGTGTTCAGATCGTTCACCTACATGGGCTCACGAGGCGCAACCACTCACGTAGTCAGCGGCATCGACATCGCCCTCTGGGACATCCGAGGCAAAGTCCTCAACCTCCCCATCTACGAACTACTCGGCGGTAAAGTTCGCGACGAGATTCTCCTCTACACACACCCCAATCAAGGCAACTTCTCCAAACCCGAGGGCATCGAACAGGAAATCAGAAAAATCGTCGACTCAGGCCACCAGGCGCTGAAGTTTGACCCCTTCCCGCACACTGGCGAACAATCCACGGCAAACGACGGCTACCTGAGCGGGAACCTCGACAAAGCGGGTGAACGAGTAGCCGCGGAAATCACAGCAAAAGTCAGGGAAACCGCCGGACCTGATATCGAACTACTCATCGACGCCCACGGTCGGTTCAATGTCCCAACCGCAATCCGACTCTGCAACTCGCTTGAACAAGCGGGTGGAATCGATTGGTTCGAAGAACCCGTCCCGGTCGAAAGCTACCACGCACTCAGCCAGGTTCGAGACAAAATTAACGTGCCGATCTCGGTCGGTGAAAGACTCCACACGCGCTGGGAGTTCGTGCCGATTTTCGAGCAGGAACTTGCAGATTTCGTAATGCCCGACGTCACTTGGACCGGCGGAATCACAGAGTTAAAGAAAATCTCAACACAGGCCGAATCGTACTACATCCCGGTCTCGCCGCATGACGCGAGCGGACCCATCAACGTCCTCGCAGGTGCGCATGTCATGATGACCACGCCGAACTTCTACAAGCTCGAAACCGCTAACGCCGATCTGACCAAGTACAACGAATTCATCGAGACCCCGCTCGACAACTCAAACGGAGCACTTCACCTGGATCCGGCAGCCCCCGGCCTCGGGATCGAGATGAACATGGACTACCTCAACGCCAATAAGCTCAACGGCTAATCAGGCAAAAACTTGCCCATGATCGTGAACACGGTATGCCGTTCATCGGCGTTCAGATGCTTGCCGAAATGCCGTGCGATACCAGCGGTGTGCGATTTTTGCGTCCGCTTCAGGACATCAAGCGCCTTTGGATGATCCATTTCGAAGTGATGCTCCCCGCGCTCGTCGTACCCAGTCTGTTCCTCGACCTATACACGGATCTTGTCGAAAGCACCACGCAAATGGACGCCTACAAGATCATGCAGGGAATCGACAACAACAGCCTGCGATCGGGCGACGATCTCTGGACGCTCAGCAGGACTGCAGTCGGATCTGACGAGGTCAAGTCGATCCTTAACAACACAGCCTCAGCCGATGTGATGACGGCCCTCGAAGCCAGCAGCGAAGGCAAATCGTTTATCGATGAGATCAACAAGTACCTCCAAAAATGGGGCAACCGATCCGAAACCGTTATCGAACTCGGCGATCCCAACTGGGTCGAGGACCCGTCGATTCTCATCGACAACCTTAAGGCATATCTGAAGGGCAGCAACGAAAATCCACGAGACAAGTGGACCGAGCTTGTGGCCGAACGAGAACGACTCGTCTCGGAAGCACAGGAGTTGATCTCGGGCTACCCCGAACCGGTCAAGCAGCAGTTCGGCGGAATGCTCGCAGCCGGACAAGCGGGACAGCGAATCAACGAAGATCCCAACTGGTGGATCGACCAGCAGGGCAACCACCAGGTTCGACAGGTATTTCTCGAATTCGGAAACAGACTGGCGGAAGCAGGCTTCATTCTCACACGTGATGATGTCTTTATGCTCACCGGGGACGAGATTATCGATTCGGCTAAGTCCGGCTTCAGCGGAGATCTCAAGCCGGTCGTGACCAAGCAACAAGCTGATCTGGATAAATGGGCCAGCACGCCACCAGCACCAAGGCTGGGAATGGACTACGTGCCACCGCCACCAAACCCGATGGTCAACGCGCTGGGACGATTCTTCGGTTGGGACCCTGTACCAGAATCCGACGTTGAGTCGGGAATACTTGTAGGCACCTCGGGATCTGCTGGAAAAGTTACCGGAAACGCGCTAGTGATCATTCGCCTGGCCGATGCAGGCAGGCTCAACAAGGGCGACATCCTCGTCACATCAACAATCGCCACCATGGATCCAGCTCTGTTCGCAACTGCGGGAGCAATCGTCGCCGACACCGGAGGTGCGCTCAGTCACTGCGCCATCGTGGCACGTGAATACGAAATACCAGCTGCAGTCTGAGTTCGAATGGCAACCGCAGTAATCAAAGACGAAGGCCAGATCGAAGTCGACGGCGACACCGGGACAGTACGTATTCTGTAGCAGCTTGGGACTCGTTCAACACCGTGAGCCAAACCGGTTCTCCCCCGGACCGGGGGAGCTAGAGGGGGAGACTGCGACGCGCTACCGAGTCGTTCGACGACGACCGGTGCTAAACGAAATGCAGCGAGCGACAAGTCGTCCGACGAAGCCAGAGCTATACGAATAAAAAACCAGCGGCGAGCGAACACTGCTCGCCGCTGTCGCGCTCGTCGTAATCTCAGCCCTCTTCATGCATCCCCGACCCGACAGTGCCATCTGACTCCAACCTCATCACCAACGCAAAAAATTCCTGAACGCCCTCCCAGAGCAGGGCTCGACTGATATTGTTCGCCAAAGCAAGGGCATTCAAGCCCGAACAGCCCCAGCCCAGAGGTTCAAATTGCCGATCAAGTTCGAGAAAAAAGATCACATCGCGTACATAACGCTCAACAACCCCAAAAAAGCCAACATCATGGATCGCGAGACATCCGATCAACTCGATGCCGCATGGCGAGAAATCTGGGACGATCACGACATGCGGGTGACCATCCTGACCGGTGCTGGCGATCGGCACTTCTGCGCCGGACACAATCTGGAACCAGCGCCCGGAGTAACACCAGAAGAGCGTGAACGTTCGCAGGCCGAAAAAGCGTTCTGGCCACCTTCCGGTTCCAACAACGGTCAACGACTTGGTGTCCACGGTCTCATGGGCGACCATTTTCCGCGTATCTACAAACCAGTCGTGGCCGCAGTAAATGGCTGGGCAGCCGGTGCAGGTTTTTACACGCTCCTATCGACAGCCGATATTCGCATCGCCTCAGCAGAAAACGCCAAATTCAAATTCGCACTACTCTCCAACGGCTGGGTCGGCGGCGGACCCGGTGCAACACTGCTTACAAGACAGATCAACTACGCCGATGCTATGAAAATCCTGTTGACAGACGAACCGTTCGATGCCGCCGAAGCACTGCGTATCGGCCTCGTGAACGAGGTAGTCCCACACACCGAACTAATGTCACGATCCCAGGAAATAGCCGAAACGATCGCAGCACAGCCCCCCGTCGCAACGCGAATGATGAAAGAACTCATCATACGCTTCGGCGACATGCCAACCGACGAAGCCTGGCGCGTCCAGACCCTCATGAACCAGTTGCTGATCGGCATGACCACTGACGGCGAAGAGGGTCGAGCGGCTTTTGCCGAAAAGCGAAAACCAAACTTCACCGGCGGACTTCGAAAACGCGGCGAGCCGTTTCCTGACCTCTCACCAGAACAGCGAAAACGAATCGACAACCTCAAGAAAACCGGTGAGGCGTAACACAAGCATCGAACCGCCATATCGCGGTTTGTCTCTCATCGTCGAGATTTAATAACCGACCCCAGAGCATCCGACAACAGAATTCAAGCGTTAGACTGTGGCACGATTCAAAGTCACCTAACCCAACATCAAAACCCCGCTCTAAACCACAACATCCACTTCGTCTACAACCGGCGATCCAGGAGAAACCCAATGACCATCGTCGATTTCAAACTGACCCGCCGCTTTCCGTACGCCGAAGGCCAGGAATTTGGCGACACAGGAGCCTACGAACAGATCGACGCCCTATTGACATTTGCGGTCGATCCGACAGCCGAGGTAAATCGAGACATCGTCGATCTCGAATACGCCCCCCAGGACAACGAAGGCCGGGTGCGATTTACAGCCGATTTCTCACTGGTAACGCCAACCGATCCAAACAAGGGATCTCATAGCCTACTGATCGAACTCCCGAATCGAGGTCGACGAACAGTTATCGGAACGTACAACCGCACCAGTGAAGACCCCTCAGCAAGTCCTTCTCCGGGCGACGGCTTCCTCTTCGAGCGCGGACTCTCTGTCGCTTCCATCGGATGGCAATGGGACGTCTACGCCAACGACGTATTAATGGGACTCACTCCCCCACTCGCAGACCTCTCAAATGAATCGAACCCTGGGCAGAACGCGGTCGAAATCAGGCCAAATCAACGACTATCAACCTGGTTACTGGCCGACCGGGTACACCGCCCCCTGAGAGCAGCCAACGACAACGACCCGGCAGATGTCCTCTACGTCAAGGACACAGAAGACAGCGAAGACGTAGCGTTCCCTCGATCCAGCTGGAAGTTCGCCAAAGAAACATCCGACGGCGTAGTACCGAGCGACGAGCACATCTATCTCGAAGGCGGATTCATCCCCGGCAAGTTTTACCAGATCGTCTACAGCTCCAAGGACGCACCCGTCTCCGGAGCCGGCCTTCTGGCACTCCGAGATGCCGCATCGTTCCTAAAATACGACTCAGCAGACCTTCTCCCCGGAATCACCCACCTCGACAGCGCCATCGGCTATGGCACCTCGCAAACCGGAAGAATGCTTCGAGAATTCCTGCATTTGGCCCTGAATGTCGACGAGCAAGGAAGGAAAGTTTTCGACGGGCTTCTTCCCCACGTCGCCGGAGCGCGCATGGGCTCGTTCAACCATCGCTACGCCCAACCGTCCAACCAGTCCTACCCAAGTTTCGGTCACCTGTACCCGTTCGCCGATCAGGAGTTGGTCGACCCGCTGACACAGCAGTCCGACGGAATACTTAAACGGCTAAACGATCTGAAAGCGGTTCCGAAAACCATCTACACCAACAGCTCTGCCGAATACTGGCGGGGCGACTGCTCGCTGATGACCACCGACCCGGCTGGCAAACAAGACGTCGACCTCGATCCAAACACCCGCATGTACCACTTCACCGGCACACAGCACGGAGCGGGCTCGATCCCCCAGGGGCGGTCGGTATCGACCGAGGGCGGCCAGGGAATGTACAACTACAACGTGGTCGACTACTCACCGCTCCAGCGTGCAGCGCTGGCAAACCTCGAAAGCTGGATCGCCGACGGTACTGAACCGCCGCCAAGTACGCACGCACGGATCGACGAAGAAACAGCCGTCCCAAGAGAAACAGTGCTCGACAGCTTCGACCGACTGCCAGACCAGCTCACTCCCGACAGGTCGACTCTCTGGGTGATCAGGACCATAGACTTGGGCCCCCGCGATTCAGAAGGCGTCGGAATATACCCACCAGTCGAGGGCGAAACCTATCCATGCCTCGTGTCGGCTGTCGACTCAGATGGCAACGAGCTCGCAGGAGTTCGCCTGCCCGACATCACCCAACCCGTCGCTACAAACGCCGGGTGGAATCTTCGAGATCCGGAAACAGGATCACCCGACCAACAGGCATTGATGCTCGGTTTCAGCCGCTGGTTCCCTGCTACTCGAGAAGAACGTGAGGCCAACAACGACGTACGCCTATCAATTGAAGAACGATACGAAAGCCGTGACAAATACGTCGAGTTGGTGAAACGCGACACCGAGAAACTCACGCAAAACGGGTTCGTGCTCGAACGGGATGTTGATCTGGTTGTTGAGAACGCAACCGACCGATACGACACCGCAGTTGCAAAAGCTTCCGACTGACCGGATCGACTAATTCAACGCCCCTGAATCGGCCATCAACTGGATCTCTTCGTCTGAATATCCAAGCATCGATTTGAGCACGAAACTCGTATCACCACCAAGCGCCGGGGGCTGCCCGTAGTTCGGCGCGTGATCGTCGATCCAGCGCCACGGCAACGTTGGCATCAAACGACTCACACCCTCTCGATCCTTCAAATAATCGAAGAAGCCACGCGCCTTCAGATGCTCATCGTCTACAAGCTCAGTGCTTGCGCGAGAAGCACTTGCTGGTACTCCCGCTTTCTGTAACTCACGCGCCGCCTCATCTGGCGACAACTCGATCGTCCACAACTCTATAAGCCGGTTGATCTCGACCGAACGATCACGCCGCTCATCTCGATCCCAGCCAGCAGCTTTACCAGCCGCTCCAATCACGCGAACCAGCGATTCCCACTCGCTTTGACTCGTCACGGCGATAGCCACCCAGGCATCCTCGCCTGCGCACCTGAACACGCCATGCGGTGAGTACTCCGCGTCGTCATTGCCCATCGGCACCGAACGAACACCCGTCGTCTGGAATTCAACCAGCGATTCAGGCAACGTCGAAAGCATCGCTTCGACCATCGAAAAGTCGATATGCTGCCCCTTTCCTGTGCCTTTTTCACGAGTCGACCTCAGCGCCGAAATCGCAGCGTAAGCCAGCAGCATCCCGCACAGCGGGTCTAGCCACGCCATCCCGATAGAAGTCGGAATACCCGGGTACCCGTTCAACCCAGCAAAACCCGTATAGATCTGCAACAACGTGCCGTAAGCCGAGTATTGCCGAGTCGGACCCGTCTGCCCCATTCCTGAAGCAGAAACCATCACCAGTTTGGGATTTATCTCCTTCAGAACGTCCCATCCAAGCCCGAGTCGCTCCATCACGCCCGGAGCGAAATTTTCGATAAGAACATCGCTCGATTCGATCAGCTTCTTGATCGCCACAAGACCCGCTTCTGACTTGAGATTGAGCGTAATGCCCAACTTCCCCTGACCCAGAACATCGTGTAATTGGCCAATCCTACCCGGATCCGGACGGCTCGAGGTCTCGACCTTCACAACCTCAGCACCCATCGAAGCCAAGTACAGCGTACTCGTCGGCCCCGCTATCACCCAACTCAAGTCGACCACCCGCACGCCGTTTAGGGGCAATTCATTCGCCTCCCGAGTGTCATGTTCCGGCGCCGATGATCCCCGCTCGTTCCAGCCGATTTCATCGGCATCGCAATATTCAACCCCGGAAATATCCGTGCTCTCGTCAAGCACTGAACCATCGATACGAAACGGCTTTCCGGGAAGCTTAATATTTTCAGCAGAACCGACATTAGTACTCGTGAAATACTCTCTCTTAGTAAGCTGCTCGGAATCAAGATGATCCGCCGGTTCAAGCATCGGATAACAAGGGATACGGTTCTCCTGAAGGAACCGGAACATATCCATCTTTTTTTGAGTGCGGCTCCAGTCCGAGAGATGCTCAACGACCGCTTCTGAATTCTCCTGTCGCAGGTCCCGATCAGCAAAACGTGGATCGCTGCCCCATTCAGGATTTCCAAGCAGTTTCAGAAAATTCTTCCACTGAAGCTCTTCACGAGGCGATATTGCAATGA
>Ga0302123_10002280_pt1 | contig 13131 bp, 31 predicted proteins | sample CB21_321_MG_FD_203109 | JGI IMG/M metagenome (GOLD analysis project Ga0302123, IMG submission 203109) | Marine microbial communities from Western Arctic Ocean, Canada - CB21_32.1 | ecosystem: Environmental > Aquatic > Marine > Oceanic | place: Canada: Western Arctic Ocean | collected 2017-09-28 | reverse complement strand
AGTATGGCTCCTCGAAGCACCCAGCGTGTGTCTCCACGTAGGCAGTTACATGTGGGCTGTTATTCGAATAGCCATAGCCGGGGTCTTCCATCTCTAGCGTGCACGATCCTAGAGAGATGACTAGGACAAACATGCTCACTAAGAGACATAAGATAACTTTTCTCATAATGATCTCCTCGAACCCGGGGTATGTCCTTTATAAAGAACTGAAATTTTCCCGGGAAGATTTTTGAGCCCTAGGGCATAAGCCCTAGGAAAACTGGCCGACTATTTACTATAACCACTAGAGAATCTCTGAATTTATCTCAATAGAGTCCAAGGCCTCAAGTATGGCCTCCTCTCTCTCTTGAATATCGTAATCATCTTCGTCCTCGTTCATGTCACTACCGTTAGCAACCACAGCGGCGATATCCTCCTGGATTCTCTCCTGAACGATCTCTTCCACGCGCTCTACAAGGATTTCCGATAGGATATCCGGGTCCAAGACCTCTCGGAAGATATCCGGGAGATTAACTGTCAAAATTATCTTAGTCATACATGTACCTCACACGAAACAGGACCACTACGGCCCTGTGGCATGGTATGTGTTGTCTCAACCGAATAAAGGCAATATATTGCCTAGGCTGGAACGAGCTCTCCAAGAGCGCTAAGTACTTGAATGAAGTCGTCGTCCGACCAGTTGGGATAGTACTCGCCCCTCATGGTATACATGGACCACGCCTCCGTCTGGCCGGCATCACCGCCCTGGCTCATGGTCTGAAAGGATCGAATTAGCTGTTGATACATTTGAGGGTCCCTCGCTAGAAGGTTGCCCGCGTGATCGATCATATATTCAATTGTCTTGTATTGCACTGTTCGTCTCCTATTTCTAACCACACATGGCTTTGTCACGCCAGAACAGAAAGGCCTCTCTAAGGAGCTGCTCGAACTGCTCTGAATTGAGTCCTGTGGCTGTGCCCCCATTGCTTCCAAAGTGGTTGTGCATGAGGACCATGGGGTTAATGGGCATCTCGCCCTCCACCGGACTAGCGTTTAGCGAGATCATCTCCCAATTGCCCTCATCGGGGGGTAGCTGATTGCTGCCGTCTGCCGAGAGAAGGGTGCTGGAGTATAGCACCACGAAGGCACTCTGGGCAGGGGCCTTGACACCTCCTACCGCATGCAATGTCTTGCGAGGTGTCTCGTCATTTCGACGGGACTCGTACTTTCCGGACAGGGGCTGATTGATACCGAGCAGGCACACTCCACTGAAGACAGACTCTGTGCTGATAGGCACCAAGAGCACACCGTCTGTATAACCTGGTTTAGCCGCCTCGAAGTTAAGCTCGCATTCCTGCGCGAGGTCTTCCCAACTCTGGGTCGAGTATGAGTAGGGCGACTCCTCGGTCTGTCGTGTGATAAATGAATTCGGGTATATTCGTATATTAGCTGTCATCTTTCTCTCCTAAATCCCTGGCGCGTGCCAGATCCTTGAGCTCATTAATCATCTCGTAACCTAGCTCGTAACTGTCAACAGGGCAGAGCATTCCTCCACCCACCACATAGTAACCGTCATGACGACTCTCGACCCGATATGGGCCGTCCGTGTCGAACGTTACTCCATCTGTGAATATCATTTTAGACACAATTCTCCTGTTTGCTGTCGCTGATCATAGTATAACTAAGTCCTTGCTGTTGTTCATAGCATAAAAGAAAAAGTTTCCCGGCACCCGGCGAAGAAAAAAATGAAGCGCCTTAGCCAACTATCCCACAGAGGGTCCCACTGAGTATGCAGAAGGGCCTCCGGGAGGGGGCGTAGAGGGGGCAAAAGTAGGGGCTCTGTAGGGGGGCTCAGAAGGGGCCCTTTTGGGGGCCTCGTGAGAGCCCCCTTCTCAGGGGGCTCCTGCGAGTCAGGGAGCCGGCGGCACTCTCTCCGCCACCTTGTCCTCTGCCATGACCTGTAGCAGGGCCACCTCGTAAGCTAGCTTAAGCTCGCCCGCTCTCTCCAGGTCAGCCTGAGCTAGCTGGAGTGCTTGTGCTGCCTTCTCGATGTGCCTCTCTCTATCTGTCATCACATCTGATCTTGGCATCGCCCTTCCCCTCCTTTCATATCTATTATACCATGCTTGAAGCAGGTTTGCACGTGCAGTAGATCTTTTTTTTAGCCGCGCGTTTTCTCTTACTGTGGGACCGGTCGGCATCGAACCGACGACCTGCGGGTTAAAAGCCCGATGCTCTGCCATCTGAGCTACGATCCCTCAATGTCTTCGCGGCCTGTCCACTTTGTCAGGGGGTAGGTCAGTGTCCACTCATGGCTGCCGGGTACCAGAGCTACCAGGTCCTCTGCAGGATGCGTCGACTCGAACTCCTCCCGTGCTACGTCACCGTCATGTGAGGCGGTGAAGACAATCCGGGACGTCGTTGCTGCCGACCAGTTGTAGGATATAGCTGTCCAGATCTTTGCCATTGTCTAACTCCTTGTTATCATTGAACTTTTTACTCGGGTAAAAAGAAGACAGGGTCGGCCAACCAAGGAATAACGAGGCTGCCCATCCGACCCTGCCTAGCCTAGGCTTATGCAGCCGAGACCCGGGCAACCTCCTTGAATCCCCGCTTGTTCAGAGCGAGGAAGAACGTGTGACCACACCCACCAAAACGGTTCTTGGTGGTCTGGAGAACGCGGCAGCCCCTGAGGTCTGCATCCTTCTCCTCTACAGAGAGCTCCATCATGGCATCAACCATGTGCTTGAGCTTGTTCGTACCAGCCATCTGGCCTGACTTATTGACCTGACCGATGACCACGGCGTTGCACATGTTCTCTTTGCAGTAGTTGGTCATCATACCTAGGGCTCGTTCGGCCGAAGCACGATTGACCGAGCCGTTGTTGTACTTACCGTCATCCATGCACTGGAGACTGTCGACAAGAAGAAAGAAGGGGCGCTTCTTATTTCCGCGCTTGGCACGGAGGGCGTCACACTTCTCGAGAAGCTGCGGGACCAGGGTCTCCTGGCCGACCGCGAAACCGGACTTGAGGTTGAGACGCTCAGCGATCAGCTTCACCTGATAGAGGCTCTCCTCTGCGGTGTTGAAGACCACCAGCGCGCCGGACTTCGTGAGTCGGTCGGCCAGGGTCAACAGCATGGTCGTCTTGCCAGAACCGGGAGTCCCCGTGAAGAAGAGCACCTGAGAAGGTGTGAATCCCTCGCCGCCTAGAGCAGCGTCAAAGTACTCGAGACCTGACTTGACCTTGTTACGTAGGGCCTTCGGGACCTTGACATTGAGGATGTTCTCACCGAACTCGATATCATCTTGACGGACGTTAAGCTTCATTGTAGGCATCTCCTTGGTTGTTGAGCCCGGGTGGAGGGTTCCATCCCCTCCTTCCCTTCATATCTATTATACAACATGCAGGGGTCTTTTACACGCGGCGTAAATCTTTTTTTTATCCGCGTAACCCCTTGATATCATTGACTAGTTGATGTTCCGTGAGGCCTGAACTGCCTCAACGATCATTGGTCCAATCAGCTTGTGAAGCTTTTGGATGTTAGGCATGTTCTGCGTCGAGGAGATCGCATTCCAGAGGCTCACCATCAGTTCTCCTGGGAGAGCCTTAGCGAACTTGCCAATGTTGTCTGCCTGCTTGATGGACCACTTGTTGTCCGCACAGTGCACCTTGATCTTGTCGGTCAGACCGGCCAATTGAGAATTGCTCTGCTCGGCGATGCGACCCTTGTTCGCGTTATAGGCGTCGATGACGTCCTCAGCAGAGACCACCATCTCGTAGTTCTCGACGAAGTCGGCCAGCGCGATGCCGGCCTCAGTACCAACGAATCCCATGGCCATGGCGTAAAAGCCGGCCGGACGATTCTTGCCGCAGACTCCAACAGGAGCCATGTCAGCGTACTTGAAGGAGGTGTCCAGGCGATGCCAAGACGCCGGGTTGGGACAAACCGTACCGGGCTCAACAGCTGTTGGATCAACTCGGAGATGCTCCGGGTTCTGACGAATGAAGTCAATCATGACAGGGTCAATATCGTTCTCACCCGCCCAGGTCAGCCAGTCATCCGAAGTGGGCTCGAGGTCACAGACCCAGAAGCGACGAAGCAATGCCGGGTCCATGTCGTTGACGTCGTACTCAGCGCCGTGATTCACAGCTGCGATAATACGGGTACCGGCATGGAGGCGGTAGGGCTTACCGTCCTTGTCGTTGCCAAGCTCCCGATCCAGGATCAGCTGGAACGCTGCCTGCTGGACGCCTGGGAGGGCACGATTCATCTCGTCCAACATCAGGACGACCGGCTCTCGGCATGAACGAACAAACCAAGACGGCATGCAGAATGTCATGACGCCGGTCTCCTTCATCCCCTCGATGTCCGGGTAACCACCAACATCTCCCTCTGACATAGTCGAGAGGCGGACGTCGATAAAGGGAAGTCCCTTCTCCTCGGAGAGGGCTTTGGCCAGGAACGATTTACCGATTCCTGTTGGGCCGCGCATAAGAACCGCCATCTCTGGGGGTAGAGCGCCTGCCACGATACTGAAGGTCTTGATGTCCATTTAGCTCTTTCTCCTTGGTTGGGAGCCGGAGAAGGATCCTTCCTCCTCTACATATACATTATACAATATTTGGGGGCAATTTGCACTCGTTTATAAATATATTTTTCACTTATTTCGTGCCCATAACTCGTTGATATCATTGAACTTTTTCATCCCCACAGAAGCCATCCAATAAAACCGCCGGTCACAACCCCACAGAGGAACAGACCGATCGTCTGGCCGATGTAGTAACGATTCTCCGAACGCCTGATTTGTTCAGCGAAGCCGCTCATTGATCCTCCCGGAGGATTTGCACGATCAAATCACATGCGTCCTGAATCTGTGGGTGATCACCATTCTGGATGCGAATATTGCGATTCAGCCAGCGTACGTTGCTTATGGAGATCTCCTGTCGTCTCAGAGGAACATTCATCCCCTCGAGAATCGACGCTAGCTTGATCTCCGGCTCGCCGTTGTCTGTCTTATTGAAAACATTAGACATTATCCACTCTCTAGTCATCGTCCACCACGGGCCGTAGCACCGCAACTGGGACACCTTTGAAAATATTGGGGCCGGCCATCACCGTCACGCACTTCTTGTTGTTGTGCACGTACGGATCAGAGATCGGCATAACGACACTTCCCTTCTTGAGGGAAATTTCTGTGCCATATCCCATCTCCCAGCGGTCCAACTTGCGACACACAGTGGCCAACGAACCCTGTGCTGCGACCGGTGAGTCCATATTTTTCTTCTTGTTGACCCGCTGCTCGCATGCGAGCTGACGCCCGCCTTCGGTCCAGGTGTACACACCCTTCCGTCGCTTGAAGTTGGCCTTCTTGTTCTTGTCGAAGAGCTCCTGGTCCTTGATGACCGGCTTCTTCTTTTTGCCTGTAATCTGGAAGTCGCGCTCACGAATTGCCTCGTCGCGCTCGGCATGAATCTTGCGGACCTCATTCGTGTCACCGTCCTCGCGGGCCTGCTCCTCTCGGATATCAAAGCCCTGTGTGATCAGCTCATGATCCTCGCGAACTTTTTTCTTCGCGTCCTTGAGCTTGTCCTTCCATATTTTTGAGGCCATGTAGCATCCATCTCCTATCTACATAACTATTATACAACATCAGGGAGGATATTACACTAGCGCGGATAAAAAAAAAGAGAGACCCGAAGGCCTCTCTTTCCAGGAGTCCAAAAACCCCAATCATATCAACAAGTTAGTTACTGGAGAGAGTCGTGATCCCCTCTCTGTCACCTGCTCTTAAATTACAAATATGACACCGCCGTAGCATCCCGCTACAGCATCACGCGGTGCCTGGATCTAACATTCTTTAGCTCACCACATCATTGGACTCCGGAGGAAAAATATATTTCCCCATGTTCTAACTGTACACAATCATTGGCCAATGTACAAGAAAAATATCACACAGTGACCCAGGACTGCAACGCGCCCTGATCAACCTGATGCATGTCACCATCGTGCAGCACATCGTACTTCCAATCGTAGAATCCGCGGATCACCTTGACCACCAATGCGGAACGCGCGGAGACGGAGAGCAGGTCGCCCTCATGAAAGAGCGGGTCGTCCCACTCATCAGGCTCACCGCTCCATCCGGCACTCACGATCTCTTGCAACCACTCTCTGCCTATTTTGCCCATGTATAAGTGTATTGCAATTGTCGAGAATGTACAATTACAAATACAATCTCAAATCTTGCGGTGCTCGAGTATTGCATATTGCGAGTGACAATTACAATTGTACAATTACAAATTCTGCCCTCGGAATATTGAATATTGCAATTTGAGAGTGACAATCTCGTAGTGTCAATTAGCTGCAGTCGTCAACGGTGTCTGGTTTTGCGCGCCCTGGAGTGAAAAAAACCGCACTTGAGCGAGTGTAAAAGTCGGCCCGGTGGGGTATAATAGAATCAGGAGGTAGGAAATGAACAAGAAAATTCCCAACTAGGGGCGTGCTTCGCGGGTGCCGCGGAGACACAGAATGCGGCTCTCGCCCTCCGCTCAGATCCCAGACGCCGCGTTGAAGCGAGCGTCGGTTACGCCTTCCGAGTGCCTTTACCTGTACGTCGGTGAGAGGGCGAGCTAAGACAGACAGATCCCTTCGAGGATCTTTTTTTTTGTTCTGAATCGGAGTAAACAGGGGAGACGACGGCAGTACCCCCGATCACCACCGATACCCATGGCCATTTAGCCACAGTCTGTCGAACGTAGCACGATAGCTAGCTACCGGAACCTAGTCCCCAGCCGACGTAGCAGTGCACTCGGCTTCGACCAGGTGGGACATGTCTCGGGGAGGGTCAGACAGTGTCTCAGGAATCGAGTAAGACTAAAAAACTCCTTCCTCAGATGCTCTGGCATGACCTCCTCCGGCGTGAACTCCATTCTCTCAGCCTGGTCAATCCATCCCCCGGGGCGGATCAGTTCGTTTCGGTACCCCTTTGGATCGGGCATCACTGCAGAGATCATGCGCCGATGTAGTCTCACGATCAGGCGGGGACGTGGATGATCAAGCTCCCTTAGGTAGTGTTTTAGCCGATCTGTTCCCTCTTCGTGTGTTTGTAAGAGCTGGAGGTCGTAGTCAGGCATCACTTGGTGGTGCACGATACACAGGTGTCTGATGATACTTCTGGGTGCCGCCCGTAGTCCGGATCCTATTTGGAAGTGATCCGGGCCGATGTAGGCCAGGACGATTGGAGTTCGAAGCAGTGGGTGGCCAATGGGAGCCGGACCGTACCTGTCCGAGTCATCCTCATCCGGAATCACCACATACGGTGCCATCTCGAAGCTACCCTGTATAATCTGCCAGGGATTGGGAACGGCCGAGAGCAAGCCTGCGTCAGTGAATGGGCTTAGTCTTAGGTTCAATCTCTCTCTACACACCCTAGGTCTCACCGCGCACGATCTCCTCAACTGGCTCTCTACAGGCCATCTTCACTCGAGTTCCCAGGATATGATCCCACAGAGGGAAGGTCACGCACCAGTTGGCGTCCTGTCTCTTCCCCATGTGATGGTCGTAGTGCCATGGCACCCACTTGCGTGCCCAATCCGGATAGAGGTGTGACTGTCGATGGACCAAGAAGTAGGCAATTGCCATCAGCACCATAACGCCGGAGTACCATGGAAAGATCGCCATGGTGGGTACCTGGATCAGGGCCAGAAGGAATATTCCAGCCACCTCCTTCTTCCCCTCACTCCATCCGCCGCCCAGCACGTCTTGGTAGTCGTCATCGATGTATCCGTTTCGGCGCGCCTTGGCATGATGCACGGACCAATGAGAGCTCCACAGAGATCCCTTCTTTCGACCCATGCCATGGAGGAGATGCTTGTGAATGATCCACTCATAGAGGTTCGCCACCACAATCGCGGCGAGGATCTCTGTGAGGGCCATAAGCATTAGGGGCGTCCCGGGGAAAAGAGTTTCAAAGTGCCGATAACACGTCTTTGGCAAAGGCGTCGGCATCGTGTGAGACCAGCAAAAATAAGTATGAATCACGGACCCTGGCATGGCGATATTTTATGAAATAATTCCCAGCACAGCAGAAATCCTTGCCAGGAGATCTCAGAGGGGTCCGGAGATGACTTTTAGTACTGTGTTTGGGTGGTTGCTTGGACGGGAGTTGGCATGATCACCACGAGCGTCTTGCGCAATATTGCCGGCAATGCTTTATGGGCCGGTAAAATTCATCTTGGTCGGGTCTCCGCATATGCATGCATCCGTTCGATCGCCGCACCGCATTGTCCTCAGAGAGCCTGATTCGCAGAACTCCTCCCTTCCGGTTGTAACAACCTTCAGCTGGTGTCTCAGGCTCACGGTCTCCTCCTGCAGGTGGGCCACTCGGTCCTCAACATGCTGGTTGAACAGCCATGCTGCGGAGAGGCAGACGGAGAGGGATAGCAGAATGGCACATATCACGATCATGGCAGTGGTGACGGTGTGTCGATGGTCTCGTTTGGACTTTCCGCACTTCCTGCCTTTCTTCTTCTGGCATTTGGTCTCTTTTGTCGATGTGTTATCTGTGTTGTCTGTGTTGTCTATGGTCATAATGAAATAGTACGCTCCTCGGGGACGTTGTTTAAGCAGTAGTTTCTATTTTTAGCCGCGCCTGTCGCACGGATTCGTCTGGTTTCACCGTGGGGCAATAGCTGACACACGTGTCCGTCTGGTTTCACCGTGGGGCGGACGTCCGTCCGACACATAGGGGAACCGACGTCGTGTTTTAGCGTCCGGCGGGGCTTTTAGTCTTGTTCTTCTTGAGCCTGTTGATCCGCTTGTCCATGTTGTCCAACCGCTTCTGAATGAGGACATTCTCGGTCTTCACGGACTCCACCTTATACTCGGTTGCATCCAATCTGCTCTGAAACGAGTAGTACACACCGGCTAGACCTGTGGCGAAGGTCACAATCATAATGAGTGTCTTGAGATCTAGCTTGAAAGTTGTGTCCATCATGTGTTATACATATGGGCCTACGAGCCACACTTCTTGAGTCTGCCAAACTGATCGTAGATGAAGTACTCCGGTTCCTTCTCGACCTCGATGCCTCTGGCTTCATCACTCAAGTTGATGACCACCGCCTGTCCGGACCCCTTGCCGGCACCAAATTTTTTTCGCCTGCCGGCGCGGTAGTAATTCCTGTTTGCGCTGTCGCCGCCCGTTTTCGCTGACTTCTTTGGGCCGTATGACTTCTTTGGTGGCGTTATATTGATCGAATATGGTGCAGGTATTATCACTGCATGCCTCCTGAAGAATTTGTTTCTCTTAAAAGCATGGCGGTCTTCTCGACCATCGCCTTTCGATCACCACTGGAGTAACCCATATGGGATGTGTGGAGCTTTCTCATATCTTCTCTTCATATATTGGATTGTTGAGTCGATCCACACCCTCTTCTGCACCCTTCTTGGTCACAGATACACCGTAGCAAACCGGCTCATCTGTTTTACAGAACTTCTGCATGAGGAATATTCCCCAGCCCTTCTTGACTTTTCTAACTTCCCACTTCACTAATCACCTCTATCCACTTTTCGTACATTGTTTGTACACCGATCTCTTCATTATACAGATACCAACACAGGCCCATGGCCTCACATTCTTTGTCCGGACTTATGCCAACGATTAGATAAAAATTCTCTGCCAAAGGATGAACTGTGACCAAGTCACCGACTTTCACTGATCACCTCCAGATGTGCAAATCGATGTAATTGCGACCTTGAGCTCCCCCCCCACATAACTGTAGCATGACGATTTTCAAAAACAGCGGTTGTGTTGGATATGTCCGTTACTAGTCCCACACCCTCAGCCCCTTCTTCCGGCCGGATACGAAATCTATACTTCACGAGATCACCGACTTTCACTGATCACTCCTACCACTCTAACCTCTCACACGATGTGTATGTAAAGAGTACCCAATACGTGATGCTCAATACGGCAATCGCGAAAGTCGCCAGAATACCATACAGAATATTCTTAAACAAATCAGATTTCATGTGCGCCCTCTCTTATTCTTGATTCTAGAATGTATGACTTCCTCACATTCTCTGCATGCCTTTTTTGGATCCATTTGCTTAAGCTCAATCAAATCATCAAGAGACCCACATCCAGCATCTATCTCGCGGCGGATATCCTCGTCGGTTAACCCCATGCAAAGACAGACGATCATTTTTCGATCTCACGCAAAACCTCAATTAGCTCAGACACTAAGTCCGCAGGAACATGTACCCGCCATGTAGGATTATTTACATCACCCTTGAGTGTGCACCCAATACTCACCACAGAATCTGTGCCATGTCCGTACGGCTCCTCGAGCTTAGTAACGACGATGCATGCCTTGGATTTATCACTATACGGTATGATGTTCAACATGCTCGGATCCCTTAGATTCTCACTCACTTGTCAATACTCCCTCTCTTTCGATTACGGCCATTTTTTCCATTTCCCGGCATGGGAAGGACAGTCACTTGATTTCGGCCACCCTTCCACACCTTGAGCAGATCCGGAAACTTCTCGAGCAGTGATGTGAATGATTGACACCCATAATTTCTCTCAGAAAACGAGCTATTCATTCGTCGAAGACGCTCTTTGAGAATGGATGATTGAAAGGTGTCACCATACTCTTCTGTTAGAGTCGGAAGTGTGTTTACAATCGCCGATCTGGCACTTTTCAAGTCATATCCAGAGAGGCTGTCCCCGCACAAACTCTCGTAGAAGATAAACTCCTGACAGACAGACACTAGAATCTTCGATGCGGCATCACGGGCGGAGATTCCCACCACGCGGCGTGCATTGGATCTCAACCTCCGAGCCACAACACCGAAATCACTGTCGCCACTCACGATGACATATGTGTCAATGTCCGGCTGTAGCCTGAGGATATCCATGGCATCTACACAAATTGCAGTATCAGTTCTATTCTTGTCCCCTACACCGTATGACGGCATGAACACCATCTCCACACCCTGCTCCAAATAGCCCCTCTGATCCCTATCGAATCTGCCCCAGTCGGAGTACGCTCTTCGTACAACAACATCTCCCCTCTCGGACAGGTGCTGAATCACCTTTGCTGGATCAAACCTAGGCTTTCCTCGCTTGGTCCCTAGGACAATATTCTCATGGTCAAAAAAGACAGCAACAGATCCCAACTCCTCGTCGGAACTGACCTGCTCATCAATGAATCTTTCGCTCTTTTTCATGTATCACTTCCTTTCTTCTGCCGCTCTTTTGGAATATTTTTGAGGATGATCCTCTCCTGAAATCCGCCCCGCTCTTCTTTCTTGGCGTACGCCTTGAACACCACATCAGCGAGGTCCAAGTTGTACGTCCTCAGTATCGCCATGAACACCTCATACATATCTGCGGCTTCCTCCAGACACGGTTCCTCCGCAAACTCATCCAGCTCCTCCCTCATCTTATCAAAGAGGCGCTGCCTGTACTCATCATGATCGGCCACGTGATACTGCTGTCCTGTTCCGCCGGCGTCCTTGATAATCTGTGGGATCCTGTCCCTGATTAGCTTTCCTTCCACTATACTACCTCTTCTGATCAATCATACCGCGCATTCATCAATTATACATTTACCACCAATAGTTCATCAAATGACACCTTTTCGATCTCTCCCCACGACCATAGTACTTCGATCATTGGCGGCACTATTTCATTCCCATCCCAAATTGAATCTGTCTTTATGACAAGACCGATTTGAGGACGATAGGGATGATGACACCATCCCTTTACCAGATCACCCATCTTCAAAACGAGACTCCTTTGTATAATAGTCCAGTTCCTCATACATCTCAGAACTCATAGTTCCGTCTGACCATGCCACAGTAAAAGTTATTGAGTCATATGACATGATATTGTCATCAAGCTGAATCAGCTCCGTGTCTTCTTCAACAATGATACCCGGGACAAATCTATCAAAGGCATATGCCCTCACTACCATGTCACCGACTTTCATACGATTATCTCAATCTGTTCGAAAGGAATAGATGTGACTCCCCCATCCCAAAACACCATGGCCCTAGAATAGTTTCCTGTCTCTCCATTAGACCAGGGTGAATTGTAGTCCGGTGCCATGTATATTCCGTACTCATTTGAAACATCAGGAAAGCAAACTTCTACCAACTCACCAGCTTCCATTGATCACCTCGACATTCTCCCATACTCTTGAAGAAGCCATACACCTTCTGTTTTTTTCCGGATTCGGACGGAAAAACCTGAATTCTCGAACAGACCTCTCTCCCATGGTGGGAGCCTGATCAACTCATCCTCTGTAAACTTTCGACCACTGCTGTGTTCCTTTCTCGTAATCAATACTGTCTTGTCATGATCAGAAAAGAAGCTCCACCAGTCATCAAACGACAACTTATTACCCTCAAGAAGAGACATGGTTCTCTCATAACGCCCAAGTCGATCTCCTAAAACTCCATGGGCTCGCTGTAGATTTTTCGAACTTCCCTCGGTATACTCACAAACGGCTTTTGGAGAAATATGTGTGGGCCTCCACGAATCTGCGCCGACAATCGAATATACCAAATCCTCAAAGGATTTCTGCACCCCTCTTCTTGGCACTCCTGCAATCAGCATCTTTCTTAGATTGAGATAGTGTTCCTGGAGAAGATTCCTAATGTCGCTAGATAGAGGTTTCACTTAAATCCTTTTTTCCTGATTTTTCCACGAATTGGGAGCGCACTTTTACTACCTCACCTCTGTACAGAATGTCGGCAGTTTTCATTAATTTGTCGTGTTCAACTAACATTCCTACGTGTTTTTTCTCAGCCTTGTCCCATTTTTCGTTATGATCAAACTCTCCCCATATAGCGAATCTGACCATGTCACCGACCTTCATTGACTAGCTCCAAGTGTAGATCTGACAACCACTCACGCTCCTGAGATCCCATAAAGGTGTACACAACCTCAAAGTGATAGAATCCATCATCAGCCTCCAGCGTGTCAGTGATCACTCCCACTGGAAATGGGCCATCCTTCTGAATTCTATGGTCACCAGCCTTCACTTTTACCAGATCACCGACTTTCATTGATGACCTTATAGTGTTCAACAAGGTCAGACTTTATACTACCATCAGGGTACATAACTTTGACAGCATTATG
>Ga0302123_10002275_pt1 | contig 13140 bp, 8 predicted proteins | sample CB21_321_MG_FD_203109 | JGI IMG/M metagenome (GOLD analysis project Ga0302123, IMG submission 203109) | Marine microbial communities from Western Arctic Ocean, Canada - CB21_32.1 | ecosystem: Environmental > Aquatic > Marine > Oceanic | place: Canada: Western Arctic Ocean | collected 2017-09-28 | reverse complement strand
TGGATTGTAGTTAGTTGTCGCGCAGTGGTCCAAATTTGGTCCAAGAGATAGACCCTCCTGTTTTTATAGATCGCTCGGTTTATATACCCACCCCCGGGGTACCCCCCACTTGTCCAAGTAGGTTCCATCGCACCTCTATACATACTATATTGGACGAACGGTTAGTTAATTTTGAGAGTTATTATGAAGCTCCTTACCTCTGCAGTTGTCCCTAAGACCTTAGATTCGAAACTCTACAACCCGAATGAAATATAAGGGGTACACCGCACTTTCACAAGGGCCATTCCGTTTCACGCCTATTACCTATGGCCATCAATTAAAAACCTCAAAATGTTCCTCTCAGTTTAAAGATAAACTGCATTCCGTTACTGACACAGTTAAATTCCACTTCCTTTAAGATACCGTCTCGGAGGTAACCATCGAAACGACGCCGTTCGTTGCAAGCAACCGAATCTTCCAAATTGCTGCCTTCTAAGCGATAAGTCAGCCCACCAAAACCGACTTTCTCAACGAATACGCTGAGGTTACTGGGAATGTCTATTTCGAAACGGTTATCGATATCATGGGGCGCTCGATTGCCATCAATTCTGGCATAAAAGTTAATACCGTAGTTCAAGGCTAAGGAGGGCACGTCATGGCGAAACCCTAGCCTATAGTCACCGCGGTCATAGGGTCGGAAGCGACGCTTTTTTAGGGTAAATAAATCATTGTGCATCTTGGCATCCTGCACCGTCAGCGCACCCGTGAACAAAGCTTGTGGCAGGCCAAGAAAACCCAGACGTAGACTGAGATTAGAGCTCAGTCCGTACGCTTGGCCAGGACCGACATTGCCGTTGGTGGACTGCAGGTCTTCTGCAGAAATAGAAACATCGACCTTGTTGATCTTGTTATCAAAATTATAATAGAAGACGCGCATATTGAGTGCGCCGCCGTCGTTTGGCAATCTGTAATCTAGTCCGACCTCTACTTGCAGACTTTCCTCTGGGACCAATCCTGGATTGCCAGCCACCGTGTCCTGATCATCGTCCTGTTCGTTAGTCGCTCTGGAAAAATCGGAAAAGCTGAGTTGCGACACAACTTTTTCTAGATTTGCGTTGAATTGCAAAGAACCATTAATGTCGAAGCGGAAATCCAGTTTTGGCTTAAGGTAATCGAAATTACGCGTATTGTTGACGTCCCCGACTTGATCTATCTCTGAGTACTCCGCTACCAATGAGCTTTCCAGAGACATGCGCTGATTGATTTGCCAGTTATGAATAGCGAAAGGCTCGAATCGAAGCTCTTCCACCGTGGAAAAAGCATTGGGGAAGGGGATTGGCGTCAATCCACCAAATTCTGCAGAACCCGCAGCGGCTGAGGGCAAACCCAAACGCAGGCCTGAATCCTGGGTAGTCTGCGCAGCTTCCATGCCTAGTTCAAGGCCCTGGTTGCCACTTAGGTTGAGAGTATAGGAGCCGCGAACAATTTTTTCCTGATAACGATTGCTGGTATCTAGGAATAAATCTTTTGCTTCTACTCCAATAAATTCACTTGAAGAAAATCTCTCCCGCGTCCTGTGAGTTTCTTCTTCGTTGATGATGAAAAGCAATTTGAATTTGTTTCCATTTTGAAGGCCATGTTCGTAGTCACCACCGAACTCCCACTCGGACGAAGTGGCGGCGGTCGATTCCCGCTCCTGTGTGACAACTGGCACCAGGGAATTTAAATCGGTGCTGGTGCGATTGAGACTCTGCGGTGGATCGCTCTTATTGTAGAGTAGATTGAACGCAATTCTGTCCCGGTCGTTTATAGAGTATGCGAGGTTGCTGTTGAGGGAATAGGTTTTCTGATCGCTATAGCGATCTTCCTCTCGGATGTCATTGGCAGAGAAATCGCCGTTGAAGCTCCTCTCAAAACTTTCGTTATGGCTATAACCGGTTTGTAGCCCACCACTTAAAAGATAGCTCAAGCGTCCATTCTGGCCACTCCAGGCGAGAGACCCGCCGGGCTCTACTTCGCCATCGGAAAAGTGTGTTGCGCTGAACTCGGTGGTCACACTCGATCTTGATTGGCTTTCTAGCAGCACGATATTCACCAGCTGTCCGGTATTCTGCACATCGAGATCGCTGGAAGTGCCACGCACGATTTCGATTGAGCGGACTTGGTCCGCCGAGATGCGGTCGAGCTGGCTGCGCGCTTCATTGGCCTTACCTGCCATGCGCTTACCATCGATGAGAATCTGCGAGCTCGCACCTAAACCACGAGCATCGGGTTCGAAGTTGGAATTATCCTGGTCAATTATCAGGCTAATCCCGGGAACCCTATCCAGCATATCGTTAACGGTAAGCGGGCTATATTCGGCAAAATAGCTAGCCGGGTAACTGATCGTGGAATTTTCTTCAGTCGTTCCCTGGGCTTCGGCTGTAGGTAGATCAGTCAGAAACAATACACCGGTCAAACAGACAATAACAAAAGGTCGCTTAATCATATTCTTCGCTTTTTTCTTTAAAATTAAGGTAGCAGGAGGTGGATAATGGAACTGCGTGAAGACTACCATTCCAATTCATGATAAAACCCTTAAGTTTACAAATTGTAACGTTTAGCATGGTGTTGATTTCTCTGAAGCTCCTTAACTTTGTATCTGGCTCTAAGACTTTAGATTCGAAACTCTACAACTGGAATGAAATATAAAATGAACTTGGATAAGCTTAATCAGTTTCTTACCCTTCTTGCCAATTTAGGAGTCATTGCCGGTATAGTTTTCTTGGCTATGGAAGTACAACAAAATACTTCGATGATGGAAGCACAAACTAGAGATGCAATGACTGACAAACTTATTAACTGGCAGTTATCTCTTGCTACTGATTTATATACATCGCAAACATTTGTAACTGGTAACGCTGGAGAGCTGCTCGATAATAGTGCACAAGAGAATTCCTACCTCATGTTAATTTCAAGTAATTTGCGAATATGGGAAAATGAGTGGTACCAGTACTCGAAAGGCCTCTACGAAGAGGATGAATTTACCCCCCGGATAAATCGCTGGAAAGGGATCATGCAGGGTGAAGGCGACGGCTATAGACGTATTTGGTGTTTGCGAAAGGATAGTTTCTCTACAGATTTCCAAAGCGTAATTGATTCTTGGGTCCAAGATGTCGGGGGTTGCGAATAAAATCTCCAAGCTCATTTAGTGCAGTAAAGGCTCGTAGTTAGATAGAGCTTTCATTCTTCCAATTGGAGATATACCTAGTTCATAGAACAGCCTAGCTGCAAACTAGTTATCAGGAGTTAGCTGCTGACTAGCACACCCACCCCATGGGTACCCCCCACTTGTCCAAGTAGGTTCCATCGCACCCCTATACATACTATTCTGGATGAACGGTTAGATATAAAAAGAATCGCAATGAAGTGGCACTGATATATAGGACCGGGGAGGCCTTTTGGCCGCTAGGTTGTCTTCAGGCACACACAAATGGCAAATCACAGAAGCGCTTCAATTTTTTCGAGTAAACCAGCCAAATTAACTGGTTTTGTATCAAAATCGTCGGCACCTGCCTGCATTGCACGTTCTTTGTCAGCTTCAAGCGCATGTGCTGTCAGAGCAATGATTGGAATTTGTGAAATTTCAGGGTCGTTTTTTGCATTTGAAGTGGCAGTCCAACCGTCCATAACAGGCAATCCCATGTCCATAAGAACCAGATCTGGCCTGTATGACTTCATCGCTTCCAGTCCCGCGGCTCCATCTTCAGCTATTTCAACTTCGTAACCTTTTCTAGCAAGTCTTCGAGAAAGCATATCTCGGTTCATTTCGTTATCTTCAACAATAAGTATTTTACTCATGGCTTATTTCTCTGTTTTTATATTAGGTGTAAAGCTGCTGAGCAAGAACAATTAGTTTGTCTCCTGCTACGAATTTACACTTCTCGTCTTTTTTGGGATTGATAATAATCTTAGGCTTCGTTCCATCGTCAAACTTGTAACCAAGAACAACTTCATTGGAACGCTGAGCCTGCCTGACTATATCAATATGGCGAACAGATTTTCCGAGTTCGGTATAAGCCTCTGCTGGCCTAAATCCCATTTCGATTCCTCCGGCATTTAATAATTCTCGGTATATCGATTCCATAAAAGGTTTACGAACTACTTGTACCATAAGATGGCTAAGAAATTCTGTGCTGACAACTGCATCTGTCAAAGGAGAATCTTCGACTAATTCGAGTGTTTGAGGGTCTAAGAATTCGGTTACAACAGGAGGGAAGGTGATTCCTCTGGTTTTATCGCAAATATTACGAAGTAAAAGTAATATTAACGTTGAGCGACTATCAGCGTCTACCCTTGATTCCGACTCATCAGCTACTATAAAAATTACATCAAATTCAATTGGGTTGATTTTCTCAAGTGACCAGATTCCATCAAGATCAAATTCGACAGGTTGAATTTTGAATTTACTTGAATAAATTTCTTCGTATTTTGATTCCAGCGACTCACAAACACTGTTTGCATCCTGACAAGCTACGATAATTTCAAGCTGCTCTGTTGAATGCTGATCCAACTCCCTAATTATAGATCCAACGTTAGGATTAGCTGACAGAATAAGCACTTTACGGATAGTAGGTCTGTTGAAAGGTGTTTCTGTGGTCTTAACCCTTTCTAAGGGAGGGCAATCGCTTATTTCAAGATCTTCATTCGCTTGCTTGATTAGAATCAAGTCATCTTCTTCAGCAAGATCAAAATCTGGTTCAGGATTAAGCACAGTTACCCGTCTCTCCCTTCCATTTTCAATTTTTAGCCAGCTTACACCTATAACCGTAGCATTGGTTATTCTGGTTGCAATATCCCCAAACAAAATACCTTCTGAGTTTTCAATATTTTTAAGCTCTATTTTATGATTTTCAAGTGAAAATAGTTTGCTATAAACCTGGGCGTAGCCAGGGTAGCGAGCGCACTGCACCATTGTTTTGCTTATTACTTGGCCGCTCGAAATAATAGGGTGACTCATGTTCGAAGCTATATTAGCTATAGGTAAATTTTCTGTATTGACAATCTCAGCTACAATATTGGAAGTATGCCCATCATTTTGCGATGAATTTAACAACATCATAGTTTTTATGGTAGTAACATCACTGAAAGTATTTTTTAATCCTTGCCCTTCGGCAAGCACAATAACGTATGCGGCTTTTCGGATCCCTATTCTTGCCATTTCGCTAGGCGAAGCAATAGACCCTCGCAAAGGAAGGATCTTTAAACCTCTCAATTTACGAGATTCCTGTCTGAGTTCAGCTCTCACGACATTAGTGTTCGTAGAAGTAAGAATTACTACTCGTACCGTCTCTTTAAGTTTGGCTAATTGTTTCAAGACGGAAACGGCCTTCCTATTCCATCCTAAGAGAAGAATATGATTAACCTCTCTTATCGTAGCAGCTCCGTTGCGAGCATCTTCTACGGCGCTCTGAATGGAATTGACAATAAATCCAATTAATCCGCTCACTATGACCAGCCCCATCATGGAATTGAACATAGCAAACACTAAAACCATTTTTGGCGCGCCATAGTTTTCTGCGAGCGCTCCCGGGTCTAGAACATGTTTCATAGACCACCATAGAGTGTCAAAAAAACCACCTCCGAAGGTATTACCTATTCCTTCGGCCTCAAGCGCACTGGGAGAGAATAAGCCAAAATAATAAGCACCCATACCCATGCTAATAACTAACAACATAAGTGAAGTTAGAAATATATAAGGGAATATATTACTTGTGGTCGAAAGAAGAAAAAGCAGGTATTTCGCGCGTTGCAGCATGTCACGTCTTTCTATTTGATTGATTTTTTAATCATCTCTTCAAGGTCCTGTTTAGCCCCGATCTCGTTTTTATCAATAATCCCACGGCATTGACTTTGTAAGTTAGATCGCATCACCTCGTCAAGATGCATTGCAGAATAGACAATAATTTCCGGAGGATTAGTTAGTTCGAGCTCGTTAAGCCTTGATAGAAATTCAAAACCGTCCATAACCGGCATCGACAGATCAAGAATCACTAGGTCAAATCCTTCAGTAACTTTAGCAAAGCCCTCAGCACCATTTTTTGCTGTATCTATTTCAAATCCAATCCCGATGAGCATCCTTGAGGCTAAATCTCTGGCTTCTTCTTGGTCATCTATAACAAGAGCTTTTTTCCCATCGACATCACCAGTAAACAAGTCGTTGATGTGCTTCAGTAGTTCATCTTTTTCTACTGGCTTTTTCATAAACACTTTTGCACCCAAAAGGCTAGCAGAATTGTCATCATCTAAAGTGCTTATTACAATAACGGGCACATCTTTAAGAGACTTATCTTTCTTAAGTTCTAGCATCACCTCCAAACCATCCTTATCAGGCATGAGTATATCGAGAAGTATCACGTCTGGATTAAATTTCCTGGCTTTTTCGAGCCCCTCAACTCCTCCCATAGCGGAAATAATCCTGAATTCTTCAGACGTTAACTTCCGCTTAATAATGTCATGCAGGAAAGCGTCATCATCGATAATTAGCACTATTGGGAAGTCTGATGCGCCGATTACATCTAGATCGTCAACTTCTGTACTAGGGGCTGGTTTAGGTGCCTCTTCTTGTATATTCCTTGGTACTAAAATTGTAAATACAGATCCAACTTCAACCTCGCTCTTTACAAAAAGTTCGCCTCCCATCATCTCTATGAGGTTTTTTGTGATAGACAGCCCAAGGCCAGTGCCCCCGAATTTAGAAGTGGTATCCTCACTGGCTTGCTTGAATTCTTCAAAAATATTCTCCAACTGCTCCTTGTTCATTCCGATACCTGTATCACTCACTGAAAATTCCAGCATTTCCTCCTTGTCTCTTAAAGCCGATAATGCTGATATTTTAATCAAGCCATTTTCCGTGAATTTACATGCATTACTGACTAGATTAAGAAGGCTTTGCCTTAATCTAGTCTCATCGGAATTCATTGAACCAAGGTTTGATTCTATGTTGAATTTAACCTCGTTCTTATTTTTTCCGGCGATTGGTATCGCCACACTTTCCAAGATGTTCATTACCTTGGAAATTTCAAAATTCGTTATATAAAGCTCTAAACGACCCGCTTCAATTTTAGATATATCTAAGATGTCATTTATAAGGTTAAGAAGATGTGTGCCCGAATCGGTAATACGCTTTAAGTCCGATGACATCGTTTCCATTCCCGCTTCTTCCACTTCCTCTAAAAGTAATTCGCTGTAGCCAATAATCGCATTTAATGGAGTGCGTAATTCATGACTCATATTTGCCAGGAATTTACTTTTAGCTAGATTTGCCTCATCTGCTTCATCTCTAGCATTCTCTAATTCAGAAGTTCTAGCATCGATAAGAGCTGATACTTCATCAGACATTCTTTCAAATGCAACAGAGATAAGCTTGCTAGAATTTTCATCTGCTTGGGCATCTCCTCTTTCTGTTAGCCTTTCCATTTCGTAAACATCTTTTTGGAGAAGTGCTTTCGCATCACCTTCAAGCTGCGAAGATAAAAGCTTCATTTTCCCGATAATAAGCTTGTCTCTGCTCACTCGGGCACGCCGGCGACTTTTCCTCTCTTCATTAAGTTCTTTGAGACTTGACTTATAGATGTCTAATGCTTCGATAAGCCTACCTATTTCATCTTCATCGCTTTCAAAGAAAGACCTCTTCGTTTGAATTTCGACATCCAAATTACCGTGCGTTAGTTCATTAAGGACAAGGATCGCTCCGCCTAACCGCGAAAAAAGTGTTTTTTGGACATAAGTGATTACCAGCAGTATGGCTACTATTGCCATGACAGCGCCAAAAACGACATTGAAGGTAACGCCGTCTATTCTAAAAATAACGTCGCTTATATCTCTGGTTAACGCTAATTTGTATATTTGATCTTGCTCTGACGTACCAATGGAAATTAAAGATAATTGCGATGCTTGGGCAGAAAGGCATGCATCATCCTCAGAGGAAAAATTTAACTGACAAAGTATTCTATCTCTTACGCTACTAACGACCCCACTATCTATTCCTGGTGAATCGTTAATAAAGCCTAGAATAGGATCTACGTTACCTTGATAAAACTCTGGTGGTCGCGAAGTATTCAATAATTGAGCGTTAACATTTAAGTCTGTTACCAGATCGCTAACGAGAGCATCCAACTCTTTTCCCAGAAGGACTATAAACTCAGTTACACCAAAGACGCGCACGGGAAAAGCGTGGACTAAAGTAAGCTTTTCTTCCTCAGGGGTTGTATGGACCATATAACCAGACCATGGCAGCCCGGATGAGGCAAGGGAACCATAAAGCTCGAATCGGGAGCCTTTATCTACAAAATTGGTTTCGTAGATTGATGAGCACGGATCATAGTCTCTAGAGAACAAAGATTTACGGCATGAAATAGTTTCGAAGTTGCTGGCATCCAAAACGTTATAGAAAAGAAGTTCTCTTCTTTGAAGAGAAGGGCTGAACAAAATATTTAAAAATCTCTCGGCAACACTTAGATCGTCTTCTTGTATCGCCATTATGAAAGGGTTCAGTACCTCGCCAGTTGCAGCCGCGCTGAAATCAAGTTCATAATTCGAGGCGCTTGTAGTGCTTGCAAAGTCCAAAGGGGTTGCATTCTCAGGGAGCCAAAAATTGGCCCTTTCACCTTGCAAACCAAAATCCTGAAGCTCTTCAATATTGTCTTGAAATAATCTTTCCCACGCGTCCGAATAAGTCCTGAGGGCTAACTCTTGATCGGAATCTACGCGTATTGACTCCTTTTCATTTAGTAAAACCCCAACGACTGCTGCCGTACTAAGAGCCCCTAGCATCGAGAGCAATAACAGCATTTTCTGAATACTCATTCACTGTCTCCGAAAACGAAAGGGAAGGTTCTAGTCCGTGTTAATTCTTGCGTCATCAACAATTTGTTCTATGCTGGGAATTAATGCTTGGCGGCATCCTAAACAAGAACTCATTTGCACTCCAACTGTTCCATCCTTGGGATCTACGAAAAACCCTGTATTGTACGCTCCACCCCATGAATAAAAATCTACTTCACCAGGGTTATCAGGATCTAACGCAATTCCAAAACCAGCACCAAACAGACGGAGGGGATTTCCATTAAGGTTCTGGGCAGCATCGGCTTGCTGGGTGGTTTGAGCTATAACTGAGCTTTCCTCTAAAACACGCACGTTATTCAATTGCCCAAGTCCAGCAATCATACTGACGTATCTTAAGTAGTCAGTAGTGGTTCCCATCATACCGCCGCCGCCCGAATCAAAAGCTATTCCACCGGATCCAACTGGGCTTCGTGGGAGGATTTCACAACCGACATCAGTCTTAACAAGTTGGAAATCAATCCCTGTGTTGCCAGTCGCTCCTAAAGGCGCCTCACCAGGTGCAGGCGAGTTGTATATTAAAGCGTAACGATTTTCTAGTACCTCATTAGAGAATCTCCACGCGGAATTTTCCATGCCCAGCCGATCAAAAATGGCTCTACCTACATAATTCCCCAAAGGTTCCCCAGTCACAGCTTCTATAACTGCTCCGAGAACGTCTGTGGCTACGGAATAAATCCAATTCTCACCAGGTTGTGAAATTAAAGGCAACTGGGAAAGAAGGTCCATATTTTCTGATGCAGAAAGACAGGAGTTTATTAGACCGAGTTCCTCATAAAGGTCCGCGACTCCTGAAGTTCCAGTTACGCTAGTTGCATACTCCAGTCCTGACGTATGAGTTAGTAAGTCTAGAATAGTAATAGCTCTATTAGCTTCCTCAAATTGGGCATCTAAATAGCCGTTCTCTGCGACCAGCATGTCATTAAACTGTGGATATATTTCTCTAAGCTCTGTTTGTAAAGTTAGTTCACCATCTTCAATTAATTTGAATATGGCACTACTAACTACAGGCTTAGACATAGATGCTAATGGGAAAAGTGTATCCATTCCGACAGGGTCAACTTCTCCTATAATTCTATTTCCCCTTGAGGCAGAGAAAAACACTTTCCCGTCTTTTGCGAGCGCAATAACGTAATTAGGAATGAGGCCGGCCTCATACACTGTATCAGCCTGGTTTGTAACCTCAGCCAATTTCGAGGAATCAAATCCAGCCTCTTCCGGTGTGATTGTTGGAAGTTGAGCGAATACTTTTCCATTAAAGAAAATAGGGAGTAATAATGTCATCCTAAGAAATATTTGAAATTGTTTGGCTCTACCATTCATAAGCTTTACCTTAATCTGTTTTAACGACGTATTTTTTATAAAATTGCACCGGCACGATTTGCAATACCTGAGCCCGGCAAACCGTCAACCGCTCATTCCAATCAATCTTCAATTCTTGCTTGATCAACTATTTCTTCTATATTAGGTATAAGAGCTTGTCTACACCTGTAACAGGAGCTCATTTGAACTCCAACTGTTCCATCCTTGGGATCTATAAAAAACCCTGTATTATTAGAGCCACCCCATGAATAGAAATCTTCTTCACTTGGGTTGTCAGGGTCTAACGAAATTCCAAAACCGGCGCCAAATAGCCTGCCGGCATTTCCATTAATATTCTGAGCAGCGTCTACCTGCTGAGTGGTTTGTGCAATAACAGAGTTTTCTTCTAAAACCCGGGTACCGTCCAAGATTCCAAGGTTAGCGATCATGAGAGAAAAAACTAGATAATCAGTTGCGGTTCCAACCAAGCCAGAGCCACCCATATCAAAGATTCTAGCTTCGCTCCCCACGGGGCATGCGGAATATCTTGGGCTTTCAGAAAGCTGCCAATTTATTCCTGTTCCTCCTATCTGACCAATCGCGGCCTCACCTGGTAAGGGGGGATTGTAAAGTGTTGCATAGTGAGTATCTAAGCGATCATCAGTGTGCCTCCAGCCTGAGTCGATGATGCCTAATGGCTCAAATATAGTTCTGTTAGCGTAACTGCCTAAAGGCTCACCAGAAACCACTTCAATTACCGCACCGATTACATCTAGAGAAACAGAGTAATTCCATCTTTGGCCAGGTTGCCCCACCAGAGGAACTTGGGATAGGAGGTCCATATTATCTGAAGCAGAAATACATGCGTTAATTAACCCGAGCTCGTCATATAATTCAGCTACATCTCCTGTGCCAGCAATACTAGCGGCGTACTCAAGACCAGAAGTATGGGTTAACAGATCTAGAATCGTTATTGCTCTTTCAGCCTCTCGAAACTGGTTGTCCAAATCTCCATCTTGAGCTACAAACATGCTCTGAAATTGTGGGTAAAACTCTCTAAGTTCGCTGTCAAGAGATAACTTGCCTTCTTCAATTAACTTGAAAATCGCACTGCTTGCTACAGGTTTAGACATGGATGCCAAGGGGAAAAGTGTATCCATTCCGACAGGGTCAACTTCTCCTATAATTCTATTTCCCCTTGAGGCAGAGAAAAACACTTTCCCGTCTTTTGCGAGCGCAATAACGTAATTAGGAATGAGGCCGGCCTCATACACTGCATCAGCCTGGTTTGTAACCTCAGCCAATTTCGTGGAATCAAATCCAGCCTCTTCTGGTGTAATTCTTGGCAGGTCTGAGTAGGATTTAGATGAGACAAAGATGAACAGCAAGATTATTGCTGCGAGCTTTCGTACATTGTTGGTAAGGTGTTTCATAGAAATTTCCCTTAATAAGCTGGAATACTTACTCTGAATATATATCTTTGTCTAATCCCCAGTCTATTCTTTTCAAGGCTGTTTGGAGGGAATTTATCGATCAGCCACTAATCAGTCCCAGTTCTCGACCCAGCATCTCTAGCTCATAAAGCTCCTCCATCTTAGCGCTGCGTTCTTCTTGTATTGCTCTGGTCTCTCTACCGTGAACAGTATTTGCTTCAATCTGTCTGGCTTTTCCTTCAGGTGTTCTACTGCCTGTACTGCGGCCACCGTGTATTCGGCACTTGGTCTTGCCTTTGATAGCAGGGGATCGACAGCGGAGCTTAGTCCGTTTTGATTTGGCATTGCACCCAGTGTAAGGCTATCTAGCAGACCCCACCCCCGGGGTACCCACCCACTTGTCCAAGTAGGTTCCATCGCACCCCTATACATACTATTACGCTCGAACGATTTGGTTAATTTTTGGTATGCGCAGCGCGCCTCTTGGGAACTGGTTTCGAGGGGCAAAAATTTTTTTTGCAAAAAAGCGGACGTTGGGTAATCGCTTGATTTCATGCTCGCTTATGACTGCATTCGGCCAAGAGCGGACACTTGAAACTACAGTATTTTTACTCTGACTCCAATTTTATTAAATATGGTTAGGCAATGGGGGTTTACCGAAGCTCGACCGATATCATTTCAGCCATTTCGTGATTGTTTGAGTAAATAGGAGCAGATCCTTTTATCCGTTTTATTCCGCTACGGATAAAAAGAATCTGCCCCTATTAACTCCTCAGTTACAGTTTAGTTCGGTCGATAGACGGCGTTGCTTTGCCACAGTGAGGGGTGGGCACAAGCCATGACATTATCAAGCCCTTGTACCACATCCAGGCCTTCCCTGGTAAGGTCCAGCCTTGCCGCCATCGCATCTGCAGTCGCAGGTACTGAAGTCACAAGAACCGCTCCGCCGGCAGTTACATTCTGAATAGGACCGAATGCACGGGTACTCACCTGCATTAACGAATTATCTCCGCCACGTCTAAAGCCAGCGGCAACTCCTACAACGAAATTGTAGGCATCGGCCTGAGTGACACCTTCGTTTAAGAAACACAATCTCTGTGACATCAGGGTATAGTCACCGGTAAAGGCATCACCGTCCGGAACTTGTCGGACGAGAGAGATATTTTGATTAGCAAAATCACAGCTGAACATATTCTGTGACAGTGGTGACGGCCGCACCCTTGCTTCACCGAATCTGCTTCTGCGAGCTTGTCGCTGGGAGACATACTCACCATAACTGCCATAATAGGTGACTAACCTGAAGTCGTAGTTGTCGGTGAAGTTAGCGCCCATGATTATCGGTTGACGAACGAACATCAGGTTCGTGGAATCCGAATTTCGCGGATTGTCTCGGAACCACTGAACAAGCTCTCGCATACCTACTCCATCAGCCAGTGAGCAGTTTGTTGACGACATCACATTACCTACGGGCATTTGTCCATAAGCAGAGAAGCTCAGCATGAAAGAAACTGCGAATAAGCTCAATAAAGATAATTTTTTCATT
>Ga0302123_10002270_pt1 | contig 13150 bp, 44 predicted proteins | sample CB21_321_MG_FD_203109 | JGI IMG/M metagenome (GOLD analysis project Ga0302123, IMG submission 203109) | Marine microbial communities from Western Arctic Ocean, Canada - CB21_32.1 | ecosystem: Environmental > Aquatic > Marine > Oceanic | place: Canada: Western Arctic Ocean | collected 2017-09-28 | reverse complement strand
CACTTCTTTATGAAAATCGCTATACGATCCACAAGCAAGCATATGCTCGAGATCATACACGTTGTCAAACTCTTCAGCAAGCGTTTCGGAAATTGACGTCCAAAAGGTCCAACCTTCAGATTTTGCAGCGGTATCGCGAGCAGTGTTCTTTTCCTGGATGTAACCCAGGACATCGGTATTAGACTTGAGGACGAGCTCGAAAGCAGTAAAAGTTATGTGATAAGACATGCGGTATTTCCTTTTTCCTTATAGTTCTATTATACCTCATGCGGACAATATTTGCACACATTTACATTTTTTATTTTATTTTTATCCGACTATTAATGTCCCATTTTCAGTTTTCACGCTGGCCTTCCACCCAATAAGACACGGCACAGACTTCAGGATATTACCCATAGTAACGTTGACATCTGCGCTTAGCGTGCAAAAGCCCCGCTTGTGATCGTATTTTTCAGTCGTGTATTCTATCACCTCGACGTCATAAAAATTGTCGGTGATTGTCTCAGCAAGATACTCAGAAAACGTATGATCGTGGGCATAATCATCAAGTAAACCCTCATTACGAAGGGATTCTAGAACGTTTCCGCCGTATTGCGTTTCAGCGTTTAGCCCTGGTGTTGCGACGAGTTCTGCAAACGTGGATACGACATCAGTATCGCTAAGTGCGGTGTCGACTTCTGTCTCGTTGTGGACAAACACATCAGTCCCACCAGAGTAAGAAAGAGAGACGACAGCGTCGGTGTCAAGATTAAGATTCTTAAGGCTTTCAAGTATTGTCATGATAGGTTTTCTCCTTTGTTAAACCATATTCTATTTTAACTTTTTTCTCTTTGGTTTACAACTTTTAGACTTTGATGTTTTTCTTATTTTTTTAACAATATGAAAATCAAATACCCAGACTTTTGGTATTACACCTTTCTCATAGGGCACTCCGTGCTTGATCAGTTTGACGACGTCGTCTAGGTCGATCAACTCTCCATCCCATCCATCAGCACCCCACCCGTGGACTTTTGTCCCTCTTTTAAGCAGTCTTACTTTGACAAAATCTTTGTCTTCTAGCGCAAACGATTTGACTGCGACGATATCACCTTTTTTTAGCTTAAGTGCCATGTTTAATCTTCTTTGATATTTAGATACATGCGCCTAAAAGATGTCGTAGAGCTAATACGTGTAGACATGCCCGACCATACTAAGGGTGCATTTAATGTAGACATTCAGTCTGATGATGGTGGGACACATATAACTATATGTGTTGAACATCATGAGGATGCCGGTGCAGTTTTGGAAGCTTTTTCGTCTAGATTCAAAGAACAAAGAATCATTGTAATGAAAGTACCTGAGGATTCATTGCATATCGACTAAAGTATTACACTTTGCTTATGACACTTGCTATTTGTGAAACGTGAAATTTTAAAGTCTCAAAACTATCAAACATTATTAAGACCTGGTCTTTTTGTTGACCCGTAAACTCTACTATCATACCTGTTTTAGACACAGGCATGTTGTGATCATGAACATTATGGACAATTTTTACGAGATCACCTATCTTCATCATTCATTAAACTTGCTCGCCAATTAGCAAACTTTTGTGGAGACATCCCGCCACGAACATGCTCAAGATGCTCATCAGACAACTCTACACCCACTACTTGAACGTCTGGTTTTTGAATAATAATTTCCGCCGGGACTCCCGTTCCTGGGTGTGTTGCTAAAACTAACCACATGTCATGACTATGCATTTCTGTTATGATACCTACTGCTCCGCGCCACTCTATCGGAAATCTTGTAGCTACTAATCTTACTAAGTCACCGGGTTTCATTTTTTATTCTTTGAATGCTAATGCTTCTTCTATTAACTCTGGGCTAACACGAGTGTTTAAAGCATAGATTATTCCGCCTCGAGCAATTATATGCTGTGCTGGAATGGCTGGAATACTAAACGCTGAAGCGAGTCCGGCAGTGTCTATGGTCACAGGTGCTGTTAGGCCATAAGCATTCGCCCATGCACCTAAGTCAACTGCCGCGCCATCTATCATTGCAGTGACCACAATGAATCCTTCGTGTTTATATTCTTGATACAGAGCTTCCAGCTCTGGTGCGCTAGCGCTGCAACCGCCTCAACTAAAACCAGCATGTTCAATCATGATTACATGATTACATAGATCGTGAAGACGAAGCTCTTCGTCGTATTGATCAAGGAGCGTGACATCATTAATAACATCTCCTTCAGCCATACCAGTAGGGCTAAGATTGTGTCTACATGCATCAATTGGCCAGCCACCTTCATACGGGTGATCGCCAGGATCTGTCGGGTCAGTATAACTATTGCTTTCTACACCGTCAGTCCAGCCATCGCCATCTGTGTCTGTTGAAAGAGGATCAGAGCCTAACACTTCTTCCTCTGCATCAGTAAGACCGTCGCCATCTGAATCTATACTTGATTCTTTGTCTCCATGGGTGATATCGACATGAGCAGGCCCGCAACCAACAAGAAGTGCAGAAAGAATTAGTGTTTTTACTCTCATACACTTGCCCGAAGTGCTTCTACTAGATCAGCTTTGCGTAGTTTGTTATAACCCTTCAAGCCCTTTTCTTTCGCTAGCGCTTTAAGCTCAACGACCTTGAGCGAAGAAAAATCTGTAGTTTCTACTACTTCTTTCTTGCTGCTAAGAATGTTTTGAATTTGATTAATTGTATTTGATAGCCAGTTCATAATTTTTCCTTTAAATTGCTTGTTATAATCATATCATCGCCTCCTTATAAATAAAAATAAGAATGCAATTAAGGATGACAGATGTGATGATCTCGAAACTGTGGAACAACCGGAATTCTTTTCTTTTGTTCCATCACTTTTATCAAGATTTGTTATTCCCTCTCCGTAGTTAGTGCCTTCGTCCTGTTCCTGTGTTTCTTCACTATTGCCTGTATCTACATCGCCAGTATCTTCTGATTCAGCAACTGGCTCTTCTTCGCCATGATCCTCACTTGCTGGCTCATAGTACGGCTGTGAAATTGTTAAACCTTCAAGAGATATACCGAGCTCGTGATGAAATGGGTCATACCAGCCTGTGTCAAAGTTTCCAATAAAATTGAGATTGTCAATCATAAATGGCTGGCCCTCTTCCACTTGCACTGCTAAGAAGTACTCATGGTAGGCAGACTGTGTTTCTCTTGCTCCAAGGTTAAGATACATATCCCAAGCCATCAAGTCAGCTCTGCCATCCACGAAGACATCCCATTCGTATAGTGTGACCTCATACTGTGTTTGTACACTATACTCTGAAGAGTGATAGCCCTTGACCTGCACGTTGCCCGCAGCTTGGATTTCGCCGTCTTCATTAGTAGGATATTCACCATGAGCCATGACTGCACCTTCGGAGTCAGATCCGATTCCGTATGCATTCTGGAACGTTACCTGACCGTATGCATCGATGCCGTAACTCTCAAATGGAACTGACCAGTCCCAGCGAAATGCACCTTGCTCGCGTTCTACATCAGTCATTGCTTCAACAGTTAAAACGGGATGTTCACCCCAATCTGACCATTCATCTGCCCAAAGCTTGCATTGCGCTCCGCGTGCCCAGTCCCAGGGTGCGTAGTAGCAGTCGTGTCCTGGAGTAGCACGCGTCTTGACCACGGCAACATAAAAATCTGTACCTCTGTCAATCGACGATTGGAACCAAAAAAACTCAACGATCGCGTCAACTGTATTCTCGTAAATATCGGAATTACCGACATAGAGGGTATTACCTTCGAAGAATGCGTAGGGAAACGTGTCCTCACTGTCAGCGATTGCAACGCTTTCCTGAAACATTACGTCCCAGTCTCCCTCTAAAATTGTTGCGCCTGTATAAGACGTTTCACTATCTGTAAAATCAGATGCATATGCTGGCGCGCCCAAGAGGAGTGTTAAAATAATCGAGGGGATCTTCATTGATCGTTCCCATGCTGATCAGCTTCAGCTGCTAATTTTTGTTTTAAAGTTTCACATGCTTCTTCGTTTTCACAGCCTGTCACTGCTTGAAAAATAGCTTCTAGATTTCTGTTCATCTTATTCATATCTTCTATCATACTTTGTGATGTTACAAGCATTCTATCTAAGCTAGCTGTCGATTTATGCATAGGTACAATATTATCAGAAAGTGTGTAAGATTTTGAAATTTGTTTTTCTTCTGGCACAGCACATGAAATTGCTAAGAAAGTCGCGAGTATTATTAGTATAGATTTAGTCATATCTTATATCTCCTATTTGATTAATTTTTAGTGCATTGTACTACAGCAGCTTCGTCAGGTAAAAGCTTTACTATGAAAAACTTATCTCCTTCTGAAACTTTGCAGGGAAAGGCACTCAATGGTATCACAGCTACAGCTGGACCCGCATTTGTAGCAGGATTTAAGTCAAGTTCTACAGTTGCAAATTGACTATCTTTAGAGTCAACTACCCCCACTAGAATAAAGGTTGTAAGTAGTAATGTTTTCATAATTTTCTTGTTTCGTTTCTATTTAAATGGGGGACCACAAATCCACGCGGTGGCACTTTTTCTTATGCCCTTTGTGACCGGTGAAACTTTATGACGAACATACGACGGAAAAACTATGACAGAACCTTTTTCTCTAAACTGTGGGATTGTCTCTCCTTCAGCATCTAAGCGACCATCCTTAGGAGGCCTTGAAAAGTAGATATCTCCACCTTCGTAATCTTCTGGGTCTGATAACTGTACAATAATAGAAAGTTTTCGAACTAGACCTTTGAAAATTGGGTCTTTTGTTTCATTGAGTTTCGGCACATGAGGAGAGTTAGAATTTATGAGCTTTCTTGCTGCCCAATGATCTGAATCACCGTCAATATGCCAGCCGTAATATTCTCCTGCTTTGTAAGAAGCTATTTGAACTCCTTCTATTTTAGATATATCGTAGTGCCAGCCGCACATCTCATTTGCTGTGGTTATAAAAGGCTTAAGCATCTCATATCCTGCTTTAGTATGTACCCATGATACTGTGCTATTTCTAACATGATCATCTACGATGTGCTTGTCCCCTGTTTGATGGGTTGCTTTAAGTTGCTTCGCATTTTTAGCATGGTCTAGCAGATAATGTATATTTTCGTCAGACATACCTTTATCATCCGAAAAAGTTAAATAAAAATGTGTTATCATTTTTTACCAATCTATTGGGTCATTTGATGTTAACTGCGCAAGCTTAGTTACTGTTCTATACCCAGGAAACTCTGACTTATAATCATTTCTTCTAAAGTCCGAATGTTTTCTTCTGACTCAGTAATTTGTTGAGTAAGCTTCACAACCTCATCCACAACATTGGGATGTTCCGCAATTGCTGTTGGATTATTTAAGTAAAGTTCGAGATTTGCGCGTGCAGTTATTGCTGTACTTTCGTATTGTGCTAGTGCTGCTCTTAATAATGTTTCTTTCATTTTTCTCTCTATCTATCCCACCAAAAATTTCTCCAAGCATCTTCGTGCTTCAATAGATGATGTGATTGTTTAATACACTGTTTTCCAAGATTATAAGATGTGCATCTTTTATAATCTAAAAATATGCAGCTTCTTATCCTTTTTGCAAGATATTTTCTGATTTTTCTAAATACACGATTGCTAATTTTCACTAATTATCTCTAAAGAATTTTCTTTTTAAAGTATAATTTCTAGTTTAAGTTTGTATAGAGAAGATTTGTCAAATTATGATCCTAATTTTCTCTTATTACTTCTAGTTCGTCCTGATATGTTCTTGAGATCATACCCTCGGCCCACATCACCTCAATGAGAGGTGGAATCTCTACATTTCTATTGACTTTTATGACAATTCCGATATCGTGTTCTTCATTTTCCCTAGGTACTTCATTCATTTTAACTAAGTCACCGACTTTCACTGATCACCTCCAGATACTGCTGCTCTATGCTCCGGTCATCGAGCCATTTAGCACTCCACATAGCGGTCACGTATACCAGGTAGCTCGGTGGTCCGTTCCGGCCAGTCTTTGTGACTAAGCCGGTCAGGGATCGGTCGGACTTATGCGTAATCAAGTCACCGACTTTCACTGATAGCCTCCATATAGGGACGAGGTAAGTCTGTTACCATTTCACCATCCTCCATTAGAATATCAAATCGATCTTCACCGTGGAGCCTACGAGGATTATCAATAACAATCCCGATTTGACCAGCGCCGCTTAGTTTGACAAGCTTTACCAGATCACCGATTTCCATTTAATTGTCTCCTCGATCTTATTTTCAAGTATAACTTTACTCTACAGGTGAAATATAACGCCAAGTATATGGATCAACAGCTATAACTTTATTCTGGAATAAAACAAAATGATCAGACCACTTAACTTTATGTCCTCCGATATCTGCCCTTGTGCCAAGATACAAAGCAACATCTTTATCTTGTGGGTGAGTCACAAGGTGCATATTATTCCATCGTAGTGAGCGCTTTCGACTCGGCGGATCAGAAAGACTAAGCCATCCTTCAGTACGCGTCACGAAATATCTATTAGAAACATCAGGTTTAAGCATCATGCCTATTTTCAAATCTTTAACTTTCATCTAAAACATTCCTGCTAGTGTGAAAGTTAAAGAAGCACATAAACCCAGGAGCACAAAAAAGGCACCTGCTTTAATTAGACGTTGTTTCACTTTTTACCTCGTATTCAAAATTGACAGTTGTTTCATTTACCCTTAGCTCTACAGCATCGTTTCTTAAATGAAATCGACGTGCCATTTCTGTTTGCGGAGACAGAGTTACTACGCGGCGCGCCATTTCAGAGTTTTTGACTAAATCGACCACACGATTGATAATCTCTCTTCCTGCACCTTTCTCATAACTCCAGACTGTGTATGGGATAATAATCTGGCCGTCTACTGAAGTCAGCTCATCGAGCTCTTTGACATATCTTGGTACATCTGACGTTCGTGAGTAACACATGAAAGCTTTATACTCTCCATCTGTCCCCTTTAGACCGAACACGCCTCGTCCTACAGCTGTTTTAAACTTAACACTCAGCTCTGGGCGAACTGGATCTTTCGACTCCCAGAGAGACGGACGCAATGTAACATTTTCAAGCATGTATTTTTTCATACTGCCAGCTGCTCCAGGATCCACACATCAGGTGTTTCTGTACGTGCTTTTGCTACCTCATACGGCATTTCTCCAGAGACACAAAAGTGCTCATAAAGCTTGCTAAAAGCAGATGTATCATAGAAATCAAGCTCGCCATTGATGTACAGCGGCATGTTCTTGATTTCGTTAGCAGTTAAACCTGCCTGTATATAGATTTTATTTGTCGTCATTTATTACCTCTAAATGTTTGTAGTGGACATATTTTATCTCGTCTTCGAAAAGTATACCAATCAGCGATTTAGCTGTTTCATGAAGCTCAACGACGAGTCTTGGGCGATCCCAGAGCCCTCGTGCAGAAATTACCAAATCGCCGGGGTTCATTGTACAACTCTCAGTTCATCTTGACTTATGACTTCAAGTTTTCCAGAGCCGGCCCATTCAACAACCCACCAGATTAATCTCGCAGCGGTACCTTTTCTGATGATAATGCCTACTGGGCTTCGATCGTTACTAAATCTTTTCTGTACCAGCCTACCGACTTTCATTTATTGTAGCCTCAATCGAAATGTAGATGCCTTCAATACGCCAGACTCTATCTGCTGCCTCAAGGGCGTCATCCATCGTCTCGAATATCATTGTCTTTGGGTTTTCCCAACCCTCTACCAGCGTTACACCCTTTCCAGGGGATCCCCACCGACTATAATAATCGTCCTGAATGTTTGAAACAAACTCACTTGTTCCACCGCTCCGGATCATGAAAGGGCCCGAGTCTCGGTCTTCCTCATAAAATGTTACGCCTGGATGTAGTCTACTACTCATTGATCACCTTCAATACGCTTTGGCGATACTTACCAACTTCAGTTTCACCGAGCTCAATGCCGTACACCCATGTTTCATCCATGTCTACGACAAGAATAATTCGGCTCATATACTTTATCAAATCACCAACCTTCATACTAGTTCCAGTTCAGTAATGGGAATGCCTAATACATTTTCATTAATTATTACTTCTGCGTGCGGCTCAGAATCCACGAGATCCCAGTTGACGTTTGGGCCTAACTCTTGAGTGCGCCAGCACTTCTTTTTAAAGAGCTTCACAATGATACCCGGCTTTCCTGAATTCATTCTCTCTGAGGTTTCCTTAAGCTTTACCAAATCACCGACTTTCATGATACTACCTCGAACAGTGCTGGAATGTGAGACGTTATGCGGCCTTCCCACATTATATCCACGTTCACCATTCGACCCTTGTGGTTTTTCCACGTATTGACAATGACACCGTGTCGCGGAACCTGAGGAGGGTGCGTCTTTTTCATTTTCAATGATACCAAGTCACCAATTTTCATTACTTTTCTCCCATGCTTGTAAGAGTTTCCGCTAGAATTACTGATTGCTCTGTATTCATATTAAGTTCTGGGTGGCTTCCCGACTCAATCCCTCCATGCTTTATAACCAGGGCTTGAAAAACCCCGGCTGGCACATATCCGTAAACAGTGTCAGTAGGTCTGTCTGGTTCATCAGCATATCCAGCAATAAGTGGGTCTGATGCTGTGGGGAATCCAATCTCAATATGTGTGTATGGACCGGTATTATCCCGAGGAATGCAGTAAGTTGTCTCACTTGCTTGAACACTAGCCCCAAATCCAGATTTGCAATGTAAAAACTTATAACTTGTTCTACTCACTTATCACCTCAAGAAACTTTGTAGCAACGTTTTGCATTGTTATATTCCCATGACAATTCCACATGATATAAGCTCTGGGTTCAAATGTCGAGTGCCATTCAACAATAATACCGTATCCAGCGAGTGTGCCCCACTTATGCTTTACCAGATCACTGACTTTCATTCTTATTCATTCTCTCTACAGACTCTTTTGCCTGTTTCTTTGTAACACATGCACCATAACAGACAGGCTCATCAGTCTTACAATATTCTTGCATAAGATACACACCCCACTTTCCCTTACCACGAGGATTTACAATCTTTCTAACTTCCCATTTCATAACTTCGTCTCCTATAACTTTTACTTACTACTTCACATGACTGTTCTATTGCAAATCCCATGTGCTTAAGCTTACCATCAATTAATACATAATAATCATCTGGGTAGTTATCAGCATCATTGGGAAGCCGGCCGACAATTAAACCATTATCCGAGCTTAAAGCATAAACACGAACAGCTTGTTCGCTCAAACGAATATGATCACCAACTTTCATCGGATCACCTCTACATATCGTTCAGGTACTCCATTGATTATCTCGCCGGATTCTAGCATAACATCAAATCGATATTCACTTTGCAAAATCTTCTTGTCAATCAAAAGCCCTGGGCGGCCGATATTCGACCCATTCGGCATAGCCATCTTAACTAAATCACCGACTTTCATTCACTTCCTCCAACTCATCGATATCAAACTCAGCTAGATCACCCATCACTAAAACTTTGGCTGCTGGAATGTAGAGACGCTTTGCCAGGCCGACGATCATACCAACCTGGGCATGGTGGTCTCTCAATGGACCATGCAATGCCCAGGTCGCGCCGCCAGCTTTGGGCCCCTTGATTCTTACGATGTCACCGACATTCACTGATCACCTCTAGTTGATATGTCCATTGCGATTCCTCTTGAAAGTCGGGATAATTCCAACACACAATTGCAGTTTGTCTAGACCCGCCAAACGCTGAACTCTTCTTATACATTTCAAGGATGACGCCGAACCACAGTTCGGGGTGGCGCTTATGTCGATCATGACGAATCCCGGGATGCGGCCGGACCAAATCACCGACTTGCATTGATCACCTCCAGTTCATCGGCATTGAATTCTACAATCTCGTTCATTACCATGATTTTGGCGGCAGGGTGGTTCGAAAGGTGGATTGCACCTCTAGCGAGAACCCGCCGAGAGGTCATTTCTACAACCACACCAATCTGCCCTTTGGATTCGGGCCAGAAGCAAGTCGTGTCTTCGCCGTCTTCGTAGCACCCAGAGCCATCCTTGACGCGTATCATGTCACCTGTTTTCATTATGAAATCACCTCGACTCCATCAGTAACCCGACCCATCGAGGTGCGAGTTCCATTAACCGGAGGGATAATGGTTGGAGGATATTCTTGAGCAGGCAGCTCCTTGCCACCACCGATGCAACGATCAACTTCGATAACGTATCGCATACAACCTCGAACTTCTTCGAATCCGGTGACCGTACCCTCCATGTAGCAAGAGCGCGGACCTTCGAGATCACGCATGTAGTGGAAGTCGAAAGAGCGAACGTGAGTACCGATTTGAATGGACATATAATCCTCCTTGATTACATAGCTATTATACCCTACGGCAGCAAAATTTGCACACAAAATTAGTTTTTTATTGATAAAATTCCACCGTAATGTCGTAGTCACATGATAAAAAAGTCTTTACTTCTCCTCTTACAAGAATAAGTGCTTTATTGTTTCGTAATATGTCTACTATTTGTCCAACTTCTCCTGGAAACTTTGTCCAAGGCCGGAGCATTACCAGATCACCTAACTTCATCTTTCTTTCTCGTCAAGTAGAAAAATATCATAGGGACAAATGTGATAGTGAAAGCAACAATAACTAGTATGAAAATATTAGACATTTATCACCTTTACATCTCCTCGGGCCTCATCGAAAGCGTCTATAATTGCTTCTCCGCAATCAAACATAGCTGCCCAGCAATTTCTAGATACGGGTCCTGTGATGATTCCGATGCGATTGGATTTGCCAGCACAAAAGAAACAGTAACAAGCTCTATGAAGTGGATGCAAAACATCTAGCTGATCACAGTCTTTAACCTTTATTAAGTCACCAATTTTCATCTAAAACTTCCACATGTGCTATCCATATTTTTTCTAAAACGTACCCATGTTCTGTCATAACAGTGACAGACTTTTGCCTATGTGAATCGTCGATATCGATAATCAAACCATTGCAGCGTGCTGTTGGCACTCTGACTAGATCACCGACTTTCACTGATCACCTCAACAAGAGACTCTGCAATATCCCAGACCTTACCTGCTCTTGGATAATACACAGTGATGCATGGATGAACAGGATTGCTTCCAGCCATCTGCTTGGAGAGAATAATGCCATGACCGAGGTCTGCGCGTTGTTTCTTGGCAGCTAGACTGCGGAGAATACCGTCATCTTCAGACACAATCTTCCTTATCACTAAATCACCGACTTTCACGTCATACCCCACAGTGCTAGTGCGAAAAGAGCACAAGCCATGACTGCACACATGCAGCCGCGATACTGAAGCTTCATCACCACCTCTTCATCTACTTGCACTAATCACCTCAATATCGTCTGTCCACTCCTTGTCGATTACTCCATCTTGCCACAAGATCTTAACGACGGGTGGGACTTCGATGTGATCAATTACTTCGATAATAATACCTAGCTGTAATTCTTGTGGGAACTCTTTGCCAAGAATTGGCTGAACCATATCACCGACTTTCACTAATTACCTCCACATCAAGTGGGCTAGCCCACATTAAGCGACTCTCTGGATCGCAAGGTTGGACGAGAGCATGACCACGCATGGTTGATGTAATACCTTTCATCTCATAAATCTCGAGGATGAGACCTAAAACAGGCTTACATAATTTCCGCTCTACGCTTACCAGGTCACCGACTTTCACTGATCACCTCGAGCTGTTCCTTATACTCTACTTCAGCAGGAAACTTTGTGTTCCAGAAAACAACTGGATCAATGCCCTCCCATCGAATAATAATACCCTTCCAGCACCTTTCGGTATCAGAAACAAATTCGCTATCTATTGGTTGTACAAGGTCACCGACTTTCATTAATGACCTCCATTTTCTTAGACTTTGCTGTTGTTATTTCTGAATCACTCCAATATACTTTCGTGTCCTTGTTTCCTGCATACATACCTGTTTCAATAACAATACCACACTCTTTGCCATCGCCCCAGCTCCATGCAACCAAATCACCTACTTTCATTATCTACCTCAAAATATCTTGCATCATGCCAAACGTCTTCCTGGCTTTTCCTATGATACCCATCAAGCTGAATCCAGAATGCCCTAGCATCTGACTTAGTATTTGTGATTATCCAGGTCTGACTTTCATCGTCTGGTCGTCTAACAGCGTCACCGACTTTCACTGATCACCTCCAATATCCGATGCGGGACTCTTTCTACAAGCTCGCCGCTAGCCCATAATACAGATACAGCTGTATTTAGGATTCCATCTGAGGGAAGCTCAGCAACGATCACTCCTGTCACAGAGTAGGTGCTGGTGCTGTCTGACCAAGATGCAGCTTCTGCCTCATATTTCACCAGATCACCGACTTTCATTCACACTCTCATCAGGCATTTTTTCAAAATATAAAAATGCCTGTTTTCCGTTCCAGTCTTCGTATTCTAGCTTTTCATCATAGTTGTCTAGACTATTTACTAAACGATATGGTCCTACTTCAACTATTGGGTTAGTTCGCTTAAGGTGCTTGATCGTACCAGTTGATATATCTCTGGTCATTATCTGTGTAATTTTTGTGTATGTTTCATTTTCTTCTTTTCGAAATGTAACAACACGCTCTTCTTTCTTGCTAATACCTTTTATTCCAACTCTTCCACTAACACTCATTTAATCACCTCTAAATCATTACATGCCCGGGTCGCGACCTGTTCGCTGCCAGAAAATAGAACTTCACACACTTTTTTACTGGCGGTGTGAGAACGCGTGGAAATGATATTCACACCTTCACGTGGGCCGCTTATAACTACACCAAGCTTTCCCTGACTTTTGTTATACTTTATTTTTACTAAATCGCCGATCTTCATCCATCTTCCTTATGCAGCCTGCAGGCCACCATTTTGTAAAATCTTTATTATTCATTTCTTTATCCTCGCAGTTTTTGGTAGCGCAGGAGAAGTTTCCCATCTCTTTGATTGAATCTTATCCCAGTTCTCATGGCAGTCGTCGCAAAGGGTATGAATCCAGCCGCCACCCTTCTCTTCTCCCGGTTGTCCGCATTCTTCGCAGGTTTTGAGGGATAGCGCTTCAGCCTTTTCAATCAGATTAAAGATTTCGTCA
>Ga0302123_10002263_pt1 | contig 13176 bp, 9 predicted proteins | sample CB21_321_MG_FD_203109 | JGI IMG/M metagenome (GOLD analysis project Ga0302123, IMG submission 203109) | Marine microbial communities from Western Arctic Ocean, Canada - CB21_32.1 | ecosystem: Environmental > Aquatic > Marine > Oceanic | place: Canada: Western Arctic Ocean | collected 2017-09-28 | reverse complement strand
GTTGGTCGCCATGTCAGGTTCTTTCTGAGCGTCGGGACGGCTCTGTCGCGGCTGATACTATATTCCTTCTTTTCGACGATGCCCATCGGACTTCCGAGGAGGGTCGACACATGAGGCTGTTTCTGACTGCCGTTGCCCTGTCGTTCATCGTCTCTCCGGTTTCTGCCCAGCTTGCGGTGCCCAACGACGCCGGTTTGACCTACGGCCACGTGCATCTGAACGTCTCCGACATTGAGCTGCACAAGCATCTGTGGGTCGATCACTTTGGCGGCGTGGTGACACAAAATGGCCCACTCGTCGCGGTGCGATTCCCCGGGTTCCTGGTGGCGCTTAGCGCCACCGATCCGACCGGTGGATCTCAGGGGTCGGTCATGGATCATTTCGGCTTCAAGGTCCGCAATATGGCGAAATTCCTGGCCACGTGGCGCGCCGCCGGTCGGACGGTCGACTCCGAGTTTACGGGCGCCGAAGGTCTGCCAAACGCCTATGTGACGATGCCTGATGGTGTGCGGGTTGAGTTGCAGGAAGACCAGGGGCTCTCGGTTGAAGTGGCCGGTTACCACATCCACTTTCTCACATCGGCGTACGAGGACCTGCTCGCCTGGTATTTGGACGTGTTCGGGCTCGAGCAGCGCCCGCGCGGCAGGATCCAGTCGACCACCAACGTCCCGGGCATGAATATGAGCTTTGGCGATGCGCCCGGGGAAGCGGTCCCCACGCGGGGGCGGTCGATCGATCACATCGGATTCGAGCTCGACGACCTCGAGGCGTTCTGTGAGCGGCTGAAGGAGAAGGGGGTCGAGTTCGACGTCGAGTATCGTGAGATCGACAGCATCGCACTGAAGATTGCGTTCATCACCGACCCAGCTGGCACCTTCATCGAGCTGACCGAAGGGTACGACGCCTACTGACAGCTGGAAGCCTTGCTTTAGGTTAGATTTGTCCTAAAGCCTAAAGCCCAAAGCCCAAAGTATGGAGCCTAGACCCTACGGCGTCACTCCACCCACCCAGCCGGCGCTCAGGGCGGTACGGTCAACCGCCGCGCCGCGGAGATACACGTCGACGATGTGGCGAGTGTTGGTGATGTCGTCCAGGGGGTTCGCCTCGAGCACCACGAAGTCGGCGCTCTTACCGGCTGCCAGGGTGCCCAGATCGTCGAGTGCGAGCAGGGCCGCTGAGGTGCTGGTCGCTGCAACGATTACGTCGGCGGGTGTCATCCCAGCCGCGACCATGTCCGCCATTTCGGCATGCGGACTCCAGCCGGCGCCGCCATCGGTGCCGAACGCGATGGTCACGCCCTCAGCCTCGAGACGCGCCAGATTGCGTGCCTGAATTCCGAACGCCTCCTGCGCGGTCGTGCTGTCGACTGACTGGTCCTGCATCTCCTGGAGCTCGTCCGGAGGGATGGTGCCGCGGAGCCAGCTGAGGTCGGAGGCAACACCGGGATTGGCCAGGTTGGGTACGAGGACGACATTCGGACGCTCCCGAAACAGCGCGACCACTTCGTCATCGATGTCCATGTCTCGGATGCCGTGCGCGAAGGCATCGATTCCGGCATGCAAGAGCCCCTTCGCGTCCTCGAGCGTGTAGATGTGGGCCGTGACCCGGAGCCCCTGCCGGTGGGCTTCGTCGATGACGGCGCCATAGAGCTCCGGCGTCAGCTTGTCGAACTGGCCATTGCGGTCGTCGACCCAGATCTTGACCATATCGACGTCCTGGCCAGCCAGCTCCACCACCGCCGATTTGGCCTCCTCTTCCGTCGAAATCCAATACGGGATGTCGTTACGGCCAGGCTCCGGTCGGCTGATACCACGCCCGACCGTCATATATCTGGCCGCGTTCGGAATGACCTCGTCACGTACCTGGAAGGCTATGTCGCTGGCACCCCGTCCCAGGCTCAGCACGACGCCGACGCCGTAGTACGCCTTTCGCTGTAGATCCTCGACAAGCTCTTCGCGGGTGCTTCTGAGATGCACGTGGGTGTCGATGAGGGCCGGCATGACTGTCCGGCCGGTCAGGTCGACGCGTGTGGCGCCGACCGGCACCTTGACCTCGTCGCTTTGGCCCACCGCCACGAGACGGTCATCATCAACGACGACCGTGGCGTTCTCAATGACACCGCCATCGCCCACGAGGACCCGCGCACCTTCGAACACCGTGACGTTCGTCGATGCCGGATCCTGTTCGGTTATCGGTGCGGAACAGGCCGCGACGAGGGTGAGCCCCATGAACGACAGCGCGAAGACGAGATCTGCCGCGCGCAACTCCATCGTGGGTCGATGCATAGAAACCTCCAGGAGAATGTGGATACCCTGTGTACGCCGGGGTGTCGGCCCGGCGTGTCTAGTTGGCAGGTCCGCGTCAGCGACGCAGCTCGCGTCCCAGTCGCTCGAGCTCGCGCGCGCCGGCGAGAATGCCGTGGAGGCCGATGTTCCCTTCATGGCACGCGTACTCGAACAGTGGCCCGTCCGTTCGTCGGAACGGCATCATGACGGTGAAGGGGGTCGTGTACACCGTCGGATCCGTGACGGTGTATTTGTAGGCAACCCGGTCTCCGTTGATCCGCGTGAACTTCTCGACCAGATGCTTGTGAGGGCTGGTTCCGCGGCTTTCCCCGCCGCGGAAGTTCGTGGTTTCGACCACGAAGGTCTCGCCCTCCCAGTGCCCCCTGGACACGCCCGAGAACTGCTTGAGCGGTGGCGTGGCGACATCTACAATCGGGATGATCCGGGCGTTGTGCACCATCTCGTTGAGAATCACGACATGCGCCTTGGTCTGGAAGATCATCACGTTGTTGTTGTAGGAGCCGGAGGACATCGGTGGGCCGGCGTTGAATCCCATGATGCACCGGTCAAACAGACTGCGGCTTTCGTACGAATCGTATCGACGCGCAATAGCCTCTTGCTCACTGAGCTGGGCCCGCTCTGCATCCACCGGCTGTGGTACCCGCGGCGGCAGGCGTCCATCCGGCGGGTCGATGATGAGCGAAGTCCGCTTGTCGGAGGTCAGCTCGATGCCACGCTCGTACCAGAACTCGTTGTACGAGAGCACGCCGCCCTCGGACCGTGGCTGGTAGCCGGCGCTCGGTTGGCCCGCCTCGGGGTCGTACGTGTCCCGATTCAAGCGTCGCCGTTCCGACGCCTCGAACGCCGCGGCCTCCTCCGCAGTCAGGTTCTCGTGTCCCTCGAATTGCCTGGGTCGCTGGTATGGCGTCAGGGTACGGAAAGTGAAGGTGCCGGAAATGTCCGGCTGGCCATCCGGCGTGCGCATCGGGATCGCACGGTCGGTGGACTGCGCGACGGCCGGGGGCGGCGCGAGCGTGGCGACGACCGCGATCACGCACAACGCCGTGAGATATGTTCTGGGCATCTGCAATTCCCCCATGGCGCCAGGACACAGTGCGCACCCCTGGCGCGTCACGCGGATCCGAACGGGCGGCCACGGCGCGTCGTTCCAGACGCGACCTTGACCCTAGACAGTAAACGCCAAGACGCTCAAACGCAAGAGACGGCGCACCGACATTCGTCGCTGGATCTGTATACTGAGGTCCAATCATGGAGGTCATCGAATGAGCCGCTCCCTACTCATCGTGAGTGTGTTGTTGGTGGCGGGACCGGTCGGTGCCCAAACGCCGGTCAGCGCGGTGGAACGCTGGACCGCGCCGCGCACACCGGACGGCCGTCCTGATCTGCAGGGCATCTGGACGACCCAGACGTTTACCCCCCTGCAGCGACCCGATCGTTTCGCCGGGCAGGAGTTCCTGACGGAGGAGGAAGCGGCTCAGCTGACCGAGTTGCTGACGGCCCAGGGTGTCGACCCGTTGCGGCGAGGGGCCTTCGCACAGGCTCTGGCTGAAGAAGATGCAGACAAGCGACGTGACACCACCGTGCAGGCCGACCCCACTCATTACGACAATTCCATGTGGCTCAGGACCAGTACTCCTAAGGGATTGTCGAGCCGAAGAACGTCGCTGATCGTGGACCCCCCGGACGGCAGAATTCCGTCCCGAACGGCCGAGGCGCAGCAGCGGGCGGCTGCGCGACGGGAGCTGTCTGGCTACAACAGCTATGCGACCCGTCCGCTTGCGGAGCGCTGTCTGGTGTGGGCGCAGGAGGGACCGCCCAGGCTGCCGCCGCCCTACAACGACATCTTCCAGATCTTCCAGCCCCCTGGGTACGTGGTGCTGCTCCCGGAGTTGGCGAACAACCCCGTCCGGATCGTCCCCACCGACGGCCGGCCGCATCTTCCGGCACGAGTTCGCCAGTGGTCCGGAGACTCGATTGGCCGGTGGGAAGGCGATACGCTGGTCGTCGACACGACCAACTTCACCGACAGGACCGCCTTTCAGGGCTCGGGCGAGGCCCTGCATGTGGAGGAGCGATTCACCCGCGTCGATGCTGACACGATTCTGTACGAGTTCACGCTCGACGATCCGATGACATGGGAGCGGCCATGGAGCGCAGAGATCCCGATGGTGAAAACTGACGGCCGGCTCTTCGAGTACACCTGTCACGAAGGGAACTACGGCATGAGGAATACGCTCAGGGGCGCCCGTGCAGCTGACAGGCGCGCAGCGGCAGAGGCCGGCAGGTAGTTCGCTTGGTTCAGGGGAGGCGCCAATACTCCCTGTCGTTCCTCGGGTTGTACTGAGTCGACAGGTTGTACGATATCGTGAAGCCGCCGCAAAGCTGCATCTCGTGTGTCGGCACCGTGTCGATCTGTACGCTGTCAGCGGACCACGGTGCAATCGACGGCGGGACCGGTGGCGAAGTGCTCGTCGCGTTTCAAATGTTCATCGAGGAGCCTGGACTCCTCACTATCCAACAGGGGAAAACCAGATGCGTGTGTTGCTGAGCCTTGCCGTTATCGTCCTCGCGTGGACCAGCCTCGAGCTGGAACCTGCCGCGCAGCAAGCTCCTCGATTGAGTGTGCTCATCGAGCAACTGGAGCGTGGCGAGCCGGCGATAAGCGACATTCATTGGTCGTTTATCGACATGGAACATGGCCCGTATTTGATTGACCAGCTGCAGACCCGCCTGGCCGACCTCAAGGAAGACGGGAGCTCTCGGCCGACACCGACACCGATTGTCAGGATTCCGTTCGAGGGTAGCCAGGACCCGCAGTTCGCGGTCAAGCAAGTGCTGGACTCGGGCGCATTCGGGATCGCCTTCCCCCGCGTCGAAACCGCTGCACAGGCGCGACGGGCGGTCACCTCCATGCGGTACCCGCCCCAGCGCGGCTCCGCGCTACCCGAACCTCGTGGGCGACGAGGGTATGGTCCGTTTCGTGCCGCGCGATACTGGGGACTCGAAGGCCCAGACTACCTGAGGCGCGCCGACGTGTGGCCGCTCAATCCGGAGGGGGAACTCTTCGCGATGATCATGATCGAGAGCGGCCCGGGAGTTGAGAACATCGACGAAATCCTGCAGGTGCCAGGCATTGGGGCCGTGTTCATCGGCACATCAGACCTGGGGATGGCGCTCGGCGTGGGTCCGCCGTCGCAAGGCAACGCGCCTGAGGCCGAGGCCGCGGTCCAGACGATCTTCCGGTCCTGCCGACGACACGACGTCGTCTGCGCCTACGTGCTGGGCCGGGACGATCTTGCAACGCGGATCTCGCAGGGGGCCGGCATGTTCCTCGGCGGCGCCCCATGAAGATAGGGGAGACTCACTGTGCGAAGCATGCTTCTTACACCGTTTGCCGCACTCGTCTTCGCGTCCGGCGATGTGCCGTCGCTCGTGTGTTGAATGCAGGGCGAGGCGCCGGTCACTCATGACGTCGCGCGACTGCAGCAGAACTGGCCAGCCATGGGGACGTACATGCGAACCGCCGGCACAGACCTCGACTTCGCCGGCATCGACGAGCAGCCCGGCGCAGTCGGAATTGACGACGTTCTGCAATGCCTTGTCGGGCGCCTGTCGAGGGGGCCTCGGCCCGGATCGGATAGTGGGTGTGACGTGAACGGAGTAATCTAATCCGGCCTATTGTTGGGGAATGTACGGTACGTGCGCCATGTGTTTCCAAGGATGCATGATCCTTATATACAGAAACAGGTTGATACGAACGTAGAACACGATTGGAGAGTATATGGAGAGCGAACGCAAGTGTCCAGTGTTGGGCGGACCTCACGCCCACACGGCGATTGGGAACACGTCGAACCAACACTGGTGGCCGAATCAGTTAAATCTAAGAATGCTTCACCAGCAGTCTCCGCTGTCCGATCCTATGGGCAAGGAGTTCAATTACGCCGAGGAGTTCAAGGCACTTGATCTGGATGCGCTGCAGAAGGACATCGATACGTTGATGACGACGTCGCAGGACTGGTGGCCGGCCGACTACGGCCACTATGGTCCGCTCTTCATTCGTATGGCGTGGCACAGCGCAGGCACCTACCGCATCGCCGATGGCCGCGGTGGCGGAGCCTCCGGCACACAACGTTTTGCGCCCCTCAACAGCTGGCCCGACAACGGGAACCTCGACAAGGCGCGCAGGTTGCTCTGGCCGATCAAGAAAAAGTATGGCCGGAAGATTTCATGGGCCGATCTGATGATTCTAGCCGGCAACCGCGCCCTGGAGTCGATGGGGTTCACGACACTGGGTTTCGCCGGTGGGCGCGAGGACGTCTGGGAGCCCGAAGAAGACATCTACTGGGGGCCTGAGGACACGTGGCTTGGAGACGAGCGCTACAGCGGCGACAGGGAGCTCGACAATCCTCTCGGCGCCGTTCAGATGGGCTTGATCTACGTGAATCCAGAGGGGCCGAACGGGAACCCGGATCCGCTCGCTGCGGCCAGGGACATTCGAGAAACATTTGCTCGCATGGCGATGAACGACGAAGAAACCGTGGCGCTCATTGCCGGCGGACACACGTTCGGCAAGACTCACGGTGCGGCCGATGCGGATGAGCACGTCGGTCCCGAACCAGAGGGTGCCAGCATCGAGGAGCAGGGCTTCGGCTGGAAGAACAGTTTTGGCAGCGGCAAGGCCGGCGATACGATCACCAGCGGTTTGGAGGGCGCATGGACCACCGCACCGGCGCAGTGGGACAACAACTTCTTCGACAATCTATTCGGCTACGAGTGGGAGCAGGTGAAGAGTCCTGCCGGTGCAACACAGTGGACTCCTAGGGATGCATCTGCGGAGGGCACCGTGCCGGATGCTCACGATCCGTCGAAGACGCACGCCCCCATCATGTTGACGACGGACCTGGCATTGAAGGTCGACCCGAGCTATGCGCCGATTGCGAAGCGTTTCCACGAGAACCCGGAGCAGTTCGCAGACGCTTTCGCCAAGGCGTGGTACAAGCTGACGCACCGCGACATGGGGCCCCGCACGCTGTGTCTCGGCCCGCTGGTGCCGGCGGAGCCGCAGTTGTGGCAAGACCCCGTCCCCGACGTGACGCACGCATTGATCGGGGAGCAAGACATCACTGCCCTCAAGGGCAAGATTCTCGCGTCTGGACTGTCCATTGCCCAACTGGTCTCGACCGCCTGGGCGTCGGCGGCAACGTTCCGCGGCACCGACAAGCGCGGTGGGGCGAATGGCGCGCGCATTCGCCTCGCGCCGCAGAAGGATTGGGAAGTCAACGAGCCGCCCGAACTGGGGACGGTGCTGCAGACTCTCGAGGAAATTCAAAAGGACTTCAATAGTTCGCAGTCCGACGGGAAGATGGTCTCGCTCGCTGACGTGGTCGTTCTGGGCGGGTGCGCAGCCGTCGAGGCAGCTGCGAAGAGCGCCGGACACGATGTACAGGTTCCCTTCTCACCGGGGCGCACGGATGCGTTGCAGGAGCACACCGACACAGACTCATTTGCCGTGCTCGAACCGACCGCAGACGGGTTTCGCAACTACCTCGGAGACGGACACCGTAGATCGGCTGAGGAGCTGCTGGTGGATCGGGCGCACATGCTGACGCTGACCGCTCCTGAGATGACGGTGCTCGTCGGCGGCATGCGCGTCCTGAATGCCAACGTCGGGCGGTCCGAGCTCGGCGTCTTCACCAAGCGGCCTGAGATGTTGACCAATCATTTCTTTGTGAACCTGCTCGACATGAACACCAAGTGGCAGGCGTCCTCCACGTCTGAGCAACTGTTCGAGGGACGCGATCGCGGAACGGACGAGATCAAGTGGACCGGCACCGCCGTCGACCTCGTTTTTGGTTCGAACTCTCAGCTCCGAGCCATCGCGGAAGTCTATGCGTGCGACGACTCGCAGCAGGTGTTCGTGTGTGACTTTGTGGCTGCCTGGGACAAGGTGATGAATCTTGATCGCTTCGACCTAGCCTGATCTCAGCGAGGTGCACGCTCGCCTGAAACCTTCTCCTGGACCCGGGCACCACGCAGGATGTTGGCTAAGGCGCGGTTGCCCTCGTGACACGCGTACTCGAAGATTGGCTCCTCGGTCTTCGTGATGGGCACCATCGCGGTCCAGGGCCTGATGAAGGTTGTGGGCTCGGTCACCGTGAACTCGTAGTGGAGGGTGTCAGCGTCTACCCGGGTGAAGCGTTCCACCAGATGCAGGTCACCCGTTGATCCCCTGAAGTCTCTGTAGTCGAAGAAGTGCGCATCGTACGCAAAGTTGGTCGTCTCCACGACTAGCGTGTCGCCGTCCCAATACCCGCGCGAGTCGCCTAGATACTGTCGAATGCGTGGCGTGATATGCGGGTGAGGATCCAGTGGGATGATCCGCACCTCGTGGACCATCTCGATCAAGATGGCCAGGTGGTCTGGGGTCTGAAAGATCTGGATGTTGTTGTTGTATCCGCCGGGCAACCGCGGCACGCCCATCGACATGCAACGCTCCCAGAGGTCACGATCCGCGTAGTCGCCGGTGTCGAGGCGCTCAATGCGCGGGATAGCGCGAATATCTGCGCGCCGCTGGCCATACGGTGTCCGAGGAGGGAGCCGGCCATCAGGGGGATCGATGATCAACGAGCTCTGCGCGGACGGCCGGCCGGGAGGACTCCAGAACTTGTTGTAGTTGCCGGCGCTTCCCTTCGCTGGCGGGCGGTCGATCCGACCTGCGGCAATTCGGTCTGCCAGTTTAGCCACTTCCTCGTCGGTGAGCGTCGCTCGCCGACCAAGCGCCCGAGGCCGCTCGAACGGTATCGCGGCAACATTCGACCAGATGCCCTGTAGATCCGGCCGGCCGTCTGCCGTACGGGGGAGAGTCCAATCCGCGTCGGCAGACCGGCCTTGGCCAACGACAGGTGCCGGCGCAAGCGAGAGGATCGCGACCGCGGTCGCCGGTGCCGCTATCGATGCGAGAAATCGATGGCTCATCTGAAACCATCCTGTTCTCAGGAGTGCCCGCAGATTAGTTCGCCTTGGGCACGTTGCCCTCGGACTTAAACGCGGTCAGCCCATATCTTCCCAGCGGAAACCACAACGTGCCCTGTGCGTCGACCTCTATCTTGGGGGTGTGCGCGGCAATCTGTGGAAACGGGAAGTAGGTGAACTCCTCGGTCTCCTGGTCGAACTTCACTAGCGAGTTGTACGTCGCGTTCTCGATCCACAGGTTGTCCTCGAGGTCCACCATGACCTCGTACGGGTTTCCGTACTTCAGCGGCAGGTCGTACTCGGTCACGTTGTTCGTGGACGGGTCGATCATCGCGATGCGGTTCCCGAAGTACTGGACCGACCAGACGTGGCCTTTCGAGTCAACATCGAGTCGGCGGCTTGGATTCGTCGTCGGATAATTCTTCCAATCGCCGGTCTCCTGGTTGTACATGAGGATGCCGGGTGTGCCCGTAGCCGCCGAGCCGATTTGTACGGTCCACACCCGGTCCTGCCGGTCGACGGTGATCCCATAGCTGCTGAAGCGGTCACTCGGTTCAAACTCGGTCACCTCTCCGGTCGCCAGGTCGAGTCGACCAACGTTGCTGGCGGCTGAGAAATTCGAGTACCAGATGCCGCCCCGCGAATCCGCACGCAGCGTGTGGGCGCCGCCGCCAGGGGTTGGCAGCCGATACCGCGTGATCTCGCCGGTCTTCGGGTTGAGCTGGCCGATGTGGTCGCCCCTGAGCTCGCTCCAGTACACAGTGCCGCGGCCATCCATGATGATCCCATGCGGTGTCAGCTGGCCTCCGTCAGGACTCGAAATCTTCCACTCCGTCGCGCGAGTCTCTGGGTCCTGGTTGTTCGTGTCGATGCAGACGATCGTGTCGTTCCCGCTCCCCGACAGACAGACGACACCAGGCTCGACTGGGCTGGGGGCCGGGTCGTGTCCGGAGGGTCCTTCGTATTCGATGTAGATGGCACGAGACAGCGCCGGCTCATTTCGCACGAGAGGGTCGAGTTGGAGATCCCGTGGTTCGGAGTCCGGGCCGAAGTTCTCTGTCAGGTACCGGATGAGGCTTTCCTTCTGTTCCGGCGTGACCATTTCCGTCGTCACGAGCGGTAGGCCATGCTCGCCCCCAAGCCACCCGTCTGGTCCGGCACCGAACATCCGATCGACCGATCGCCGCCACCCTGTCGCGTTCTTCCGCCCCCGCATGTGGAAGGCTGTCTGACCGATCTGCCCGTCGGGTCCGTGGCAGCCGAAGCAGGCCTTCATCATGATGTCGCGCGCTGGACCTGGCGGATACAACTCATCGAATTCGACCAACTCCACCCCGTCGAGACTGACCGCTTGTCGCACCGTGCCGTAGCTCGGGTCGACGCTGCCGCCGAAGCCGCCCTCCCCGCGAGGTGCCGTGTCCCCATTGGCGGTGAGCTCCAGGTCCACTGTGACCGCATCGCCTGTTTTGAGATCGACCCTCCGAACCGGGGAGTCAAAACCCACCTCCAGCACCTGCACGTCGTACGTGCTCGGTGGCAGGTTGTAGATCTGATAGCGGCCGCCGTTCGTGAACACCGTGTAGATGATCTTGTGGACGGAATCCCTGGCCTTGACCCGGAAAGCCCGGACGTCACCTCGGTCTGCCGTCACGGCGCCGGAGATGGTGCCTGAGTCGGCGCGCTGGGCCATGATGGGCGCCGTGGACCAAACGAGGCTGACGCCAACGGCTACCAGGACCGCTGTGAGTCGCGTGCGTGCTTCCATGGATTCCTCCTTCCAAGACGATGCCACGTGGTTCCGGTCATGCATGATCACTACGGTCGCGTTCTCCGACGGATGCATCACGACAACGGCGTTGATCGTCGCTCATATACCCCCCGGCATGCGCGTTCGTCGCGCCACTAGGAGGGGAGGCGAAACGCGACGTACTCACCGGAATAGGTGCCACCGCTGATCGCAAGGACGATGTATTGCTGGCCATCTAGCATGTAGGTCATCGGTGACCCCGACTGTGGCGCCGGCATGAACACGTCACCGACTTCGTCACCAGACGCCTTGTCGTAGGCGCGGAGCATCGCGCCCCTGACCCCGTTCCTCACGTGGTAGCTGCATTCGCCGCTAATCAGTAGGGTCTTGGTGACGAGCAGCCCCACGAGGCCTGAACAGGTCTCGCCCGTAGGGGCGATGTCGAGATCCCGAAGGTCCGGGTGGTTCTTGATGCGATCCGGTGTATCGCCCTTTACGCGCTGCCACGCAATCTCGCCGCGGTCGAGGTCGATCGCCGAGATCTGTCCGTACGGGGGCTTCGCCAGGGGGAGGCCTCGCACGTTGAGTGCCCGCAGGTTACCTTGCCCGACGCCGTACATCGGCGTCCCCTTCACGTAGCGGATGTCCGTCTCCAGGTCGTCCGGTGGAGTGATGAGCTCCCACGAATAGAAGTTGGCCTGGGACGGCACGTACAGCAGGTGGGTCTCCGGGTCGAACGCGCCGCCGGGCCAGTTGGTTCCTCCGCTGCCGGCGGCGAGAGCCAGTACCGCGATCGGACCCTCCGCCTTGCTCACGACCGGTGGCGTAAAAATGGGACCGAGCTTATACTTCGCCGCGATCTCCATCGCGGCGGCCCGAAGCTCTGGCGTGAAGTCGATGAGGTCGTCGACCGAAGAGCCCTGCCGCATGTACGGGGGCGGCTTGGTGGGGAACGGCTGAGTCGGTGACGTCTGTTCGCCCGGCACGTCGGATTGCGGCACCGGACGCTCTTCGATTGGCCACACCGGCTCGCCGGTCACCCGATCGAGGACATACAGAAACGCTTGCTTGCCCGGTTGGGCAAGCGCTTTGATCGCCCGTCCATTCACCGTGATGTCAGCCAGGATCGGGGGACTGGCCATATCGAAGCCCCAGAGCGGGTGGTGGACCAGCTGAAAATGCCACTTACGCTCGCCGGTGTTCAGATCGACCGCAACAATGCTCTCTCCGAACAGGTTGTCGCCTGGTCGGTGCCCGCCGTAGTAGTCGCTTGACGGTGTCTCGACAGGGAGATACACGATGCCCAGCTCTTCATCGGCTGAGATTTGGGTCCAGACACCATTGTTGCCGTTGATACCCCACGAATCGGCTTCCCACGTGTCGTGGCCGAATTCACCTGGACCCGGCACTGTGTTGAACGTCCAGAGGCGCTCCGCGGTGCGCACGTTGAACGCCTGCACTAGGCCCTTCGTGTTGTTGTGCGACTTGACCATGGCGCCGTCCATAAACGTGCCTCCCACGATCACGACGTCACGCACCACAACCGGCGCTGCATGCCAGCCCAATTCGCCCGTGACCAGATCGATGGCTCGATTCTCTCCGTACACCGCCGCCGCCTTGAGGTCAATGATGCCGTCGTTCCCGAAGTCCGGTGCTCGGATCCCCGTCTTCGCGTCGAGCACCACGAGCTGAAACCCGATCGTCACGTACAGCACCCGCTCGTCGACGCCGTCGGTCCAGTAAGCCAGTCCCCGACCAGACAGCTTGCGGGGAGACGCCTGGCCGCGGGCACCCTCGCGCTCACTGTGGACCCACAGGAGTTCACCGTTTCTCGCATCCAATGCCACCACAGATCGCCGCGTGCCACCGGTCGCATAGAGTACGCCGTTCGCAACGAGTGGCGTGCCTTCCAGCTTGAACTCAGGCGTGCTGCCAAGGTTGTCGGTCTTGAAACGCCACGCGACCTCGAGATCGTTGAAGTTGGTGGCATCGATCTGGTCGAGCGGCGAGTACCGGGTGTTTCCCAGATCCCCGCCGTAGGTGGGCCATGCGCCGCTGGTGGTGGTCGGCTGGTCCGCGGACTGTCCAGACACCCCGATCGTCATCCAGGCCATGGCCCCCGTGCACAGCACCAGGACAGGCCAACCTCGA
>Ga0302123_10002262_pt1 | contig 13177 bp, 14 predicted proteins | sample CB21_321_MG_FD_203109 | JGI IMG/M metagenome (GOLD analysis project Ga0302123, IMG submission 203109) | Marine microbial communities from Western Arctic Ocean, Canada - CB21_32.1 | ecosystem: Environmental > Aquatic > Marine > Oceanic | place: Canada: Western Arctic Ocean | collected 2017-09-28 | reverse complement strand
CTCTCGCCTGCTCCAACGTCGTAGGGGTTTTTCAGCATTTCATCGACGTTAATATCGATGCCCAGTCCCGGAGCCTCCGGCGGGATGAAGTATCCGTCTTTCACTTCTGTGATGTTCGTAACGATGTCTTCCTTGAACGTGCCCGATTCGACAATGAACTCATTCACATCCCAGTTCGGTGTTGCTGTGGCGATATGAGTTAGCGCCATCGTGGTGATCGGACCCAGGAAATGGTGAGGTGCCATCTTGATGTGGAAGCTCTCGGCAACTGCGGCGATCTTCTTTGTGTGGGTGAACCCACCGGAAAGCCCTATGTCGGGCTTCAGGAAATTCACACCCGGCAGGGTGCAGTACTCTCGGAACTCCCAGATCGTGTTGTTGCGTTCACCAACGGCCAGTGGGATGTTGATCTTCTCGCCGATCTCACCCATCGTCATCACCGAATCGGGTGCAATCGGGTCTTCGAAGAAATAAGGCAGGAACTTTTCGATCTGCTGGGCGAACACAACCGATGATCCGGGGAACATGTTGCGGTGAATTTCGATCCCGAAATCGAAGTCCCATCCGACTTCTTCACGAACGGCTTCCACTATAGCAGTGTTCTTGTGGATCAGCTCAGCGTGCGTCAACTGACTCCAGTTTTTCGGGAACGGCGTCATCTTGAGAGACGTGTAGGCATCGTCCTTTGCCACGCGAGCAAACTTTGCAAATTCTTCTGGCGTCGATATTGAGCCCAGCTCGGGGTACGACCCCGCCATCACCATCGCTCGAACCCTGTCACGAACCTTGCCACCGAGAAGATCCCAAACCGGGGCACCGAGGCGCTTGCCCTTGATGTCCCAGAGCGCCATGTCGATGGCCGAAAGAACTGCGGTTATCGCAGGACTTCGGAACGAAAACTTGCGGTAAGCAGTGTTCCAGATGCGGTCGATATCACGAGGATCTTGACCTTTTATGTCATCCCCGATCCGATGTGCGATCAGCTCGGTAGCATCGGCATAGCTCCAGAAATTACCTTCACCTACCCCATAGGTACCGTCGTCGCAGGTGACTCGAACAGTGAGCCACTTCGAAACTAACCAGGTCTCAATTTTTTCGATTTTCATTCTTTACTTTTTCCTTTCCTCCCTCTCTCGCAAGGGAGGAGTAAGAGGTTAGGTTTGATCGATTTATATGAAGCCCACTCCAAGGGAGAAGGACAAGTTCGTTGGCTGCCGATTAATGCAGCCCGTAGAGTGAAGTATCCGTAACTGTCTCGATTAACGACTGGATGTACCCGTTCGCGTATGCTTTTGATCGGTAGCCCCAGCCGGAGTCGCCGATGGTCATCGGCACGTGATCATCCATAAAGAAGCCATCGAAACCATTTTCAGCATAGATGCGCATAGCCCGATACATGTCGACATTCCCGGTATTCACGAACGTTTCGTGGAATTTCGGGACGGTTCCCGAGACATTGCGGAAGTGTACATAAAGAACACGCTCCCGTTTTACGAAGTATTCGATCATGTCGTAGATGCTCTCGCCGTTGTCCTGATCGGCACCAGCAAACTGAGAGAACGACCCCTGGCAAAACAGAATCGAGTTGTAGGGGCTGTCAACAATGTCGATCATTCGCTTGTAGTTCTCGAAGTTGATCAACAACGACGGAACGCCGCCTATTTCAGGCATCGGCGGATCGACCGGGTGCAGGCCAAGCCTCACACCGTACTTCTCAGCAACAGGGGTCGCTTCTTTGACCCATGTTTCGAGACATTCCCACGCACGGTCAAGCGATAAGTCCCAATCGATAACTTTCGGCCAGTTCTCGACCTCGGCATCGTAGGCGGTTCCGAGTGCGCCCCAACCAATATCGATGTGACCCGTGCGATAGTAGCGAGGGTAGCGCCAGCTCATTGTGTACATCGGAATACCGGTGTTGCCGATGGCTTTGATCGTCTCGATCATGTTTTCGAGCTGCTCATCGAAGCGAGGACCGCCAGAGATCAGGTGATGCCGCATGTCGATCTGGGTGTTTTCAATGGCGGTCAATTTCAGACCCCACGACTCGACACCGCTTTTCAATCCAACGAGATCACCCAGCTCCCACTTGCCGTTCCTCACTGGCACAGGGGGAGTGTTGAGAACGACATCCTGAATGCCCAGCTGCGCCATGAAGCGAAGGGCTTCTCTGTTCGACGAGCTGTTGAGGCCCATTCCGATCCTCATGATGAAGCACCTTTCCGCACCGCACTCATATCGACCGGGCCGCCGTACTCGACTTCCTTTTTGACCGATTCGATCACTCCGGCAATATAGCCCTGTGCAAAAAGACGTGACCGGTAGCCGCCAAGATTGCCCGGGAAGTCATCGTCGTCGACCATCAGCGGACAGTGGTCGTCGATGAAGTTTCCGGTAAATCCAGCGTCGCGATACGTACGCATCGCTTTTTTCATATTGACGTAGCCGGTGTTGATGAACTCTTCATTGAATGCAGGGGCCTTGCCGCTTACGTTTCGGAAGTGGACATACAGAATCTTGTTCCTCTTTCCGAAGTAGTCGATCATTTCGTAGATGTCATCATCGGGCATTTCGCTGAACGTGCCCTGACAGAACTCGATTGCGTTGTAATCGGAATCGACGATCTCGACGAGCCGCTTGTACGCCGCAAAGTTGCGAAGTATGGAGGGGACACCGCCACGCTGCGGAACCGGCGGGTCGTCGGGGTGAATGCCGCAAAGCATCCCAACTTCTTCGGCAACCGGGGTTACAGCCTTGATCCAGTACTCGAGGGCGCCCCACATGGTGTCTTCGTCCATGTCTTCGCCAAACGTCGATGGACGGCGTGAGTTCTCCCACTCATAGTCGTAACCGGTGCCCATGGCGCCACCCCGGACCATGGTCGACTGCGCTCGTCCCCAGCTATTCGGCATCCAGTTGTAGCCGTAGATCGGAATTCCTGCTCGACCCATGTTACGTACCTGAACAAGCAGATCCTCGATCAGTTCATCCTGTTTGGGACCACCGAACATCACGTCGTGATAATCGAGTTGAGGTGCGAAACCACCCTCGATCGCCGCCAGTTTCAGATCGTAAGATTCGATCTTCATACGCATCGCTACGTAGTCCTGATAAGTCATGTGCTGACTACCGGGACCGCCGTATACAAGGACATTTTTTATGCCGTACTGCACTGCAGTTTGCAGTACTTCTTCGCCCGCCGGCCAGAAAATGGCGACCATCGGTTCCATTTTGGATTCCCCAAGTTATTCGTCAGAGAGTTCCAGACACAGGTAGCGAAAACTGCTCGATAACTCTCAATATTGGGTCGAGTTCGACCCACAACCGGGAATGTAGCACGCTGGCCACGTCATAGGACGCCAATAGTCGGCTTACGAAGCGAATGTCACGAAAATATCCTGCATGGAAACCAGAAGGTCGCCAGCCAGAAGATAGCGTTCGCTCAAATCAAGCACCGGGCGATAAATCATCACCCGGTGCTTGATTTAAGCGACAAACCGATTTACGAGCCGCCGGATAACGCGGGATTCGTCTTGATGACGGCGAACTCGGCACCCTGCGGATCCTTCAGTATTGCGAACCGCCCGGGCGGGATATCCATAGGCGGAACGATCACCGAGCCACCGGTAGAAGTGGCGCTCTCGAATGCCACATCGCAGTCATCGACCGCAAAGTAAATGAGCCACGGATTGGCCAACGGTGGCATCTGTTCGCTGCGCTGGATGACACGAGCAACTGGAGCACCGCCAACCATCATCATCGCGTATCCACCCATGGCTGGGTCGGCATGGAACGTAACACCCAGAACGGCTTAGAAAAACGCCTTCGACTTATCAGCATCAGAAGACATGAACTCGTTCCACGAGATAGCCCCGTGTTCGTCAACGAGGCGCGAGTGTGACGACCCCTTGGCCTGCCACAGAGCGACCACGGCCCCGGTTGGATCCACCGATCATCGACATTCGTTCGACGTCCATTACGTCGAATGCTTCCGCCATCACAGATCCACCAGCTGGTGCCACTTTAGCCGTCGTTGCGTCCACATCGTCAACTGAAATGTAAGTCATCCAGGAGGGTGGCATACCGGCGGCCTTCTGATCTTCCATCTGATCATAGATCCCGGCTGCGTCCGCACCTCCTACTCTCTGCATCGAGTAGACGCCCTCTCCCGCCGGCATCTGCTCGGCTTCCCATCCTAAAATCCCACCGTAAAAGCTCTCTGCCGCGGAAACATCAGCTGTCGCAAGATCAACCCACGACGGTGTCCCATTGGCATACTCGGTTCGCTCAGGCATTATACAGCCTCCAATAAATGCTTGACCGGGACGGTCTACGGCCTGAATCTGATATCAATTCGTGCGTCAGAATTCTGGCCAAATCCTGCCCAATTCCCAGACAGCTATCGTACATGGTCAGCGAGGAAGCACGAATGAGCATGTGTCATCTGTTCGCAGAGAGGACGTGTTCTATGCAGATCCCAGCACGCCTAAAGTGATGAGTGCGGAGCGTAGACCCGCGGCATTTTCGAACGGGTGACCCGACCATCCAAGGCGTTTAGCGACCTCTACGTTCTCGGGTTTATCGTCGGTAAAAAACGCCTCGTTTGGGTTGATCCCTACAAGCTCGACCGCATGCGCAAAAATCTCCGGCTCCGGTTTGACCGAGCCAATCTCAGAAGCGTTGACGACGTGGTCGAAGAGGTCTGCGACGCCGAGCGCTTTGAGATCCTGGTTCAACTTCGACGTGGCGTTGGTGAACAAAGCGACCGGCAGTTTCGACTTACATTCCTTGATGATTTCGAGTACCTCAGGAACCAGTTCGCCTATCCGGCTATCCCAGAAACGTATTGCACCAGCAGCATCTTTATCAGGGAATCGCTTGGCAAGAATACGACCGACATTTGCTCGCCATTCCTCGTCAGTTACTAAACCGCGAACCGCGGGTTCGACGTTCTCCGGCGCAAACGCTATCTCTCGCATGGCCTCAAGTGGAATTCCATAATTCTCCTCGATACCGTCCATCTCGTAGTCCCAGTTTCGGAGAACACCATCGAAGTCGAAAAACACGCATTTGATTGGCATTAACTGTCGAACCCTCGTTACACTACTCAGAACCTCTACATACGTCACGTTGAGACTAAAGTACCCCAACATCCATCAACTTAGCCCGCAGCCCCTCCGCTCCATCGAACACATGCCCTGTCCAGCCGAGCGTTACTGCTGCCTCAACAAACTTCGGCCGGTCATCTGTGAAAAATGCTTCATCAGCCTCGATACCAACTAGATCAAGAGCGGATGCGTAAATCTCCGGTTCAGGTTTTATCGAACCGAACGCCGAAGTGTTTACGACATGGTCGAACAGTCCGGTCAATCCCAGCGACTCAATTTCTTGATTCAAAGTCGAGGTGGCGTTGGAGAAAAGCGCCACAGGAATTCGCATTTTGCAGTCGCTAACAATTTCCAAAACATCAGGAATTAGTTCACCGTTGCGACTTGCCCAGAATCGCAAAGCGGATTCGACATCTGCGACCGGGAATCGCTCGGTAAGGACTCGACCAACTTCGGCACGCCAAGATTCCCCTGACTCTTTGCCGCGAATGGCCGATTCGTATCTTGAAGGATCAAATGCTCTCTCGACAAAGGCGTCGAGCGGGATTCCGGTATTTTCGTAAAGATCATAGAATTCGTGTTCCAATGTTCTAATTACCTCATCGAAGTCAAAGAACACGCACTTGATCGGCATTAACCGTCGAAGCCTCGTTGCATCCCTCTGATGTAGGCGACCTGGCCCAGATGCTGCGATTCCTCGGCGAGGATATGCCCGAGTATCCAGCCGATGTTCAGCGACTCGTTCCTGTACGCCGCAAAGACGTCTCGATCGAGATCTGATTGCTCCAGCGCGTCGATCATGCCCAGCATCGACGCGTGAGCCACGTCGTAATACTCAAGCACCAGGCCGATATCCACCGATGGAAAGTCGCGAACCTGCTCGGGCGTTTCGCCCCGACCGTATTTGTCGGTCGGCATGCCGAGTTTTTCTGCCCAGCCATCGCGAATCCACAACTCTTCGTTGCCGAGAACGGTCGAGTTGGCCCAGCGGTCAGCCACCCGCGCCATATGCCACACAGTCCACAGTACGTGGTTCGACTCCGAGTTCGGTTGCCACAGCAACTCTTCCGGGGTCAGCCCCTCAACAGTCTGCTTCAACTTTCCGTAGTACTCGTTCAGCCCACTCTTTATTGGATCCCTGAATGAAGGCAATTGTTTTTCCTCTTAGAAAAAGTCAATCTGATCAATTATTGAGCCCGCGAATTAACCCTCTCGCGAACGCCACCTGGCCAAGATGCTGCGACTCTTCGACCAACACGTGCCCGAGAATCCATGACCACGTAACCGATCTTCCGCCGCGAGTGAATACGTTGTCCATGTCCTCATCGTTCGTGCCGTCGATCACTTTGAAAGCGGCACTGCGAACATCTTCATAATACTGAACCAAATCAGGCATGCTGACATCGGGCATTGCCCGCACATCATCGGAACTCTGACCGTATCCCGAATTATCGTATGTGATCCCTGTCTTCGCCGCCCAGCCACCGGCATCCCAAACGCTTTCGCCACCCGCGATATTGTTGTTGATCCAGCTGTCCTCGACACGCGCCATGTGCCACACAAGCCACTGAATGCTGTTTGCATCGAGATTGGCCTGCCAGCGTAACTCTGCATCGGTTAGCCCATCGATTTTCTGCTTTAGTTCATCGAGATACTCGGTCATTCCGTTTTTGATGGCATCTTTGAACGAACCCAAAACTGTCTCCTTGCTCAAACCGTGTGTTACCTAATTCCCGACTCCCTATTTTCATCGGGATAAACTCAGCGAAGCAAAGTGCAGGGATCCTGAGGGAAATAACTGGCGATAATCCCGTCACACAAACTTCTTATGAATCTCGTCGAGATCGAACCTGTTCGCCGTATCGTTCAGCACAGTCATGTTCTTGTCGACTTCCTCTGGCGTTCGCATGCCGGCAAGTGCGACATCGATCAGACTATTCGATAAAACGAATTGCAACAATGCTGGCGAGTAGTCGAAGTCGTCGTCGGGACGCGCTGCTTTCATCCAACGCTGAAACACGCTTGCGGTGAGCGACCGCATAGTAACGATTCCCATGCCTGCCTTGTCGGCTTCGTAGGTCGAACCGAAGGGGCGGGTTGGTTCGTAGGTGTGCTGGAATACGAGGTTGTAGCAGGTTTGCATTACGTCGAAACGACCCGACGCTATGAACTCGTATACCGGCGGGTTCTGGTCTTCTGTGGTGAAGCCGATATGCCTGATCAACCCTTCGTCGCGTGCCTGCTCTAGAACTTCGAGGGTACCACCTTTATGCAGGGTTTGGTCACGAGCTTCGGGTGTGTAGGTCGTGCCGTGAATCTGTACAAGATCGATGACGTCGAGCCGCAGGTTCTTCAGCGAACGCTCGATCGATTCGCGTGGACTCGATTCGTCGTGGCTGACCTTCGTGGCGACATATATATCGTCGCGCTTGGCCGTGATCCCAGCCAAAGCAAGTCCCTCGCCGAAAATTTTTCACTCTCGCCAGTGCCGTAAGCCGCAGCAGTATCGAAGTAGTTAATGCCCACTTCGACGGCACGACCAATCGCAGCAATCACACCTTCACGCTGCTCCGTATCAACCGGAGAAAACGGATCAAGATAGTTGGCGAGGCCCCCCGGAGCGCCGCCAAAGCCGATGCGGGAAACGGCGGAGTTCGTGCGACCGAGGGTGGAGGATTCAATGAGACTCATGTATTCCTAATTGACCAGAATGCTCCTGATGGACTGCCTCCTTCGAGAGCCTCAGGATGGCACTAAAACGATGTAACCCACATTGCCCACATCACACCGGCTGAGGCAATCGAATCAGAATCGACCACCCCTGCCGGAGAAAACGTGCCTCAGGCACCCTTGGTCACTGCTTCGATCATTGCCTGGATGTAGCCGTTGGCGAAGGCTCGGCCTCGGTGGCCCCACTGGGTGTCCTGGTGGGTGTGTGGCACGTGATCGTCGATGAAGAAGCTATCGTAGCCGTTGTCGTAGTAGGTCTTCATCGCACGGTACATATCGACGTGGCCTGTGTTGATGAACTCCTCGTGGAAGTCCTCAGGGTTTGGAGCCGACACGTTGCGGAAGTGAACGTAGAGCACCTTCTTCTTCTGCACCATCTCGGCAATGAAGTCATACAAGTCGTCACCAGCAGAGTCGAACATCTCGGAAACAGTTCCCTGGCAGAACTCGATCGCGCAGTTGTCTGACGGGTAGATGTCAAGGTACCGTCGGTAGTTGGCGTACGAGTTGAACAGCTGTGGGATTCCACCGAGCTTTTCTGCTGGAGGATCACACGGATGAATACCGAGTCGGATGCCTTCTTCCTCGGCTACCGGAGTGATGATCTTGATCCAGTATTCGAGGTTCTCCCACATCTCCTCTTCGGTGTACTCCCGATCGTGAGTGAGGGGCATCTTTTTGGCTTCTTCGTAGTTGAACGCCGTGGCAACCGCGCCACCGCGAATCGACTTCGAAGGCGTACGCCATACGTGCGATGGCATCCAGTTGTAGCCAAAAATGGGAATTCCGGCTCGAGCGATGTTCCGCACGGTCGTGATCATGTTGTCGATCTGCTCGTCACGCTTCGGACCGTTCAGCATGATGTGATCGTAGAAGCCCGTCGGAACGTTTTCGAGCGCCGACAGTTTCAGGTCGTAGCTCTCGACGTTCCTGCGCAGGTTCACCAGATCGTGAAGTTGCCAGATCCCGCCATCTCCCGGCAGCGTAGGCGTGTTGAGCAACACATCGGTTACACCGAACTGCTGAGCAAACAGCAGATACTCGGCCGAGGCCTGTTTGAATTGTCCGAATGCCGCTCGCATAGTTGTCGTTTCTCCTGGTTCGTTCTATTTAGCGAAATCACACACGCTAGCCCACTGGCCCACGGCTAGTCTCATCGACTCAGCGCCAACAAGTCATGCCGTAGAAAACGTGCCTCAGGCACCACCCTGTTTGGTTACTGCTTCGATCATTGCCTGGATGTAGCCATTCGCAAACGCCCTACCACGATGCCCAAAACCAGTGTCCTGGTGAGTGTGCGGCACGTGATCGTCGATAAAGAAGCTGTCGTATCCGTTGTCGTAGTAAGCCTTCATAGCACGGTACATATCAACATGACCTGTGTTGATGAACTCCTCGCGGAAGTCTTCAGGATTCGGAGCCGACACGTTACGGAAGTGAACGTAGAGAACCTTCTTATTCTGCACCATCTCAGCGATGAAGTCATAGAGAGCATCGCCCGCCGAGTCGAACATCTCAGAGACTGTTCCCTGGCAGAACTCGATTGCACAGTTATCTGACGGATAGATGTCGAGATACCTGCGGTAGTTGTCGTACGAGTTGAACAGTTGAGGAATACCACCGAGCTTCGCTACCGGGGGATCGCAAGGGTGAATGCCTAGTCGGATATTCTCTTCTTCAGCGATCGGGGTGATGATCTTGATCCAGTGTTCAAGGTTCTCCCACATCTCTTCTTCGGTGTATTCCCGACCGTGGGTGAGGGGCATCTTGTTGGCTTCTACATAGTTGAAAGCCGTGGCAGTTGATCCGCCTCGAATCAGTTCCGGCTGTGTACGCCAAACATGCGAAGGCATCCAGTGATAACCGAAGACCGGAATACCGGCTCGGGCAATGTTCCGGATGGTCGTAATCATATTGTCGATCTGCTCGTCGCGTTTCGGACCGTTCAGCATGATGTGGTCGTAGAAAGTGGTCGGCACGTTTTCGATTGCCGAGAGTTTCAGGTCGAAGCTCTCAACTCGTCGACGCAGATTCACGATATCGTGCAGACCCCACGTTCCGTTATAGCTGGGAAGCCCGGGCGTGTTGAGCACGATATCGGTCATGCCGTACTGCTGTGCATATAGAAGAAATTCGGGTGAGGGCTGATTTATCTGTCCGAGTCCCGGTCGCATAGTTGTCGCTTCTCCTGTTTTAAAAAGGCGATGGAATAACTCCACCGCTCAATGCTGCGGCAAACTTACACCCACTGGGATATGAACGGAAGCCTAACCTGACACTTGCCGCACAACATGCTTATGTCATAGGCTCCGCCTGAAGCTAGAAAAATTGGGCAGGGGAAATCAGCCGATATTTTCGGCGTGAGGAGCAACATGACCAGTGATACGCAACCACAGTCAACCTATCCGGTCCGATTGGATATCGATTACGCGGGTTCCGATCGCAATCGATTCAGCAACTTCTTCAGATCTATTACTGCTATTCCGATCCTGACAGTGTTTTTGACGTTTGAGTCCGCGACGAATTCGGTCATTGCCATACCTACGTTGCTGATGATCCTATTCCGCCAGAAGTACCCGCGTTGGTGGTTCGCCTTCAACGTCGAGCACCAGCGATTTTCGATGCGAATCACCTCGTATATGTCGCTATTAACTGACGAATATCCGTCGACGGACGAACACCAGGGTGTTCATCTGGAGTTCGACTATCCGGATGCAGCGCAACTGAACCGGTTCTTGCCGTTGTTCAAGTGGATTCTGGCAATTCCGCACTATGTGGTGTTGGCGGTGCTCTGGCCCATTGCGTTACTTCTAGTCATGATCGGCTGGCTGGTGATCCTGTTCACCGGCAAGTTCCCTCAGGGATTCCACACCTTCATTGTTGGAGTGAACCGATGGGGACAACGAGTGATGGCATACGCATTCATGCTGACGACCGACGAATACCCGCCGTTCTCACTCGACTAGCGAGTCCAGCGAACTTTGCACTGCACTAATTCCGACCGAACCGGTCGGAATTAGTCGGTATCGTCGCGCCCTCATACGAACCCAACCGGTAAGCCCACGTTGGAAACCCATGGATCAACTACGCCATCGGTAGACTGCAGTCAGTGATCGCTTCGTCATACTTCACGGCGGCTATGGCCAACCTATCTCTTGAAGACACGGACGATTAGGGGAAGCCATGCCTGTCACAAGAATTCATTACCAAAGTAGCTCGCTATCGTTTTTTTAAGAGCATTTGGGGAGATGCGTACGCGATACTTCTTGCATCAATAGTTCGAAGCACGACTATCCCGGCGCACCGGCCTGGGGAGCTGTAATTGACCCGAGTCCTCGTCGCATATGCCACCCGCTTCGGATCCACGCATGAAGTTGCCTCCGCAATAGTTCACGAACTGAACACTGCTGGTCTTCAAGTAGAATCGGCAGAGGCCGGGAGTGCCCTAAGTCCTGATGACTTCGACGCGTTCGTAATCGGTTCGCCAATGTACGGGGCAAGTGGATGTCGGGGACGGCAATGTTCAAGGCGATCATGGCCCAACGCATTGGAAGTAAGCCGGTCGCCCTGTTTTCGATGGGAACGCTCGGAGTGAACAGTCCGGACGCCTGGTTTGCAGAACACAATACGTTCGTCGAGCGAATCGGCTCGGTTGCGCCAGGTCTCAACATCGTCAGTGATTCTGGCTTCAATGGCTATTTCGAACGCGCCAATCTGCCCTGGTACCTGAGGATAATTGATCGTTTTGTGACAAACCCACAGGGCGATCATCGCGACTGGACTGAGATCAAGCGTTGGGCGAGATCGCTTGTGCCGTTTTTCGGGGAATAGACCAAAATAGCTGCCGTCCTGAGTCACATTTCACAATCTTCCGCATCAATCCATGTACATCGACACGCACGCCCACATACACCAGCATGATCCTGGCGAGACCGATGGGATGATCGCCCGGGCGGCGGCGGCCGGTGTCGGTGCGATTATTACCGCTGGCACCACGGTTGAAGATTCTCGAATAGCTGTCGAGATGGCCGAGAAATACCCAAGTGTGTTCGCTGGTGTGGGGGTTCACCCCACCGATCTTCAGCACTCGTTTACCGGGGAAGATCTTGCGGCGCTCTTCAAGCTTGCTGAATCACCCGAAGTTATCGTGATGAGCGAGGTCGGTATCGATCACCAGGACAGGTCGCCAAATAAAGAGTGGCAGGCGGAGTCGTTTCATGCCCAGATCGGCATCGCCAGAACACACTCGCTGCCGGTCATTTTTCACACTCGTGAACAGGGCGACGATTACGATGCCTGTTCCGCGAGAGACGCTACATTGTCGATTCTGAAAGAAACGAGCGCCGGTGAACTCGGTGGTACTGCTCATTACTTTCAGGGCAGATGGGACTTCGCTAAAGAAGTGCTTGATCTCGGGTTTCACATTTCATTCGCAAAAACTCTGGTACGTATTTCTGACCTCGCAGAGACTGCAGAAAAAACACCAGATGATCGGATCCTCGTTGAAACCGACGCCTACCCGCAGACCTTCAAGAAAAATCGAGATAACTGGACCGAGCCACGCGACATTCCGTTAGCGGCCACTAAACTGGCAAGTCTGCGGGGTGTTTCGGTAGACACTATTCAGCAGCTGACAACCGAAAATACCTTGAGATTGCTTGGTGATCGAGGCGAGCGAGTACGTTCTGCCCTGGCTACTCTTGAATCTCAAATGTCTCAGTGAGCGCACGCAAGTGATTCCGCTATAAAATTCTCGTACTACGCGTCGTTACGCACAGGCGTTGCTTTTGGGTGAGCTACATCCTAGTAAAACAGCCAGGAAACGTTTTATGCTTCACAACTCATCGAACATAGGTCTTAAAGAATGGGCGGTCACGTCCGGTGCCCTCGGCCGCGGTGACCAGATTCTCATGCTGCGAAAAGGCGGCATCCGAGAAGACGGCCGCCACTTCAAGATCGAGCATGAACAGTTCCTGATGTACCCCGGCTTGTTTCACGAAGGCGAGCTACTGCTCAAGCCTGAACGACAAGGGCTACTCGCAGAAACCGCCGACGCCGACTTCAGCAAGGAAGTCTCGTTCTCGGTTTTTTGCGAACTGGTTGAGACGATCGAGATCTCTGAAGAGCATCAGGTACGCGCGCTCGATGCGTTTCACATCTGGTCTAAAGAATTCCCGGTGAAGCGATTCAGCTGGAAGCCCCGACACCCGCTCAAGCTGATGATTGTTCGTGCTTACCAGCTCGACACACCGGTTACCGTGAGTGTCACCGACGACTACGCAGGCTGCAAATCCTGGGTTGAGTTGGACGATGTGATAGATCTCACCAATCTAACGCCC
>Ga0302123_10002259_pt1 | contig 13182 bp, 11 predicted proteins | sample CB21_321_MG_FD_203109 | JGI IMG/M metagenome (GOLD analysis project Ga0302123, IMG submission 203109) | Marine microbial communities from Western Arctic Ocean, Canada - CB21_32.1 | ecosystem: Environmental > Aquatic > Marine > Oceanic | place: Canada: Western Arctic Ocean | collected 2017-09-28 | reverse complement strand
ATGTGTGTATTGCCGTCGGTGGCGGCTTTGCGGGTTGGGAGTCGAATGACGAGTTTGTGGCCTATGCGCTGCCTTGAGTGGGTCTGGCGAGCTACTTCGCCGCGCCCCGGACGGCGATGAATACGTCCGGCCGGCTTAGGACGCCGTTGACTTCGATCTGAATAGAGACTTGCTCACCGGGCTCGATATTCGGTACGAACGCGTTGAGTTGGTTGAGGGCGACCAGGGTCGGATGTAGCACGGCGGCATCGATGATCTCTGCCTCGACACCGCCGATGAATAGGCGAGTGTTCCCCGTGACGCGCCGGAGGTCGGAACCCGCGGGTTCGCCGTCTGGGACAGCGCTGTCGACGGGCCCCAATCCGTTCGCGAATACGATGATGATGCCGCCGATGGGCGCGGCTTGGGTTGTGACGCCGGGGATCGAGCCGGCAGCCTGCGTGATCGATCCGTTGATGACGTCGTTCTCTTCGAATCGCAGGTTCTGCACGATGGCCGGTCCCGTGCCGAATTGGAACGTGAAAATGGCGGGCGAGACCGGGGCTACTTGAATTTTTCTGGGGGCCGTCGACATGCCTTCGGAAGTAACCACGACGGTCACGGTTCCGTTCGCGATGTTGACGGCCCAGGGCGTTTGGGCATTGATCTGGTCGAATCCCAACGGCGGATTGAAGTCGTCGCCTCGGATCACCGCGAACAGCGGTGCGGGAATGCCGTCGAACGTCACGGTTACGCCAGCGAGTTCGTTAGGTAGAGGGATACTACCCGCTGACTCGGAGGCCCACGCGAATCGTCCAAAAACGGAGACGATGGACCCGGGCGCGGTTGGGTGCAGCGGATCGGGGAATTGAACCGAGCTTGCTGCGTTGAGAACTCCGTTTTCCGTGACCTCGAACGGACGATCGAGCATCTCCGTTGTGAACTTGGCGACAAAGGCGTCGCTGCCGCCTAGCGCGAGGGGACCGGGCTGGGCCGTTACGGGGAAGTCGTCCATCTCGGTCGAGAACGTGCTGCCTGCGACAAAAACGTTGCCTTCTCCGTCGACTGCGATCGCTTCGCCTTGGTCGGCGTTGAGACCTCCGATGTATCCGGCTTGCAGAAGGCCTGTCCCATCGCTGCGGATTTTCGCGAGGAAGCCATCGCTCGGTCCGCCACCGTAGGTGAGGTCAGGACCAACCGAGACGGGAAACCCGGATTCACCCGATATCGTATTGCCGGTTACGTAGACGTCACGGTGTTTGTCGATCGCGATGCCGAGACCGCCGTCGGCCCCGAAGCCGCCGATGTAGCCGGCGAAAATCAACTCCGCGCCGCTTGGGCTGACTTTCGCCACGAACGCATCATTGGCGGCCGCGAGTATAAGGTTCGGCCCGACTTTAACAGGGAAAGTGTCTTCGGTGGAGAACGTCGATCCGGTGACGTAGGCGTATCCGGCGCTATCGATTGCGATGTCGTTCCCGAAGTCGTCCGAAGCGCCGCCGATATAGCCAACATAGTGGAAGCCCGTGCCGTCGGCGCGGACCTTGGCGACGTAGGCATCACGCAACCCTTCGCCGAAGGTGAGGTCCGGGCCGACGGAGACCGGGAACGTCTGTTCGTTCGTGAATGTCTCGCCGGTAAGGTACGCGTTGCCGTGTTGGTCGACGGCTACATCGACGGCGGATTCGCGGGAAGCGCCGCCCAAGTAGCCGCTGAACACAATCGCGTCCCCGGCTGGGTTGATCTTGGTGATGAACGCATCGGCGCTACCGGCGTGGGTGAGTGTCGGTCCGATTGACACCGGAAAGCCGTCGGCTTCGGATGACCGCGTCTCGCCTGACACGTAGGCCGATCGGTCGTTGTCAATGGCAATGCCGAGGCCGTCGTCGGTTTCACTGCCGCCGATGTAGCTCCCATACGACAACAGACCGGCTGGATCGAGCTTGAGGACATAGGCGTCGCGGAAGCCGCCGCCGTAGGTCATGTCGAATCCACCATTGACGGGGAAGCTCGATTCGGTCGAACTCGTCGTGCCCGCGATGTAGGCGCTGCCCTCGTCGTCGATGGCGATGTCAAGGCCGCGGTCCTCCGCGTCGCCACCGAGCCGTACGGCATACACCAACCCATCCGTCGTGTCTGGGTCCGGGCACATGGTCGGGTCAGGGCAAATCTTGATCACGAAGGCATCGGTGGGAGGTGGGCCTCCTTGCGGCGGACTGGCCCGCAACGAGGCGCTCGTGCCCACGATGTACGCCGCGCCTTCCGAATCCAGCGCGATACCCTTGCCTTCGTCATTGCGGAAGCCACCCAGGTAACCGGCGTAGACGACGACGGATGGATCGATGGTTAGTGGGCGGGTTGGGTCGTATGCGCCTAGCCGAAAGCCGTACGTTGTGGCCAGGCCTTCAGTGTGCGATAGATCGTAGGAGACGCGGATAGCGTGCCGAGTTCCGGCGATTTGTTGAAAAGCGATTGGTGCGGCGTCGCCGAAAGACCCCACCGGTGTTTCGACGTTGAGTGTTCCGTTGGGAAGTAGTGAAATGTGCGCACCGTCGTACGCGAATCGAATGTGTCCCGGATCAGCGCCTGGCTGAACGGTGAACGTGGCTTTGAGTTCGCCGGGGGCTGTTGAGTAGATAAGGTCGATGCCCGGCCACAGATCGCGATAGGCGATTTCGCGATAGGCGGGCACGTCCTCCTGCCATTGATCACGTCCGCCTAGGTAGTAGTGAAAAGCTGCTCCGGTCTTGGACCGGCCCACCGGTCGAGCTTCCGGGTTGGCATCGACGAAATGGAGATCGACCCGACGTGTTTGCGTGAGCGGGGCGGAAGAGAACGAGACGGGGACAACGGTGGGCGACGGGGCAGGTTCGGAAAGAATGTAGGTGATGCCTTGGTTACGGAACTGGATGTCTTGCCGCGCTCCTTCCATATGGAAGGCAATGTCCGGCGCGAGTTGCCCGCGATTCTCGACGAAGTAGCGCGGCAGGTTGCCGAACCCATGCTTCGCCGTCTTGGACGATGGTTCGGTTGGTTGCGTGGTCTCGACCCGGGGCGACCATAGAACGGAAGACGCTGCGAGCATGACCACGACGTATGCAAGATTCCGCACCAGCGTTAATCCGTGGGGAACGAGAGTGGGAATGTCGGCTCGTCCGCTTGATGACGAACTCGGGGCTCGATCTTGCGAGCGTGGTATTCGGCGATGAAGTCGCTCAGGTTGCGGCTCGCTTCTTCCAGGCAAAGCTTCCCCTTTTCGGCTGTTGCTTTCTCCGCCTCGCCCATGACGCCGCTGTCGCTGAATTGGCTCGTCCACTCGACCTCACCCATGGCACCGCGTCCGAATAAGTCGGTGAAGATGTACTTCGAGTTCCGCTTGTTCGTCTTCGAAATTTCGCTCTTGATCTTGTCGGTGCGGACGCTTTCGGGATCGAGATGCAGCAATATCGATGTTTCGAGTTCGCCCGCGTGCGCGCAGCCGCCGGGGAACACACTCTCGCGCCACTTCGATTGAAACTCCGGATTCACTTGCAGCAACTGCCACCAATTGCAGAACACACAATGAGCGTCCGTCTCGACCACGAGCCGCCGTCCGACCAGTTCGACCAACGGGCCGTTCGAGCCGTGTCCGTTCACGATGATCATCTTCTTGAACCCGTGGTACGCGAGGCTCTTGCAGATATCGAGCACGTATTGAATAAAGTGTTCGAAGTGGATGTTGATCGAGCCCGGAAAGTCCATCACGTGATGAACGTAACCGTAGCTGACCGGCGGAAGGACCAGACTGAGCTCGGGCCGGAATCGGGCCGCCGCGGTCGCCACGGCGTTGGCGCAAAGATGGTCGACCTTTAGCGGGAGATGGTGGCCGTGCTGCTCGACGGCCCCGGTGGGAATGATCGGAATCTTACCCAGCGCAACGGCCTCGTTGACCTCGGGCCAGGTTAGTTCGTCGAAGCGGTACTCATCGCGGACAGACTTCATGCGGCCAGTCTAGCTCACGAGCCGATCGGTGAATTCGTTTTGTCCGTGGACGTCGGTCAAGCGTTGGTTGCGGCCTTCGTGGAAATAGTTGAGGCGCGTGTGATCGATACCGAGTAGCCGCAGGATCGTCGCGTTGACATCGTTGGCATCGAAGGGCGATTCCGCGGCATGCACGCCGAAATCGTCCGTCGCCCCGATGGCCTGGCCGCCTTGGATGCCCGCGCCTGCCATCCACATGCTGAACCCGTAGGGATGATGGTCGCGACCGTTCTTGCCCTGCGCGAGCGGCGTGCGGCCGAACTCGCCGCCCCAGACGACGAGGGTTGAATCGAGCAGGCCGAGCGCCTTGAGGTCTGACAGCAAGCCGGCGATCGGCTTATCGCTTTTGCCGGCCATGCGTGTGTGCGAGCCGACAAGGTCGTTATGGGCATCGTCCCAGTCGTCGCCGACGTTGGTTCCTGAATAGAGCTGAACGAATCGCACGCCACGCTCGACGAGCCGCCGAGCCAACAAACACTTGCGGCCGAAATCGTTGGTGAGTGGGTCGTCGATGCCGTAAAGTTTTCTTGTGGCGTCGGATTCGATGGTGATGTCGACCGCGTGGGGCGCTTCTGCCTGCATCCGAAAAGCAAGCTCGTAGGAGGCGATGCGCGCTTCGAGCGTTGTGTCCCCCGGCCTTGCGGCGAGGTGCCGGCGATCCAATTCGTTGATGAGCGAGAGTGTTTCCTTCTGCGCGGCGGGCGTGACACCGGCGGGCGTGGCGAGATGAAGGATTGGATTCTCGCCGCCCCGGAAGACGGTGCCTTGATGCACTGCCGGGAGGAACCCCGAGCCATACGCGGGCGGGCCCGACTTTGTCGAGCCGTCGCTCATGATCACGAATGCCGGGAGATTCGCGTTCTCCGTCCCCAGTCCATAGGTCACCCACGAACCGAGGCTCGGGCGCCCGGGGAACTGCGAGCCGGTGTTCATCAAGTAGATCGCGGGGGCGTGGTCGAATACGTTGGAATGGCAACTGCGGATGACCGCGATCTCGTCGGCGTGTTCGCGGACGTTCGCGTAGAGGTCGGAGATGGGCAACCCTGACTTGCCGCCGGGCCGAAACTCCCATGGGCTGCCTCGCAGAATGGCTTTTGTGGGGTCGTGGATGAAGCTGGTCTTGATGGTCTTCGCAAGCTCGGTGGAGAGATGGTCACCGCTTCGCTTTGTGAGCTCGGGCTTGGGATCGAACGTATCGACGTGGCTCGCGCCGCCGTGCATAAACAAGGAGATGACGGCCTTGGCGCGCGCGGGCGCGTGAGGTTGTTTTGGGGCGAGTGGGTCCTCTCGCGACGCGCCTTCGAGCATGCCGGCTAGGGCAAGTGAGCCGAAACCGCCACCGGTCTTCAGAAGCAGTTCACGTCGTGTCATGTGGCGTCCTCGGGGCTGTTCTTAGTCCACATACAGAAACTCGTTGGAGTTCAGTAGCGCCCGTGCCAGCTCGGCAAGGGCCTCTTTGTGGCCGCCGCGGTTCTCGGTCTGGCGATCCAGAAAACCGGCGACCGTCGCTCGCTCGTGCTCGGTCGGAAGACGCGCCAGAACCCTCTTGAAAGCGTCATCTGCTGTTTCGGCTTCCGCCGCGAGCGCGCGAGCTTGCTCTGTCATGAAACGGCTGTTGAGCAGGGTTAGCGATTGCGGCGCGGTGGTGCTCTCGTTGCGACGCGAACAGGACAGGACGCCGTCCTGGCGATCAAAGGCTTCGAGCATCGGGTGCGGGAACGTTCGCTTCGAGAGCAGGTAGATGCTGCGGCGACTGTACTCCTCACGATCGGGCGAAACCGGCCAGGCATTCTTCGGATTTCCGATCATGCCGTAAAGCTCTTCCTTCTCAAGCGGCGGCACGACAGGGATGCCGCCCATCTCAAGGTTCAACTTCCCGGTAACGTGCAGGACCGCATCGCGGATCTCCTCGGCGCGCAAACGCCGCCGGTTCATGTGCGACAGATAGAGATTCTGTGGGTCGCGTTCCATCACACCTTCCGCTGGGTTTGGAGCGCGGCGGTAGGCGTCTGACGTCATGATGAGCCGATGCAGATGTTTCACCGACCAACCCTGTTGCACGAACTCCGTGGCCAGCCAATCGAGCAACTCAGGATGCGATGCCTCATTCGCCCGCGTACCAAAGTCACTCGGTGTCCGCACGAGCCCGGCGCCGAAATGGCCCTGCCAAACGCGGTTGACCATGACGCGGGCGGTCAACGGGTTGTCGGCGCTCGCAATCCACTCGGCTAGCTCTTTGCGGCGTTGGGTAGTTTTCGCGTGGAGCGGCGGCTCGGGGATATCTCCGCCGCCGAGTGAGGTGAGGTAGCCGGGCTTCACTTCTTCCCCCGGTGTATCCGGGTTGCCTCGTAGGGCTACGAAAGTCTTGGGGGACTCGCGTGAAATATCCGTCACGCCACTTGCAATCGGGGGCGCGCCGTAACCGGCGTACATTCCGAGCAGCCGGCGCTCGATGGCCTCGATGCGCTCAAGATCGGGCTGCGAAAGCTCGGCTCGAATTTCATCCTGATCGACGCCAACTTTGTCAGAGAATTCCTGAACGAGGCCCGCCTCTTGCGGCGTGCGGTCTTCGGGCTCCTTGTCGAACGCCACCTGCACTTCGCTGGAAAGCGCGGCGAGCTTGCGTTCGCGGATCTTCTCCCGGTAGGGTTTTTGAATTTGGCCGATCTCGCCTCCGATCTGCCGCAGCCTGAAGGTGCGTCCGTTCTCAGCCACGCCGAAGAAGCGAGCCGGATTGTAGTCCAGGAAGACGTCGTTCTTTGTGATCGGTGCGAACACTGCCTGCATGCGATAGAAGTCGCGCTGCGGAATGGGATCGAACTTGTGATCATGGCACCGCGCGCAACCGACGGTGAGCCCGAGAAATACGGATGATGTCGTGCTCACGTAGTCGGTGAGGGCCTCGGTTCGATTCAGATCTTCGACCTTGAATAGTAAGTCGCGGTGTGTGCCGACGGTGTAGAAGCCCGTACCGGCAACGGCAAACGCATCTTCGGGATAGATCTCGTCGCCCGCGATCTGTTCTTTCACGAAACGGTCATACGGCTTGTCGGTGTTGAATGACTTGATCACATAGTCGCGGTAGCGCCAAGCGTCGAGATTGTAGGGGTCTTGCTCGAAGCCCGAGGTGTCGCCGTAGCGAACGAGGTCGAGCCAGGGCTGCGCCCACTTTTCTCCATAGCGCGGAGAGTCGAGTAACTCGTTGACGAGGCATTCCCAGGCGTCGCGCGAGGGATCGGCCAAGAATCGGCTGACGTTTTCGTGGGTTGGCGGCAAACTGTGTAGGTCGAAATAGGCTCGCCGAACGAGCGTTGAGGGTGCGGCCTGTTCAGCCAGCGCCAGGCGCTTGTCGGCTAGCTTCGCGGAGATAAATGCGTCAACTGGGTTCGGTGTGTCCGCGTCGGGAACGTCTGGCCGGATGGGCTTACGGAACGCCCACCAGGTCTCCCCTGCGGCGTTTTCGCTCAAGGCTTCCGCTGTCGGCCATTGCGCGCCGTCGTTGATCCACTGGCGGAGCTTCGCGATCTCCTCGGTCGGGATCGGCCCGGTGGGCGGCATCGCGGGCTGGATGACTTTGGTAACCGCTTGGATGAGGCGGCTTGCCGGGGCGTCGCCGGGCGCGATCGCCGGTCCGCCCTTGCCGCCCTTGAGCAGGGCCTCGCGAGTGCCCACGCGCAAGTCGGACATCGCGACGTTCGCGCCATGGCACTGCGAGCAGCGCGTGAGCAGAATTTCTACAGCTTGTTGGGGAAGGGAATCGGCCCCCGGAAGCACGGATAGGCTTACGGTAACAGCGAGTAATAGAAGGAGCCGACTCAGCATCGTATTGATTTTTCGACAGTTTATCACGGGCCTGCCGGCGTGACGCGCGGAGTGTGGTCGCGTCTCGCAGCTCTGTTTTCGATAGAATCGTGCGTAATGAAGGTTGCGATTGGCGCGGATCACGGTGGGTTTGAACTGAAGCAGGAAATCGGGGCGCTGCTCCGGTCCGACGGACATGAGGTCTTGGACCTCGGTGCGCTTGCGTACGATTCGCTGGACGACTATCCGGACTTTGCGCTGGCGGTGGCGCGGGCGGTAGCGGCGGGCGAAGCGGCGCGGGGCATTGTCGTGTGCGGCAGTGGCGTTGGGGCCACGGTCGCGGCGAACAAGATTCGCGGCGTGCGAGCCGGGCTGTGCCATGACACGTACTCGGCTCATCAGGGCGTCGAGCACGATGACATGAACGTGCTGTGTCTGGGGGCGCGAGTGATCGGGATTGAAGTGGCGCGGGAGATTGTGCGCTCTTATGTAGGCGCGGCGTTTTCCGGCGAAGAGCGGCACCAGCGCCGACTCAACAAGGTTCTCAGCGCGGAGAAGGGCAACGCGTAGGCCCTCTGGCTAGCACCTATTCTTCCGATGCCGAACATCCTCTACCTCCACGGCTTCGCTTCCAGCCCCGACTCCCAGAAGGGGCGGTTCTTTCACGACCAGTTTTCGTGTATCGGAGCGGATGTCCATATTCCAGACCTGGTGACGGGTCCGTTTGAGGAAACGACGCTGTCGGCCCAAATGGAGGTAGTTGAGCGGACGGCCGCCGAGGTTGAGCCCTGCCTGATCGTCGGTTCGAGCTTGGGCGGCTACTTGGCGGCTTTGTATGCGTCGCGGCATCCGGAACTCGAGTGCGGTTTGATGTTGATGGCTCCGGCGTTCGATTTTGTGCGGCGGTGGTCAGACCGTTTGGGCCGAAAACAGCTTGATGCGTGGAAAGAAAACGGCGCGCTTGAGGTGTACCACTACGGCGAGCGCGGGATGTCGTCGCTCGGATACCAGTTCTACGAAGACTCCCTGGAGTTCGAGCCGAGCCCGGTTGTGAAGCAGCCGACGTTGATCTTCCACGGTAAGCTTGACGAAGTGGTCGATCCGGATGTATCGGTGGAATTCGTTTGGAAGAACGCCAACGCTGAGATGGAACTGGTTGACGACGATCACCAGTTGCTGAACGTGCTGCAGCCGATGTGGGAGCGGACCCTGCATTTCTACCGAAGAATTGAACCTTTCTAGTTGAAGGGGGCGTATTCTGGTACATAGGCGGATGGAGTCATCGCCAAGACGAATGGTGGATAACGCGCTTCGGGACCCCGAAGCGTTTGGGGAGATCATCGATCATCACAAATCGATGGTCTACAGTGTTGCGTATCATTTTTTCGGGAACCGGACGACGGCCGAAGATGTAGCCCAGGATGTGTACCTGGAGTTGCACAAGAATCTGGGGCGGATCGAGTCGGATCTGCACCTGACGTTTTGGCTTCGGCAGGCGGTTACCAGAAAGTGCATAGACTACACGCGGAGGTTGAAGCATCGGCGGTATCAGCCGCTGGAGGAAGTGGTCGAGCCGGGGGTTGAGACGCGGCCCTGGGATCCGATGTTGGCGGAGTTGTTGCGGAAGAAAGTCCGCTCGTTGCCGAAGAATATGCGCATGGTTATCCTGTTGCGGTTTCAAGAAGACTTGAAGCTCGCGGAGATCGCGGAAACATTGGACATGCCGTTGAACACGGTGAAGACGACGCTTCGCAGGGCGCTTCTGCGGTTGAGGGAGAAAGCGCCGGAGTTGAAGGGGGAGGTTCTGTATGGAACCGGTCGAGTTTGAACTGAGACAAGCCTTGTCACGGCGGACACCGCCGGAGGGCTTTACGGAACGGGTCTTGGGGGAGATCCGAGCCGAGCCGCGACGCCACTGGAAGGGGTGGCGCTGGGCAGCCGTCGGTGCGATGGCTGCGTCGTTGAGTTTGGGAGTTTTCGCCTGGCAGGAGCGCTCCGCCCAGCAAACGCTGGTCGCGGATCAGCAGGCGGATGATATTCTGCACGCGCTGCAAAGCGCGGGGGGCAAGCTGAATCTCGCTCGTGACGCGGTATTGCGTTCCGGGAAGCGGGGATCGCGGTGATGAAGAAAACCTTTGTAGTGATGTTCGTTTTGTGTTGCTTCCCGCTGGTGGCCCAGCAGGGCGCGCAGCTTCGCATGGACCTTGTTCACATGGAAGAAAGGGCGGACGAAGTCGTCAGCCTGAATCTTGAAGGTGAGTCGCTGGAAGGCGGCCGCAAACTGCTGATGCTGCGGAAGGGCGTGACGGAGCCGGTCAAGAGCCTGTTGGGGAAACTCAAGGGCATCTACATGAGGCGGTTTTGGTTCAAGGGGAAGAAGGAATATAGCGAAGAGGATGTGAGCCCGATCCGCGAGCAAGTCGCGGGACCGAACTGGGTTCGGATGTTCGAGGTGAAAGAGGGCGGCAAGACGCAGCGGGTTGGCGTGTATTCCTATGTGGAGAATGACGAAGTGACGGGGGTCACGGTTGTCTCCGAGGGCGAGCAGGAGTTCACGGTAGTGAATATTGTGGGCCCGGTGGACTTGGAAACGCTGTCGGACCTAGGTGAGGGGATTGGCATCCCGGCGATGAAGTTGGCGACGACGGATATTCCTACCGAGGGTTCGTTGCCGGTGCCGCAGGATACAAAGACGAAGGGTAGTCAGAAGTAATCTGCGGGCCATACCCGCGGACGCGCAGGTTGACACCCGCGCCTCTTTCCCTTGGTTGCCAGCCGCCGGGTTTGTGCCCGCTGCTCTGTTAGAATCGGGGCACCGTGCGCAGGAGTCTCTTTGCGACGCGGTGGAGCGCTTTTCGAGCGCTTGGAGATTCAGCATGAGCGAGCAATCGAAGCAGCCTTCCACCCGTAGAGACTTCGTCAAGGATGCCGGTGTCGCGGCCGCGGGTTGGACGATCATCCAGCCGGAGTCGGTGTACGGAACGCCCGCGAACCCGAAGACCAAGGTGGGACTGCTGGGTTGTGGTCGGCGTGGCTCGCGGGTCAGCCAGTTGTTCGTCAAGAATGCCAATTCTGAGCTGACGGCGCTCGCCGACCTTTACGACGATCAGATTGATGCGGCGCGCAAGAGTTTGCCCGCTCCCGATGCGCAGGCGTACAAGAGCGCCGAGGCGATTCTGGACGCCGACATTGACGCGATCTACATCGCGACGCCTCCGTACATGCATCCGGAGCATTTCGAGTTGGCGGTTGCTTCGGGCAAGCACATTCTGATGGAGAAGCCGGTGGCTGTCGATCCGGCCGGCGTGCGACGTGTGCTCGCGGCGGCGAAGAACGTGAAGCCGGGACAGATGGTGATGGTGGACTACCAGCAGCGCTGGGGCAAGGACTATCGCTGGGCCTACGAGATGGTTGTCGGGGGCGAGATCGGCGATATCCGCATGGTTCGCTCGGCGTGGCTGAGCGGCGGTCTGCCGGTTCGCAAGGGGCATCCTGAATCAGAAGAGCGAGTGCGGAATTGGCTGTTTTACAAGGAGCTGTCGGGCGATATTATCGTCGAGCAGAACTGCCACAATATCGACGTTGTCAACTGGTTTACCGGGGCGCATCCGGTGAGTGCGACGGGTTACGGCGGGCGAGTCGTTCGGACGGATATCGGCGACATTATGGACAGCTTAGCGGTGAACTATAAGCTGCCGGACGGTCGAGTGTACACTCATTCGGGGAATCAGATTTCGACCGGCGGATACCGCGATGTGGGCGAGTATTTCTTCGGAACGAAGGGTGTGATTTCGACCTCACGCCGGGGCTATACGGTAAACATTCAAGGGCGTAGTGAGTCAACGCAAGCGACGAAGTACAACATCACTGACGACGTAATTACGCATTTCGTGAAGGGCACGCGCGGCGAGATTCCGACGGAGAACGCGGCGTTCTTCGCAGCGGAGAGTACGCTGACGGCGATCATGGGGCGGATCGCGATTGACTTGCAGCGCGAAGTGACCTGGGACGAAGTTTTCAATATGTAGGCTGGTGGGCTTTGCAGCCCACCAGCACGGCATGCCTTGTCCCTATGGTTTCTTTTCGAGTTCGGTGTTGATTGCGTTGGCGAAGCCGAATGCGCCGCTTTGGGCGATTGCCTGGGCGACGAATTGTTCAGCGAATTCCATGTAGCTTTCCGCGCCGGTCATCTCGTCCTGCTTCTGTTCTATTTGGCCGGCCTCACGCGCCATCTTCAGTAACTGCGCGACGAGCATGGTTTCAAACTCTTTGGCGGCGTCGGCCGATGTCATGCCGTGATGCATCGGCTTCTCGGATGCGAGCGACGGCGATAGGGCGACCGGTTCCATCTAGATGACCTCCAAGTCGGCTTCGAGTGCTCCGGCGGCGGCGATGCTTTGCATGATCGCGATGATGTCGCGGGGTGTTGAGCCGATGGCCATGAGCGCCTTGATGAGTTCTTCGACGCTCGCGCCCTCACTCAGCGAAACCTGACGCGCTTTCTCTTCCTGGACGGAGACATCGACTTGCGGTGTCACGGTCGTCTCGCCCTGCGAAAAGGGGGCGGGTTGAGACACCAGGTAGTCAGTCACGACCTGAACGGTGAGGTTGCCATGCAGCACGGCGACGGCTGCGATCTTGACGTTGATGCCGATGACCACGGTACCGGTGCGTTCGTTGAGGACGACCTTCGCGCGCCGGTCGGTTTCGATTTCGAGAGTATCGATTTGCGCAATGAACTCGACGGGGCGCTCGAAATAAGCGGGCGGCACCTTGACGACGATGGCGGCGGCGTTCTCGGCCCGTGCCTGGCCTTGCGGGAAGGTATCGTTGATCGCCGCGGTGATGCGGGACGATGTTGCGAAGTCGGGTCGGCGCAACTGCAGCCGAAACCCCGCCCGGTCGGGGCCGACGCTCGGGGCCGGGCGTTCGACGAGAGCGCCGTCGGGGATGCGTCCGACGGTGGGGTGATTGACCTGAACGCCTGTGCCACCACGTCCGGCGGAGAAGCCTCCGATCGAAATAGGGCCTTGCGCGACGGCGTAGACATCACCGTTGGCGGCTTTGAGCGAAGTCAGTACGAGTGTGCCACCTTGCAAGTTGGAGGCGTCGCCGATGGATGAAACGACAACGTCAACACGCGTACCCGGCTGAGCGAACGCAGGTAGGTTTGCAGTCGTCATTACGGCGGCGACATTGTTGACGCGCAACTGCGTGGGAGAAACGTTGACGCCCATTTTCTGAAACAGGTTCGCGAGGCTTTGCGTCGAGAAAATGGTCTGCTGGCGATCGCCGGTGCCGTTGAGCCCGAAGACAAGCCCGTAGCCGACGAGCATGTTGTCGCGGACGCCCTCAATCGTAACGAGGTCTTTCAGGCGGGCC
>Ga0302123_10002257_pt1 | contig 13184 bp, 13 predicted proteins | sample CB21_321_MG_FD_203109 | JGI IMG/M metagenome (GOLD analysis project Ga0302123, IMG submission 203109) | Marine microbial communities from Western Arctic Ocean, Canada - CB21_32.1 | ecosystem: Environmental > Aquatic > Marine > Oceanic | place: Canada: Western Arctic Ocean | collected 2017-09-28 | reverse complement strand
TATGCGGATAAAACCATCGACGGTGAAATAGAAGATCCGGTCAGGAATCTGCTCATCCCAACCTCCATACCTAGAGATTGAAATAAATGAAATGTTCCGCGCGTGTTCCGCGCTTAAAATAAAACTCTGTAAGTTATTGATATATAAAAAGGTAATTGGCGGAAGAGGTAGGAGTCGAACCCACCAGCCACTTTAACAGCAGCTCAACGGCTTTGAAGGCCGGGCACACCACCGGGTGCAACGCTCTTCCGTTGACTATGGTATCAAAAAAAGAGCGTTGATCGGTGGCGCGATAGCGACCTTATCGGTGCAGATCAGGTTGTGTTATTCGATGCCGCGCTTTTTCAGTTCGTCCGGCATTCGTTTTGAGTCTGCTTCAAGCGCAGGCCCGCGCTCTTCATCGCTGAGTTGGCCCATGGTATCTGCAGCCATTTTATCGCTGTCCAGCGTAATCCATTTCACCGGTACGATTTCGATGATGACCCTGAGCGGTGAATCGAGCCTTTCCTCAAATGCTATAGCCCCGGCTTCCTGTTCGGGCGTTAGGGTGGCATTGGCTCCACCAGCACCGTAGGGTCCACGGGCAAGGGCAGGGTAGAACCAATCTTTGGTTTCTTGATCGTCGTGGATGATTGCGCGGCCTTTGATGGTAATAGCACCATTGGGGCCGTCTGGTGCTGCAATGCCGCTCACAACCAGTGAACAGCGTGGGTCCCGGCGGATCGCTGAGACGCGGTGGCGATGAACACCACAGGTAATCCAGCCGCGGCCGTCTTTCCAGACGAAACCATGAATCACGCCAACCGCCCAACCGTCTCGGGTTGTCCAGTTGAATACGCATTCGCGCGCCTTAGTTAGAAGTTCTTCTCGCTTTTCATCAGAGAAGGGGTAGATAGATACTTGTTCGTGATCTTTGCCTGACATGATGGCTCCCGTGTAGTGTGGAGTAATCCTACACCAGTTATTTGCTGTTGGTCGACTCTTGGTCGTTTAGTTGGCTTCTAGCGCCTCCCACGCTTCCATCAAGTTCATGATGTCTTTTTCAAGTTCGGCGGCCTTGTCGTAGATAGCAGTTTGTCGCTCAGCCGACTGTTCGAAAAAACCGGTCTCTCCCATCTGTTGGTTGACTTGTGCAAACTCTTGCTCTGCTTTTTCGATCTTGGTGGTGAGTTTATCCAAGTCCCGAAGCCGTTTTTGGTCCGCTGCCTTCTGTTTCTTTCGATCCTGATGGCTACCTGTTTGGTGTCCTGTTTGGTTTCCCGTTTTGTTGTTACTGCTGTTGCTCGTTTGTTGAGTATTGGTTCCTTTAACCCAATCTGAGTAACCGCCCACGTACTCCTGGACCTTGCCGTTGCCTTCGAATACCAAAAGGCTTGAAACGACATTGTCCATAAAGGTTCGGTCATGACTGACCAGTAGCACGGTGCCGGTGTATTCAACTAGCAGCTCTTCCAGTAGTTCAAGGGTTTCAATGTCCAGGTCGTTTGTGGGCTCATCCAGCACAAGAAAGTTGGTTGGCAGGGCAAACAGTTTGGCGAGCAACAGTCGGTTCTGTTCACCTCCGGACAATGTGCGGATAGGGGCGCGTGCCTGGTCGGGGTTAAACAGAAAATTTTGAAGGTAAGACACGACATGGATGTCTTTACCATTGACCGTAATAAAATCCCGCCCCTCGGCGATATAGTCATGGACGCTTCGCTGCTGGTCGAGTTGTTCACGAATTTGGTCGAAGTAGGCGACCAGTAGCTTACTGCCGGTTTTGAGGTTACCCGCATCGGGTGATAATTCTTCCAGCAGAATTTTCAGCAAGGTCGATTTGCCGCAGCCATTGGGGCCAAGTATGCCTATTCGGTCTCCTCGCTGGATGATCAGGTCCAGGTCTTTTATGATCAGTTTCCCATCGATGGATTTTCCAAGGCTGGTGGCTTCTTTAACGATCTTTCCGGAACTGGTGCCGCTATCAACCTGCAGCTTTAAGTCCTTGGTGGATATACGCTTGCCGCGCTCTTCTCTTAATGCCTCCAGTGCACGTACACGACCTTCGTTTCTAGTGCGTCGGGCTTTGATACCCTGGCGAATCCAGGTTTCTTCTATCTTTAGTTTGTCGTCAAATTGTTTGTTGTGCTCCTGCTCTGTCTCTCGTACTTTTTCGCGTCGTTCAATGAACGTTGTGTAGTCACAGTTGTATCGGATGACGCTGCCCCGGTCTATTTCAACAATCGCAGTGGCAACTGATTGCATCAATTGGCGGTCGTGACTGACAAACAAAATGGTGCCTTGAAAATCCAGTAGCAGTGATTCCAGCCACTCGATCCCCTCAAGGTCCAGGTGGTTGGTCGGCTCGTCCAGAATCCAGACATCGGGTTCCAGAACCAGCGATTGGGCAATGGCGACTCTCTTTAGCCAGCCACCTGACAGGCTCGATAGTGGTGCCTCTGGGTCCAGTTTCAGCCGATGCAACGTTGCCTCAATACGATGGCTGATATTCCAGCCATCACCGTGATCAAGTGCGCTCTGGAGTTGTGATAAGCGGTTTGTGTCCAGTTCATCGCCAGTCATCTGCTCAGTTAGGTGATGATATTCGGCCAATTGCTTACCCAGTTCATCAAACACGCCTGAGACTGAATCAAAAACCGTGATATCAGAGCGTTCGGGTAAGTTCTGGCTGAGCGTGACGAACTTAAGATTGTCTGCCCGCCAGAGGTTGCCGTCATCCTCGTTCACTGCTCCACTGATGATGCCAAGAAGGGTTGATTTGCCGGCGCCATTCCTGCCTGTGAAGGCAATTCGTTCGCCGCCGTCTATAGACAGTTCAATCCGGTCCAATATTTGGTCAGTACCGAAGGCGAGGGACAGGTTGGTCAGGGTGGCTATTGGCATGGCGCGCGAGTTTAGCACGGGTTCTGAAGAACGGGTTGATCCTGGTAGAACATTCATAATGAAGCGCAGGAACTGCCATCTTAACCAGACCTTCTCGGAAACCCTCGTTCATGGTTTCCGTCAGCTTGGTTTTGCGACTGCCGAGTGCCAACAGGTTACCTGCAGCAACCACAGTGCAGGCCACCGGATTGGCGGTATTTCAAGCTTAGTTGAGTGAAAACTGATCGCAGGTAAGCGACGATATGGTCTGACTATTCGGCTCGAGTATTGGATTTTGCCAAGCAGGTTTTGTTTCGGCCTGATTCTTTTGCCTCGTACAGGGCCTGGTCTGTTTCCCTCATAAAAAGGTCCGCGGAAGTTGATGTCTCCGGTGTTATTACATTCAAGCCAATACTCACGCTTAGGAAGCCTCTATCGCAATTGCGATGGAGTATACGTGCGTTGGTGAGTGCTTTCTGGAAGTCCTCTGCAACCTGGCGACTACCCTCCAGTTCGGTTGCAGGCATGATTACCGCAAACTCTTCGCCACCAATCCTGGCGCACATATCAGTAGATCGAGATGCTACTTTTAGCAGCAGTTCGCCAATCTTTTTCAGGGCAATGTCGCCCTGGGGATGGCCGTAGTAGTCGTTGTATGCCTTAAAGAGATCGACATCAATGATGAGCAGTCCCATCGGTTGTTGGGTGCGGATAGACTGCTGCCAGATGCTACGCAAGGACTCATCGAAACCTCGTCTATTGGCGAGTGCCGTGAGCGCATCGGTTCGGGATTCCGCCTGCATCAGGAAGCGGATACGTAACCCGTCCAGGAACACGTCGGTCAGTCTATTGACAGAAATGAGTAGCAATCCGGAATAAGAAATTAGTAATACCGCGAGGATTATTTCAAGTCTGGTGCCGCTTAGAGCTAGCTGGATAACAGCCGGTATTGTAATGGGCAGGCAGTAAATCACGAAGGAGCGGCGGTGCTGGGCTAGCATCATGCCGCCTGCCGCGATGATTCCTGCCAGTGCGGTCACCAGGACCGCTCTGTGCCCAATGTCACCAGGCCAGATTAAAAAGACTGAAGCGCCCCAGATGCTGGCTTGAACGAAATTACAGATGGTGAGTATGTTCGCCCAGTTTTGAATTTTCTTGACCGGGGCGTCCATTAGTCGCCGCTCAGCGAACATGGTTGCGCCGAGGCTGACAATGCTCGCGCATATGAGCACGCCCAGCCATACGTAAAGATTCAGCCGCGGGACTACATCATGTAGCGCAACAACGATGAATGAGCCGGCAACCACGTGACCCAACGCGACACTTGGCATCGCTCGATAAAGAAAGGTAAGCGATTCACCGAGGATCTGGTGTTGGATGTCAACACCCGTATCATCAGTGTTGACTTCTGTTAACGGGGACCCGGAAAAATTGTGATTAGTAGCCATCGACATTCTCGATGCTATTGTTCATTAGGCTGGTCGTCGTTGAGTAATTCGGGGCCAACTGTAATGTCAGGGGAGTTCGCGTTTGTGGCCAGTGCTTCGATATCTTCTGCATGCCCACTGACCAACAAACGCTTGTCTGGCACGATAGCGCCGGGATGCGGCATTCGCGTATCAGACGGGATACCTTGCGAAACTTGATTTTGGTTCGCTCCAGACTGAAATCACCGGTCAGGTTACCAGCGAAAACAACTCGATAGCGGTCTTCTGCCTTACTCATAGCTGGCTGCTAACCATTTAGTCGTTACTTTTAACAACCATGGACTATAAAGGTTCTTGGCTTGTGGTTCATTATATCCTTTCAAATCGGTTCATCTTTCTGTTCTTAACAGCTGATTTGGCAGGGAAAACTGTTCCATTTATGGCGATATAGACACCGTGGTACATTGTCTGGACGGCGGCGATTGCCATCCCGATGTTAAACATGGCATCTGTCGTTGCAAACCTTGCGGGTGCGAGCGATCCAGTCATGACGATGGTTTTACCCTGGATGTCAGATAAATATTGAGCGGTGTCGGTCATGGTATCTGTACCATGAGTCACAATAACCAGGGTGGCTAGATCCCGGGCAATCGCGCTGTGTATGGCCCTGCGGTCTGCATCGTTAAGATCCAGGCTGTCTTTCTGTACCACTTCCACGATACGGTACGGATGGGTGACCTGCGCTTCATTGAGCAGGCTACCGATGATCGTCTGGCCTACCTGGTAGTCACTTTTCTGATCGAAATAGACTTTGTCGATAGTCCCGCCGGTGGTGACAATGAGTATCTCTTCCAAACTTTCGAGTAACATATTTTCTAGATAAACCTCATAAGATATTGAAAGTATTACAGTAGTGCTTTTTTAGAGACAGTATTGATGTCCTTCAGGCCGCAAAATGCCATGGTGAGGTCCAGTTCGTTGGCCAGCAACTCCAGGCAGCGGGTCACGCCCGTTTCGCCATTCGCCCCAAGTCCGTACTGATAGGCACGACCGATCAGGGTGGCATCTGCGCCCAGTGCTAATGCCTTGAACATGTCCTGGCCTGAACGAATGCCACCATCCATCCAGATTTCTACTTTTCCCGCAATCGCTTCCGCGATGACAGGCAATACATCGAGGGTCGCTGGTGCGCCATCTAGCTGCCGGCCGCCATGATTTGAAATAACAACTGCGTCTGCACCTGATGCCACCGCCAGAACTGCATCCTCCTCACACATGATCCCCTTAATAATCAGTGGCCCTTGCCAGAGGTCCTTGACCCATTTCACGTCGTCCCAGGTCAGCGTAGGGTCCAGTTGTTCGGCGGACCATTGCGCGAGTGTGGTCAGTCGCTCAACGCCGCTTGCATGTCCTACCACATTGCCAAATGAGAGGCGTTTTGACCCCAGCATTGTCAGGCACCAGGATGGGTGCATCGCTATGTCGAGGAGACTCGACATGGTTATCTTTGGCGGCACTGATAAGCCGTTCCTGATGTCTTTGTGGCGTTGTCCCATAATTTGCAGGTCGGCGGTCAATACTAATGCAGAACAACCGGCCGCTTTCGCCCGCTCAATCAGTCTGCGGATAAAATCGCGATCCTTCATGACGTAGAGCTGGAACCAAAATGGTTTTGATACAGCCTCTGCTACGTCTTCAATAGAGCAGATGCTCATTGTTGACAGGCAGAAGGGTACGCCAAACTTCTCGGCGGCTTTAGCGGCCTGGATTTCGCCGTTAACCCACTGCATACCAGTCAGCCCAACCGGGGCAAGCGCTGTTGGCATCGTGACTTCTTCGCCCAGCATCGTCGTCTTCAGGCTTCGGTTGTCCATGTCAACCATAACCCGTTGTTTGAATTTATGGCGATTGAATGCGCTTTGATTGTCTCGATAAGTTGATTCAGACCAGGAGCCAGAATCTACGTAGTCGTAGAACATTCGCGGTACACGACGTTTATGTTCGTCTTGTAAATCATCTATGCAGGTAATGGGTTTCATCGGTATCCCGCCAGCTTGTTTTTGTGAGGGAAATATACACCGCGATGGCTATTTCCGTTAAATAATTGATTTCAATGTAGCACTATCTTCATGATGTGTTCGTTTAGCGAAGAACACGATTTTCAGACGAGAGCTAGCTTGCTGAAAAGTGGTAAATCTTGATCGCCCGCTCGGGAAACTTGTCCGGAAACTCTTCCGATCCTGGCATCATTGTCCTGAAACGGCATTGCGGTGCATGTCGCGCAAACTGGTTAATCAAGAAATCGTCAGTCAGGTAAGGGCTGTTTACAGTCGCAATAACGTCTGCCTTGTCTGCCGCCAGCGATTTCAGTTTCTTGAGGACGGTCCCGTAGTTCTTTTCTACGTCAAAGCTGCCTCTTTGGCGTGTCGGGGGATCTATGATGATGGTGTCATACCGGCCGAACTGTTTGATCCTGCCCCAGGAACGGAACAGGTTGTGGGGCACCGACTTGACGGATCGCGGATCCTGATCGTTTAAAGCATGGTTGCGTGCCCCCCAATTGATACTCGGTTTGCTCATGTCGACATTGACGACCTGGCGCGCGCCTGACGCAAGTGCAGCGACAGATAGTGAGCATGTGTAGGCAAACAGGTTGAGAACATTCTTGCCACTCGAGTTCTGGGAAAGCCAGTGGCGTAGGGGGCGCATGTCTAAAAAGAGTCCGGCGTTCTGATTGACGCCCGGTTGAACCTCATATTTCAGCCCGTTTTCTACGACGATGCAGTGGTTGATTGGGTTCTTATAAAGGCATTGTGTCGGCGTACCTCTGCGCTTACGGTACTGCAGCATCACGGATTCAATTTGTGAGTGGGTGTCGTGCTGGATGATTGAATCGGTAAGCTTTTCGATATCGTCGATCTCTTCGTAGGTTGTGATGAGAACAACGGGTGAATACCAATCAACGGATAAGTGTTCCAGCCCTTCAAAAAGCTGCCCGCGACCGTGGAAAATCCTGTGTGCTTCAGGTTGAGCCGACGAAAAGAAGTCAGCAGCCGACTGGGAAAGAGACTGGTACAAGCTGCGCGTGTCTAGAAGAAACTATCGTGAGTGTGGCATACGCCACGTGCAACACTTCGGCAAAATGGAAAGGCTGTATTGACGATTCCTGTTGATGTCAATCCGCCTGAGGGCAGCGCGGTTAGTAGCGAAGACTCTCGGTTTGCGTCGTAACCGGCCGCTGAGTTCAGCGTCTGAGAAGCAAGCAGGTACCTTTGGGACTGTCTGCGGTGCTGACTGCGGTGCTGTCTGCGGGGCTCGTCGATGTCAGGTATGCTTACCATTTAAATAACAGTCTATGCTCGTTGGTCCGAGAATAGCATACGTGATAGCGAGGTCGATTAATTGTGTCTATGGATATTGGAATATGTGTCCCAAGCCATGTGGGCGATATAGGTTACATTGTTCGCGCAGAGGAACTTGGATACAGCCATGCCTGGCTGGCTGACAGCCAGATGATTTGGTCAGACTGCTACGCGGCACTTGCACTGGCGGCGGATCGAACTTCAACCATCAAGTTGGGAACCGGTGTAGCGATAACCGGTACCAGGCCAGCGGCCGTCAACGCCGCGGGTATCGCTACCATCAATGCGATTGCTCCAGGGCGCACTTTTTTTGGCGTTGGCGCGGGAAATACCGCCATGCGAATCATGGGATTGCCACCGCACCGTATTAAACAGTTTGAAGGTTACCTGCAAGAGTTGAAGCCACTTTTGCGCGGCGAAGAGGCAATGATGTCGTCGGGTGAAACTGAAATACCCATTCGACACGTAATGCCAGATAAGGGATTTGTTAATTTCGAAGACACTATCCCGATGTATGTCTCTGGTTTTGGCCCCAGATCGATAGCGCTGGCTGGTCAATACGGCGATGGTGCTGTGCTGGCTTTTCCGGGCAGTGCAGCGATGATGGAAAACATCTGGGCCATGGTAGAGAAGGACGCGCCTGCAGGGTTCAGCCGCGACAGCTTTTACACAACAGCACTGACAGCGATGATTGTTAAGGAAGAGGGTGAGGCGACCGATTCCCCTCGAATCAAGCACGAGTGCGGCGCCATGGCGATGGCATCACTACATTATGCTTACGATCAATGGAGAAATTTTGGTTATCAGCCGCCCAATGCAGTAGCGAGTGTCTGGGAAGAATACACAAGTCTGCTGTCAGAGTTCCCTGAAGAGCGCAGGCACCAGCGAATTCACCTTGGTCACAATTGCTGGGTTATTCCAGAGGAGCAGCAGTTCCTGACCAAAGAGTTGTTACAAGCGACTTGCCTGATTGGCACCCAGGAAGAGTTGATCGACAAACTTCGCTCATTAAATGAGGCAGGCCTTAACCAGATAATGAACCTGCCTTCATTTGATCCCCGCTTTGAGGTGCTCGAGACGATTGCAGAGAAGATTATCCCCTTTGTCTAATGCCACGGGATCTAGATTTGACAGGGCGTCTAACGCCCGCCCTGGCCATCGTCGATTTTGATATAGGTGCCGGTCACAAATTCAGATGCCGGAGACAGAAAGTAGAGCAGGGTGGAATCCATCTGCGCCGGATCCCCGATCCGCTTGCGTGGGAAGTGTTGGGCAATATCACCCATCCGCTCGAGCATGCCATCCATCATCTCTGACGAAAATGCACCCGGTGCGATGGCATTGACGTTGATGTTGTTCCTGGCCCATTCAACCGCCAGCACTTCGGTCATCCGTACGATGGCGGATTTAGTTACGGAGTACAGTGCCGCACCGTTTCCGCTGTAGTTGAAACCACCGACAGATGAAATATTGATCATACGGCCTGGTTGTTTTGCGGCGATCAGCCGTCGAGCGACTTCACAAGATAGCTTAAAGGGGCCAACCAGATTGGTATCGAACATCGAATCAATAAATTCGTTGCTCATTTTGTGGGCTCTTTGGGCATCCGGAATTCCCGCGTTATTGATGAGGATGTCGACCAGGCCAAGTGCGGATTCCGCTTTGTCGACGACCTGGGCGATTTCTTCGGTGTTGGTAATATCAAAAGGGATAGGCTCACAGACTCCGCCTGATGCGCGTATTTCTTTCGCCAGTTCTTCCAGCTTTTCAACCCGGCGGCCAGTTATCGCGACCTTGGCGCCGCAGGCTGCCAGCACAATGGCGAAGCGCCTGCCAAGTCCTGAAGTCGTGCCAGTGACCAGGGCAACTTGCCCGGTTAAGTCGTGTGAAACATACGGCGTTGGAAAATTGCTCATGAGTGTCCTTTGGAATTTCAGTTAGAGATTAGATTACCTGGTTTGCAATACCTGGAACTTCACAGAAAAATTCTGATTCAACTTTAATACTCGATGCCGAGTTTTTGTGGGGTCCTGCACACCAGGATGGCATCACCATTGAGTAGAGGCCGCTTCCGCCGGACATTAATATCAGCAGTTGTTCGGGGCCTTTAAATGCATCACGATTGCCTGAGCCCTTGCCTGCGAACCCCGGAGTGAGCTTGTTGATCGCTTTGTCTGCCATCGTCGAGCGCCGGTGTATTTCTTCAGCAGTATCCTGTCGGGTCAGGCCTGCCTTGTTTAACACTTCGGCATGTTCGGGGTTTAACACTATAGTCGCCGTACCCCCGGTCAGTATCGCGTTGTTAGTTGCAGCATTAGCGATGCCAATTGCCAGCATGTCCAACAAGGATTTATAACTGTTCGGGTCGTCGCCGTCGCCACTATAAAGAACCGAGTGGGGTGCTTCTGCGCCGATGACGGTAACAACACTGTCGTCAGGGTCGAAACCAAGATCGACATGCATGGGTGGGAAGGGGCTGTTTTCTTCGTCTTCTGCCAGGCAGAAGGTGAATTTCCCCGGGTGACCCAGCAGGGCCATATCAGAAGTGCCTGGCCGCCCGCCGCCAATATTGATCATTGCCAGTCTCAGAGCGCGGCCAATGGAAGCGTTTGCCCGATGGCCAGGCCCCAAAGCACCGTAGCTGGATGAAATAGGTCCACAGTTGTGCCTGGCGGGACCATTCACAATGATGAGTGGAGCTGTGCAATGTGTGGTCGCCTGCATCTCAGTCAGGTCAAACACCGGATCAATGACGGCTTTTACCGCTGCCAGCACAACCGGCATATAGTCCGGTAGGCAACCGGCCATAACGGCGGCAACAGCCACCTTTTCTATCGTTGCGATTCCGTGGCCTGGTCCCATGGTGCCCAGAACCATATCTGCTTCAAGTCCTGAGGCAAGCACCATTCGACTGACGCGCGCGGGTGTTGGGATAATCACTGGCAAGCCATCGGTAAATCCCCTGATATGCAGGTCCTCCAACGCAGCTGACTCGTCTGCAGCTGTTAGTAAATCAGCCATTGTTTGCCTCTAGCGCCTTAATCACCGCTGGTGCTACTTCCGCAGCGACCTTTTTCATGTTTTTTACCCCAGTGCCTGCAACCGGATGTGGTAGTCGTACTCTTGGAACGTCTGGCATGCCGAGTGATTCAGCAACGAAGTCGCCCTGTGGCCAGAACTCTTCTGTCACTAGTGCTACAGCCGGGATTCCCAATTTTGCAATATTTACGCCGTCACGCACGGTGCCGGTTGTGCAGGATCCTCAATGCCCGTAAGCAGCGACCACGGCATGACATTCATTGGTTATCGTACCCAGTAGGTCATCGTTCGCAGGTACCGATGCATTGCCTTTATTGTAGGAATGAACCTCGATACCGGGTTCAAGTTCCTGCATTGCTTCTTCGAGCGCGTGCAGAAAGTTTTCAGAGTCGGGAAAGCCATTCGCCAGGAAGCCGACGCTAATTGAGTTGGCGCCCTGGATGACAGCAGACAGAGCGTAGGGGATCACTTCGATACCGACAGACCCTTCAGGATTATGATATTCGATCATTTTTTATCTCGACGTTGGTTGTTGGGATGGAAACCAGGAACCAGTATAGCTTTATCCGTGATTTGATCCCAAACCTCGTTTGAGTGGCCCCTAAGCGCTGTTATCCTATCGATATATCAATATTGTCAGTGTGGTTTAACAAAGGTGAGGATCAACGTGAATAAAATTATCATAGGATTTGTAGTTGTCCTGGTTGTTGCGGTTGCAGGAGCTGGTTACTACCTGATGCAGAATCTGGACGGGATCGTTAAAAGCCTGATCGAAGAGGTGGGTACCGAGGTCACAAATGCGCAGGTACGGGTTAGGGAAGTTAAGCTCAACCTGGCCGAAGGCAAGGCAACCTTGAGTGGCCTAACGGTCGCCAACCCCCCTGGTTTTTCGACGGAACCGCTATTTACGCTGGACAACATTTCGGTGGCTATTGATACCTCAAGTCTTACCGGGCCGGTCTACCATATCGAAGACATTAGCATTGATGGTGTTCATGTTCTGGCAGAACAAAAAGGTGCGATAACGAATGTACAGAAATTTATGGATGGTATGCCGAAATCCGATACTCCAGATGACGTTGGCGATACCGGGAGTAGTGAGGTCGACATTAAACTCGCCATTAGCCGGATCGATTTTTCGGATGGCACAATGGAATTGCGCAGTGACCAGATTGGCAATCAGTCAATTGAACTGAAAAAATTACAGCTCAGAAATATCGGTACGCCGGAACACGGTTTGACGCCAGGCGAAGTCGGCGAGAAGATTGCCGGTCAGCTGGTGGTGAGCGTTCAGGATGCGCTGAAAAGTGCGCTTGGTAAGTATCTGCGTAAAGAGGCAGAAGCGAGTATTAGGACTAAACTGGGATCCCTGTTTGGCAGAGATAAAGACTGAACTCCGAGAGGAGAATTAGATATTGCTGAAATCGGGATCGCGTTTATCAAGAAAGGCTTTAATCGCTTCGGCGTTAGCCGGTCCCCCGGCAAGGTTTGCGAGACCGACGGCTTCTTCGTAGACAGCAGATTTCATTGCTTCAACGTGAGGCGCTACCATGAGCTTTTTAGTCTGCATGAGTGAAGCAAGCGGTAGGGCAGCGAGTTTCCCGGCTTTTTCATAGACAACCTGCATAAGTTTTTCGTCCGGTATCACTTCCAGCGCAAGGCCCATGTCGAGGCATTCCCTGGCGGTGAACCACTCTCCCGATAATAGTGCCCAGGATGCCTTCTGGTGTCCCAGTAGACGACTGAATGTATAGGTGCTGGCGGCTTCAGCAGTCAGTCCAAGAGAGGAAAAGGGTGCCCGGAATTTTGCGCTTTCTGCCATGAACACCAGATCAGCTACGCCGTGAATTGTCATGCCAATGCCAACACCAAGTCCATTCGCCGCTGTAATAAATGGTTTTGGGAAGTCGATAATAGAATGCATCAACGCCCGCAAGTCTTTCTTCGAAGGATCGGGTGCGGTGCCCATGGACTTTAGATCTGCTCCTGCCGAAAAAGCGCGCCCGGCACCGGTCAGCACAAGCACATGAACGGAGTCGTCACTCGCTGCATCCAGAAAAGAATGACAAAGTTCATCGATCATATCAGCGTTAAATGAATTCAGTGAATCGGGACGATCCAACGTCACTGTTCTGACCAAATTTTTAGTGGTAACCGTTAATGCTGTCATTATTGCTTACTCGAGTTTAAGTCTGTTTCCAGGTGCCGCGACGCCTGGAAGTAGTAGTAGAAGCTAAACAGGTATACAAAGTTGCACGCAAGTAGCGCCATTTTCAAGGATTCTACATCGTTCATCTGCATGCTGGATTGAAGCAGGTCGCTGATGATGCCCACGGTGGTTGGACCGAAAACCAATCCGATAATGTTGATCATAAACAACAACAGGGCAGATGCTGCGGCTCGCATTGCCAGCGGCGCCAGTGATTGAGTCATCGCAAAGGTTGGTCCTGTGTAAAGGTTTACCATGAATACTGGAATCGTGTAGATCGCGAGCACC
>Ga0302123_10002256_pt1 | contig 13187 bp, 10 predicted proteins | sample CB21_321_MG_FD_203109 | JGI IMG/M metagenome (GOLD analysis project Ga0302123, IMG submission 203109) | Marine microbial communities from Western Arctic Ocean, Canada - CB21_32.1 | ecosystem: Environmental > Aquatic > Marine > Oceanic | place: Canada: Western Arctic Ocean | collected 2017-09-28 | reverse complement strand
AAGAGAAGAGTCATTTTTCAACCGCGTTCGATTCGAGATAGTCTGTGAGGCCCGGCCAGGGGTGCCACTCGCCGAGGCGTGCATAGATCTCGCCGTATTCGATGCCGTGCTTGCCGCCGACCTTGCGCGCGGCGGAGTACATCGACCATTCCTGCAACCAGGCATGGGCCTCGATGTCCGTAAGGCCCTCCAGTTCAGGGATTGCGAGGCCTTGGTCCTTGAGAAGTTGGCGCATGCGACGGCCGGTCGAGCCATTGAGGCGCACGTTGCGATGTACCCAGAACGAGCGTGCCTTGCGCCGGATATTCGATTCGCCCAACTCGACCACGACGTTCGGCTCGTAGCCCTTGCCGTAGTCGAAGCGCTGGGTATAGAACTTGTAGGGTACGCGGTGCGGTTTGAGGCCGAGCTTGCGATGCTCTGGGTGTACATTCGCAAACCCGGCGAGCCAGACCGCTTCGCCGACAGCCTTCGATACCTTGCGGTGGTCAGGGTTACGGTCGTAGTGGCCCCACGGGTGATATGACGTGACGAGGTCGGGGCGGTACTTGCGAATCAACAGTATCAATTGCGCGCGAATCTCGTTGTGCGGCGTCGGGTCCATGTAGTCGTTGCGCCAGTTGAGACTGATTACATCCTTGATGCCCAGGTTTTCCGTCGCTTCGCGCGCCTCGAACAGGTTCACCATGTCGTCGTGCGGATAGCCGTGCGGACCGTCCTTTTCATCGTTCGACACACGCACGTAATAGCCGGTCCAACCGGCGTCGACGAGTTTGGTGATCAGCCCGGCTTGCCCCGACGCCCAACTATGATCGTCGTGATGCGGATGAATCACCAGGAAAGTCTTCGTATCGCCCGGCGGAATATCGACCACGGGCAACTCAGCCATCGCCGGGAGCATCCCCAGCATCATCACCAGGATGGCGAGCAGCGGTTTCATCGCTCCACCGCGCTTTCCCGTATGTAGTCGCTCAAGCCAGGTACGCCGTGCCACTCATCCATGTAGTAAAAGACTTCGGCGTAGGGGACGCCGTTCTCCTGGCCGCGCTGCTTCGAGACCCAATGCATGAGCATCTCTTGCAAACGCTCGTGAGCCTGTTCGTCCGTGAGGCCGTCAAGCGCCGGGATCTTTAGTCCCATGGCATCGAGCGCTTCGCGCGTCTGCCTGCCCGCGCCGGCGCTGACGCGAATCTTGTGCAGCCGGTAGGACTTGGCCTTGCGCACAAGATCGTCTTCGGAGAGTTCGACGAACACGTTCGGATGGTAGCCGCGGCCGTAGTCGCTGCGATGCGAGTAGAACTTGAACGGAACCTGGTGTGGTTTGAGGCCGAGTTTCGCGTGGTCGCGTCGCACATTCGCGAGACCCGCCAGCCACACCGCCGAGCCCACCGCCCACGATACCTTCCGATGATCCGGGTTGCGGTCATAGTTGCCCCAAGGGTGGTACGACATCACAACATCGGGCCGATACTTGCGAATCAAGAGGATGATCTGATCCCGTAACTCGATATGCGGGATCGAACTCATGTGGTCGTTGCGCCAGTTGAGACTGATGACCTCGGAGAGTCCCAGGTTCTTCGTAGCATCTAACGTGTCTTCGTAGTTCGAGACATCGTTGGCGCCCCAACCGTTCTGCATGCCGCCGTCTTTCTCGTCGTTCGAGACGCGGACGTAGACACCCTTGTAGCCGGCGGCGGTCATTTTTGCGATCAACCCGCCGAAGCCGTACTGCCAGGTATGGTCGTCGTGATGCGGCTGGATGACCATCAACTTCTTGCCCGGCGGAACTTCACCCTCAGGCAGCGGGCCGATCGACGCGCCGTTGAGGGCAGGGAAGTAGAGAGACACTACGCACAGAACCGCGACGAGGCGGGAAGTGCTGACGCTTCTTCTGCGCCACATTGATTCGGTCTTCATTGGCTGACGACGTTGCTCTCGATATACTCGCTCAGGCCCGGTAGATGCTCCCACTCGCGGCGCTGATAGAAAACCTCTGCGTAATCGAGGCCGTTCTCGCGCCCGTACCGTTCCGAACTCCAGTACATATACCACTTTTCGATTTGATCGATCGCATCACGGTCATTCAGACCCGCAAGGTCGGGCACTTCGAGCCCTTGCTCAACGAGTGCCGCCCGAATTGCCCGGGCCGTCCCCGGCTGGTGATAGATGTTGCGGTGGGCAATCATTCCGTCCGCTTTGCGCCGGACGTGGCTTAGGTCGTGCCCCACCGCCACATTCGGCTCATGACCCTTGCCGTAGTCACTGCGCTGCGTGTAGTAGATGTGCGGGACACGCCACGGCTTCAGGCCAAGCTTCAAGTGCTCGGAGTGGATGTTTGAATAGCCGGCCATCCAGTATGCCTCGGCGACGGCTTGGGAAACTTTGCGGTGGTCCGGGTTGCGGTCGTAGTGGCCCCAGGGATCGTAAGCCATCAGTACGTCGGGCTGATGTTTCCGAATCAGCAAGATTAACTGCACCCGCAGCTCCTGCAGTGGAATCGGGTCCATGTAATCATTACGCCAGTTCAGGCTGATGACCGTATCGATCCCGATATGCGCCACGGCGGCCTTACATTCGCGCAGGTTCATCATGTCGTTGTGCGCGTAGCCGTCATCGCCGTCCTTCTCGTCATTCGAGACCCGCACGAAGATTCCCTCGTAGCCCTCGTCCGTCATCCGCGCTGCAAGCCCGCCAAAGCCCCACTGCCAAGTGTGATCGTCGTGGTGTGCCTGAATGATCATCAGCGTATTGCCGGGAGTGATATCCCCTACCGGAAGGGGCTGAGCCCCGGCGTCAAGGCAGATCACCGCGCATAGCACTAAGAGACGGAAAAGGTTGTCGCACGTACTCAGCAATCCGATTACTCTACCGACAAGTCGTAGCTCTGCGGATGATACCACCGAGCCGTGCTACAATCCGTTCGTTTTCCGGCTACCTCACCTGACCTAAGAGCCGACGAACGAAGTCCTGGAGGAGTCATGAGCACGAACCGAACGCCCGCCGAAGTTCTGCGTTTTGCGGAGGAGCATGACGCCAAAATGCTCGATGTCCGTTTCGCGGACTTGCCCGGATTGTGGCAGCACGTCACCTATCCGATTGGGCAACTCGACGAATCCAAGTTTGAAGACGGTTTTGGCTTCGATGGATCGAGTATCCGTGGCTGGCAGGCAATCAGCGAAAGCGACATGCTGATCGTGCCCGACCCGAACACGGCCCTCATGGACCCGTTCACCGAGGTGCCAACGCTCATCTTGATCGCCGATATCGTCGACCCGATCACGAAGCAGCACTACGAGCGTGATCCCCGTTGGATTGCGAAGAAGGCCGAAAACTATCTGCAGTTCCTTGGCGTAGGCGATACCGCTTTCTTCGGAGCCGAGTCAGAGTTCTTCATCTTCGACAACGTTCGGTTCGACCAGTCCTACAACTACGGCTTCTATCACATTGATGCCGAAGAGGGCCGCTGGAACTCAGGCCGCAAGGAAAACAACCTCGGCTACCGGCCGCGCTACAAAGAGGGGTATTTCCCGGTACCGCCGACCGACCATCACCAGGACATCCGCACTGAAATGACGCAGGTCATGGAGCGTTGTGGGCTCGTGATCGAGTGCCATCACCATGAAGTCGCCACCGGTGGACAGGCCGAGATCGACCAGAAGTTCGCTCCCCTCGTCGTCTCCGCCGACAACATGATGATCTACAAGTGGATCGTCCGCAACGTCGCCTTTCAGCACGGCCGCACGGCGACCTTCATGCCCAAGCCACTTTGGAACGACAACGGTAGCGGCATGCACACCCACCAGAGCATCTGGAGAGACGGTGAGCCCCTCTTCGCCGGCGACCAGTATGCGGGCCTCAGCGGCATGGCGCTGCACTACATCGGCGGCATCCTCAAGCATGCCCCGGCGCTGGTAGCCATTACGAACCCCACCACGAACAGCTACAAACGTCTCGTCCCTGGCTTTGAAGCACCGGTCAACCTAGCCTATTCGCGCCGCAATCGTTCGGCCGCCGTACGCATCCCGATGTATTCCCAAAGCCCCAAGGCGAAGCGTATTGAGTTCCGTTCGCCGGACCCGGCCTGCAATCCCTATATCGGTTTCGCCGCCATGTTGATGGCCGGCCTCGACGGCGTGAAGAATAAGATCGATCCCGGCGAATCGCTCGACAAGGACATCTACGATCTCACTCCCGAAGAATTATCGGCCGTGCCGTCGCTTCCCGCATCGCTCGAAGGCGCTCTCGAAGCGCTGGAGAACGATCACGACTTCCTCACCCAGAACGATGTCTTCACCGAGGAACTTGTCGAGACGTATATCGATTACAAACGCACCGCCGAAGTCGACGAGATGCGGCAGCGCCCGCACCCCTACGAGTTCTCGCTCTACTTCGACATCTAGAGGAACAGCCAAACTCCGTAGCGCGGATCTCGTTGTTGAGATCCGCGCGGTATTTCCTGCTCGTGGCCCACACACCATCGCGGTCCCTCGCCCAAGGCAACGCTCGATCGCCCCGAACCATTCGACGCCTTCACCCGGCGCGTAACGGTACGATGAGGAAACTGTCTGTCCTTCCCAAGTCCGAGGCTGAGCTAGAGCCGGTCTACTCCTACCACGACCGTACGAAGCACCACGTGGGGCGCTACGCCCGGGCGTTGGGCTACATGGACTGGGCCAGCCAGCCGAATCCTTTCCGACGATTCGAGCCCGCTCAACTGCTTCCGCTACCCCTGCCAGAGATCAATTGGGAGCCAACCTACGACGAGGTCTTGGCCGCCGCACCCGCGCCTGTTCCGATCGGGGCGGAAGCCATCAGCAAGTTGTTCTTCTTCAGCCTGGCCTTGTCCGCCTGGAAACAGGTAAAGGGACTTGACGGTCAAGCCGGCTCGCGATGGTCGCTCCGTGTGAATCCTTCGAGCGGAAACCTTCACCCCACGGAAGGGTACTTAATCTGTGGCCCCATACCGGGGTTGACTGAGTCTCCGGGGATCTACCACTACGCCCCTTTCGAGCATGCACTGGGGTTGCGCCGCCGTTTGTCTGACGCCGAGTGGCAGAGCCTCTCGCCGCTGCTTCCCCCAGGGGCCTGTCTCCTCGGGCTAACGTCCATCCATTGGCGGGAGTCCTGGAAGTACGGCGAGAGGGCGTTTCGCTACTGCCAGCACGACGTGGGGCACGCCATCGGAGCTATCACGATCTCCGCGGGTGGCCTGGGATGGCGTACCCGCTTACTCGATCAAGTGAGCACGCCCGCTCTAGAACGCCTTCTCGGTATCGATCAGCAAGAGGGCATCGAAGCGGAGCACGGCGACTGCCTACTGTTGCTTCATCCAGGAGGGCAGACCGTCCCGAATTCCACCCTTCCCGAAGTGTTGCTAGCGAAGCTTGCCGGCGGAGAGTGGGTGGGCGAGCCGAACGATCTGAGCTCCGAGCATCACCCATGGCCCGTGATCGACGAAGTATCGGACGCCTGCACTTGGTCTGGCGCCGCTCCGGGCGAGGTTGCTGCGACCGCTCCGGGGCCGCACTCGCCCAAGGACCGGGGGCTCTCGGCTCACGAGCTAATTCGGCAGCGACGCAGTGCCGTTGCCCTTGACCGACGGACTACGATTCCTTCCGAGGCGTTCTACCGCATTCTCCAAAGCGTCATGCCGGATACGAACCCCATCCCGTTCGCCACGCTACCCTGGCAGCCGACGATTGCTCTTATGTTGTTCGTGCACCGGGTCAACGGCCTTGCGCCGGGCGTCTATACCCTCGTGCGCAACCCGGAGCACTTGCCGTCTCTGCAAGCGAGTTTTGCTCCCGATTTCCTGTGGCGGAAACCCGACGGATGCCCCCCATCACTACCTCTCTACTTGCTCTTGGCGGGTGACGAAAGAGCGATCGCTGGAGCCGTGAGCTGCGGCCAGGATATCGCGGCGAACGGAGTCTTCTCTGTGGGGATGCTGGCAGCCTTTGAGGACGCTCTCTCCGCCGCCGGCCCCGGGATGTATCCACGCATGTTTTGGGAAACGGGCGTCATCGGCCAAATCCTCTACCTGGAAGCTGAAGCGGCTGGGATACGGGGCACCGGCATCGGCTGCTTCTACGACGATGAGGTCCATCGGATACTTGGGATCAAAGACCACTCCTGGCAGAGCCTCTACCACTTCACCATGGGTGGGGCGGTAGAAGATCAGCGAATCCAATCCCACGATGCCTATGAGCATTTTTCTCCCGATCGCCGTGCCGCTGGATCCGATACCGGTATTGGGCTCGCATCTCAGCTTCCTTGATCATGGGGCAGTTCGTGCGGACTGGTTGTCCCGCCATGCCTTCAGATAGTGTTCGAACCCCACTTTGACCGTCGGGGCGTCGCCACTCAACTGCTCTTGCACCTGATTCCACCAGCCAGGCCCGATCCTTGACTGCAACAAGTGAAACGCCTGGGACGCGACCGCCTGATCAAAGCCGGAAAGGCCGGAGACCAGCGCGGCGGGGTCGCCCTCGGTCTCTGAAAACAGACGGCGGGCATACTCGTAAGCCGAGGTGCGGCGGCCATCGCCGTCGACATCAAGCCAAACCGCGCCGCTGCAGCCCACCACCCTTGACTCCCAATCGGGTGAGTCGGGCTGATAGGGCTTCGCTGTCTTCCAGTACAACCCGTCGATTCCAGGCCCGGTTGCAATGGCGACAAGGTGGACGTCGTGTCGGGGCTTGGGGATGTTCCATTCGCCCGACCAGATCACCCCGCGCGGCCGGTCGTTGCGAGATCCAAGGTCAATTGCTGTCTCGCGAAGTGGTGTTCCGTTGGCATACAGCGTGATTCGATCCGCAGCCGTCCAATGCGGGCCGAGCACGCGAACCGATACCTTCACTTCATCGCCCGGTGTCGTGGCGAGCTCACCAGAACCGTATTTGTCGTTGACGGATATTTCCGTCAGTAGACCGTAGCTTACGCGGACTCTCCCCTGCAAGAAGCTATTCACGGCCTGTTCAACGTTGAGCGCTCCGGGATCACGGTCTTCCAGTCGAATATAGGTTCTGCCTTGACCGACGAAGTGACGGCCGACGTCGTGGGAGTCGCTGCTACCAACCGGAACAATCATGCGTCCGCGATTCAGCAGCGCCATCCAATCGCGAAATAGGCGCATGACATCGGTCTGCGTGGCTCCTGAGTTGATCACCTCCATGGCGTTGAAGCCAATCGGCCAGCCATCGAGGTTCTCCCCCACAGCCGCGTTGAAGAGCTCCGGCCCAAATGGTCTTGTGTTCCCGTGCAAGTCGCGGGCGTGGTTTAGAATCACAGCCTTCACACCTGGAGTCCGATGAACGCGGTCAAATGTGACGGCCCAATCGAGTGACGTCGGGTTCGGCGGCACCGCATCTTCACTGACAGGAAAAACGTTGAAGTGACCGGCGGGCGTGGTTACTTCATTGCCGACGACGGATGTAAAGAACCGTCGTGCGCCCAGCTCGCTGGCCGTCTGCTGATAGTCGACGTGGACACCGTGGTCCGTGGCAATTGGCAACTCGATGCCCTCCGCCGCAAGGGTAACGATTCGCTCGCCGAGCGTAGCGTCGCCATGACCCGAATGCGTCACGGTGTGTACGTGAGTATCGGAGGCGACCCAGCCGGCGGTCGGAACTTCACGACGAATCGAAAGTGTGAGGCGCTCGGTTTGCCCGAGTTTCAGGCGAAGCGTCGTGCTTGCTAGCGAATACTCGAAGCCCCGCCCCGCGTAAACGGTATACTCGCCCGCGGGCAGCCCGAACTCGGCACGCCCACTGAGTGTGTAGGCCAGCCCGGGACGGACGGCAAGGCCGTCAATCGAACGAGTGCTGAACGTTTGCAGCGCGCCGACGCTGTTGAGCACTGTGATGCGAGCCGGGGTTGGCCGACCGGTGTCTCCATCGACGACCTCGACCGTGACGCCCGATTCCGCAAGTACCTCATCAACCGCCCTCTGCTCCAGGATGACCTCGCCGACGCGCACGTCATCCGGGGCTGCTCGGCGGCTTAGATCCTGCTCGATGCGCAGAACGTTCTCGCCAGATTTCAGCGTTTCCGCTGGAACGGGAAGGTAGACGACCATGTCGTCTTCGCCCCGTCGCAGACGGCCCAGTTCGTTGCCGTTCAAGACCACTCGCCAAGCCTGCTTAACGTCTTGCTGTCGGAGGCGAAGGGATTGCTCCGACAAGTTCTGCCGAGCCTTAAACCGGATCTCAAGGTGGTCGGCCTCGGGAGTCTGCGGAAATTCCGACCATTCCCTCGGAGCATCGATACGAAGGTGGTGCAGGTCACCGTCCAGGACGGCCTCCGCCGCTTGAAGGATGGCCCCGTGAGAACCGGCTAGACAGATGGAGGTGAGAAGTACAAGTCTTACAAAACGTGTCACAAGGTTTCCTTTGCCCTTCGCTTCCCCTGGGTCGGTCGCAGGTCAATCCTGGGATCACCATCGCCTTGGCTGCTGCTGTTCGGAAAAACTCGTCCAGCCCGAAAGCTTGCCGTGTGCAACGAGACTTTTCGCCCCAGTCGCCTTCTTCACTACACGGGAGATGGGCAGCGAGGGAGCCGAGGCGATGGGCGGTCCGCTTTGAGGTTCCTGGGCGACGTAGACATCCGCGTACACCCCAACTGAAAGCGGTGGTGATTGGCCTCATTGTGAATGTCCGATTCTAGCCTGTGGCGGAAGCGGGTGCTATCGTAGATGCCCCTATGTTCTGCAACCGCATCTTGGTCCTTCTCGCCGCGTGCGCTATCTGCTCACTCGCCGGGTGCGCCACCCAGCCTGAATCTCAGCGACCGCCAAACTTCATTGTCATCCTCGTCGACGATCTCGGCTACGGCGACACCGGAGCCTATGGCAGCACACGCAACCAAACGCCCAACATTGATCAACTTGCCCGCGAAGGCCTGCGTTTCACGGACTTCCATTCGAACGGACCGATGTGTACGCCGACACGCGCGGCGTTGTTAACCGGGCGCTATCAGAACCGGTTGGGACCGGCGTTTGAGAGCCCCCTTGGCGCGGAAGACAAGGGCCTCCCCAGCGAAACCGTCACCTTGGCCGAAGCCCTCGCCGACGCTGGCTATGTCTCCGGTGCATTCGGCAAGTGGCACCTCGGTCGTTTCCCGCCTTACCTGCCAACATCGCAGGGATTCGAAGAGTTCTGGGGGCTCGGCAGCGGCGACGGCGACCATCACTCTCACATGGACCGCTCCGGCCGCAAAGACTGGTGGCACAACAACGAATCCCAAATGGAGGCGGGCTACACCGCCGAACTCATCACTGATCACAGCATCGATTTCATCGAGCGCAACAAAGACCGCCCATTCTTTCTTTACGTGCCGCACTTGGCAATTCACTTTCCCTGGCAAGGGCCCGGCGATGAGGGCTATCGCGTCGAGGGTGGCGACTATCACAACCTAACGAAGCTCGGCTATTTCGAGGATGACAAAGACCCAAGCGGCAAGGTCAAAGAGATGGTCGAAGCTGTCGACCGCAGTGTCGGGAGGATCGCTGAGGCGGTCAAAGAAAACGGACTTGCCGAGAACACGCTGATCATTTTCACTTCCGACAACGGCGGCTATCTGACCTACCAAGGGGGTTATCACAACATTTCCAGCAACGGCCCGTTGCGCGGCCAGAAGACAGAGGTCTACGAAGGCGGCATCCGAGTACCGGCGATCGCCTGGTGGCCCGGCCGCATCGAGCCCGGTGTCGCCGATGATCTTGCCGCCTCCTTCGATCTGTTCCCCACTTTCCTGACGCTGGCGGAACTTGATGAGCGCCCCGACCTCAAGCTCGATGGCGCCGACCTCACTCCTCGACTACTTGAGCGCGAACCCGTCCCGGATCGCACGCTCTTCTGGCGGATGCGCGGCCAGCGAGCTGTTCGGCAAGGCCCATGGAAGCTGGTGGCCCTCGGTGACGCGGCCCCGCAACTCTACAACCTTGAGGACGACATCGGTGAGAGCACCGACCTCTCCGCCGAACATCCCAAGGTCACCCGCCAACTCATCACGGACCTGGAAGCCTGGGAAGCCGACGTCGAGCCCAAGTGAACGACGCGCTAGCGATCCCCGCTAAGGTATGATCTGGAGTTCCGTGCGACCTGGATAGGGCCTCGATTGGCCACTACGTCCAAGAGCACGATCGCTCCCTCAATCACGAACCCGATTAGATGCCAAAACTGGGCAAAGAACGGCCGGTTCACGCGAGCTGGACCTTCGGCGGACTCGTCAGCCGTATTGTTCAGGTTGTTCGCAAAGAAGGACTCGTGAGCCTCTGGTTCAAGGTTCTCGGCGAATCGATCTACCGGCGGCTGGTGATTCTCGAGCATGGATTGCCGCCGGAAGTCCAGAAGATGAAGCTGCCGGGGCAGGTCGAAATGCGTCTACTGGAGCCCGGCGACATCGTCGCCTATCTCGATGCGCGTCCCGAGGCGATCGATGAGGATATTCGAGGACGTCTCGGCGAGGGACAACTGTGCTTCGCGGCCTGGCAAGCGGACAGAGTGGTCGGCGCGGTCTGGGGCGCAACCGGGCGGGCCTATATCGAGTATGTCGACTGCGAGATCGAACTGGAGTCCGATCAGGTCTACGTGTATAACGCATTCACTCGCCCCGATTCCCGGGGGAAACACATCGCCCGCGAGCGTGGGCTCTTCGTCGCGCAGTACTTGCAGAAGGCCGGGTATCAGCGACTCTTCGGGGCCGTGATGCCCGAAAACAAGGCCGCTCTGCGGGCGCCGAACGACGTCGGGGCCAAGCACGTCGGCTGGTTGCGGCGGTACAGGCTCGGACCATGGCGACGCTTCGCTCTGGACTTCAAACCCGGCGCTAGCGAATTCCAGTTGATCGACTAACCACCCAAACCCGTCAGCGCCACGCGGACAATCTCAGAGCCACAGGCGTGAGCCTGCGATGACCAAACGGCCAAGGTCACCAAACCCACACCTAAACGCTTCCGCCCTAGAAGTGAGCCGGGCCCTTACGCTTCAATCAACTCCAACAGCACACCGCCCGCCGATTTCGGGTGTACAAAGACAAAGCGGTAATCGCCGGCGCCGCCGCTCTGTATGTCGTCGGTCACAAGGCGTCTGCCGGACGCTTTCAGCCGCTCCACCGCCGCGTCCAGATCGGCGACCTTCATCGCAATGTGGTGGATACCCTCACCTCGCTTGTTGATGAATCGGGCGATGGACGAATCGGGGCTTGTGGCCTCGAGTAGCTCGATCCGGGACTCGCCCGTCGAAACCATCACCACCCGAACCCGATCGGCCGGCACGTCGATGGGATCACTCACTTCGCAGCCGAGGTCATCGGCGTAGAGCGGCAGCGCCGCCGCAATCGATTCAACCGCGATGCCGATGTGGTCAATGCGTGGCGCGTCTGATTTGGTTGGGATCGCCATGGGGCGTCGGAATCTCTGAGCTTAGGCGCTCAAAGGGCACGGGTTCAACTATAATGGCGCAGGGCTGCGCTGAAAAGCCTTGCAGCCAAATCGAGAACCCACATGACAAAACTCTCTCGTCGTTCCTTCCTTACTGCCGCCGCCGGCATGGCCGTGCCCGCGTGGCTCGCTAACTTTCACAAGCTGAGCGCCACGCATTTCGGCAAGGTGAAGATCACCGATATCAAGACGATGATGCTGCAAGGCCCGCGCTCCTACACGCTGGTCCGCATCGATACCGACGCGGGCATCTCCGGCATGGCCGAGGCCTACGGATCGCCGGGACTGGGTGTCCGCGAGGCGATCGACGGCATCAAAGAGAGCTTCATCGGACAAGACCCGCTTGAGATCGACAAGCTCTACACCGGCTACCGCTACACCGACGGCAGCGCGCACCATCAGCAGCGCGCCATGAGCGGCATCGAGATGGCGCTGTGGGACTTGGCCGGAAAGATTCTCGACGTGCCGACGCACACGCTGCTCGGCGGCAAATTCCGCGACAAGGTGCGCTTGTACGACCACAACACGCCGCGCGACTACTTTGACAAAGCCTATCTGCGGGACTGGGCGCAAGAGGTCAAGGAAGCGCCGAACGGTATCACGATGCATAAGTTCGGCCCGATCCGGAACCGCCCGGAAGATGACTTCGGCCGCGACCCGTCGAACCGCATGTTGTCGAGCGCCGAGGTGCGGCGCATCCGGCAAGGGTATGAGAACTGCCGTGACGCGCTCGGTTTCGAGCACGACATCTTGATCGGCTGCCATTGGGAATTCGATTTGCGCGCGGGAATCGAGTTTGCTGAAGCGTTGCGGGACGTCAAGCCCCGCTTCCTCGAAGATCCCCTACCCGTCGCGTATTCGGAAAGCTGGCGACGGCTGGCGGACGTGTCGCCGGTCCCCATCTGCACCGGGGAGAACTGGTTCCGCCGCGCCGAAGCGCTGCCCTTCATCGTCAACGCCGCGCTCGACATCATCCACCCGGACCTGCGCAACTCCGGCGGGTTCCTGGAGAACAAGCGCATGGCCGACCTCGCCGACCTCTATTTCCTGCCGGTCGCCAACCACAATACGGGCAGCATTATTAACGGCATGGCGACGACGCATTGGGCGTCAACGATTCGGGATTACTTTGCTTGTGAGACGGTGTTCTTCCGTCGGGATTGGATGGATGATGTGGTCCTCCACGACGGCCCGCTTTGCGTAGACGGGTTTGTGACGGTGCCCGACAAGCCGGGCCTTGGCATCGAACTCAACCCGGATGTGGTCAAAGCCCACCTCTCCGAAGGCGAACAATGGTGGGGATAGGCGCCCCCTATGAGTTTCGAGCCCGAAAGTAAACTCTCTGAAGGACACGCTTGGTGCGGAGGAACTTCTCGGTGTCGTGGATCATGATGGGCTTGCCAGCAGGGCCATTGACGCCTAGATAGCCCGGACGGGGCGGGCTCGGCATGCTGGGCTTGCGGGTGGCTTGGTGTGGTCCCGCGGGCTGGACCCGCGCACGCGCACATTGACATGTGCGCCTCTTTTCCTGCTGGCGCGAGTCGATGTGATTGGACGCAGGTTGGGTGTACGGTGGCTGGGGGTGGGGTGGTTCGTGGTGGGGAAGTGGGGTTGGAGCTAGGCGGCGGCCTCCTGATTACCCGTCCCGACTGGGTCTTGCGGGGGTATTGGATGGATCTTGGTGATGTCGGGGCGCATTGATTCGTGTTGGCTGTCTTGGGCGTTTGTTGGCCCCGTTGATTCTATT
>Ga0302123_10002254_pt1 | contig 13190 bp, 14 predicted proteins | sample CB21_321_MG_FD_203109 | JGI IMG/M metagenome (GOLD analysis project Ga0302123, IMG submission 203109) | Marine microbial communities from Western Arctic Ocean, Canada - CB21_32.1 | ecosystem: Environmental > Aquatic > Marine > Oceanic | place: Canada: Western Arctic Ocean | collected 2017-09-28 | reverse complement strand
CGCTACGGCGTTATGAGGCCGTTGTGGGTTGGTTTGACTACGAACATCGCTGGTATCTTGGCGGTACACGTCGCAGTAGTGATGGATAGACTGCCCAGGATCGAAAGTCGGGAAGCCGACAGTTGTCGTTTGTAGCATTGCGTTTTGGGCGAAATGCCTTTTGAAATTTTACTGCACGTAACCCCCCCCCGCGAAACTTAACGGAGTGACCTATGCCGAAAATGAAAACACGCAAGTGCGCCGCAAAACGCTTCAAGCGTACGGGCACAGGCAAGTGGGTACATTACCGCGCCGGCGCCAGGCATATTATGACCAAAAAGTCATCGAAGCGGAAGCGTCGCCTGCGCCAGTCAACCCTCGTCAACAGTACCGATTTAAAGCGCATCACCGCGTCTTTGCCATGACCGCAGCGTTCTGCCTGCGGACGATAACAGTGAGGAATTGAATCATGCCAAGAGCAACAAATGCACCAGCGTCACGTAAACGCCGCAGGCGGGTCCTGAGACAAGCCCGCGGTTTCTACAGCGGGCGCAGTAGATTGATCCGTAGCGCCTACGACGCCGTAGATCGTGCCAACCAGATGGCGTATGTCGGACGCAAGCTGAAGAAACGCCAGTTCCGCCAGTTGTGGACAGTGCGTATCAACGCAGCCTGCCGTGCCAACGGCATCAACTACAGCCGTTTTATCAACGGTCTGAAGCTGGCCGGTATTGATCTGAATCGAAAAATTCTTGCCGACCTTGCGGTCGCCGATGAGCCCGCCTTCCAGGCTCTCATTCAAAAGGCCCAAGCCGCACTGCCCACAACCTGAAGCTGTGGCCAGTAGAATCTAAAAAGCCCACCGGTTCCGATCGGTGGGCTTTTTTATTTAGCCTGAATTATTCGCAAATAAATCAGGACATAGAATCCCAACCTGGATTATTCATGCGTTTTCTGCTACGAGGGCTCAGATGGCGTCAGATCAAATTTTTCGAGCAAATCGCCCCCGACCCCGACCTCAACGAGAGTCGGGGTAGCCATAGCTACGTCGAGAACGGCAAGCAAGCGAAGTCCTGAGGTGGCGCCATATGAGTGCTCGTAGCAGAAAACGCGTGAATAATCCAGGATAACCGGAAGCGTACATATCGTGACTCACAAACACGAAGACACAATCGCTGCGATCTGCACCGGCGTCGGCGGCAGTATCGCCATAATCCGGCTGTCCGGACCCGACGCGGATGCGGTCGCGGCAGCTGTCTGGCACAGCGGCAACCGGTTCACGGAGATACCGCCGCGCGCGATGGTGCTCGGTCGCGTCATCAACGGTGATGGTCAGACCGAAGACCAGGGCCTAGTCGTCCGTATGCCTGCGCCCAATAGTTACACCGGTGAGAATGTCGTCGAATTCCACTGCCACGGCGGGGTGACCGTCGCCCGCACAGTCCTGTCGCTGATGCTAAACAACGGTGCCCGTCATGCGGACCCGGGAGAATTTACTAAGCGCGCGTTTCTGAACGGCCGGATCGATCTGACACAGGCCGAAGCAGTGCTCGACGTCATCCAGGCTCAGAGCCGTATGGCACTTCACGCTGCAAATCGCCAGTTACAGGGCGTCCTGGCCAATCGAGTCGACGTTGCCTACGAAACGCTGCGTGCCGTCCTCGCAGAGATCGAGGTACGCATGGATTTCGTCGATGAGGACCTCGACTGGGATCCGAAGGCAGCGATCCTCGACAATCTCGAGAGCGCGCGCGGAGAAGTTGTTGCGCTCCTGCGCTACCGCGAGGCCGGAGAGGTCCTGCATCACGGAATCCGGATGGTAATTGCAGGCGCCCCGAACGCAGGCAAATCCAGCCTGCTCAATCTCATCCTCGGAAGGGACCGCGCGATCGTCACCGACGTACCCGGGACGACGCGGGACACGCTGGAAGAGCCGGCACATATACGCGGCATCCCTGTCAAGATCGTCGATACCGCTGGCATCCGCGAATCCTCGGACATCGTCGAGCAACACGGCGTCGAGCGCAGTCGGGACTCGATCCGACAAGCGCAGCTGGTTCTGTGGGTTGTTGATACCACTGCGGAGTTCGCAGAACAACAAGCCGCGATCACCTTCTAACAGGACGGCGGCCTGATCATCGTCGCGAACAAAATCGACGTCGCCCCTGTGACCTTCGCCGATCATGTTGAAGCACCGATCGTAGAGGTTTCAGCGGTGACCGGTACCGGGCTCGATGCACTATACGACGCAGTCGAGAGAGCGGTGTGGCAACGTCCGCACACGGAGGAGCCGGAGATCGCTATCAACAGTCGTCACGTGACCCTGCTGCAGAGTGCAAATGATCATCTGCTGGACGCGGTCCGCATGTGCGAGACGGACGATTTCGAATTGATCGCGACAGACATCCGCGCTGCACTGGACGGGTTGGGGCGTATAACGGGCCGGACTATGCAGCCTGATATTCTCGACAATATCTTCAGTAAATTCTGTATCGGTAAGTAAAAAAACGATCCTTCGCGGAAGGCGGGGCGCTGAACCGGGTAGCACCCTTTTGCGAATAAGCACTAGTTAATTCCGCTTCCCAGGTGCCCGGACAGATCTGACCTTGATCTGGCCGGCCTCCATCTCAAAGGTCTTGATGTTGGCTAATATTGTCAGGACCCGTGTATAACGATCGTTTTTTTCTGTAAGCGGCACAAAGCGCTTGTCGACGATCATCTGTTGGAGACCTTCGATTGGCAATGGTATTTTACCGGCCGCGGCACCAGTCCGAGTGAAAGTCATCCCGCTGCCCTCCGGCGAAATTGCCAGCGAGCCTTCGATCATGCTGTACATAGTGAGCTTGTCTTTGAGCAGATGCTCAACCGTGATCCGGACCGTGCTTGGCGGCACAAGTTCGATGCGTATAGCCTGCTTGACGAGAGCAATCATGCTGCCTGCTTCGGCGTCAGCCAGGCGCGCCGCCTCGACATCCGCAACAGAGAGGCTGCAAACCTGTTCCGCCAACGCGTTGATCTCCGCAAGAGACAGAGAAACTTCCCTGCCGCTCGCTTTCATCACTGCGCCGACCTTACCCCTCATCACGTTCTCCTGTTCCGGCGTCAACGATGCCACAGACTGTACAGGCACGGGCAAAAAGACGCCGGCCAGTATCCCCCCGACAAACAGCAGCACAACTAACCCGATGAAGTTACGGACGATCTTACCGACGTTCTTGGCCGCTTTACCCTCCAGAAGGTCTGCTGGCTTGAGATCGTCGATATCAAGCTTCTCGCCGCAGCTACGACAGAAAATTGCGCCGAGTTGATTGTCAGACTGACATTTTGGGCAGATAAACATCTACTTTCTCCGCGGCAGTAAAGCAGGACTGACGAACCATCAGTCGGCCTTGGCCTTGTTCGCTTTCTTGTCGGTGGAACCTTTGCTGCCCGAGCTCTTGCTGTCGTTGGAGCTCTTGCTCTCGTTGGAGCCCTTGCCGTCGCCGGAAGATTTACTGTCGCCGGAAGATTTACTGTCAGCGCTGTTCGATTTCTCGCTTTCAGCGCCCTTCTTGTAGCTCTCACTACGGTAGTCGGTAGTATAGAAGCCGCTGCCTTTAAAGATCAACCCGGCGCCCGCCCCAATTAGACGCTTCACCTTGCCCTTGCATTCAGGACATTTCTTCAATGGATCGTCCGACATCTTCTGGACCATCTCAAACAGATGATCACATTTCTCACACTTGTAGTCGTATGTAGGCATAGCTAGTGTCGGTCCAGATCAGAGATCAGCCTTGTTCGAACAAACCGCGAATCTCGCTGCCGACTTTCTCGACCGAATGTTCTCCTAAGGCCTCGCGCTTGGCGAGTAAGTTCGGGCAACCGTTCTCAAATTCGGCAATCCACTTCCGGGCAAATGTCCCGTCTTCAATTTCAGTCAAGGCAACCTTCATCGCTTCCTTGACTGCCGGCGTAATGATCTTCGGACCGGTCATATACTCGCCCCACTCTGCAGTGTTCGAGATCACCGAGTTCATCTTCTGGATACCACCTTCGTAAATCAGATCGACGATGAGTTTGACTTCGTGCAGCACTTCAAAATACGCCATCTCGGGCGGATACCCGGCTTCCGTCAGGACCTCGAAACCCGCCTTAATCAGCTCAACCGTACCGCCGCACAGAACAGCCTGTTCACCGAAAAGATCCTCGTAGCATTCCTGCTCAAACGTACACTCCAAGCAACCAGCGCGGGTGAATCCCATCGATTTCGCCATTGCCAAGGCAAAGCTGCGGGCGTTTCCGGACGCATCCTGCTGTACCGCGACAAGACCGGGCACACCGAAGCCGGCAAGATACGCCTTGCGCTCTTCCGTAGCCGGACTCTTCGGCGCAACCATGATGACGTCGACTTCGTCCGTCGGCACGATCTGCTTGAATACAACACTGAAACCATGCGAAAACGACAGGATTTTGTTCGGCGAAAGGTTGGGCTTGATGTGCTTTTCGTAAACCCACCCGTGATGCTCGTCCGGCAAGAGGATGTGGATGACATCAGCTCGCTTCGTAGCTTCGTCGACATCGCAAACCTCAAACCCTTCGTCTGCAGCGCGATGATTTGCCGCGCCACGGGTGGTGCCGATTATCACCTTGACCCCGGAATCGCGCATGCACAGCGCCTGCGCCGTGCCCTGGCTGCCGTAACCGATTACGGCTACCGTCTTGCCATCCAGAACACTCTGATCCGCATCGTTGTCATGTAGAACGTTAACCATGAATAGCCCCCAATTAGGTCCGAACTGAGAGCCCGAACAGCTGATGCTTTGCCAGCGCGTTTCACATCAGTCAAATGCTGGCGAATATAGCGCGGACCTGCGGACCGCGCCTGTTAAATACGAGCCGGTTAGGATAGCGCAGCAAGATGTTTTTGCAATCTGATATAGGTGGCCCTCCAATCGCAGCCTTGACAGGCATACCCCCGCCCGCATCCCCCAACATGATACTGCTCTTGGAGGGTGGTGGCAGCTGCCAGACGATTGGCCACACTCAAATTCCGGTTACGCCATTTTGCACTTGCATCTCGCTCGCATTTTTTTTATACCTAAGGTGAATCAAACGAAAATATACCGCATCAGTGGTGTGCCAATGAAGCTTGACACAGAGAAATTGTGATCTACAAACATAACCTTCGGCTCTTCGCCGCAGTCGTCGCCATTGGCGTTGCTATAAGCGCATCCGCGCAGGCTCCCGTCGGCCTGCCCGACCCATCCATAGAAAACATCATCACCAACCCAAGTATAGAAACACCACCTAATGGACCCGAACCCCTGCCGGCAGAGGCGTTTACGACAGGATGGCTGCTGCTCGGCGGCGATGTCTTTTTTGCAGACGCCTCCGTATGGACGCCAGCCGATGGTGACCACTCCCTCGAACTCAATGGCATCCGTAACGGTGCCGTTGAAAGCAGCAGCTTTGTCACCATTCCCGGGCAGGCCTACAGGGTCAGCTTTTCCCTTTCCGGTGACCCGGTTGGCGGCGATCCTATCAAAGGCGTCATGTACAACGTGGTAGGCGCCAGCGGTGATAACCTTTACAGCGCTGAGACCGGGTTCGACGTTTCCGGCTCAACGCCCGCCGCCATGGCCTGGGACACCATCAGTTTCCTGGTCACCGCCGACGGGGGATCGTCCAAACTGCAATTTTACTCCCTTGAAAATGGCACCTCAGGACCGGTGATCGACAACGTCTCCGTGACCGCAGAATATTCGGGCTCGACCGACGCCGTCGTCGCAGTCAGCGCGACTGCGGGTGTACTCTGCAACGACTCAGATCCGAATGGCGACCCCATTTCTGTCACGTCCTTTGATGCGACAAGTGCTCTCGGTGCAACCGTAACTATGGCCGCGGACGGCAGCTTTTCCTACGATCCAAGCACCTCTGCCACGCTGCAGGCGCTGGGCGCCGGCAGCTCCCTATCAGACACTTTCACTTATACACCAACCGACGGTCTCAGCCCCGGAACGGCAACGACCGTAACCGTCAACATGGCCTCCGGTATCGAGCCGCCAGTAGCGAACAACGACACCTTCAGCACCGACGAAGATACGGTCCTCAACGAAGCTGCTCCAGGCGTCCTCCTCAACGATACGGATGTCGGTGTCGGACCGCTACTCGTCGTCGCGCACGATGCGATCAGTCTCTATGGGGCCACGGTTACCGTCAACCCCAACGGCGACTTCTCGTACGACCCAACGCCGTCCACTATGCTACAGGGCCTGCCCCCCGGCACGACGGTCTTCGATGAGTTCATGTACACCATCGAAAACGGCGACGCCGACCAGAACTCCGCAATAGTCACCATCGAAGTAACCGGCGTCAACAACGCACCAATCGCCGTCGACGACATCGGCGCTGTCGATGCGGACACTACACTCGTAGTCACTGCCGCGGGCGTGCTCGGCAACGACATCGACGATGTGATCGAAATCCTGCCGATCACCAATGCTTCGTTCGAAGATCCCGACGCCCCCGACGCCCTCGAGTTTCAACCGACAGCGTGGGCCATCGATCCGCTTTTCTTCAACGCCAACCTCGATCCGACCAACCTCGCCTTCGCAGGAACCGACGGCGACAACGTCCAAGGCCCATTGAAGTGCGGCGGCCAGGTCGGATTCGTCCAGGACTTTAATTTCGGCAGCCCAACTGCCACCTCGATCACCCAGGACACCGGTGTTGCAACCCAGCCGAACACCACCTACACGCTACTCGTGTACATCGGACAACGGCTTGACCTGCCGATGGATTACCGCGTCGAGGTCCTCGATGGGACTGTGCCGATCATCTCGGCCGACAATCCGCTGGTACCAGCCCCGGGCACATTCGATTTGCTGACCTTGGCCGGAACGACCGGTGCCGCTCCGACTGGCAATGTCATCGTCCGCTTCACCGCGCTCGACACGATTGCAGCTCTGAACACGCGCTCCGTCTTCGATTGCGTCACACTCACTGGCGCGCCTGCCGCCACACCCCTGCTTGTCAGCTCGGCGGACACGACAAGCGCGCTCGGCGCCACCGTATCCGTGCAGTCAGATGGCAGCTACACGTATGATCCGTCCACCTCGGCAACCTTGCAGGGACTGGCCGGCGGCGCCCAATTGAACGACACCTTTGACTACAACATCAGCGATGGTACCGGCGGTGCGGACACCGCAACTGTAACCATTACCGTGACCGGTGTCGGCCTGGACGCCACCCCACCGACCATCACCTGTCCGCCGCCGATTACGGTCGAAGCGGATGAGTCAACCGGCACCGCTACGACCGGCACCGCAGTCGCTACTGACGATATCGATCCGTCGCCAGTCGTCACGCATTCCGATTCTGTCACCGGTTGCTCACCAACAATTATCACGCGAACACAGACCGCAACAGACGCCAACAACAATACCGCCCAATGCATTCAGATCATCACGCAAAACACCCTGACTTGCCCCGACGTTGCCGATCTGGTCTTCGACGAATACTGCGGTCAATCCGACTTTTTCACGACAGTCGGCCCCGGCCACGCATTATTCATTCAGCTCCTTGCAGACGCTCTCGCCAACATCACGGTATGCGATGACGGTAGCGCTGGTTCCAGCAGCAACAGCGAATGCCACGATCACATCCTCGCCATCTATGAAGCGTTTATTACCGGCGGCGGCGCGATCGTACCATAGACCTGTACGCCGAGGTGCAGACGTTGCCCTGCTGCGATGACGATGTTATGGGCTCCCATGCCATACCATCACCGGACAACCTGATTCTCCAGGATGTTCAGTACGCCGTCACAGAAACCAAGCTTGGGCGCTGGCGACGCTATGCCTATCTGGCCGGCGCGCTGTTTGAAAAATTTCTCGCATTCCACCGCCTGTTCGGACTGCCAACGCTCCACTACACACGCGGCAAATGCCCGGAGACCAGCAAGCGCATCGTCGCCAAGGGCATCATTGCGATTGGCCGCCTCGCTGTCGGCGTCATTGCAATCGGCCATCCTGCCGTCGGTGTGATCGCCATCGGCCAACTGGGCTTGGGCCTTCTGCTTGGTCTCGGCCAACTCACCAGCGACTTCGCCTGCCTCGGGCAGATGGCATCCGGCTTCGGAGCACCATTCATGGCCTGCCCTTATTAGAAGCGCCTCGCCATTCATGGCCTGCCCTTTAGAATCGTTCGGCTCATTTGGCGATACGTAGCGCCGGCCTGGAAATCCTGTTTGCGGACTCCGCAAAGCAGCCGCAGGCCGATACCGAAGCGCTTCAGCAGAGGAACATGACTATCGGACGCGTCTGGCTGGTCGATTTTCACTCCCTCGTATAAAAGGGCTCGTAGCGCTGTCGGAATACAGAAATGGGCAGACTGATGTGGGGCAGGCCGATCGCGACGCAGAGGAAGGGGCCTATTAGTTCCTCTTCCTGCGCCCAGATCGGCCTGCCCCACATCAGCCTACCCATATCTGTATGTATTGAAACCCGTCTACGGAATCTCGATCAGGTACTCGATTTCCGCAACTTTCCGGAGCATTTCCAGATGGGCTGCTCTGACCGCTTTCAACCGCGTCACCTCTATATGCTTGCGAATGGCATCCTGCTGGTCGGCTGAGTTCCGGATCGGCCTCGTCTTCATCGTCGTCATAAAAAAGTTGTACTCGCTCCTGACGTCCTCATCGCTCGCCGCCATGTCGTCGGGACTCATGCCCTGGCGCGCGTAGTAGAACTCGGCGAGCATCTTAGGCCGTCCCTTTTCGACGGCCTGGGCAAGTCGCGCCTGCTGCTCTATGAAGCGGGGATCCTTGTCGATCCCGGCTTCGCGCGCGTCCGCAGCGATGATGAGATTGGTCACGGCCTTGAACACTAGCGGCTGTACCGAGCCGTTCTTGTCCAGGCGGGCAATCAACTGCGCCAGCTGGGGAAGCTTCCCCAGGGTAAGACTCTTGCCGTCAGCTTCAACCACAACGGCTGACAGCGCCGCCGTGAGCAGCGCCACGTCCTTCTTGATCGCCGAGGGCGCGACGCGTCGTTGTTTTGCTTCACGCATCGCCACGATCTCCCTGATCTTCGGCAGCAATACGGCGGTCCCATCGATAGCCACGGCATCCTCGATCACCGCCGCCGGAAGCGCCTCACCATCGCCTGAACCGTGTCGAAGGGTGAACTTTACCTTCGACAATCGTTGCCGCAGCCATTTGCTCCGGGCACTGTTGACGGCACCGCGTGACCCGTCCGTCAGCTGGGTTGCGGCCATCCTTTCGCGTATATCTTCGGGATACTGGGCAAATCCGTCCGGGTTCTGGGCGATATGGGCTGCGATCTCCTCAGCGGTCGGCTTGTAGCCTTCACGGTTCATCGCGTCCTCGATCTCCGGAATCGTTTGTAGGTAAAGGGGTACGAGCATTTGCTTTTCCTGCCGGGCTACCTGCAACGCTACGACGGCAACTTGCTCCAGATATTTGGGGTCCTTATCAAGGCCGAGCGCCACGGCTTTCTGCGCGACCAACTCACTATGGATCGCGCGGTCGATACGGGAGCGGAGTTGATACTGGTTGATTTTCGTTTCTGCGGGAGCGCCGGGAAAGAGAGTCTTGGTAAGGATCGGTTTGTCATTGACCCGCGCCAGCACGTCGCCGAGCTCACCGACAGTAGCTGTCTTCTGAGCCTGGTTCTGAGCATCCACGTTCAGTGTCCAGCCCATCGCGACGATCGCAATTGCAGTTAGAATTGATGTCCGATGCCAAAGCTCGCCAATAGCCGACTGAGTCATGATCTACTCCTTTGTTGTTTGAAGAATAGCCGCCCTGGCTTGGGCGGGAGAAGTTACGGACGCAAGTATAGCACCACATAGTTGACTTCTCCACACCCCAGATCAATAATCGGCTGTGCGGCGAAAAAAAGCTTGCAATCCGGATTTTTTTTTCTTACACTGCTCTCAGCTTCGGCGGAAAAAGACGTAAATTCAAACCATAACCACAAACGACAAACGACAAAACACAAACACAAACACAAACACAAACCGATTGGGAGCATCTCGATCACACAACAGGAGAAGGAAAGATGAGAAAGAGTCTGAAAATCACAATGACTGCGTTGGCAGTCGCACTGACCTGCGGCTTCGTAAACGAGGCAAAGGCGGGTACCTGGGCGGAGGGTGACCTTGCCCTAGTTAACCTCAGTTACTTCGCAAGGACCGGCTTTAACATCTCTGAGGCTACGGCCGGGCAGGACAAAGCGTATGTAGGCCTCACCTATCAAGGCGTGAACTTCGCCAACCCCGGTGCCAATGTAGGCCGTGTCTGGGTCGGCGCTGTGTACACGCCGGCGATGGGTTGGGCGGAAATGGTCATGCCTGCACCGAAGTTGGACGCGCCCACGGTCCTGCCGATCCCGGTCGTGGCGAGTAGCAGCGGGTTCCCGAACATGATAGAAGTCAGGTTCACCACTGGCAATCCGCTCCAGGGCCTAAATACGCGCTTGATTTTCTTTCGCGTCTATGCTGATAGTGCCGGCGAGCTCGTAACCAAGATGTGGGGTGGTGACGTTCCGGGCGGTACCGCCTTTAATGAAGATAACGCCTTTGCGCCGCCGGGCAGCGCAACGAAGGACAGTGGTCCCTTTATCTCGATCTGTTGCGGCAACGGCGATCTATTTTTCGGCGCCAACATCAATCTCGGCGCAAAGCAGGTTGCCGACACCGGCGGCGGCGGTACCGATCTATCGGGCGTTGACGCCGCTCTCGCTGCGATCGAGGCCAAGCTCGACAGCCTGCCCGCCGGTCCGCAGGGCCCAGCCGGCGACGCTGGTCCAACCGGCAACGCTGGTGCTGATGGTGCCACTGGTGCCGATGGCGCCAACGCACCGTGCGTTGACTGCGCCGACGTCCAGGACGCAGTTGAAGAGTTGGCCTGCGCATTGGCACCAGCCCTGCAGTTCACCAACGTCGACGGCCTGCTCGCCTCCGTGCAGAGCCTCGCGGTCAACGCGCTCCTCGGAGCTGATGTTTGCCCGAATGGCGCTGGCGAAGAAGCAGCCTGCCTCGCGACCATCATCGACGGCGTCCAGGCGCTGTGGGATTCAAAGCAGTAAGCTGATTCCAGCTTGATTCACGAAACCGGGGTTGACCGCAAGGTCATCCCCGGTTTTTTTGTGCCCGTCTGTAATACAGAATTTGGCAGACTAATTTTGGGTAGACCAATTTGGGTGCAAGGGAAGGATGCCGTGCCCAGTAGCGAGCGTGATAGCCGCCAGTAGCCGGCCGGGCCGCGCGCTCGGAGACGTTATGAAGGCCGCCAATAGCCGCCCGTGTCGTGAGACAGTCCTGTATTCGTTCGCGCGACCTACGAGGACCGACGTTCTTTAATGGCCAGTCCGTTTATTGGGTCTTCGGCTTCCCACGCACTTTCTCGGGCTTCGACATTGATTATTCGCGGTTTCGGCTATATCATCTCGGAAAAATGACAGTCCATTCTTGAGATCAGAATTAATGAAGATCCGACACAAATTCACGTTACTCCCTTCGACACGGCTCAGGGGCTGCGACAGGGTAAAAGCTCAATCTCGCTTCACGCTCATTGAACTTTTAGTGGTGATCGCCATCATCGCCATTCTGGCGTCGATGCTGCTCCCGGCCCTGAACCAGGCGAAAGATCGGGCCAAGCTCATTGTGTGTATGGGCAATCATAAGCAGATAGCCTTGGCCGGCTGGGAGTACACGGCAGATAACGACACCCACTACCCGAACTACCATTCCAGACAATGGCTCGGTCAGTTACCAAATCCTATTACCAACCCTATTTGGGTGTCCGATATCACCGACCGCCCCCTAAACACCTATCTCGGCCTGAATGTGGACGGCATGCCGTGCGAGATCGGGCGCTGCCCGTTCGACGTCCCCGGCAGCGGCTATCTTGGCAGCTCTTGGGGCCCCACCACCTATATCGAACAAACCGGCTCCTCCTATGGCGCCGCCGGGGGCCAACGAATATGTAACAACCTGCACGCCTGCACGGTGACCGGCGTCAAGAATCCGACCACCATGGTTTTTATGAGTAATCTCAGCGCGACTACTTACACCCATGAGTCGTGCATAGGGCCGGGCGAGGACGCCGATTGGGATCCGCACGGGAACCGGAGGTATCCGTACGGCTTTGTCGACGGGCACGTGGCCACCCATGAGGTGTTCATCGGCAAGGGGGTCGCGAATTCACAAAACCCGACTTCGGCGTTCATCGGCGGCGAACCGGCGTGGCTGAATGATATTGACTACACCAACGGCGGCGGCCACCAAACCGGTGACTTCTCTTGTGCAAACGCCGCCATATACAGGTTCGGCACGATCCCGCACTGCCCGTAGGTGCGAAAAGGCTGTCCTTTATTTGGTCGACTACAGTTTCCGGTGCTGGCGTTCACGGCTTAAGGGGTTCAGTGCAAAACCGTAGCATGCGTCGCGCCGCGCGCATGGGACCGTGCTGATTGCAGGAAACGCGTGGCATCTGCAAAGACACGCGCTGAAAACCACAATGCGACGCGACCTTTGCAATCACAACGTCTCCGAGCGCGCGGCCCAGCCGGCTACTGGCGGCTATCACGCTCGATACCGGGCACCGCAGCATCATATCAAACTGACATGCTGATTCTCCACGGAATACAAAAATGGGCAGACTGATGTGGGGCAGACCGATCGTGATGCAGGAAGAGGAACTAAAAAAACTTCCCCTGCGCCCAGATTGGTCTGCCCCACATCAGCCTGCCCATTTCTGTATGTATTAAAACCCGCCTACGGTAGCTCGACCAATAACTCGATCTCCGCTGCGGCGCGCAGCACTTTCTGATGGGACGCCCTGACCTTACGCAACACCACCTGCTCGATACGCTCGCGGACCGCAGCCTTGTCCTGTTTTAAGCTCCCCCGCTTCGGTGCCACGTTAAACTTCATCATGTAAAAATAGTACTCGGTCCTGGCCTCCTCGTCGGTCAACGCGACGTCGTCGCGGCCCATGCCATGGCGTGCGAAATAAAATTCGGCAAGGACCCCGGCCCGCTGATTGTCGACGGCCTCGGCGCCTCGCACCTGTTGCGCCAGGAACTCCGGATCTTTCTCGAGCCCGGCTTCACGCGCGTCCGCGAGCATGATGAGATTAGTCACAGCGTTGAATACGATCGGCGATACCGAGCCGCCCTTGTCCAGGCCGGCAATCAAGCCTGGCA
>Ga0302123_10002251_pt1 | contig 13198 bp, 14 predicted proteins | sample CB21_321_MG_FD_203109 | JGI IMG/M metagenome (GOLD analysis project Ga0302123, IMG submission 203109) | Marine microbial communities from Western Arctic Ocean, Canada - CB21_32.1 | ecosystem: Environmental > Aquatic > Marine > Oceanic | place: Canada: Western Arctic Ocean | collected 2017-09-28 | reverse complement strand
TATTCTTCCATGGTCACATGGTAATCCAAATGGTCTTGACTCAGATTCGTCCATACTGCAATGTCAAATGCCACAGAGTCTACTCTGGATTGTGCAAGCGCATGGGAAGACACTTCCATCACCGTTGCCGTACATTTTTGTAAAAAATCGTGTAAGTACTGTTGAATAGACACGCTATCTATAGTTGTCAAATCTGAAGTCTCTAATAAAGGCCAAATACCATTGCCAATCGTGCCTAAAACACCCATTTTTGATTCGGATAGTCCTGCCAATTGCGCTATAAAATGACAAACACTTGATTTGCCATTTGTGCCTGTCACACCAATCATGGTGAGCTTCTTTGAAGGATCATCATAAAACCACGCTGCGAAAGCTGGCAACCTCTCTTTTAGGTTTGGGATATTATAAATTGAAGCATTCATATCACTTTGGTCTGCCTGTTGATCGCTAAGAATGACCATTGCCCCCTGACTAACCGCATCTTGAATAAAGGCATTGCCATCATATTGCTCACCTTTAAGCGCAATAAATAGGTGCCCCACCACACACTTTCGGCTATCTAAACAAGTATCTAAGACTTCAAAATTCTCAACCTGAGACGTTTTTTCAAAATAAGTCAATATTTCATTGAGTGTCTTCATAAGCTACCAACATTGCGCCATAACGGAGCTTCCTTTTACATCTACCGCGTATTCTCGAGCCACTTCATTCAGTGTAAGCTGATAACAAACATTTGCACTATTTGTTGCTTTCGCCATCACACTATACGTATCTCCTGAAAGATTCAATAAGGAAAAATTGTAGTCATCCGAACGGCTATTTAACCTATCTCTTGAATAACCCATACCTTCAAGCGTTGCACCTACATAGGTTTGATTATTTAAAAAATAACGCTCTAAATCTAACGCCATCACGCGCAACACTTGCCGAGCCTCTTCCGTATGTTTTTTTCAATATGATGATAATAAGATGGAATCGCAAAGGCAGAAATAATACCAATAACTGCAATGGTAATCATTAGCTCTAATAACGTCAGTCCATGTTGAAACATAGTGTGTTTAGTCATTCAAATAGATAATATAATTGAAAATGGTAAACAGTCACACTATAAGTTGCAATCAATATCTCTTCTGCAAGGCTATTTAAAAGTATACCCTAACGTTGCCTTAGCACCTGTAATCTGAGATGCAGTATACCCCCAAAGTGTATCCGCCATTAGTGGATTAATGGTGTCTGGTGCCTGAATATCACCGCTGAATTTAAATGCGAGACCATTCGGATCAACGGGTGCCATTTGTGAATTTTGAATCGTTCTGGCAACAATATAACCAGCCTGTCCTAAAACACTTGGCAAGGGTTTTAGGACATCTAAATAGCTATTATAACTTGTTGGCGCATAGAAACGGGATTCGTGATAGATGTCTAGCCCCATATCCACTGCTTTCGCTGTGCTGGTTCCAAAAGGTTGGAAAGTCGCAGTTTCAAAGGGCTGAAAAGCATTTTTATCTAAAACTTGGAAATCAGAGGATCCTAAAGACTGAAGTATACTATTCACATTGGCAACCGCAGAAACGGCAATGCCACATAGCAACAACACAGTACAGACAACCCCTTTCTTCACCAACTCAGCCTGACCAATAATTAACCTATCATCATACTACCATAGACTATAATTTTTACAAGTAATTTCCGACTGCAATCTGGCTTAGTCTTCCAATTCCGTCCAGCGTGTTTCTTTCATCCATAGAATAATTCCAATAATGGCTACCGACACAAAGATCAAATAAAAACTCGGTGCAATATCGCTATGGGTTTGATAAATAAGATACGTAGCAACCAACGGTGTTGTGCCTCCAAATATTGCATTTGCCACATTGTAACTTGCACCCACCGCGCTAAAACGAATCGCCGTTGGAAATGCCTCATTAATGGTTGTTACAAAAACGGCCGTCGCAGCAGAAACAATCAACATTAACACAACGCCCACGGCAATCATAATCATCAAAGAGTTTAGCGTTAGCAGCCAAAATAGCGGATATGCCAACACAGCAAGTAAAATACTACTGATTAAGAGTATGGGTTTCCTCCCTACTCTATCTGACAACGCACCCCAGAAAGGTGCCGTAAATGCGTACGTCGCTGCTGCCACTGATGTTATCAGCATTGCATGTGTATAAGGAATTTGAATAATTTCTTTCAAGTAAGCCGGCAAAAAAGCCGCTGCCGTATAGTACGCTACCCCCAGAAAACCCGTTAAACAAAAAACCTGAATTAGTTCTTTTTTATGGGTTCTGAGTGCGGTTAAGATTGGGGTTTGTTTAACATGATGTGCATTTTCAACTTCTTTGAAATGAGGAGAATCATCCATTTGAAACTGCAAATAAAGCACGCCAATTGACAGGAAGAACCCAATAATAAAAGGAACACGCCAACCCCATGCTAACATTTGCTCATCACTTAGCATATAAACCAATGCCATCACAACCAGTGAACTCACCAAGGTACCCGTTCCTGACACCATCGTGCCCCAAGAAGTGACAAAACCTCGACGATGATCTGGTGCTTGCTCTAATAACATCACCAGTACACCATTATACTCGCCTCCCACAGAAAACCCTTGAAGCATCCGCGCAAACAGCATCACCACCACCGCAGTGATCCCTATCTGGTCATACGTTGGCAATACTGCCATAATAAAAATAGAAACCGTAATGCACATCATGGCAATGATAATGACTTTCTTACGGCCTATTTTGTCGCCTAAGTTACCAAAGAAAATGCCCCCAATCGGCCTCATAATATAGCCTGCAGCGAAAACACCAAAAGTGCTCATCAAAGCAACGGAAGGATCTCCTGAAGGGAAAAAAAGATGGGAAATATAACCTGCCACAAAAATAAATGCAGTAAAATCAAACCATTCAATACCAGCACCCACTGCCGCATAAAAAATGCTTTTTCTTGACATGGTATTATTTGAAACCGTCATCCAGTACTCTCTTTGAAAACATACTTATATTTTCAGTCTAGCGAGATAAAAGTAGATGTCCAAGAAATTAAACGCAACAACGTTTCTTTATTTCAACATATACTCTCGGTAATATTGTAACTCCGCAATAGAGTCTTTAATATCATCCAAAGCCAAATGCACACCCTTTTTCTTAACGCCTTTGTAAACCTCTGGATACCAAGCAGAAGCAAGGATTTTCAACGTGCTAACATCCAACAAACGATAATGGAAATACGCCTCAAGTGTTGGCATATATTTTGCAAGAAATTTTCGATCTTGCCAAATAGAGTTTCCACAAAGTGGAGAAGCACCTTCTGGCACATACTCTTTGATAAAGTCTAAGGCTTGCTTTTCAGCTTCTACTTCAGAGATAACACTCTTTCTAACTCGCTCTGTAAGACCGGTTTCACCATGTGTTTTCACACACCACTCATTCATCCCATCAATCACATGATCCGGTTGAGTAATAGCAATAACAGGGCCTTCTGCAAGAATATTCAGCTCACTATCGGTCATCACCACCGCAATTTCAATAATGCGATCGGTCTCAACTTCTAGACCTGTCATTTCAAGATCGATCCAAACCAAGTTATCTTTACTTTTTGTTTTCATTGTTTTGCCCAATTCTTATTTTGTTATTTTGCACGAGAAACATACTCACCGGTACGAGTATCGACTTTCACCAATTCCTCTTCTTGAATAAATAAAGGAACACGAATTACCGCACCCGTTTCTAAGGTTGCAGGTTTTCCACCCGTGCCTGCCGTATCCCCTTTTAAGCCGGGATCGGTTTGCGTCACTTTAAGTATCACAAAATTAGGTGATTGCACACTCAAAGGGTCGCCATTAAAGAGCGTAATGGTGCAGATATCTTGCTCTTTCAACCATTTTTTTGCATCCGCAACGGCAACTTCTGAGGCGGCATATTGCTCAAAAGTATCTGGCTCCATAAAATTATAAAACTCACCATCAAAATATAAATACTGCGCATCAAATTCCATCACGTCAGCACCTTCAAGACTTTCGCCAGATTTAAAGGTTTTCTCAATCACACGTCCTGTACGCAGGTTACGAAATTTAACTCGGTTAAATGCCTGCCCTTTCCCTGGTTTAACAATTTGATTTTCAATAATACTCATCGGATCTCCATCCAATAATAACTTTAATCCATTCTTAAATTCATTTGTGCTAAATGTTGCCACAAGTCACTCCCAGTCATTAAATTCGATAAAAAAAACACGTTTATATCATACCTCAAATCTAGATAAACCTGCAGAGTTACTTAATTTTTTTCATGATTTATGTATATACTCTAGTTAACGCAATCGTCAGAAATCCGCTCAATGAATCCTCAGGACATCGCACAGCGAGCATGGGAAAAATATTCCCAAAGCTGCACCGACAGCGGGCTACCCATTCCCTCAAACAAGCAATTTCAAAAAGAAGCGCCTTTTGTTTTTGAACTCAGTCAATTTACCTCCAATTTTGCGATACGCTACCCTGCTGAATTCAATGAGCTAGTCAATTCTGGCGACTTGTTCCGAACGGATCATTATCATCCCCATTATGCCATTGAAATCAAAAAACATTTACGCACGAATCCCACAGAGATGGCATTCAACCAGTTTATACGCCTTTATCGACAAAAAGAGTCAGTGAGAATCGCGTGGCAACACTTTCTACTGAAAGACAGTTTTGAGCGTTTGGCACTAGAAATTTCTGTCCTTGCTAACACTTTGATTCAAGCCACGCACGACTATTATTTTAATCAACTTATCACTGAATTAAATTTAGCCGATACTCCTCCTCAAATGCTGATCTTAGGTATGGGGAAATTAGGCGCGAATGAGCTAAATTTTTCTTCTGATGTGGACCTTATTTTCTTCTACCACCAAGATACTAAATTTAAAGCCGCTTCTGGAAAAGAAATCCTCTCTCTGCGGTTTTACACAAGACTAGGGCAAAAGATCATTAATAGCCTACACCAGCTTCAACCATCTGGTTTTGTCTATCGTGTGGATATGCGCCTACGCCCTTTTGGTGATAGCGGTCCACTTGCCATGTCTCTCAAAGCATTTAATGACTATTGCCACAAACATGGTCGAGATTGGGAGCGGTATGCCATGATTAAAGCCAGATGTATTACCGGTGAAGCCAAACACCAAGCGCAGCTAAAAGAAATCATTCATGGCTTTGTGTATCGCCCCTATCACGACTATAAAATGGGAGATGCCATCCGAAAGATGAAACAAAAAATTATTTCTGAGATGAAAAAAACCCATAACAACATCAAGCTTGGACGTGGTGGCATTCGAGAAGTGGAATTTATCACTCAGAGTTATCAACTTACCTACGGTGGGCAAAATATTCTCCTCACCGTACCCCACTTAAAACAAGCGACCTATGCATTGGTATATGCCGACCTGATCAGCAAAGAAGATGCCGATACACTCTATAAAAACTATGTGTTTCTACGCAATGTCGAAAACTCACTCCAAATGCTAAAAGAACAACAAACACACACACTCCCCGAATCCAGAATCGATCAAACATTGGTCGCACAATCGCTTGGAATAGCAGACTGGAAAACGCTTTTTAATCAAATTGAATGCACCCGCCAAGAGATTCAAACCCTATTTGACCAACTCACACATTTTACCGCCGAATCAAAATCACTTCCTTCAGTACCTTCTCAAAAAAACACCATTACAACCGAATCGTTACCAAAAGAGACACTAAGCACATTGCCAGAAAAAAGCACCCTAAGTGACTTAATTTTCTCCTTTAAGGCTCGCCTTTCTAAAGGAAAATACCCCGAGGAGTCGTTATCACTAATTTATGACCTTTTACCTACCATTGAACTCACCGTCCTTTCACATTCGCATTGGGATCAAGAAGATATCCTCACCAAATCCCTGAGATTTCTAAAAAAAATTATTCGTAGAACAACCTACTTATATCTATTGCATGAACGTCAAGCAAATGTGGGTGACTGGCTTTCTCTTATCCAACTAGGTGAGCGGTTTGCAAGCTTACTTGAAAGGCATCCATTTTTACTTGAACGAGCATTAATGCATCGCTACAAAAATCAACTTTACTTACAACAATGCGATTTTAGCGACAAACTCACCCAAGTTTTAAAACACATTGACAGCGATAATAAAGAAGACTTAATGGAAGCAACACGACGTTTTCAGCTCAGGCAGCTTTTTAATATTGCGGTTGCAAAATGTCGAGGGAAAATAACCCTAATGGAATCTTCCGATGTAATGTCGGCGCTTGCCGAATCTATTATCATTGAAGTCTTACGCCAAGCTTGGGTTGAGGTTTTTCAGCACGAACCCTTATCTGAAAGTGAAAAATTACAGCTTCAGCAAAACCTATCAATTATTGCCTATGGAAAACTTGGTGGACTAGAACTAGGCTTTACATCTGATCTAGATATTATCTTTTTATACTCTGAAAAAGATACTTTAAAATCACACGAGAAGTACTTTACTCGAGCGGCTCAACGATTTGTTAGCCTTATGCAAGCACACACCTATACTGGAAAATTATACGTAATAGATTTACGCTTAAGGCCTGAGGGGAGTTCAGGGCTATTGGTTTCTTCTATTTCAGCTTTTGAAAGGTATCAAGAAAAATCTGCTTGGACATGGGAACACCAAGCTCTGGTTAGAGCAAGGTGGGTTACAGGCAGTCCACATGAGGTCCGACAACGTTTTGAATCTGTTCGACAACAACTTCTGATAAAGCCACGTGATAAAAAAACACTCCAAAATAAAATTGTAGAAATGCGCCTCAAAATGAGAAGCCAATTATTAGGCAAACATAGAGAATTTGACGTGAAACAAAGCCCTGGCGGAATGGTAGATATTGAATTTATTGCACAATTTTTTGCTCTTTGCTACACACCAAAATACGCGCAAATTAGCTTTTATACCGACAATATTCGGATATTTGAATCTATGGAAACGGCAGGATTACTCAGCATAGACGAGACCTCTGATCTCATAAACAGTTATTGCTATTATCGAGATTTAGCCTATCATTGTTACTTTAATAGCCTTCCTGCCATTGTAGAATATGAGAGGGTTGCAGGCTACCCTGAAAAGGTGCTTGCTGTTTGGGATAAATATTTATTAAACACATCCAACTCGTAAATTTGGAGTAAGAAATGACCGGCACCACCGAAAAAACCAAAATCACAGTCTCCGTTAAAAAATCAGAAACATCCGCCTATTGCCCCACTCCAGAGCATGAACTCTGGAATCAACACCCTCGTATATTTATACGTCTAGATAACACTAAAAAAGAAGCGACCTGCCCATACTGCAGTACCAAGTTCAAGCTCGTAAAATAACTTAAAGCAATGAATAGCACGAACTCAAATTCGCATAAATACCTAATCATTGCACCTGCCTGGGTCGGCGATATGGTGATGGCACAATCATTGTTTCTTTATCTTAAACAATTACACCCTTCTTGCACAATTGATCTCATTGCCCCATCATCAAGTCTTGCCATGGCAGACTTTATGCCTGAGATTACCGAAGCCACGCTTGGCGACTTTAAGCATGGGGAGTTCAGTTTAGGCAACAGACATCGTTTTGGAAAATCGCTCCGCGACAATGGCTATACGCACAGCATAACTTTACCCAACTCTTGGAAATCAGCACTCATTCCTTACAGTGCCAAAATACCAAACCGTATTGGCTGGAAAGGTGAAATGCGTTATGGCTTGATTAATGATATTCGCACATTAGACAAAGAAAAATACCCTTTAATGATTGAGCGTTTTGATGCTTTAGCCATTCGTAAAAATGACCCTTTACCCAAAACACTGCCTTTTCCAAAATTCACTATTCCCAGAGAACTTTCCCATCATATTCAAGATAAGTTTAAACTTAGGCGTCGATCTGATAAAGCCAGCAAGATTATTGCCATTTGCCCAGGGGCTGAATTTGGACCCGCCAAAAAATGGCCCGCTCGCTACTATGCTGAGGTGGCTACTTTATTGATGAATGCAGGGCATACAGTTTGGCTATTTGGTGGACCTGGAGATATTAAAACAACGGATGAAATATTGGCACATGCGGCGAAAGACAACATCACAAGTTTTGCTGGCAAGACATCTCTACCCGAAGCTGTGGCACTTTTAAATAAAGCGGATGCCGTCCTCAGCAATGATAGCGGACTTATGCATATTGCTTGCGCCTTAGATAAGAAGACCTTTGTAATTTATGGATCCACCTCTGATAAATTCACACCACCCTTGCATGCTGGTGCAAAAATTATGTATTTGGAAGGCCTTGATTGTCGTCCATGTTTTAAAAGAGAATGCCCGCTTGGGCATATGGATTGTTTGAATAAGCTTACGCCTAAAAAGGTTATTCAGGCGTTTAATGAGTATCTTTCTGAAAGTTAAACCGCTGCCTTAATGACTTCTTGCAGTTCGCCTTCTTCATACATTTCACAAATAATATCACAGCCACCGATCAACTCACTATTCACGTAAAGTTGTGGAAATGTAGGCCAGTCATGCACCAAAGGCAAGGTTGCTCTGATTTCTGGGTGCTCAAGGATATTGACGAAAGCAAACTTCTCACCACAACCTCTTAATGCTTGAACAGATTGCGCTGAAAATCCGCACTGTGGCATGGATGGTGTACCCTTCATATAAAGGATGATTTTATTTTCTTCAATTTGCTTTTTAATATCAGCAATGACTTTCTCTTGATCTATCTGTGACATCTTACGGTTCCTCGTGTATTATACTGTGTGTTATATGAGACAAAATTAGTATCATATAGAAATTATTACCACCATCCTAGCGAATATTTTGGTTAGGTCAATACTAAAGGAGCACATTTATGTCATACACACTACCCACTTTGCCTTATGCAATGGACGCATTAACACCACACATTTCTAAAGAAACCCTTGAATATCACTATGGTAAACATCACCAAACTTATGTAACCAACCTCAACAACCTTGTTCCAGGCACGAAGTTTGAAGGAAAATCTCTTGAAGACATCGTTAAGTCTTCGTCAGGCGGCATCTTTAACAATGCCGCTCAAATATGGAATCATACCTTTTACTGGAATTCCCTGTCACCAAATGGTGGCGGAAAACCAACGGGCGCATTGCTTACAGCCATCGAAGAAAGCTTTGGTTCGTTTGAAGCATTTAAAGAAGCATTCAGCAAAACCGCTATCACTACTTTTGGTTCTGGTTGGGGCTGGCTGGTCAAGACACCAGCAGGAAAGCTTGAACTTGTTAGCACTAGCAATGCCGCAACACCGCTTACAACAGACTCAACACCATTACTCACCTGTGATGTTTGGGAACATGCTTACTATATTGATTATCGTAATGCGCGCCCTAAATATGTAGAATCTTTCTGGGCATTGGTAAATTGGGATTTTGTTGCGAAGAATTTTGCAGCTTAATTTCGGTCTAAGAATATATTTTTTAAAGGTCAGCCATTGCTGGCCTTTTTTATACCCACAAATACTTTTATTTATCCCTAATCTCGCCTTAACTTGTCCGAAACTGCCACAGGATTCGGCAGCTTCAACACGACAAAATAAGATGAAAAGACAAACGTAAGCATGGTCACTGCTTGAATCACAATATAGGCCTTATTATCCAATAACTGGCTTTGAACTGCCATAAAGGCAATCAAGAGTGAAAACTCACTGGCTTGCCCTAACCGTACCCCCACTTCCCATGCTGTTTTTCTTTCTTCTTTGAATAACAACAGCAAAAACCAATAAACAATAGGTTTCATCACTAAGATCATTACTGTTAACACCAACACAACGGCAATAACTTGATAGGCTAAGGTAAAGTCAAAAGCTGCACCAATGCTAAAGAAAAACACAATCAGAAAAAAATCTCTTAAGGGTTTTAGATTTTCATAAATATACTGAGAAATGGGTGAAGATGCCAAGGTCACACCCGCAATAAACGCACCAATCTCATGCGGGACACCCAGCCAAAAGGCAAGTTGTGCCATCCCTAAACACCAGCCAATAGCCAGTAAAAATATGTATTCTTGGAAACGATTGAAGTGCCTCAATAGTTGAAACAAAACATATTTTTCAGCTAAATATCCGACCAATAACAAAACAGGGAGCGCCAAGAATACTCGAATCAGCTCAAAGTACCCAAAGGACTCCACCCCCACCGACAGTATTCCTAATCCTGTCAACATCACAATGGCGATAATATCTTGTAACAACAAAACACTAATCACAATATTACCGATATGTTGGTGATGTAACGCTGTTGTTGGGAGCAGCTTCAGGCAAATAATCGTGCTGGAAAATATTAAAGATGCGCCAATAATTAAGCTTGCCGACCATGAAAAGCCATAATAATGGCACACTAACACCGTCATACAAGCAAAAATGCTGCTCGAAACAAAGGTGACTAATATCGTCTTATTCAACATTTTCATCATATTCTTAAGCTGTAAATTCAAGCCCAATAAAAACAGCAAAAACATAATCCCTATATTTGAAACTTGTATGATAACTTCTGTGCTATTAATAATTTTCAAACCAAAAGGTCCGACCACCACACCCAATAACATATAAGCGATAATCAACGTTTGGCGTGTAAACAAAGCAAATGTTGCAAAAACCGATGCGCCAAAAAATATAACAAAGAAAACAAAGAGTAAATCAGAATGCTGCATAAGTCGTTAGGTAAAATTAAGCATGCTTCAATCATAGCGGTGATTGATTCTAAATTACAGCGCTATTTATATTTCTATTATGTCAATAATTTACTTTCTGAACATTTGGTCCAGATCTTTATAAGAACCCAACCATAGATGTTTATTTAAGGAATCCCTCATTAATGAGGAATTAATGTTACAATTAAATGAATTTTAAATTAAGAGTCTTGAGTATGAAGAAATCTAAATTAATATTTGTTGCTGGACTGGGGACTATGTTTGAATCCTTTGATTTTTACTTATTTAGCTTATTCGCTATTCAACTGAATTACTCATTCTTTGGTAGCGTTAACAAACATTCAGTCCTGTGGATTTTTATTATTTTTGCAGTAGGCTACCTAGCTAGAATAAGCGGCGCTTTAATATTTGGATATTGGGGTGATAAAATAGGAAGGCTTTATTCCTTTAAGAAAACAATAGTCATAATGGCTTTGAGTTCAATTGCTATAGCATTCATACCCTCCTATCAATCCATTGGCTTATTTGCGGTAGTATTTCTTATTACTCTTAGGTTTATACAAGGAATATCTTTTGGTGGGGAATTATCAGGAGCAGTCATCGTTATCGTAGAAAACTTTAAGAAGCGCAGAGCATTAAGCATTATGTGCATATCTATTATGGCAAGCATTGGACTTTTGTTGGCCAACTTTATTTACACAGAATTGACTTATTATTTAAGCCATCAGGATATGATGAACTACGGTTGGAGAGTAGCTTATGTATTTGGTGGTCTCGCATTATTCCACAGTTATAATGCCAGAAAGGATATCGCTGAATCTGATGAGTTTAAACTCTGCTTGAAAAGATACGAATATAAAAATAGCATTAAAGTAGTTTTTAAGGATTACAAAATACTTCTATTACTCGGTATTTTATCACTTATGGGGGTTCAACTTTATTGGGGGACAATTTTTTTGTATTTCCCTCAGTACATACAATCAAGTACTTATTTAAATATTTCGATCAGCAGCATAAATTATACTGCTACTATAGGGCTAGTATTTGGGTATGTGATTGGAGCATGTGTCGCAGAACTAACATCCATTAAACTAACTTATACATTATTTACGATAGCTTCATTGGTTATGATTATCTCTGTATATCTTATTATCACAAATACGCACTTTTCTGTCGAATACATTTATTTTTTAGTATTGGTGCTTTCCTTGTTTCAGGGTGCTTGTGGAGTCTTATGTTTACTTATGATGGCAGAAAGATTTCCTCTTCGATACAGATATTCTTTATTGGCAATAGCTTTTGCGCTTTCAGCATTTCTCTTTGTTGGAATACCGCCATTCATATTCTCATACTTTACAAGAGAATCATCGATGTATATCCCTATGCTAGTTTTAGGGATAGGTTATTTTATTCAGTTAATCGCAGTTCAAATATTCTATAAAAAAACTGCCATTGAAGTATAGGTATCAATCTATAGGGGTCTATGCTCTAAATCCTTTCCCTTTACGATTGTTTTTGGCTTGTAGTGCCTGTTTGGCGGCTCTTTCAGCATAGCGCTCGGCATCCACAAGAATTCTATGATACTGATTTATATCTTTAGCCGCCGCAATCATGTCTGGATGGCGCATGATGTTAAATGCCGATGCTCTCACTTCAGCATTTTTATCTTGAACGATTTTAGCTACTTCAGGGGTTTTCTCTAAACGGCCATTACAAGAATTTTTGTAACAATTTAGCAGGGTCTGAACGGTTACATTAAGGTAGTTGATGCTTTGTTCTTAGTTGACGGAACGAAGTGAAGGCTAATTATTAGTGAAATTAAATATTAGGTTTGAGCCGCTGTCATAACTAACATTTTTTGACTTATCGCTGCTTGTGCCATTGCAAACTAGTATAGATCTGTTATTGAGAAAAACTTCAACTTTTACGGGTTTATCCCATGCTGAAGGCTGACAGGTAACTTGAACAGTTTGTGCTGGCTGATTAAAAGAAAACCCACCTATTAGGTTAGCTGCATGATACTTAAGATCCCAAAAAGCAATTTTTCCATTATAATCAGCGCTATAGATGCCTGTCTGTTGCCCCGTATCATTCAAGCTAACACCTTGTCCCCATTGACCGCCTTGAGCTTGGGAGACTATCCTGGCGGGGGCACCAGTTGCGGGGTTAACCGTAACCGTTAAAGCAAAACTGTTTGCGGATAATACCGCACCTGCAACGATCGCAGAGGTCAGAATGAATTTTTTCATATCTAATTACCTATTTTATATATTGTTTAAAGCGGCGTAATTATATCACAGCCAAAGACGTATGTGCCAATCAAAATAATTTATTAGCAAATAAAGTTTCTTGATAGTTTATAGAAGAACAAAGCCACAGCAACTTTAACGATCATTGATTAACTGCAAAGGCATCGAAAAACGTTCCACCACGATCAGGATGAGATAAATGTGATAATTCCATGCCCTTTCCACATTTTCGGC
>Ga0302123_10002250_pt1 | contig 13198 bp, 10 predicted proteins | sample CB21_321_MG_FD_203109 | JGI IMG/M metagenome (GOLD analysis project Ga0302123, IMG submission 203109) | Marine microbial communities from Western Arctic Ocean, Canada - CB21_32.1 | ecosystem: Environmental > Aquatic > Marine > Oceanic | place: Canada: Western Arctic Ocean | collected 2017-09-28 | reverse complement strand
TTCGGCGCGTATCTATTTTTTCGAACAAATCGACACACCAGATTGCGCTCAGGCTTAATAAAGGAGAAACGCAGATAACGACAGAAGATCCAGAAAAAGCCTCAAAAGCCCAAGAAAAAATATTAGGCGAATTTAACGGCGAAGACCTGGCTGTTGGGTACAATGCGCTTTATTTAAAAGATATCTTGTCACACATAGACGATGAAAAAGTAAAAATTAAACTTAAAACGCCCATAAGTGCGGCTCTTTTTTACCCGGGAACCCAAAAAGAAAACGGAAAACTAACAATGCTTCTTATGCCAATTCGTTTAAACGACTAGGTCTTGGTTTTTATATTAATAAAAACAAAACCTACGCTCTTTATTTTCAGCTAAGCGCTCGGCAATGCCAGTTCATAGCATTCAAATGGTGTCTTTCAGAAATCATGAAAAATTAGAAATGGAATTTAGCGCCGGCATTAATGTTATTTGGGGGGAAAACGGGTCTGGCAAAACAGCAGTGTTGGAAGCAATTCATCTTCTTTCAATTGGGAAAAGCTTTCGCACCAACAGAACATCTGAAATTATAAAACACGAAAACGACACCTTTCGCGTGGAGGGTGTTTTTTTATCGAAAACAAAAAAGAACAGCATTTTGTTTTCACAAGGGAAAGACAGGCGGCGTAAAATAAAAATTAACGGATCAGACGTTGGAATAAAAGACCTTATAGGAAAAACTCCCGTTATAATACTGTCGCCAGAAGAACAGCGCATAACAAAAGGAAGCCCCGGAAACCGGCGAAAGTATTTTGATAAGCTCTACTCAACAACATCGGGAAGTTATTTTGAAAATCTTTCTATGTATTTTAGAGCCCTTAAACACAGAAACGCGCTTCTAAAGGAGAAAAAAAACGGATTAAGGCTTGATCCGTGGGACGAAACGCTTGCGGAGTTTGGAACGAAAGTTTGGAGGGAAAGGAAAGAAAAAAACAAAGACTTTATAGACTGCCTCTCAACGGTTTCGGCTTCTTACGGGGATGGTTCAATAGCCGTTTCACTGAAAACCGAAGATCGAGGATTCAACAAAAACCAAATGCTGACAATGCTTAGGGGGGCACACCAAAAAGACTTAATAATAAAACAAACATCCGTTGGCCCCCACCGCGATAAAACAAACTTTTTATTTAATGACAAAAAACTAAGAACCTTTGGATCGCAGGGAGAACATAAAATAGCACTCGTAATCATAAAGCTTGCCGAATACCTGTTTATTAAGAAACAAACTGGCGCATCCCCAACTCTTTTGTTGGATGATTTGTTTGCAAAGCTTGATTTAAAAAGAAGCGACGCGGTGTTTGAATTGCTTAAGAAAAAGACACAAACAATAATCACAAACACAGATCTTTTCAACCTTAAAAATCACGGCATTGACCTTGGCGCCACAGAGAACCAAAGTTTTCACCTGGAAAGATAGTGGAAACACTAAAGACATCAATTGGCGCATTTTTAAAAAGTGCGGGGCTAGAAAAAGGCGTAAAACAAAACAACGCAATTTTAATTTGGGGTGGGGTTGTTGGGGCAACAATAGCCGAAAAGACGAACCCGGAAAAAGTGGAACACGGCGTTCTAACGATAAAAACCGAAAACGCATCTTGGAGACAAGAACTTTTGTTTAAAAAGAGCGAAATAATTAAAAAGCTAAACCAAGAGCTTGGAAAAAACACAATAAGGGAAATAAAATTTATATGACGGAACAAAAAGCCAAAGCGAGCTATAGCGCAGAAAACATCAAAGTATTAGAGGGGCTTGAGGCGGTGCGCAAAAGACCCGCGATGTATATCGGAGACGTGGGCAAGCGCGGGCTTCACCACCTTGTTTACGAAGTGGTAGACAATTCGATAGACGAGGCGATGGCAGGGCACTGCACAAGGATCGTCGTTGTTTTTAATCCGGATGGATCGGTTAGCGTTGAAGACAATGGCCGCGGAATTCCAGTAGACATGCACAAGGAAGAAAACCGGCCAGCGGTTGAAGTTGTCATGACAGTTCTTCATGCCGGCGGGAAGTTTGACAAAGGATCTTATAAGGTTTCGGGGGGGCTCCACGGCGTTGGGGTCTCGGTTGTAAACGCCCTTTCGGAGTGGTTGTGGGTAGAAGTTAAGCGGGACGGAAAGGTTCACAGACAAGATTACAAAAGGGGAGACCCATACAACAAATTAAAAGTAACGGGCGCCGCAAAAAAAACAGGAACAACTGTTTGTTTTTTCCCAGACAACACGATTTTTAATACAATCGGGTTTGAATATAGCATTGTAGCCGAACGCCTTCGGGAGTTGGCCTATCTAAACAGTGGCCTCGAAATTACACTAAAAGACGAAAGAAAGGAGAACGGAGAAACAGACACCTTTAACTTTAAAGGAGGTTTAAGCGATTTCGTTAAATATTTAGACGAACACAACAATCCTCTTCACAACAAAATTATCACGGTAAACAAAGAAGACGTTGAAGCTCCCGTTCAGGTGGCCATGCGTTACGGCAACACCTATAACGACAACATCCTGACTTTTGTAAACAACATTAACACCATTGAAGGCGGCACACACCTGTCGGGGTTTCGCTCTGCTCTAACGCGGGCCATGAACAACCACGCAACAAAAAACAACCTGATAAAGGCAAAAAAGAATGAAAAAATAACACTTTCTGGAGAAGATTTTCGAGAAGGGCTAACCGCCATAATTAGCGTAAGGGTTGCGGAGCCACAGTTTGAAGGCCAAACAAAAACAAAACTTGGAAACGGAGAAGTAAAAGGCATTGTGGACAGGGCTGTGTACGAAGGAATTTTAGATTTTTTAGAACAAAACCCATCGATCGGCCGCCGGGTTATTGAAAAAGCCCTTTTGGCCGCCAGGAGTAGAAGCGCCGCGAGAAAAGCCCGGGAATTGATCCGGAGGAAAAGCGCGCTGGGGGGTTCATCTCTTCCTGGAAAACTATCAGACTGTTCCAACAGAGACCCCGTGTTCTGTGAGCTTTATTTGGTTGAGGGTGATTCTGCAGGCGGCTCTGCAAAACAAGGTCGAGACAGAAGAACCCAGGCAATTTTACCCTTGAGAGGTAAGGTTATTAATGCCGAAAAAGCAAGGATTGATAAGCTTCTTTCAAACAACGAAATACAATCAATGATAACAGCTCTTGGGGCTGGTTTTGGTGGTTCAGAAGAAGAGTTGGGCGAAAAAGCGGCTGGAGACCTAGAGATTGAAAAACTAAGATATCACAAGATAATCATTATGACAGATGCGGATGTGGACGGCTCCCACATCCGAACGCTGCTGTTAACTTTTTTCTACCGGAAAATGAGAGAAGTAATAGATGGTGGATATTTATATTTAGCCCTGCCGCCGCTATTTCGCTTATCTCAGGGAAAAAAAGAGTCATATGCTTACGACGAAAACGAGCGAGCATTATTAACAGAAAGAATGAAAAAAGACAATAAAAACACAAAGGTCTCTATCCAGAGATACAAAGGACTGGGCGAAATGAACCCAGGTCAGCTTTGGGAAACGACAATGGACCCAGAGCGCAGAACGCTGATGCAAGTGACGGTAGAAAGCGCCGGAGAGGCGGCGGAAACATTTCAAAACCTCATGGGAAGCGACGTTGAGGCGCGCAGAACATTCATTGAGAAAAACGCCAAATTTGTCGTTAATCTTGATGTTTAAAAAATAGGAAATACTTATGGGCGATTTTAATCGAGACAACATTCTTCCACGCGACATTGTGGACGAAATGAAGGAAAGCTATCTTAATTATTCCATGTCGGTAATTGTGTCTAGAGCGCTACCAGACGTGAGAGACGGTTTAAAACCCGTTCACCGTAGAATACTTTTTGGTATGAGCGAGCTGGGGTCTAGCTGGAACCGCCCATACAAAAAATCTGCTCGCGTTGTAGGTGACGTCCTTGGAAAATATCACCCACACGGAGACAGCTCGGTCTACGACGCGCTTGTTAGAATGGCACAAACGTTCTCTATGCGGTATCAGCTGGTAGACGGGCAGGGAAACTTTGGTTCTATTGATGGTGACAATGCCGCGGCTATGCGTTATACCGAATCTCGAATGACAAAAATATCAAGCGAGATGCTAAAAGATCTGGATAAAGAGACGGTGGAGTGGGGACTAAACTTTGACGAAACATTAAAGGAACCAACCGTTCTCCCATCGGCCGTGCCGACACTATTGGTGAACGGCTCAGAAGGAATTGCGGTTGGGATGGCTACAAAAATCCCACCACACAACCTTACGGAGGTTGTGAACGGCTTAATTGCCCTAATTGAAAACAAAGACATTTCCACAGAAGAAATAATGACTCACATTAAAGGGCCGGATTTTCCAACAGCTGGACTTATAATGGGAATGGATGGACTAAAAAGCGCATATGAAACAGGGCGTGGAAAAATAAAAATGCGCGCAAGGGCCCACATTGAAACAAACAAATCGGGCAGAAACAGCATTGTAATTACTGAAGTGGCCTACCAAACAAACAAGGCAAACTTAGTCGAAAAAATTGCTGATTTAGTCCGAGACAAAAAGGTGGTTGGAATCTCCGACCTTCGGGACGAATCAGATAAAGATGGAATTCGCGTAGTGATTGAAACAAAAAGAGATGCGGTTCCCGAGGTAATTTTGAACCAACTGTACAAACACACACAGCTTCAAGACACTTTCGGCATCATTCTTTTGGCGCTTGTGGGCGGCGTGCCGAAAATAATGCCCCTAAAAGAAATTTTGAACCACTTTATAGATTTTCGCCATGAGGTTGTTGTTCGTCGCACACAGTTTGAGCTAAAAGAAGCAGAAGCCAGAGCACATATTCTCGAAGGGTTAAAAACAGCCTTAGACAATATTGATGAGGTTATAAAGGTTATCCGCGGCAGCAAAAACCCAACACAAGCCAAAGAAGGCCTAATGAACAGTTTCGGCTTATCAGAAATTCAATCCCAGGCCATTCTGGAAATGAGACTACAAAGACTAACAGGGCTTGAAGTAGAAAAGGTTGTGGCTGAATATAAAGAGTTGATTAAAATTATTTCAAACCTAAGGGGAATTCTTGAAAGCGAAACACAGCGAATGGGTATTATAAAAAAAGAGCTTTCAGATATTCGCGAACTATATGGAGACGAAAGAAGAACTGAAATAATTCAGGTTGATATGGACTTTTCCATGGAAGACTTGATTGCCGAAGAAGAGGTTGTACTAACCATCACCCACCAGGGCTATATAAAGCGCACCGAGCTAAACACATACCGGACCCAGCGTCGCGGGGGGCGCGGTATTCAAGGGGCTATGAGCAAAGACGAGGACTTTGTTGAACACCTGTTTATTGCAAATACGCACAACTATATGCTCTTTTTTACAGACAAGGGTAAGTGTTTCTGGCTAAAGGTTTATGATATTCCACAAGGCGGTCGCGCAACTCGAGGTCGCGCGGTAGTAAACCTAATTGGATGTGAGCCGGGAGAAAAAGTAAAAGCATTTGTTAGCGTGAAAGAATTTGATGCGGATCATTATATTATCATGGCCACCAAAAACGGCATTGTAAAAAAGACCGTTTTGTCTGCCTATGGAAACCCTAGAAAAGGAGGTATTTATGCCATCCAAATCCGGGAGGGCGACGAGCTTATAGAAGCAAGAATCACCAATGGTGATTACGATATTCTATTGGGAACCCACGAAGGAAAGTCAATCAGATTTTCCGAGAAAAACATTAGACCAAGCGGCAGAAAAACCATGGGCGTAATAGGCATTAGGCTAGGGTCAGCACAAGATCGTGTGATCGGAATGCTTGTGGTGAGAAGGGAGGGGACGATATTGGTAGCAACAGAAAAAGGAATGGGGAAAAGAACAGAGGTAATACAATATCGCACACAAACACGTGGCGGTAAAGGCGTTATGACAATGCGGTGTACAGATAAAACCGGAAAAATGGTAAAAATAATGGAAGTAGTCGATTCAGACGATTTAATCGTTATAACAGATTCTGGCGTTTTAATGCGCCAATCCGTTGGGGCGATTAGAACCATCGGTCGCGTGACCCAAGGGGTAAAGTTAGTAAAACTAGACGAAGGTGCGAGCATATCGTCTATAACTCGGGTTATTAGCGAAGAGGTAAACACAGATGAGGAACCGAAAGACAACCAGCTTTCTTTTGAAGAGGTTGGGACAAACAACAAGGATGCATGAGTTTAAAAAACACGATAGAAAAAATTCAACATAAAATTGAATCGGCACAAAAACGGGGTGGCTACAGCCACCCTGTTCAGTTTATAGCTGTTACAAAAACACACCCGTTTTCTCTCATTCAAAAATGCTACGAAGCCGGTATAGAAGCTATTGGGGAAAACAGAATACAGGAAGCAACCCAAAAATTTGAATCATTTGAACTTATGCCGGCACTAACAAAACGGTTTATTGGACACCTCCAAACCAATAAAATCAACAACTGTCTGGAGCTCTTTGACACAATAGACTCTGTAGACTCTATTCGGCTAGCTCAAAAAATAAGCTCAAGGGCAAAAGCCTTAAACAAAACCCTCCCCACATTATTGGAGGTGAACACAAGCAGAGAAGCACAAAAACACGGATTTACGCTCAAACAAAGAAATGAAATACTTTCTTGTTTAGAAGAACCAAACATTAGAGTTACAGGGCTGATGACAGTTGGCCCAAGAACCAAGAACAAAAAACAGATAAGAAAAGCCTTTGTTGAACTAAGAAACCTTCGGGATTCAATAAACCGAGAGCTGGGGAATGCGGCGCTCAAAGATCTTTCGATGGGCATGAGCGACGACTATGAAATAGCGGCAGAAGAAGGATCAACGATGGTTCGGATTGGCACGGCGCTGTTTGGAAAAAGATAAAAAAAGCCACAACCGACCACAGCAAGGCAAAACAGAAAGCAATAAAATGAAAAGACACCTAATATTAACATGCATAGCTATTTTAGTAGCCTGTTCTGGACCAAATACTAAAAAAGCAATTGCCACCGTTGAGCCAAAAAACGGTAGCAGCGTTTTTGGTACTATCGTTTTTTTTGAAGAAAAGGGCGTGGTTAAAATAAAAGCGGACATCTCCGGACTTGGGGAAGGCCCGGTAGCTATTCACCTTCACGGTATTGGAGACTGTGGCTCTGATGATGGCAAGTCAGCGGGGGGGCATTGGAACCCTACAAACGAAAACCACGGAAAATGGGGAACGTCACCTTTTCATAGTGGCGATATTGGCAATATACAAATAGATGGAAACGGAAAAGGAAAACTCACCCTCGCGGATCAATATGGTCGCTGGTCTATTGGCGGCTCTCCACACACAAACGTTATAGGAAAAGCCATTGTTGTGCATGTGGGGGAAGACGACATGTCTTCCCAGCCCTCGGGGGCTGCTGGCGCAAGAATTGGATGTGGGGTGATTAAAAAAAGAGGCTAAAAGCGCTTTAACTCCACAGCGATTTCTGCACCAAGCTTAACGTTGCTTAACGCCAAAGCAATGTTGGTTTTTAGGCTTTCACCGTTGGATTCTTTAAAAATCTCATGGAGCAGAAAGGGTGTTAACTTTTTTCCAGAAACCTCCAATTCTTTTGCACGGCGAAGAGCGCTTTCAATATAACCAGACACAACCTTATTGTTAATCTCGTTTTCTTTTGGGGGCGGGTTAACCACGAGCATGCCTGAAGAAAATCCAAGCGAGCGGTGTTTTATAAATCCATTTGCTAATAATTTAATATCGTTAAAATTATGGTCAATTTTTATCCCACTTTTTCGGGAATAAAAAGCGGGGAAGTCGTTTGTTTTATATCCAACAACGGGGATAGAAAGAGACTCGAGATGTTCAACAGTTTTTGGAATATCTAATATAGCTTTGGCGCCGGCGGAAACAACAAGAACGGGGGTCCGGCTTAACTCATGTAGATCTTGGGAGACATCTAATGTTGTTTTCCAGCCCCGATGCACGCCGCCAATTCCGCCGGTGGAAAAAACATCAATACCCACACTATGGGCGACTCTCATGGTGGACGAAACGGTTGTTGCGCCGGAAGCACCGCTTGCCAATACAAACGGGAGATCTCTCACAGAAGTTTTTTGAATACCCTTTCCACCGGCAATGTGGCTAAGCTGGGTTTCGTTTAAACCAACACAAACCTTACCTTTGAGAATTGCAATAATTGCGGGTAAAGCCCCAGCTTTCCGAACCAACCGTTGGGCATCTAAAGCAAATTCCGCATTTTGGGGATAGGGCATCCCGTGGGCGAGAATAGTAGATTCCATTGCCAAGATTGGCTTCCGGAGGAACAGCGCCTCTTGTATTTCTGGGGCAATTGAATAAGAGGATAAATCCATGTCAAAAATTAACACAATATTGTTATAAATTTTTGCCGATTTATATTTGAACAACCAAGGGAAACATGAAAAGATCACCACCCAAGACACTTGGTCTTTCTTTGCGCACAGCGCTTATTGAGAACCAAAGCTATATCGCAATAATTATTGATCTAAAATCCAGATTAATTATGAAAGACGAAGAGCAGGGTTTAGAGCGATCTAAAAAAATCTGAACGCCTTACAAAACCAATCTTGTTTCTATAAAAAAGTGTAATTTCGGGGTCTTCCCTTAATAGAGAATTTGAGAAATGGCGGAAAATTATAAAGATATAGATTTGCTCGAAACCAAAGAGTGGATCGAATCCATTGAAGACGCTCTTGAGGAACACGGCTATGAGCGCACTAGGTTTCTTTTAGAAACCCTTATTGATTATGCTCAATCAAAAGGAGCGCGCTTGCCCTTTAACGCAAGCACCCCATTTGTAAACACAATATTGCCGGGAAAACAGCCGAAATATCCAGGTGACCGAGATATTGAACGCAAAATTAAATCAATCGTCAGATGGAATGCCATGGCGATGGTAACTGCGGCCAACAAAGAAACACCAGGAATTGGCGGACACATTTCTACATTTGCCTCCGCCGCCACATTGTACGAGGTTGCCTTTAACCATTTTTTAAAAGGGGCAGACCACCCCGACGGGCAAGATCTTGTTTTCTTTCAGGGCCATGCCTCCCCTGGGATGTACGCCCGGGCCTACCTTGAGGGAAGAATTGATAAAAAGAAACTATATAACTTCCGGCGAGAACTTTCAAAAGATGGCGGATTGTCTTCTTATCCTCACCCATACCTTATGCCGGATTTTTGGCAATTTGCCACGGTGTCAATGGGGCTGGGCCCCATTATGGCAATTTATCAGGCGCGCTTTATGCGCTATATGATTGACCGGGGTTTTATAAAAGAAACAAGCCGAAAAGTTTTTGCTTATATTGGCGATGGAGAAATGGATGAACCAGAATCTGTTGGCGCACTGACACTGGCTTCCAGGGAGAATTTGGACAACCTTATTTTTGTTGTTAACTGTAATCTTCAAAGATTGGATGGTCCCGTCCGCGGAAATTCGAAGGTGATCCAAGAACTTGAAGGAGCCTTCCGAGGCGCTGGGTGGAATGTAATTAAAGTTATTTGGGGAGAAGATTGGGATGAATTTTTGGAGGGCGAAAATAGTGACCTTCTCCTTAAGAGACTGGAAGAAGTTGTCGATGGTGACCTGCTTAAATATGTGGTAGAGGGGGGCGCATATTTCCGGGAGCATTTTTTCGGAAAACACCCAGCGCTTCTAAAAATGGTAGAACACCTATCGAACAAAGAACTGGAGAACATGAAATTAGGCGGACACGATGAACTAAAAGTTTATTCAGCATATAAAGAAGCACAGAATTTCAAAGGAAAACCAACGGTTATCTTGGCCAGAACGATTAAAGGATATGGTTTAGGCGAAGCGGGTGAGGGCCGAAACATTACCCACAATCAGAAAAAACTTAATGAAGAAGAACTCCTTTATTTCAGAGATCGATTCAACATTCCAATGTCAGACGAAGAGGCGACAAAAGCACCCTTTTATCGCTTTGAGAAAGGCAGTACAGAATATAAATATTTACAAGAGCGGCGGGAAGTGCTTGGCGGCCCACTGCCGATTAGGACAGATAGGTCCACACCGATAGAGGTTCCCGACAAATCGGTTTTTAAGGAACTAATAGACGGAACCGGGAGGCGCGAACTTTCCACTACGATGGCATTTGTTCGATTATTAACAATTCTTTCAAAAGATAAAAAGATAGGGAAGCATATCGTTCCAATAATTCCCGACGAGGGCCGAACTTTTGGCATGGAACCCCTCTTTCGCCAGCTTGGGATTTACGCCCACAAAGGACAGCTATACGACCCGGTAGATTCGGATCAATTCCTGTATTATAAAGAAGCCAAAAACGGACAGATTCTTGAAGAGGGCATTAATGAGGCGGGTGCCGTCTCCTCTTTTATTGCAGCCGGCACAAGCTATAGCAACCATGGCGTTAAAATGATTCCGTTCTACATTTATTACTCTATGTTTGGATTTCAACGTGTGTGGGATTTTATTTGGGCTGCCGGGGACATGCGAACACGGGGATTTCTTATAGGCGGAACAGCTGGGCGAACCACACTTAACGGTGAAGGTCTTCAACATCAAGATGGACACAGTCATCTTGCCGCCGCCGCCACACCAAACATAAAAGCTTATGATCTCGCTTATGCATATGAAATTGCGATAGTGGTACACCGGGGAATGAAAGAAATGTGCCAAGAGGACAAAGATGTGGTTTATTACCTGACGGTTGAAAATGAAAACTATGTTCACCCACCTATGGCAAAAGGCATTGAAGACGATATCGTCAAGGGGCTGTATAAGTTTAAATCCGCAAACCAACCGGACATACGCCTTTTGGGAAGCGGCCCGCTTATGGGAGAGGTAATAGCCGCGGGAAAATTAATAGAAAACGACTGGGGCGTTTCGTACGACATTTGGAACGTAACCAGTTATAGCGAATTGCGAAAAGAGGCGGAAGAGGCAGATCGGTGGAATACGCTAAACCCTAGGAAAAAACAAAGAACATCCCACCTGACAAAAGCCTTCAGCGACCACAACATCCCAACAATTGCCACCACTGATTATATAAAAATGGTTTCGGAACAAATTGGCCCTTATGTAACAGGGCCATATTATACCCTAGGCACAGATGGTTTTGGCCGGAGCGATACGCGGGAAAACTTGCGCCGATTTTTTGAGGTTGACCGCCATTATATTGTTTTAACCGCCATTCGAGCATTAACAATCGATGGAAAAATAGAAAAAGATGTAATTTTAAAAGCTATAAAGAAATATAACATTGATCCGGATAAGCCCAGCCCCGTTAAGGTGTAAAAAAACAAATGATTAAAGAAATTATTTTACCCGAACTTGGAGAAGGAATTGATGGCGCAGAGGTTAGTGAAGTCTCTGTTACTGTTGGCGATGTTGTTGCCGTGGACGAAACAATTGTGGTTTTAGAATCGGACAAAGCATCAATGGAAATTCCAGCAGATGTTAGCGGAACAATTTTTGAGATTTTGGTGGAGGCGGGAGAGGAGCTAAAGCCCGGTCACCTGCTCATGAAAATCAAAACAACCGAAACAACCGAAAAAAATGTTGACGCTCAAGTGACAGAACAGAAGGCCCCGCTCACAGAACTAGAACCAAAGATAGAAGAACTTGTCCCATCTGAGCCAGAAGCCGCTTTTGAAACTCCAGGATCTTTGGAAAATGTTTTTGCATCGCCGGGCGTTCGAAGGTTGGCGCGGGAATTGGGCATCAATCTTCAGATTATTAAAGGCTCCGGTCAAAAAGGTCGCATTACCAAAGATGACCTCAACGGCTATATTCGGTTGCAAATGGCGATGTCTTCCGGCTCCATTCCAGCCCCAAAACAGGAGGTCGATTTTTCAAAATGGGGCGACGTTGAAATCCAGAAACTGACTAGAATTAAAAGAATAACGGGGAAGCGGCTGCAAAGTGCGTGGCAATCTATTCCTCATGTGACCCAATTTGATAAAGCAGACATCACAAACATTGACGCCTACCGCAAAAAATTAAAAAGAGAAGGGGCTAAAAACGGCACCAAGGTCACGTTCCTTCCCTTTTTAATGAAAGCAGCCACAATTGTTTTAAAAGAAAGGCCAGCATTCAACAGCTCTTTGGATCACACCGATCAAAACCTGGTTTTTAAAAACTATTATCATTTAGGAATCGCCGTGGACACACCAAGCGGACTCACCGTTCCTGTTGTGCGGGATGTGGATAAAAAATCAATTTTTGACCTATCTGAAAACCTCAGAGATTTAAGCGCCCGCGCCCGGGATAAAAAACTAAAACCTGACGAAATGAAAGGTGGGACCTTTACCATTTCCAGCCTGGGTGGGATTGGAGGAACCGGCTTTTCACCTATTGTTAATCCGCCCGAAGTAGCCATTCTGGGGGTGTCCCGTAGTGCGTGGAAACAGGTGTTTGATAAAGAATCTGGAGAATTCCAGGCACGGTTTGTGATGCCATTTTCACTATCCTATGATCACCGCGTGATTGACGGCGCAGCCGCAGCGGCGTTCACATCAAGGCTGGCAACTGTTCTTTCTGATTTGTCATATTTTAAAGATTAATCTATGGCTGAAACTAAACATGCAGAAATTGTTGTTATCGGCGCTGGGCCCGGCGGATATGCCGCAGCCTTCCGCGCTGCTGACCTTGGGAAACAGGTAATCCTGATTGACAAAGACCCCACCTTAGGCGGTGTTTGTTTAAACCGCGGGTGTATTCCATCCAAGGCGTTGCTCCATATTTCAAAGGTCATGGAAGAGGCGTCTCATTTATCAAAAATGGGTATAACTTATGGCGAGCCTCAAATTGATTTGGATGCTATTCGAGCCCACAAAGACAAAATTGTATTACAGCTAAACGAGGGTATTGCCCAAATGGCTAAAGCTCGAAAAGTGGAATGGGTAAAAGGCGCAGCCACTTTCACATCTAATACCGAATTGAGCGTAAAAACGGATGTCGGAGATATCGCCATCTCGTTTAATAAGTGTATTGTTGCTGCCGGTTCAGTTTCGGCCACGATTCCAGGTGTTCCAGCAGACCACCCATCTGTTCTCACATCCAGAACAGCGTTGGATTTGGTGGATATTCCGAAAAGACTTTTAGTTGTTGGTGGCGGCATCATTGGATTGGAATTGGGCCAAGTTTATGCGGCACTTGGTTCAAAGGTATCCGTGGTTGA
>Ga0302123_10002249_pt1 | contig 13213 bp, 12 predicted proteins | sample CB21_321_MG_FD_203109 | JGI IMG/M metagenome (GOLD analysis project Ga0302123, IMG submission 203109) | Marine microbial communities from Western Arctic Ocean, Canada - CB21_32.1 | ecosystem: Environmental > Aquatic > Marine > Oceanic | place: Canada: Western Arctic Ocean | collected 2017-09-28 | reverse complement strand
CCCGTCATGGTCGTCTAGCGACCCCGGCGTGGCCTCGGTCACAGCCGAGGGGGTCGTGGCGGCGCTGGCCGTGGGTACGACTGTCATCACGGGCGCGTACGAGGACCAGAGTGGGTCAGTGAATATCGATGTGAGCGAAGCGGTGTCGTTGTCGAGCATCGAGGTGTTCGCGGAGGATTCAAGCCTCACGGTTGGCCAGACTACAACGGTCACCGCAACGGCTTCCTACACCGACGGGACGAGTGCCGTGATAAGCGCGAACTGGGCCTCCAGTGACACCTCGGTGGCGACCGTGACCACGTCTGGCACTGTGACGGCACTGGCGGTGGGCACAACCACAATCACCGCAACTGCGGAGGGACAGAGCGGGTCGATTGCGGTCACAGTAGCGGCGGCCACATCGACCTGGCGCGGCCTTGTCATCGCTGATGAGAACCGCTGCTCGCCGTATGACAGCGGTGACTACAGTTATCCGCAGTCAGTGGAAGACGACATCATCGCCCGCTTGGGCGGCATCTACAGCCCGTATACCGGTGAATGCTTTGCCAGTAAGAGTGAGACAGACATTGAGCATATGCTGGCCCGTTCGGAAGCTCACGATAGCGGCCTCTGCGCCGTCGACGAAGGCACCCGGAGTAGTTTTGGGCGTGACCTTGACAACTTGACCCTGGCCAGCCCGTCCCTGAACCGCTATGAGAAGGGCGCGAAGGATGCTGCCGACTGGTTGCCCGATCGCAACCGTTGCTGGTTCGTAGACACGATCATCGAGGTGCGTCGTAAGTATGGGCTGACCATTGACCAGCGCGAAGCCGACGCGATCGATCAGGTCTTGGCGAGCTGCCCGTCAACAGACCTGGAACCGACCACGTGTGATCTGCTGCGCCCGTCGGCAATCCTGGAACTTCAGCCCCCGCATTGAACCCCCTGCCAGCCAGCGGTAGGATGGGGTCCGACATCACATCATCTTGAGCAGAGAGACCCGCATGACGCACGCCGTCCGGTTCGTTGCCGTCGTCGCTGTGCTGACCGCGCTCGCACAGTGTGCGCCGGTGCAGGAGACGGATGCGCTGCGGGCGCGTGCTGCGGCAGGGGATGCTAAGGCGCAGTTCAACATCGGGCTCATGTACGCCACCGTCGACGGCGTCCCGCAGGACGACGCGGAGGCAGTGCGGTGGTGGCAGCTGGCGGCGGACCAGGGATACGCAGACGCGCAGTACAACCTCGGGGTCATGTACTCGAACGGCCGGGGCGTCCCGCAGGACCACGCCGAAGCAGGACGCTGGTACCGGCTCTCGGCCGACCAGGGATACGCCAACGCGCAGAACGCCCTCGGGTTCATGCACGAGAGCGGCATGGGCGTCCCGCAGGACGCTGCGGAAGCAGTGCGGTTGTACCGGCTGGCGGCGGACCAGGGAGAAGCCGACGCGCAGTGGAGCGTCGGGCGAATGTACGAGGACGGTCGTGGCGTGCCGCAGGACTATGTCGAAGCGGTGCGGTGGTACCGCCTGGCGGCTGAGCAGGGAGACGCCGAGGCGCAGCACAACCTCGGGGACATGTACGACTCCGGCATGGGCGTCCCGCAGGACTACGTGCTGGCGCACATGTGGTACAACCTCTCGGCGTCCCGCAGGACGCTGCGCGGCCTCTCTGTCGACTTGCGCGACGACGTTGCAGGCCGGATGACCCCCACCCAGCTTGCCGAAGCCCAGCGCCTCGCCACCGAATGGGACGCCGCGCACCCGCGTGAGCCGACGCTCCATTGAATCGTCGCCCAGCCCTCAGTATCAGCATGGGAACCAAAGTGACAATCGGGCAGATGCGGGCGCTGGCGAGAGCGCGTGGCTGTTCATCCGCCTACTCTGCCACCTGCAGCCTCAACTTGACAGTGCCCAGCGGAACCCGCTCGTGTCCCATGCCAAGACCCGGGCAATCCTGCACCAGCGCCCTAGTTGGTCGCGGCGCCGCTCAGGATCGACTGCACGTGGGCAGCTTTGAGTGGCAGCCTCCGGACCCGCTTGCCGGTAGCATCGAAGAGCGCGGCGGCTACCGCCGACAACACGAGCGCGTTTGCCGCCTCCGAACCCCCGCCGTATGCACCGACTTCGGGGTGGTCGAGAATCACCACCTCCACCTCCGGGACGTCGGCCATCGTCAGAATCGGATAGCTTCGCCAGTCGCGACTCGTGACGGCACTCTCGTCGAACGTCATCTCTTCATGGAGGACGTGACTCAGCCCCATCAGCAGGCCACCTTCGATCGTACGCTTGAGTTGGAGGGGATTGATGACGATGCCCGGGTCGACGGCCATCGTGCATCTGTTCGGCGTGACCTTTCCCGTGCTCGGAACCACGGACACCTGGCAGACGCAGGCCCAGTATGTACCCGAACGGAACATCACCGAAACCCCCTGCCCGGAGGTCGACGTTGTTCCTGTGGCGGAGGCGGTCGGGGCTGGCGACACGCGTGTCTGCCACCCGGACGCCTCGCGCACCGCCTCCAGCGTCTCAATGAGCCGGCGATCGCTTGTCTGTTTCAGGCGGAACTCGATCGCGTCGATACCGGCCTGCGCCGCCGCCTCGCTAATCGCGAGCTCACGCGGGAAGTTCTGCTGCCGCTGTCCAGGGGTGCGCATGCTGTGGTCCCGCAAACCCACCGCCAGTGGCGAGGCCTTTTGGCCAAGCTGGACCGTTCCATGGCCTGACTCGCTGACGTTGGGCACCAGGTCGTACACCCATGGGTCTACGACGGCGTTCCGGGTCGAGCTCATGGATTCGGCCGGCGCCGCAACATCAGGCGGCGGTGGTGTCGGAAGACCGGCAATGACCGCGCCGACCAGTCGGTCGTCCTGCATCGCGGGCATGTAGTGATCGGCCTCGTAGGCCGTGATCTGCCCGTTCGCGTCCCATCCGATGCGAATGTTCGAGATGCCCGGGGGCGATTGTGTCGACCACTGCAGGTCCTCGGGCCGCATCCACTGCACGCGGACCGGCCGTCCGACAGCCTTCGAGAGGATAACAGCCTCGTCCTCCGCGCCGGCGTTGCCGCCGTTGGACCGTCCATAATGGCCAGGGCCGGCGTAGATGCGGACGACCACGTTGTCGACCGGGGTCCCGAGCATCATGGCGATCTGTCCGCGTAGCGCCTGCGGATTCTGGGTGTGCGTGTGGACGTATACCGTGCCGTCCGGCCTCGCGTCACCAACCGCGGTTGTCGGGCCTATGGGCGCATGCTTCATGAACGGCAACTCGTAACTTGCCGACAGGCTCTTCGCAGCAGATGCCAGCGCCGGTGCGGCGTCCCCGCGGTTCTTGTCGCTCTTCGAGACTGGCGTCGATTCCCAATCGGCCTGCTCGCGCAACCAGTCGTAGAGCCCCTCGTGGCCGGGCAGCCCTTTCCACTCCGTCCACTTGGTTTCGGCCGCGACCTGCTGCGCGGCCTTGATCGCCTCCCATTCAGTCGGCGCGACCACGCCAACGAGGTTCCCTTTCACCACAACCTGCGTATTCGGGTACCGCGCCTCGTCCAGGGCACCGGCGGAGATCAGCGTTGACCCCAGCGTCTTCGGATGGATGACGCGGCCGTGCAGCATGTCCGGCAGGCGCACGTCCGTGACCCAAAGCTCCTTCGCGGCCACCTTCGAGGGGGTGACGGTGCTCGCGAACGAACGGCCGATGACCGTGTACTCGTTCGTGGGTTTCACCGGCGGGTCGCCGGTCACGGTCAACCCGTACATGGTCGTCAGGTCGCCAGACACGGGTATGGTCAGTTGCAGATCCTGTCCCTGCACGAGCTTGCCGTACGACATCTCTCTCCCGCCGCCTGACACGACGCCGTCTGTCACCGACAGCTCGCTCTTCTCGACCCCCAACGTCGTCGCGGCGAGCTCGAGGAGCGCCTGGTACGTGTAGGCCGACGCCTTCCGCAGGTTGGTCCCACCGTATTCCAGGAACCCGGCGGAGAACCCGCCGTCCGGGGTGCGATCGGTGTCACCCATGACGACATCCGTGATCGCCTCGAACGGCACGTTCAGCTCCTCGGCAACGATCTGCTTGTACGCCGTGTGCGCAGTCGTCTGTCCGAAGTCGACCTTACCGGTGCGCATCAGGATGGTGTTGTCCGCGCGGATTTCGAACCAGGACGCGGACAGCGACGGATCGAGCGAATTCCTGAGGGCGGCGGCTTCCGCTGTCTTCTCGAACAGTGTTCGGCCGACCAGGCCGACGCCGACGATGAGCGTGCCACCGATTTTGACGAACTGGCGACGGCTGAGCGTCGCGCCGTGTACGTCGACGCCGTGCTGGATATGGGCGGCCATTGGCTACCTCGCCTTCGCCATGAGAGTTGACGCGTGCTGCACGGCTTCGACAATGGCCGAGTAGCTGCCGCAGCGGCAGAGATGTGGAGAGGGGCCGCTCATGAAGGCCTCCTTGATCTGCCCCACCGAGGGAGCGGGCGTCTCTTCGAGCAGCTCGGTAGCCTTGATCATCATGCCGCTCTGGCAGAAGCCGCACTGCGGGACTTGCTCCGCAATCCATGCCTGCTGCACCGGGTGCAGAGCCTCGCCTTCACGCCCCGAGCGACTCTGCTGCTGAGCCCACCGTGCGCCGAGGCCCTCGAGCGTGGTCACCGCCTTGTCCGCCACCCGCGAGAGCGGTGTCGTGCACGATCGAATCTCCGCGCCGTCGAGGAGGACCGAGCAGGATCCGCACTGGGACAACCCGCAGCCGAACTGTGGCCCGCTCAGCTCGAACTCGTTGCGCAGCACGTAGAGCAGCGGTGTGTCGGGCGGCGCTTGAGCCTCACGACGAGCGCCGTTGACGGTGAGGGTGATGGCCATGGATACTCCCTTATCGGCAGATAAGCGACGGGTGCACGAGCGACTCTCGCTGTTAAAGATAACTCATTCCGGCGAGCCTCGCCGTGTCTTCGAGGAAGGGCGTTGGTGCATGACTCGAGGCTGACCCGCAGTGCCCCCCCCCTTTTGGTCATCCGTTCACCCTCTGACGCTGTACGATGCCGGTCTACCAAGCCTGGTCATCCGATTCAAGACGTTGCACGCGAGCCACGCCTCGTCCTCCTGCCCGCCTGGAGTCCGGGCTCGAAGCGTCTCGCCGATGATCGACTTGTAGCGGAAGACGGCGTTCTCCACGCGGGCTTGCCGGTGGTAGCATTGGGTCCAACATCACATCATCTTGAGCAGAGAGACCCGCATGACGCACGCCGTCCGGCAGGAGATCGATGCGCTGCGGGCGCGTGCTGAGGCAGGGGATGCTCAGGCGCAGCACGACCTCGGGCTTATGTACACCACCGGCCGGGGCGCCCCGCGCGCCTCACACGTCGGGTGCAGCCTCCGAGACGGCACGCCTGTCGAGCAGCGGCTGCTAGTCCTGCGTCATGATCAGCTCGATCTGGTTGCCGTCCGGGTCCTTGACGAACGCGAAGTTGAGGCTCCCCGTCGTGGCCGCCGGGCGCATCAATGTGCCGCCATTGGCCTGCACGGCCGCCATGGCCTCGTCGAGGTTCGGCACCTGGAGGATGAGCGACGCCATCGCACCAGCCGGAGCATCGGCCGCCCGGGTCGCGATCACGATGGGGGTGGTCGTGGCCTGCTTTGCCAGGTCGGGTGTCGAGCCGGAGTTGATGACGATCTCCGTGAACGTCGCCGTGTCCACCGGCCGGTGTGTTTCGGACATACCAAACGCCCTCTCGTAGAAGGTCGCGATCGCCGCGGGATCGGTCGCCAGCACCCGGACGCTGCGCACGTGGATGCTGCCTTCCTGCGCTGTTGCCACCGTCGCCGCCGCCAGTACACACGCCGCCACCGCTGCCTTCACACGTCTCATCGACCCCTCCCGTGTTGGTGCATCCGTCACCCGCTTCGCGCTGTGTGCTCGGCTACCGCGACAGCAGGTAGGTCAGTTTGATGGCGAGCTGGCGGCTTCGCAGCCACGGCGTCTCATACGAGCCATGCACACCGGGTGTGTCCAGACGCAGCTCATCGTAGGCAACATAGATGTCGCTGCCCGGGCTGTAGATCCAGTTAAAGCGAACGCTCGTGCTGAGCTCGTTCGTGGTGGAGTTGTATTGCGACAGCGTGCGCAGCGTCATCCCCGGTGACAGGGCCAGGTCGAACCGCAGCGACGCGAGATCTGCGACGAATACTCCGCCCATCAGCTCGACGTCGCTCCGACTGAACTGCACCTCGGCCGCGATCCGGCTCGTCGCCCGCAGTCCGACTGTGGCACGTGTGTCGGTGCGCGTCCCGTTGAAGAAGGTCTGCGGCGAGTACCGCGTCCGCGCGTAGAGGCGCCGCGACGGGTCAGTGTTATACATGAAAGACCACTCGCCGAACCGATAGGTCCCAGGCGGAATTTCCACATCGGGGCGAATGTGGAACGGCACGTCGATCTGCTCAAAATAGTCGTTGTACCAGACGATGATTCTCGACCCGTCCTCGAAGCCGGCGCCGAGCATGTGATGCATGCGGCGTGTCAGCAGCCGGTTGTGCTGGTCGGTGGTATAGGTAATGTTCCACATCGGATCGAGCATCCGAATGTTCCACTTCCCGGGTCGTGGATTCCATTCGCCGTGAAACTTCGACACCCGAATGCCGACGCGCGGAATGAATCCGAGCTCGGCATTGAAGTTGTCCTGCAGATCGATGTACTCGGCGAAGACGCTCCACGAGGGACTGAGCCACGTGCCCCGCGCATAGGCGGCCATGTCGTCGGAAAAAATCCCCGGGGTCTCGGTCTTGGCGACGAACCCGTTGACGACGAAGTTGCGGTGCAACGCGAGCGTCGTGTCCGCTGCGAAGGTGCGGTTGTAATGCGAGCCGCCGTTGACCACCTCTTTGTTGATGATGATGCCACCGATCTTGGACCGCGCCAGGATGTCGCGGCTGTAGCGTCCGACAAAGACGTTCTCGCCCAGATTCCCGAAGGCCCCCTGCGTTGTTACGTTCATCACGGCGATGTTGTGCCGGTCGACCTTCCCGGAGAGTCGCGCGCCTCCGATGATCGGCACCAGCTGGCCGGTGGCCGACAGCCCGATGCGTCGTGTGAAGAACAGGTCGGCGAGCCGACTGGAACCAGCGCTCGCGCCAACGTTGAACATCCCGGAGTTCTCGAGGAAAAAGTCGCGCTTCTCCGGGAAGAACAGTGGAAAGCGCGTCAAGTTGACCTGCTGCTCGTCCACCTCGACCTGTGCGAAGTCGGTGTTGAGGGTGACGTCGAGGTTGAGACCGGACGCCACACCGTACTTGACGTCCAGACCGACGTCGCCGAAACCTGAGCCATCGAGCCCAGTCCCCACGCGCTCCTGGCCGCCGCCCGTCAGTAAGTACGGCGTCACCCGCAGATCCATGCCTCGGTCGACCGCGCCAATGCCGGTCATCGTGCCGGCCTGACTGACCCGCGTGATTGAGTATTCCTTCGAGATGGGGGCCCAGAACACCTGTTCATTCTTCCGCCGGATGTTCCGCATGAAGTTGACGCCCCATACCTGGTCCTCGGCTTGTGGGAACCGCAACGTCACCATCGGAATCGCAATCTCGGCCACCCACCCGTCGTTCGTACGGCGTGTGGCGACGTCCCACACACCGTCCCAGTTGACGTTGATGTTCGAGGTGTTGCTGCCACGGAATCCGCCCTCGCCCTCCTCGGCCACTTGCTGCTCGAGCTTGGCGCCGAGTGGGTTCGTCACGAACATATAGCCGGAGCGGTGGTCGTGGAACGTGTCGAGGATGACCTGAAAGTTGTCCTCGTCGAGCAACCGCGGCGAGTCGCGCCGCATCTCGGTGGCGACGAGGCCATCCGGCGTCGAATCGTGTGCCTCGACACCGATGTAGAGCGCCTGCGCGTCGTACAGCAGGCGGACGACCGTCCGTTCGGTCGCCGGGGCGCCCTCCGCGGGCTCCTGCTGCACGAAGTCGTCAATGACGGTCGCTGACCGCCATACTGTCTCATCGAGAAAACCGTCGATCCGTGGACCGTCGTCGACGCGGAGGGGCTTGACTCGATACCGTTCTTCCGGAGCAAGCCAGACGCCGGTCAGGGCGAGGTCGAACGGTGACTGGGCAGCAGGGTCCCGCGCAGATTGCGCCGCGACGGGCGCGCTCAACAGCAAGACGCTCAGGAGGAGACAGGCGGGCCTGCGCATCCAGCCATTATGACTCGTCTCGCCGGGGCCAGGGAGACGAAGGAGACTGGCCGTGGGACGGCGTGGCCCGAGCCTGACGTGAGGTCTGCCTTGTTCCTCATAGCTCGTCCGCCGTCGGCGGGTCTACACGACGTGCGGGAGTTTCTCGGTCACGCCAACATCACGACGACCTCACGGTACGTGCGGAGTACGCCGGTGCGTCTGGCACAGGCGCTGGAGCGGATGGAAGCGTCAACCGTGACCGTCGCAGACGCTGATGACCCGCCGCACCTCGCTGAGGTGCGTTGACAGCGCATTGCACCCCCTGCTCGCCAGCAGTAGGATCGGGTCCGAGATCACATCACCGTGAACAGAGAGACTCGCATGACGCACGAGGTTTCGATTACATCGGACATAGATACGCTGCGGGCGGGGGCTGAGGCAGGAAACGCCAGCGCGCAGTACAGCCTCGGGAACATGTACGTCAACGGCCGGGGCGTCCCGGAGGACGATGCGGAGGCAGTGCGGTGGTATCGCCTTGCGGCCGACCAGGGAGTCGCCGAGGCGCAGTACAACCTCGGGGGCATGTACGACTACGGCCTGGGCGTGCCGGAGGACTACGGCGAAGCGCTGCGGTGGTACCGGCTCGCAGCCGACCAGGGTCATGCTGAGGCGCAGGTCAACCTCGGGCGCATGTACGCCAACGGCCGGGGCGTACCGCAGGACTACGTGCAGGCACACATGTGGTACAACCTCGCGGCCTCACGAACGACCGGTGAGGCGCGCGACAGCGCTGTCGAATTTCGCGACAACCTTGCAGACCTGATGACCCCCACCCAGATTGCTGAAGCCCAACGCCTCGCCCACGAGTGGGCCGCCACGCACCCGCGTGAGCCGTAATCCCCCGCATTGAACCGCCTGCCAGCCAGCGATAGGATGGGCGTCTACACCCGCATCGTCGTGGTCGGTGGAAGAGGTCTATGACCGGTTGCATCGACTCCAGTTCGCCGTTGTCGCATTTCGTTCTCGAGGTCGCTGACCGTGCGGTTCCCTATTCCAAGAATCGACTTCTTGGGGTAGGTTGACGTTTTCTACAACGAGGGTAGCTATGAACTGTCCATCTTGTGGCTCTCCGATGCAAGAGACTGAGGCGTCATGTCCTGCGTGTGGCGCACCCGCCCCACAAATTTCCACTTCGGCGTGGTCAGCGGTGACACCATCGACTCGTGTCAACCTGTTGCCTTCCCACCTCATTTTACAGGCCTGGGAAACCTTCAAGCGTCGCCCATGGCTCGCTATCGGAATGTGGATTGTCTATGGGATTTTCTCGGAACGAAGCAACGCGGTCCCCTTGTTGGTACTGCCCATAATCGTGCTGTCCGGACCCATCCGCGGCGGCTATGACATGGCGATGCTACGACTCATTCGCGGCGACGACTCCGTGTCTTTCGACGTTCTCTTCGCTGGCTTCTCGAAATTTACCAGCCTATTTGTCACCTTCCTTCTCTACAGCCTCGCAGGCATCGGGGGCATACTCTTACTCATTGTTCCTGGCATCATTTTGCTGATCGCCCTCTGGCCTGCCTTTCTGCTCGTTATGGAAGACGATCTGGCTCCTGTCGACGCCATAAAGGGAGCCTGGGCACTCACCCGCGGTCACAAGATGGAGCTTTTCGTCTTGGTCCTCGCGACCTTCGTCGTGCTGATGGTCGGCCTGCTCGCTTTTGGCGTCGGCCTACTCATCGCAGGTCCCATAACCCAGCTTGCCTGGATACGCGCCTACCACGAGATGCGCAAGGCCCCAGAGGTGGCCTGACCGGCCTCACGGTACGCCGAAACCCACCGCCTCGCCAGCGCCTTGGACGCCGCGCACCCGCGTGAGCCGTAACCTGGCGCATTGCACCCCCTGCAAGCCAGCAGTAGGGTCGGCGTCTACGCGTGGGTCGTTGTGGCTGCGAGTATCTCCATCGAGGAGGCGGAATGGCTCAAGGGTTTAGCTTCGTGTGCGACAAGTGTGACCACATCATCGTGGCGTGGGATGACGGGAATCCCTACTACATCGAGTCCGTGATCACGAAAGCTGGTGAGGTGAAGCAGAAAAAAGAATACGCCCACCATCCGAACCACGAGTTACTGGAACGCTGCATCGGAAACGATGCTGAACACCTCTGCCTGTCCTGCAAGAAGGAATTCAAGGTCGATTCAGAGGCCCCGATCACGACGTGTCCGAAATGCAAGTCCAGTGAGATCGTGGACACGATGGAGTTAGAGGGGAAGTCGTGTCCCTACTGTAAGGAAGGGGTGTTCGGTCGCGAGGTTTTCGGCATATCGTGAATGCAAACGCTCGAAACTGGCCACCGCGTGAGCCGTGAGGTGACTCCCGGGCCAGCCGCACCTCACTTGCGGTGCGTTGACTGGCGCGCCGTGTCCGCTGCGGGGCTCTTGGCGACCCGTTTCTTTTCGTAACGGTTTCGACCAGCCAGCGGTAGGATCGGCGTCCGACACCGAGCAATCCATGTTATTGGGGATTCTACAGCCTCACCAACTGGTCACCACGGTCGCCACCGGAGGCCGGCGAGAACACGCGTGAAGCCAGGGTCGAGCCGTAGTGGGGCCAGATCGAGAAAGGCCTCGATGTCGGCGAGCGGGCTCTGCACGACGTTCTCCGACAGCATCCGGTCAAAGACCAACGCCGTTTCCGTCTCCCCGCCGCCAAAGACCCTGACGTCGGCAAACAGCGCCAGCCTTTCGCCCAGCGGAAACGCCAGGTCCCCGCCGATGTTGAAACCGACGCTGTTGGTGGACGGCACCGTGACGCCGATCTCGTAGAACTCTGAAAATAGTACCGCGTGGCCACCGAACCAGGCCGCAAACGCGCCGAGCTGGGCAATGTCGCCGTCGAGCCGGAAGTAGCTCACCCCAGCGGAAACGTTGACGGCGACCGGCCCGTCCTTCACGATCCGCACGATGCCGTTGACGTTGAACACCTTCTCGTTTAGGGTGCCCGACGTGACCGGCACCGTGAAGCTGATCTCGCGATTGCGGTCCACGAGGTTCGAAAACGGGAAGTTGACTGTCGTGTAAGTGAGGGTCACCTCGTGCGGGGCGTTCTCGCCCTCGAGATCGAGGCTGGCGAGATCGGTCAGGAACTGAAAGCCCCAGCGGCTGTTGACGAACAGATTGACACCAAGACCAGCCGCCAGTCCCCTGGTGACGTCCACGGCCAGCGACTGTCTCGCAATACTGCGCGGATCGGGGTCCTCGAAGAGCGTGTTAATGCCGCTCACACGCCCCGGGGTATAGGTGGCGTCGTACACCCCATTCTGGCTCGGACCCCACAGCGCCACGCCGCCGAAGACCTCAATGTCCAGGCTCTGGGCTGAGGTTGTCGTACCGGCCAGGAGCATCAGAATGATGGGAAGAATCTGGCAGTGTCTGCGCCGCGAGACACTGCCGTTGAGCACCATGGCTCGTAGCATAGCACCCACCAAGAGATGCTCAGAAAGAAGTCCGACAGATAGCGCCCGGCTCTCGTACGACCGCGCCACGAGTGGGTCGCCGGGCACCAGGGTGAACCCGAAGCCCCAGCATTGTCTTTCCTCTGGGCCAGCGATAAAATTAAAAGATGCCAAGTTACCCTGGGATCGTCGCCGGTGGAAGACGTTTCGTGGTCTGCCTAAGTGTTGCTGTGGTCACTTCGTGCGGCGGGGGAGGGAGCGCGCCGGCATCGAGCCCTGTTAGCCCATCGACAACGTGCGTCTACACTGCGGAACCCCTCGCCTTCACATTTAATAAAGAAGGTGGAACTGATCAATTCACGGTGACCACGTTGCCGTCCTGCGGGTGGTATGCAGAAGAGTCGGCAAATTCAGAAGACTGGATCTCGGTGAGCCAGTCAAGCACAACCATTTACGGGAACGGCACCAAGACCTTCACGGTGAGTCCTGGCGACACGCCTGCGGGTTATCCGGCTCCACGGGACGGCGAGATCCGCATTCGCAAGGCTGAAACCAACGAGGTCTTGATCACCATCACGGTCGAGCAAGTGGAGGCATTGTCAAGTTGACGTTGAACAAGCAGGCTCAGCCGGCGATGAGGCGATGACCAGCCGCACCTCGCGGCGGTGCGTTGATTGGCGCCGTGTCCGGTACGGGACTCTTAGCGACCCGTTTATTTTCCTGACACTTTCGACCAGCCAGCAGTAGGATGGGGTCCAACATCACATCGTCGTGAACAGAGAGACCCGCATGACGCACGCCGTCCGGTTCGTTGCCGTTGTCGCTGTGCTGACCGCGCTCGCACAGTGTGCGCCGGTGCCGGAGATCGATGCGCTGCGGGCGCGTGCTGAGGCAGGGGATGCTGAGGCGCAGTACAGACTCGCGCGCTTGTACACCATCCCCTGGGACTTCACCGGGATCGCGCCCGCCAACGGTGAAGCCGTCCCAGACGTCCCGATGGACGATGTCGAAGCGGCGCGGTGGTTTCGGCTCGCGGCCGACCAGGGACACGTCCTCGCGCAGACCGACCTCGCGATCAGGTACGAAAACGGTCGCGGCGTTCCGCAGGACGCTGCGGAAGCAGTGCGCTGGTACCGACTAGCAGCCGACCAGGGATACGCCGACGCGCAGTTCAGCCTCGGGGCCAGGTACGGCAACGGCTCTGGCGTGCCGGAGGACGATGCTGAGGCGGCGCGCTGGATGCGTCTGGCGGCCGACCAGGGACACGTCAACGCGCAGTACACCCTCGGGCGCAGGTACGAAAACGATCCCGGCGTCCCGCAGGACTACGTGCAAGCGCACATGTGGTACAACCTCGTGGCCTCACGACAGACAGTTGGTTTTCCTGGTGGTTTTCGCCACACCGCTGCCGAGGCTCGCGACCGAGTTGCAGACCTGATGACCCCCACCCAGATTACTGAACCCCAACGCCTCGCTACCGAATGGGACGCCGCGCACCCGCGTGAGCCGTAACCGGGCATTGCACCCCCTGCCAGCCAGCAGTAGGATAGGCGTCTATAACATCCTGTCTCATCTCTCATCGGGTTGGTCGGGAGTGCCATGACTTCGCCCATAGA
>Ga0302123_10002246_pt1 | contig 13221 bp, 22 predicted proteins | sample CB21_321_MG_FD_203109 | JGI IMG/M metagenome (GOLD analysis project Ga0302123, IMG submission 203109) | Marine microbial communities from Western Arctic Ocean, Canada - CB21_32.1 | ecosystem: Environmental > Aquatic > Marine > Oceanic | place: Canada: Western Arctic Ocean | collected 2017-09-28 | reverse complement strand
AGCCTGTCGCGTGTTCCCGATCGGTAGAAGTTCAGGCCACCAGGAACCGTGCGGATCGGCAGCATGAAGCCGTCATCAGGCACCATGAGCGGTGGATCTACCTGCTTTTGCGCCGCGCGGATCGTGACCTCGGACATTTTATTCAACATCTTGATGTCTGGCAGCGAGCTGCTGGCCGGTGATCTGCCATAGCCAAGCTCAAAGCTGGACTTCAGATAGCGCGGACACAAATACGGCATCTCTTTGAAGCCGGATTCGGACATCACGATCTTTTCGTCCGGGTTCAAATAGCAGGACTGATACGGCATATTCATATTGTCGTATTGCGTGACGTCTCTTTCATCGCGCGGCCTGACGACGTGAACCAGGGTAACCTCTTCATAGGGGTCGTTCTCGGCCATCTTCTCTATGCGCTGGCCAACGGCGCTGCCCCAACGTGCATACGCAGCTCTGGCGCTGATCTTGAACTTACGGAACACGGTGTCTACACGGCCCTGGTCATCTTCAGACAGGTAGCACTCAGATATGTGCCGTGTTGAGAACCTAATCTTCTGCTTTTCGTCGGCCTCGACCAGCATGATGCCGGTGCCGAACGTGATCAGGTCGTGGTACAGCTCGTGTATCTGCTCCTGGAAGTTCGACCGGGCTAACGCCTGGTACATGACCTCGGTCGCACCTTCAAGCCATTCCTTGGCCGTGTCGTCGGCGTCGAACCCCGGATCTCTATATCTGAGGGAGAACCATGGCGTCGATGCATTCGTCAGCATGCCGTGCAAGCTCGCACTCAACAGCTCGGCGGCGTGGACAGCAGTGGCGTCGAACAGGCGGTCTGTCCGCTTGTCGCCTGGCGACCGTTTGACGGTGATGTCGGCTTTCCGTGGAACGACATAGTCAGCAATATCTTGCCACAGGTCTTCCCAGGTCTGCCTTTGCGCCTCCAGTGTGGAGAGACGCTTCAGCAGCGTGACCGCCATTTTGTCTGTTTCAGCCATTATTTTTAACCGCCTAACAAGCTCTTCAAGGGTAAAGACCGCGTTCGCCGGGCCGGCGCTGTGGTGAAGCCGCCCAAGACGCCTTGCGGACTGGTCAGTATTGTTTTCGAGCTGCGCCTACGGCGTATCAGACTGCCTGGCGCTGACGACGCCGCATTTGGTGACACTGTGGGCGCTGTAGACGCCGTCTCTGCCGTCGATGCTGCTGCACCTGAGCCAGTATTCCTGCGGGATGACGCCAGTGTTGTTCCTGCTGACGGCGCTGCCACAGACCCTGCCGACGCGCCCCGAACGACATAGTCGTCAGTCGGCCCGCCTATATCGGCATTGTCAGGGTTGCCAGCGGTGGGGTCTGAGCTACCACCGGTGGGGTCTGTGGCCCCCATCGCATTCATCGCCTGCCCAAACATACCTATGGGTCCAAATACCGGGCTTATAAGCGACGCCGCCCGCACGGCCAGGGCGACAGGGTTCTGGAGCTGTGCCTGTATGTCGCTCATGATGCCGCCGCCACTGGAGGTCGATGTCTGGCCTTGAGCCTCTTCTGCCGTCGCCGGCATACCAGCCTGTTCCGCCTCAGTCATGCCAGATGAGGTCACCCCTTGCTGGGCGGTGGCGTTGGCCTGGGCAGTCTGGGCAGCATTAGCCGCGTCCATGTCGGCAGTCGCGCCTGATCCATGCGCGGCTTCCGCGTTTGCTGTGGCTGCGGCAGCAGCGGCTGCGGCAGCATCTGAGGCAGGATCGGATGTTACCGCTGCATCAGCCTGTGACATGCCCATGGTATCGTTTCCTGCGTCGCCCGTGGCACCGCCACCGCTGCCGCCAGAAACGGCGTCTGCCGACGTGTTGGCATCGCTTTCTTCGCCTACTCCACCCAGGTCACCGACATCGCCAGCGCCACCACCACCACCGCCACCGTCACCGTCACCACTCATCGTTTTACCATTCCAACGTGCTGCACGACGCCATCGCCATAAGTCCGTGACCACCTCGCGCGGCTGGCGGGCCAGCCATTGGCATCAGCCTTGACGCGCAGGTCTTTGGTTATGTGTCTCACAACATTCATAATTCCGCCCCATGGTGACAGGCAATCTACAAGCCAAATGCGTGAATAGTCGCCAGCCGACCAGTCTTCAGGCTGCAACTTCCTCGATCTAGCCATAAAGCCTTCCTCTGCGTACTCGGTCAGGTTAGCCCAGGAGACAAATCCGGTAAGCATTTCACCGTCTCCAAACGTGTAATACTGGCCTAAAGATATCGGCGGTACGAAAAGCCTGTCGAAGTCAGACAACGTGTACGTCTTGTAGACGTTGGTGCGCATGGCCATGTAGACTATCTGGCCGTATAGTGATGTTAAGTCCTTGTATTCACTCACTGTTTCGTCATGCTGCGTTTAAGACTTGGCAGCGCCGCCAATCAGCGTTCTGCGCAGGACAGGCGCTTCATCGAGCAAACCCTGCGGACTGGTCAGTATGGTCGCCTTGCCGTGCTTGCCACGCTTTCTGGCCAGGCGACGACGCTCGGCTTCCTCTACGCTGCGCGCTCTTGTCGCCGCTTCCGGCTTGACTGTTTCGCCTTCGCCTATATCGTCTTCAGTAATTGGATCGTAAGGGTCAATCTTGCTCGACGAAACGTCGGCTGTTGACCTGACGACGGTGCGCACGGGGGCTGCCGGCGGGGCCGGCGGTGGAGCAGGCGGTGGCTTTGGGCTTAAAAATCCCATGTTAATCCATCCTAACTAGCAAACTATTGTGTGGCTGACAGCGGGCTGTACGCATTGTCGGCATAAGCCTGCGGCGCTGTTCGATCCGCACGCATCTCGCGCAGACCAACAGCTAGATATCTAAATGCGTCTGCATAATGACTAGACCAATCATGGATCGGCGACAGTCTGAAGGCCCTGGTCTTCTGGTTGTAGGCCCTGTGGTACTGCCGCAAGGCCTCCAACAGGGGCTTACAGGCGTCAGCATCAAAGATGCACCTGGGAACCAGCAGCTGGGCGGCGTGGATGCCGTCTTCAAGGCCCAGCTTAGGCACAACGCGGAACGTCAGACCAAGGTCATACGCTATTTCGCGCCGACTTTTGCCCGTACCCAGTTCTCTGACCTCAAGGTCGTGCGGACCATTATGCGTGCCATAAAGATAGCCACGCGACCGAAGAACCTCAACGTAGTGCGGTAGGCCCTCATTCCTGGCCTCATAACAATCGATAACGCGAAGAGAGCCTCCCCGCGTTTGCTGTGTAAATATCACAGCCGTGCTGTCGCCAATGCCTAAATCCCACCAAGTGTCGACCGGCAGAGATGGATCGTAAGGACAATCTCCAATGCGGTCGTCATCAAGGGCTGCCTGCATCTCCTTGCCGTAGATACTGCCAGGCACGTTAGCCACCCAGCTGCATTCAAACTCTTGCGCGTACTGGTCCTGCGTCATCATGGACGCCGCAGCTTCCAGCTCGTCAGCGTCTACAACGCCAGTCTCGCTTGCCCGGTAAACCATCGTGTACCAGGCCTTGTCGGCGACAGCGCGCTCATAGAGGTCGAAGAACGCATTGTGGCCCTGCGGCGTGCCTAGAAATAAACAGCTGCCCTTGCGATCAGATAACGCCGGCCTGACGATCTCTGGGAACAAGTTCTCGGGCATCATGGCCATTTCATCCAACACAGCAAAGTCTAGGTATATGCCGCGCAGGCTGTCTGGATTTTCTGCTCCGAGGAGCTGTATGCGGCTGCCGTTTGGTAAGTCAACGCGCAGCTCCGTTTCATGGAACTTAACGCCAGGTATATCCCCAGCGAACTGCTTGCAATAGTCAAAGGCGACCATCTTGGCCTGACGAAACGTCGGCCCAATATAAGCCACACGCGGGTTGGGCTGCTTGCACAGGATAGCATGCCGCAGCAGATGATTGATCGCCATCACCGTCTTGCCGAACCGTCGATGGCAGACCACCACAGCCCAGCGATAATTATCTAGCGCGGCGTGCAGCTCTGCCTGGAGACGGCGGGGTGTGTAGGGGATGGAGACATTCGTCAATGCGTGTGAGCCTCTTGTTGTCGGGATAGTATAATACAATAGAGCGGCGGGCGCGCTTTCGGGGGGGTGGGGGGTCGGCTTTTCCGAAAAAAAGCAGAGAATATTTGCCCCTTATCACGGGCGTTGGAACCGATCCAACCCCCGCGCCATTGCTATCAATGCGTTGGCCCAGCCAGTCGCCACTCAGTCGCAAAACAAAAGCCGGGGCATGCCATCGATTGATCGACGGCAGCCAGCCAGGTCGCGCGCGTAGCTCGATCAACACGGAGCATTACATACACAGGTCAACCACCATCGTCCGTCACGTTAGAGACCAGCGTCTCGGCAACCTCAACGCACCTTGCGTGCAGCTCCTCGATGTCGCCAGTCACGCGGTTATCCAGCAGTATCCGCGCCAATTCCCATCGCGCCTTGTTCGCGTTTGACAGCTCCTCTACCAGCGTCACGGCACAGGCCTGAGCGCGATCACCTGACCATCGCCATCACCAACATCGTCAGCCGTCGATACCTCGACCTCTCCACTCGACCAGCTTAACGTAATGGCCCCGGCGTTGGCGTTGCCGTCGCTCTTCTTGTCCCGCAAGCCAAAGGGCTGCATCCTGGCCAGCGTCCACTTCAAGCTGTCAATCTCCAGCCTACGACGCTGTACCTCAGCGTTGACGATGCGCGGATCAAGCGTTTCCGGCAATGGTGACCGCGCCAATTCATTAATACTGTCGCCGAAGAACTCGGCCTGCAGCACTCTCCCTCGTCTATAGATGTCCCACAGGTCGTCGTCGGCCTGGACAGCTCTCGTCACGCTCGCATAGCTCGGCATATTCTTGCGCTTGCAAATGCTGACCAGGCTCTCGCCGGTCGCCAGCAGGTCAGAGATCGCCTGCATCTTCTTGGTTGAAATGTTCGACATGAGGCCTCTAAAAAAGCGGAGCCGGCAGCGTGTGGCGGCATGCCGGCCCCGCAGTTTGCTGACGGCGGGAGGTAGATCCGTCCAGCGTATGCCATTAATACCACGTTTGGGGGCATTCGCAACGCACAAGACTTATTTTAAGTAAAAACGTCCCCGAACGACACCGGACAGACCGGACAAGGCCAGACAAGGCGTCTTGTCCGGTCTGGCGCGTCAGCAATGGCTGTTTTCTGGTATTTATTGTGCCTGCAGGACAGACGGACAGACAAGCACACCCCCTAGGGGTGTGCGCGTGTCTGTCCGGTCAGGTACTGTCGGTCATATGCTGTAGTACAGCGCCATCAGCGCATCCTTGTATCTGCGCTTAACAGTCCTGCCATCCATATGCAGAAGCCTGCCCAGCCGCCGCCAGTTAGGCCCGCGATCCCTGTAAGCAGCTGATAGGCTGACCATCCAGATCACACGCCGGTCGGATTCCGGCACCTCCCTGCTGACATATATGCAGACCTCCCATCTATCGACGGCAGCTGCTGACGGCCTGATGGTGACGTGCGTCTCATCATCGGCGTAACTCAGCCAGTCATGTGAGTATTCGGGCCAGCTGTTCAGTTTTTGCCGGCGATGGGCAGCTGGCATGGCGCGGTTAGTCTCGGCAGCCTCCACGAACATGCCGGCGAGGCCTGGCATGTCCATATTCTTTAGCGTCGGGTAATCAAGGCCCAGTCTTTGTCTGCCAGCCGTACTGTCGAGCGAAGCGTGATAGGTCATCGTCATCCATCTCCAGCAGCGCGGCATAGACGTCAGCGAGATTAGACCTGCTAAGCCTAGGCGTAAGGTAGCGCATAACCCTCACCAAAAGCTCGCCGCTTTCGTCTGCTTGTCTGCGTGCGATTGCTTGGCGATAGTTGTAGCTTGTTCGCTTGGCCAGCCGCTGGATAGTTAAATCAATAGATTCTTTTGTAGCTTGCTTATGCTGCGGAGACTTGACGCTCATACTGGCAAAGTACGCACGGTCATATAATGACCTAGCTAGACTAGTGGGCCTCTCATTTTTGCGTGTCAAGATGTTTTCCAGCAACACTGTGGCACATGCGCACCGTATGGGCCTTTTCAGGCCCCAGACAACGCCGGCGATGGGAGATAACCGCCGTATATGGGCCACGATTATTTATGCACATTATCGTGCGATTGTCGGTACATTCGCCTGTTTTATCGGCGGCATTACGCGCCTGTCGCCAAAAACTTACATGCGTCATGACAGCTTCTCGGCGTAATAGGCGTGCCAGCATGCGCGTGCGGTGGCGGCTGCGTCGGCATTGATTGGGTCGGTGTAGTACGCTGGCCAGCTATCCCTGGCATGCAAAACAGTCGAATGGTCTTTGCTCAGGCAGCGGCCAATGTCTGACAGGCTGTATCCAGCCTCATACAGCATGTGCATCGTCAGCCACCGCGCTGCGACGACCTGCCGAGATCGTTGCCGTCCGACGATGCGCGCCCAGCTCACGTTCGTGGCGGCCACAACTAGGCGCTTGATGCGCGACCGATTGGTCTCTGTTTCATCGTCGCCTATGGTGGCGGCGAGCCTAAGCGCAAGTCGCTTTTTCACCTCGCGCAGGTCTGTCAGCCTGTCAACGTGGCGGTAGATTGCCGCGTCAACCTCCTCTATCCTTGTTGTGAGTGCGGCTTTTCGTCGTCCACTGCAAATCTTGACGCCCAGTTTCCCGTTTCCTCGCACCGTCGTGCCCATAGTGTTACCCTTTCTGTATGTACGTTTGCGTGGTCGCATACGAGATGTAGATCAACCGAATTGGACAGGAGCCAGGCCCTGGCCTGATCTCTGTCCCTGGTTGCGCCTGCGCGACCAGCTACGCCGTCCCAGGTGGCGTCTTTGCAGGCGCGCGCGATGACGTTTGCCCACAAAACTTCGCAGCGCATGGCGTCGCTGTCGCCATCGTCGTCGAACACGGATGCGTCCTTGGTCACCATGTCGTCAAGCGTAACCTCAGCAAACTGCGCAGAAAAGACTCTACGTCATCCATCGACCGACAGACACAGACGTGACGCCGGGCCGCAACAAGAGCTGCTATCACTTCTTTTTGCGCTGGTGAGAGCCGGCCCTTTGGAGACTTCAGCTCGATGTAGACGCCGGTTGGCCGCACACCATCCAAGAAATGCGTCGTCGGCACGACAATTTGCAGGTCTGGCCATCCAGGCCGCATGCCGAGCATGGCCAGCTTGCGGCGATACTGCACGTTGTGCCGCCCCTCGTTGGGTGAGTGGTGGACAAGGCTGCCTGCCGGCAGAACAACGCGCAGCCAGGCGACAGCCGTGACGTGTAGATCGTACTCAGGGCTGGCCATCGTCGCCGGGATCAGTCACATAGAAGTCGTTGGGCGTTACCTCGCCCGCAGTCAGCACCATGATGCGGTGCATGAACTCCTCGGCAGGGATCATCCGATCCCTGTTTGTGGGCGGCAGGCACCAGCGGCGGCTGACGGCGGCGTGTGACGCGCCGAGCAGCCGCGCCAGCTCCTTATATGTGTGTCCGCGCGCACGTCTATAAGCATCTAGCTGCATGTTAGCCTCTCTAGTGTACGTCCAAGAACAGCAAGTGTCGCACAAGGATGAATTGACATCAACGGTCAAGTTGGCGTAGTCTTTTCGGATCGTGATCCTGGGAGGGCACAACGTGGCCGCAAAAAACACATTCGACCTGACGCCCGACTGGGCGTCGCGGCACAACTACTACCACCACAGCAACCCGTCTAAGCCTGACGGCGCGACCTTCTACGATAAGGGTGTCCGCAGGCCGGCAGTCAACCACGCCTGGCAAATTCTGAAGGGCGCGGTAGACGGCAGCGCCGTCGAGGCCCGCGAGACCATCGCAAAATATGGCTTTGATAACATCAACATGACCAGTGGCAACATTGTGCAGCACTACTGCGATGCTGTGTTGCTGCATGGCGAAACCGGCGGCGAAGCCTATCGATCCGCTGTCAATGAGCTGCATGATTATACGCCGCCGAAACACAACGACCTAGAAAAAGAGATGGCGGTTATCGCCCACCGCGAAGACCCTCTATACGACCTAGACGGCAAGAGGGTGCGCAGTTCTGATGATGCGATGGGCTGCGAACTGGAACTGGTCTGCAGCAATGCCCTGGACGGCCTGCGAGAGGCGCTGGTGCTTAATGGCATCAATGATGTCGAGGGTGAGGTTGACATGTGGGGCCAGCTCGACGGCTGCGAGCTGAAATATAACGGTCGTCCCGATTATTGCCGCCGCATAGAACTGAAGACCATGTGGGATCGGCAGGCGCATACGGACAAGCCTGCTGCCAACAGCCTGCCTGCAGCAGCAACCCACCTTCACAAGCAACAGGTCGCCGGCTATTGGAAGTTGTCTGGACTGCTGCCAACGATCGTCGTCGCCAACCGAATGGGCTACAGGATATTCCAGCCATCGGAAGATGAGCTGCGAGACACCCTTCAGGCGGTCACACAGGCCTGTCAGAGGCGGGAACGCCTTCTCAAGGCAGCTACAACGCCAGAAGAGCTTATGCGTCTCTGTGACCCGCAGTGGGACCATTTCTTCGCGTGGAAAGACCTCCATCCAGACGTAATAAAACAAGCAAGGGAGATATACCGATGATTGAAGATGAATACGAACGTACACAAGAGCGTCTGCTGACTATCAAAGACGTGGCCGCGCGCTATCAGGTGTCGGCGGCAACCGTGCGACGATGGGACAAAGACGGCACGGGACCGGCGTGCATCAAGATCGGACGGATAATTCGGTTCCGCTTGGAGGACATACACGCCTGGGAAGACAGGTACTCGTTATGAGCCAAAAAGATTTGATCCGAGATCACCTGAGCCGGAAGCCAATCAGCGCTATCGACGCGCTACAGGAGTATGGGGTCTTCCGGCTCGCGGCCAGGATCGCAGAGCTGCGGGAGGAGGGGCTGGACATAGAGACCGTTCAGACCAAGAAGAACGGCAAAGTCTTCGCCACGTATAGACTGTCAGCATGATGACAGGCCGCATAAACACGCAGCTTGGAGACGTCGTGACTGTCAGTACCAGAGGCGGCGGTAGACTGGACGGGCGCGTCGTCGGTCGGACGTGCGAAAGTTTGCCACACTTCGATGTGGCCACAGTCGAAGGACTGCTCGTCAATGTCGCGGCGACGGATATCAACACCAAAACCAAACAAAAAGAGGGAGAACAACGAGATGCTGAAGGAAACGATTGCTAGTGCGATGTTTGTTATGTGCTGCGCTCTGATAATTATCGCTGGGATGGTGCTGTGACAGACGTCGAAAAGCACGTCGCCGCCATGAACCACGCCAATGCGTTGACCGATACGGCTGGCGTCAAGCAGAAGGGCGGCAAGAAATATCTTGAGGTTAAGCACCGCGTCACCGTCCTGCGACAGACGTATGGCCTGGAGATTGGCATCGAAACGGAGTTGCTGCACGCAGACGACAAGTTTGTGCGCGTGTCGGCAAAGGTGGCGGATGCTGCTGGTCGTGTGATCGGGTCAGGTCTGGCTGAGGAGGTTCGCGGATCTAGTGGCGTTAATGCCACGTCCGCCGTTGAGAACTGCGAGACGAGTGCAATAGGCCGCGCGCTTGCGAGCTGCGGCCTTCATGGCGGGGAGTATGCCAGCCTCAACGAGATCGAGATCGCGCGGTCGCACGCCGTGTCCAGCGGTCACGAACAGGCCCCGCCGGCTGCACCACCACAGCCACCACAGCCGCAGCAAACCAAGATCGTGTCTGACGATATACCGTTCGATACGGGAGATGGCAAAGAGGTGACGGACTGGGCTGCTTACTGCGCCACCGCGACGAGCGATTTTGCCACGTATGATTCGGAAGCGCGGCTGCGCGGGTGGATGAATGACAACCAATTTACCCTGATAGATCTGAAAGCCGAAGAACTGCAGATGTATCAAACACTTGGCTCATTGTGGGCCGCGCGGGTCGAAGCCGTGGCAACCAAGAAGGATTACTAACATGCGACCAGAGCTATCGAACGGTAAGATCAAGCTACTTGAGATTGTTGGCCCGAACAGCCATGTGAAGGCCAGCTGCTGGCTCAATATCGAGGATGCCGACCTGAAGGCCCGCCTGGACGACTACCTTCGCACCGCTGGTGATCGTGGCCGGCCCAACGTCCAGCTTGAGCTGATCGCGGCACCGGGACAGTACCGCAAAATTGGCAGCTTCCAGCTGTTCTTGAATGACCCACGCGACAGTAACACGGGTGGTGGTGGTGGTGGTGGTTTTGAGCTGTAGACATGATGACGGTGCTTGACGAAGCCGCTGCCACGATCATCGACCGGGGCGAAACCCACGGAGACTTTGGCAAAAACCAATCGCTGACCTCTGTCTTGTGGTCTGCGTACCTCGCAGCTGGTGCATCTACATCAGACCTGCAACCGCATGACGTTTGCGTGCTTAATATCTTGCAGAAGATATCGAGGCTGCGATGCGGACGACCCGACCGCGATCACTTTCGTGACATCGCGGGCTATGCAGAAATCGCTGCCAGGCTAACTGAGCCTGGCAGCTCAACCTCAATCTAGGGAGACCTTACTATGGCTAATGTTACAATCGAACTGACGACGACGAACGTGCCCGCTCTTTTGGCCGCGATACAGCAGGTGAGCGATGATCTGTCGAGCATCATCTTGACGGTGCAGGCCGACGATCCTGTGGCGACGGCGACGACTGTCGCCACAGAACCGACGAAGGTAAAGGTGAAGCGGCGGCAGAGCCATCTGGGCAGACATGCTGAGCTGGTATACAAGAGTAGCGGGGCTGGGGGTCGATTCCAAAAGATCGCGGTCCAGAGCAGCCTCCGTCGTAACGGTATGACCTTACAGGAATTGATGGGGACGAGAACGACGCACCACACCTGGCAGCACTCGTTGAAGATGGCCCACTCGATTAGGGCCGGCTTAGCGCGATCAAACGTGACCGCGTCGGCGGCTTCACTCTAGGCGCGCTTCGGAGCACACAGGAGAAGGGCCAGCCCGTAGGGCTGGCCCTCTGCATGCAATAACTCGGCATCTAGACACATGCAACAACTCGCCATCTAGAAATTGATTGACGCAATCCGACTTTTGATGCGCCGGTCGCGGTCGGCGTTCTTCAGCCAATGCCCGTAGATCGTTTGTGTTGTGCTGATTTCCTTGTGGCCAAGGATTTGCGCCACCGTCCACAGGTCGTCCTGCATGGTCTCCAGCAGGCGGCTTGCGAAGTAATGCCGCAAATCGTGCCAGCAGATCGGCGCAACGCCGGCCTTGGCGCACGCTGGCAGCAATGCATCCTTCAGTAAAACGCTCTGACACAGCGGGCGACCGTCGCGGGCTGGAAAGACGAAGTCGTCGTCGCCGCTGTGCGGGCTGGCCAGACGCTTCTCACGCAGCTGGGCGATGATGCTGTCATGGAGAGGCACGTCACGTTTGCCCGATTTCGTCTTCGTCGTGCCGATCTCGTTGCCGGTCTTCGCAGCCTGGCGAACCTCGACAAATCCGCGATCAAAATTAATGTGCTTCCACTGCAGAGCGCGCTGCTCGCCCTGACGCAGGCCGGTCGACGCCGCGAATGCGATAGCCGTTGACCACTTGCCAGCCGCTGCGATGATCGCCGCGATCCGGTCTGGGCTGATCCGCTCGGCTTTGTCGTCGCCCGACTTGTTGGCGCTGCCGACCGTGTCGGATGCGCGGACGTTCTGCGCCGGGTTCGTAGCTGACCAGCCCTTGACGACGGCGAACCGCAAGACGGCGGTTAGCGTGGCGTAATAATTGTGTACCGATTTCGCGGCGCGGCCCTTGGCCAGGCCCGGCAGGATGTCAAAACTGACGTGGCCGGCGGTCAGGTCGGAGACCAGGACGTCGCCAAGATTGACGCCATCAACGTAGATCGGCAACAAAGCCTGCACCGCGAAGCGGTGGCTGCGCTGCTGACCCGCGCTGGTCACGCCGGCCCCGACCTTGTCCTCAATGTGCCGCTCAAAGGCGGATGCTGCTGTGCGAAATGTGGCGGCGTACTTCGACGTGACGTGACCGCCTGCCGCCTCATCGGCAACGATCCTATCACAATGCGCCTGGGCCTCGGTCTTGGTTGCGAAGAACCTTTCCTCCCCACCGAAGACGACGACGTGAGCCTTCAGGCCCCTGGCCTTCCGGCTCTTCCAGTGCGTGATCCTCGGCTGTGACATGGTGATGACCTCCCCCGGTTAGTGACTGATACTGTCAATGTAGTGACAGCATCGGACAATGTCAACAAAGGGGGTTGGCTTTCCACCAACGACCGGGGACTACGTGTAGCTGACCGCTTCTAACCTCTGCGCATGGCGCTCTGTCCGCTCAGGTGTCTGGCGGTACAGCTTCGAATCTCGTAACTGTGCTGCAGCCTCTCGCCAATCGCCCGCAATCATCGCGGCGTGGTGCTTTTTGAATTGCCGATAACGCGGCATACCAAGCTGGAAGGCTAGGCTTGCCGCAGTGATCTGAACATCTGAAGGCATATCGTCGAAGCCTTCAAACAGACTTTGGCAATCGTTAATACAGATCTTTACATCGGCATTGAAATACTCGGTCACTCGCTCCTCGCTAACAGATGTGCCCACAGGATAGAAGTACTCCTCGTCACTCTTTAAAATCATATGACCTACGCCAATTGTGGGTATACCGAGATGATCCCAATAAATTTCATGCTTGATACCCTCGTCTTCTTCAAGCAACGTCCTGAGTTGGTCAATCATTTAGTTACCTCCTTCTTTTTAGCTGGTTCGTAGTACGCCCGATAGTGCCGCAATGTAGCGCGTACCTTACTAACATATTTACGAATGTGGGCAAGGTTGAGGGAGAGCGTCTCATAGCCGTCGTCGGTCAAGCCGAACAGCGCGCCGTCCTGCCTATTCTTTTCCAACTTAGCGAACACAGCCTGCTGATTGGCCTCGGTTATCACAACCCATTTCATACCTACTAACTTAGGCGGCAACGGATCAGCCAGGGCGAGCGGGGCCCGCTCAACCGGCTTGCTGAATATCTCTAATCGCTTGACCGAACTACAGCCACTAGTAATGAATATACTTAGGATTAGAAATATAGGCGCACTCAGGATTGATTTGAGACTTCTTGGTCGCATTCCGTTCTTTCTTTGTCAGCGGCGATCCCATCGTAATCTCCATACACCGCATGGTGTTAGCGGTAGACCTGTTGATAACCTTCTCCATCAGGGCCGGCTTCTGTTCAGCAAGGCTACCAATGTC
>Ga0302123_10002241_pt1 | contig 13235 bp, 17 predicted proteins | sample CB21_321_MG_FD_203109 | JGI IMG/M metagenome (GOLD analysis project Ga0302123, IMG submission 203109) | Marine microbial communities from Western Arctic Ocean, Canada - CB21_32.1 | ecosystem: Environmental > Aquatic > Marine > Oceanic | place: Canada: Western Arctic Ocean | collected 2017-09-28 | reverse complement strand
CCTCCCATTCCTCTGGGGTGTCTAGTTCCCACGACTCTTCTTCTTCCCACGGCTCTTCCTCTTCCTCCCAGCGTGCTTGCTGTTCCTCGTCGTAGGCGATCCAATCGCTCTCTTCCCATAACGCACTTTCAGTAGGTGACGGCCCCCAATCTTCAGGCCACTCATCAAAGCCCTCTTGCTCAAGGACTCTTGCCTCTTCGGTGGCTGCCCACTGTTCGTCGTAGTCGTCCCATTCATCGTCAGTCCACTCAACCGACTCGCTAGGTGACGGCCCCCAATCGGGGTTCCATTCTTCGATACCTAGTTCTTCTAGCAGCGACTCCTCAAACGCCGCCGGGTCCGCCATCTGCTCTTCCCAGACGGCATCCATTTCCTCATCGAATGCAATCCAGTCCTCCTCCTCCCACCCCATGGTCTCGGACGGAGGTGGACCCATGAGAGTTTCATTCCACTCTTCCAACCCCATTTCTTCAAGGATGTGGAGTTCTTCTTCTTCAGCCCAGTTGTCAGCCCACTCGTCGGCCCCCTCCTCAAACCAGTCCTCAGCGTCAAGGACTTCCTCCCAGACTTCTTCCTCGTACTCCTCTTCAAACCACTCCTCGTCGTAGGAGGTCTCTTCCCAATGTTCGTCTTCCCAGTAATCGTCATCTACCTCTTCCAAAACAGACGACAGGAATACGCGAGCCTCGGCTTCGTCTTCGTCAACCCACTCTTCTCGTTCTTCCAATTCTTCAACGTAGGACTGACCAAGGACTTCTTCAAGGTTGTCTTCAACGATTGCTTGGTAGTACTCGGCGTCACTCGCCACCCACGCCTCTACGACCGTTTCCTCCTGTTCGACAACCCCGGTGTCAGCGTCGTAAACAATCGCTATAACGACAGGGGCCACAACAGGGGCAGGCGGAAGGGTCGATGTGGGGACACCCGGTTCCGGGGTGGGGGCAGGTTCCGGTGCTTCAGCAACCAAGTAGAGAGTCATGTCGATCTCTACCTCAGCGATAACTTCTCCCTGCTCGTCTTGGATCGACAGATCCAGCCTCTGTGGCGCTTCTTCGACCACAGGGCCGGGCTGCTGAACAGGCTCGGGGGCGATGACGACTTCAATCGTTTGGCCTTCGTCCAGTTCCAGTCCGATACTCAAAGCGTCGATAGTGATAGCGACTGTGGCGTCCTGTACCTCTGCGATTGACACCCCCTCGTCGGAGAAGTCAATGAGAGAAGCCTCTACCTCTTCCGTCGGTTCCTCTTCAACGATGGTTGCTTCAACCTGAACCGACTTCTCGTCGTTGAGGAGCAGGAAAGAGAACTTCTGGGTAGGCTCCTCTTGTTCCTGCTCTGGAGGTTCCACCCCATTACCATCTGGAACTGGGCTGGGGATTTCTCCTAAAATCACAGCCTCTGGGGCGGGGACATCTATCTCTTCAACATCGGCACTGAACGTCTCCACACCCGGCGGCAGGAACACCAGCACCGGGTCAGCGGTAGTGGGACCAGAGATCAGGTACCGGTAGGTCGCCCCTTCAATCTCGTTGACAAAACCACCGTCGTAATACCCCAGCCGGTCACCATCCTCCGTTTCAATTTTGATGGCCATCTGCTTGTCGCCAGTAGAGGCAACCGTGAGAAGCGTCCCTGATTTGGTTCCAGAGTCGTCAGGGCAGAATCCACACGAGAACGGCCCGGCGCGGGACCGCATCGGGGTCAACTCCATCGTCCCAGTGCTGCCACCCCACGCTGAGGCTTCCTCAGTGGGGTTCGTTGCTGCTAGGGCGTAAACCCAGCCGTCTTTGTCAACGTCAATCCAGCGTTCAGCGGCAGGCCAGTTCGAGTCGTAAATGTAGATGCGGTAACCGTTCGCGGTCTCCTCAACCCGGTAAGGCGTGACGGCGTGGCCGCCCTGCTGTGAGTAAATACCGACCGTGTAACCGGTTGATGGTTCACCCGCTTCCGCCGCAGCGAAGTCTCTGAGTAGGACTTCAGCCAACTGTGTTGGATGCATTTCAAGGTAAGAGGCCGCTTCCTGCTGAACCTCAACAGCGAACTGGGTTACATACCAGTAGGCGAGTTCGGACAGCAACGCTGGGTCTTCTTTGACAAGCGCCGCGACCTCATCGACGTTCTGGAATGACGCCAACGTGGCTGGGTTGTTGGCGAGCCGCAGAGATAGGACAGCAAGCCCTTCGCACAATCCACCCTGCATCGACCGGTTCGCCTGCGAGATCAACTGGAGGATCACCGGGTAAGGGGTGCATTTGTTGTCCACCACCGTGGAGCAGGTCTGCTCGTCGCCGTAGAGACGACGCGCCATGTTCACTGTGAGATCGGCTGGCGCGGTGCCCCCTCCAAAGTTCTCAAAAGCGAACGAATCTGATGCTGGCCGGAACGTCAACGAATGGTCGGCTAACGCAATCTCTTCGACTGGCGCAGTCTCTTCGCCTGACAGTGTGGGCGCGGTAGTTGTAACTGCCACCTGAGGAAGAGTTTCCCCAAGAACCGTTGTGGTTGTCTCATTAGGAAAAAGATCAACCGGTTCCGTGGGACCGCCAGAGGAGCAAGCAGAAGCGAGTAATGCACCCGCGAGTAACGCTGCGGTTAGCCGTCGCATGGCGTTACCGCTTTTTGCGTTTGTTCTGGTACCAGAAGAGAAGACCGATAAATACGACTAGACAAACTCCAACAACAATCACAGTTGTGGACCCGCCCGGTGCCCCACTCATGTCTAAAGAAAAGTTTTTAGTTCCTCCACCAAGAAGATCATTCTCAGCCCTCAACTCTGCTACTGCTTCTTCTAGCAACCCAACCTTATAATCAAGGGCTGCTTCTTCTCCAGATGATTGCCAAAGAAATCCAAAAGCACCTGAAAAAGCGGCAGGCAGCCCAAGAACATAAGCAATGTTATCTTTGATCTTGTCGATCAAACCAGCATTGCCTGAGTCCTTGACTGCCTGCCCAGTTCCCGTCTCTTCTAAGGCTTGCGAGATTAGATCCGCAGCGCCCTCAAGACGTTTTTGTAGACTATCACCCATAACGGCTTAACCCCCTATTCGGAACCTAGTCGTTATGTATCATAGCCTCCCATTCCATACAGATATCTATAGAATGGATGTCTTTTCGATGTTATCTAGGACATCATCGACGGTGAGCGATCACCGAACTTACTTGCGGCCCAGCCCTTAATAACTGCGACACCTGCTGACACACCGGCCATCAGGATCATCTTCCAATTATCAACGCCTAAATCCATAACGCTATTAGTGCCCATGGCACCAATAGCGGCCTGAATAAAAGTCGCAACTGTACGTTCAGCCAAATCTTTGTACTCTGCCATATCTAACCTCATTTGTTCGACAATAATGTCAGCCGTTTTAAGGCTCCCATAGTTTACCCCACCAGAATATGCTGAAACGAGAACCTTATACTATTTCAAAATCTCGCCAGTTTTCTACTGCCGGAGTAGTTCGTAGTGTAGTATTGTGGAAACGCGCCAACGAGTACAAAGGAACATCCATGGAATTTACGAACGTCATCCCTGATGCAACAAAAACTACGATTCTGACTCGCATCATTTTTGAACTAGAAGTTGAGTTCTTCGATAAGGCCACGATGATGGGACTCGTTATTGCCGATATAGCAGCAGATTATGCTGCTCCGGCTGAATCCGCAGACAGTGTAGACGGCAATGAGTATCTTGCTGAGAGAACCATCGAATCACTGAACACACGCATCATCAGTTGCAAGGCCCAACTAGCAGCAATAGGATAATCAAATGGCCCTCACCGCTGAACAGGTGACCGCAGCCAAAGCGGAAGCCAAAGAGTTTTTAGAGTATTCCTCACAGGTGCTCTGTCACACGCTTGGCGTAGATCCGACGACTGTCACCGCTTCTTACACCAATCCAGTTGCCGTAGACGACGCATTCTACGAAGCCCACGAATGTCTGCGACTTCAACTGGCCGCGCTTGGCGCACTGGCTTAAGTCATGGCTGAGAAGAATCAGCAGGAACTCGCCGTAGAGGCTGGTAAAACCCTTATGACAGAAACGCTACTGTTCGACCCCATCGTTATGGAGGGAACAGATTCATTTAGCCCTGTTGGTAAATGGCGAGAAAACGAACCCATTCAGTGGAATCAAGAACTAGCCGTTTGGGAATACAAAACTGACGCGAATGTATTCACTTGTAGTCGTTTGGATCCCGACGCCGATGCGCGTGGAAACTGACCGATGACTGTCCGCAACACTCCCGGTAACTCATACTCTGCTTCTGCCGATTTAGAACTCATTGAATCGCACCTAGCAAAAGTATTGTTCATTCTCGGTTTGGACTGGGCCGATATCAATACCATAACCATTGATGACATTCTCAACAAAATAAATGAGAACTACTGGTTGGATCCAAATGGCGGCGCGGTGAGTGGACAGAGTTATGCTCCCCACGACTACAACAAAATCAATAACGGCCTTCTAGCAACACTGGCGCGACGCAATTGGTACTGGCGTCAATTGGCCGTAGGGGTGTCCTAATGGCTCACGCATGGTTTGAAACTAACCTAGTCTCCAAGGCGTTATCAACCTTTGGATCTACCCACGATCAGGCGTGGGGCGACTCCACCGCAGATTACGTCAACGCCGTAACAGCACACCACACTGCCATGAATACTGACCGGCGGGCAATTGCCACAAGCAACGACGCCGAACTTCATTGGTGGACGATGCTTGAAACCAATATTCCCGGTTGGGAGGCGAACGTCTGGTCAGCCGAAATGCGAAACATATTGTTTAGCGAATGCATCAAAGCCACCAACTCTTTGTGGGCAATTACGTTGCCTGAAACGTGGCTGCTAGAGCAGATGAACGACCGCTCCAAAAATGTCACACTGATCAACAACGACGGGCTATATGCATTTGAGCAGTTCTACCTGAATCAAAGTGCGGCGTCCTCATACTCCGACACACAATATTCCACCATGGACGTTCAAGACATTCTAGATGGCACCAATACCGGAACATTCGACTACATTCGCCTTCGCATGAAGGATTTGGTTTGCACTACCACGAAGTTTGTAGACGCTTACTTATCCATGTTAGCCGTCGATGGAATCATGCACATTACAGACAGCGGATGCTACGGTCAAATCTACGGCGACCATCAAGCGCTACATAAACATTACACAACTAGAATCAACAGGCATCTTTTGACCAAAGACAACTTGCTGGTATTTCATCTCGTCACCGATGATGGAACGACCGTCATAAAACGAGTATCCTGATCTGCTAAAGTCTGCACATGTCCTTAGTTAGAAAATACCCCGGATGCAGAACACCGATCCCTTACGTCTCCGAAGCAGACTGTGAACACATCGGAGGTTTAGAGGTACACGACTATGGGGCAGGAGTCGTAGTATTTCGTAATGTCATAGATGTAGACCAGCCTAAACTATTTGAATACATAGACAAACACGCCGTGCATTCAACGCCGGGAATATTTCTCAAAGAAGAAAATGGCGAGCAGTGGTGTGAAGACCTAGAGGGCAGAAAGCATCCGGTAGAAACCTATTATAGAAATCCGTATCGACTTGGTGGATTTGGCGACGGCAAACCCGTCATGGATGAAACTCCTGAAGACATTGCGGAGTTCTTTTATGAGAACGAGAATCAAATATATCTGTGTCTAATGAAGTACATAGACATGTACACCCATGTCCTCAACTCTCTATGGTGGAGGTTTCGGGGCAACGTTCTCAAGTATTATCCCAACGGAGCAATCGGGATGCACAGTGATAACGACACTAGTCGCAAAACCAGAGACGGACAGCGGTACGAAACTGATCGTCCTGAAGCCATCTTCCAAGTTCTCTCCACCATCACCTATTACAACGATTGTGTGGATACCGAAGAAGAACTAGACGGAACCAATTTCACGGGCGGGGAGATGTGGTTTCCGTTCCTTAACAATCTTACTTACAAGCCGCGTACCGGAGACATCCTGTTCTTCCCAGCGAACTACGTTGGTTCACATGGTGTACGAGATATCACTAGTGGCATCAGATACAACTATCAATCTGTGTTTGGTCAAGGAATACATGCAGACGAACCTTCTCCTTTGATCCCGATTTATGAATCAGATTCTGGACATTGGTGTCAAGCCATCTACCTACCGTGGCTTCATCAGGATTGGGAACGATTTACCCAATCCCCACATTCAAGGTGGAACGCCACAAGTGAAGGACCGCCCAACGGTGAGATCAATCCATTACTGCGACCTGTCGAATCCGATCCCCAAGGCCCATTGATGCCCTATGAACATATTTGATGCTTCCACTCCTGACATAACGGATGATGCCTTAAAAGAGATTAAGAATCTAGAAGCAGATCATCTTGGTGGAGGTGTAGTCAGATTCAGTAATACCTGCACGGTGGACCCATCGTTCTTATCTTGGGTTGATGACAACGCATCCGAAGCCTTTGAGCAGAACTGGACTTATGAAACAGACGAGGCCGGAAACACTTACGCCCTGAACATTGATCGCAACAAATTCTCACTTGAACAAGTCAAGATGGTGCCGACTCGTCTGTTGCAGCCAGTCAAACACGACACCCCTGAAAACATCGTTGACACCTTTCAACGTTACGAAGCGGCCATCTACAAATGCCTAATCAGATACATAGACATGTTCCCTCTTGTTCTGGGCACTATCTGGTGGCGTTCAAGGGGACACGTTCTACATTACGATCCGGGCAGTTTCTTGGGGGTACACAACGACAACGATGCCAACTACAGGGTGATGGAAGGACAACGATTTATTCCTCACGCACAGAACGGCTCTCGCCAGACACTCGCCATCATCTTGTACTTGAACAACGGCATTAAAGATCCCGAAGAATTGGACGGCACCAACTATCTCGGAGGGGAAATCATCTTCCCCTATCAAGATATTGAACACCAAGGACAAACAGGTGACGTTTTGATCTTCCCAGCCAACTTCATGGGAGCGCACGGAGTCAACACGGTAATCGAAGGCACCCGGTACTCCTATCTAGAGTTCATGTCACACGGAAGCCCATCGCCAGAGGTAATGGTCGAAGTGTTTGAACCCGACGAAATACAGGCATGGTGCGAGCCGCATTGGCTAATGAGTATCTACGAAGATTACGCTAAGTACGCACACTGGACACAGCAAGGCAATATGGACAAAACGGCAACTAGTTCCGTCAACCCGGTGTTTCAAAACAGATCGCTAGAAGGGGAAGCCGGACTTGAGAAGGCGTACTCCCACGAAGATGTTGTAAAACAGAACTTAGTCAGAGGAAGTTGAAATGAAACTGAACCTCGGCTGCAACTTCCATCAACCAGAAGGATGGATCAACGCAGACATTAGAGAGGAATTGAATCCCGACGTATTGTTACCGATGTCAGAAGAACCCCTGTGGGAAGGTGCCTTATCTTCAAAGACTACCAATAATCCCCTGCCATGGGAGAACGACACGTTCGATCAAGTATTACTATCTCATGTATTGGAGCACATTTGGTTGGAGGAGGTGCCCCCATTTTTGCATGAGATTCGACGTATAACCAAGACTGGCGGTCAACTACTTATTATTTGTCCTGATGTAAACACATTAGTGCGAAGTTTTGTGGGCCTTAATAATCATGGTGCGTTGGGCGCAGGTGCTCCCCCCCATAACTGGTATATCGAACCCCCGATGAACGGAAACGTTGAAAAACCACGGTCTACGGAAACTGTAATAGAACACCTATTTAGCGAACTGGTATTGGAAGATGACCGACGTTTAAGAGATGCGGCCGCGGTGCGGAGGGAAACGAGCCGGTTTGGCAAACTGGCACTACCTCATTCTGATCATAAATGGAATTCATACGGAAATCGACTACTTGAAATAGTGCAGGAAGTTTATCCCTCTTCCGAATTGCTGGGAACCAATGGCATACCAGAAGAAATCAGAGCGCAGGGCATGGACACTGGCCTCAACGGCAGTCTCTATGAATTCCAATGGACGGATCCCAACAGTGGATATGTGTGGGACACCGCCTCTTGGGTTACCGCTACTTGTTCGGTGCTGTCAACTCGCTGATTTGGCTGCTCGGCGCTCCATCTGAACCATGCATAGGGGGAACCCACTGCCCTCCCCTGTTGCGCCATGCGTCAACGTTGTGCTTACTCTGTCCATCTGTAGGTGTGCCTTGGCAATAGAACTGTAGATAAGAAATACGTTCCCCATCAGTAATCATTTCCACCGAATGGGAACCGATGTAGGAAGACGGATAAAATACCGCCGTTCCAACCGGGAACTTTTCTTTATACTCTGCATGGGGAAAGTACATCGCTCCACCTTCAGCAGTATCTCTTAAAATTATGGAACCAGTTACAACAGTCTTGGTCGGGAACTCGTTTACAGGCTTGTCATTCTCATCCGCCGGACCATACCCCCATGAGGTATCACCGCGTTCCACGGCCTGATCGGAATGCGGTCCCAGCGAATGTCCCTCAGAATAAATAGCAGCGTGACTAGGGGTTCTATACCAGATCGAAACACTAACCTCCGGATACATCACCATGTACTCTTCTAAACACGAAGCCATAACCGAATTTAAATATTCGACAAAGGCTTTATCTTCTGCCTCTGCGTCGTACAACAACCCAACAAGACGTAACGGAGTCGTGTTGAACTGTTCAGGAGTGAACTTGTACCCCCCACGATTGACGTAGTTGCCATCCTCATCAATCGTATACTCTTCAGTCGTTTTCAAACGACGGTCAGTGTTTCCTATAAAACCACTGCGCCGTTCCACCCAACCGTCTAAAAACTCTTGATCTATTTCAGCGGCATCTGGAAAGACAACCAACCCCGCCTTGTGCTTGATGACTGAATCAGCCATTTTTCGCTATAAAACTATCATCGGTTCGTGAGTAGTTTTCAAGATCCTTTTCGGAAGGAGCGTTCTCTTCTGTCATTCGACGCTTGTATGCCTTTGCGTCACCTTCCACCTGCTCAATAAGCAACGCATTACCTTCTGGTAACATCGCTACAACATCCTCAGCAGAATCACCGTTCACAAACAACACACGGCCATCCCGATCTGGATACCCATAAAGAGAACCCGACACATAGGACGCTCCATTTGAATTCACATAATCAGCCAGAGCGACTTCCCAACGGGCCTGAGCAGGATCAGAAATAATACTGTTGCAATCAACATAAATGCCTTTGAAGCCAGCCTCCAAGACTTCTTTCGCCACTGGAAATTCAACGACTTCACCTGCGGTGTCTAAACCGTAGACAGCGAACACGCCCATTCCGCCACAAAGACACAAGATCACATCTACTTCATCCACCAATTTCTGAATGGTTCCAACATCTTCAAATGCCTGCCCCCGCTCTTTAGTTTCGTCAGAGCGACCATCGGTAGCGACGAACACCTCATGCCCGACACTCTTAAACACATTACCCACGGCTGTAGCCATGCTTCCGGGGTGCAGTATTCCAACTTTAACTGGGGGGATGCTCAAGGTTGTACCCACTTTCCATAAATACGTTTGTCGATATCATAGCACCTTCAGGATCAACGGATGGATCTACGGCCATCTCGTTCACTTCCGGGTTTGGAGTTCCCTGACAATACCATCCAACATGACTATATCTCGGACCCCCGCTCACCAAAGAAACAGCGTGGGCAGCCATGTAGTTAGACGGGAAAATCAACAGATCACCCTTGGAGGGCTTGTACTGAATGTCCAAGTATCCGAAATGGACGACTCCCCCTGTAAAGTTGGTCCCATCCAATTCTTTCTCGGTTTCTACATGATCGTTGAAAAAAGCAATAGTTGAAACCACGGTTCTGGTAGCGATCTGATCTGTCGGAGTGGGTGAACCGTAGGCGTAGTCGGTGCTGGTGTCGGCGTGCATTCCCAAGTAGCCACCTTTTGAATACACCAAGATGTGGCTTTTGATCTTCCACCAAATAGACATGCCCGCTATGGGAAAAAGATGCAAGTAATCCCACAAGCAATCGTCCTTGGCATCCTCTAAATCCTTGAGAACTTCCCGTATCTTGGGTCTGGCATCCGCCTGCACATAAGCACAATGTTGAGGCATCACTTCTATTGATTCTGTTGGAAAGAAATACCCATTGCGATTTATGTAGCCGTCCTCACCGCCGATTGGATCTTTACCGGGGACATACATCGTGTCCCTCTCCTTAGCAGCAGCCTCCTCTGAGAAGGCTCTGAGAAGATCCCAGTCCGTTGAGATGTGTTCCCTGTATAAGACCACCCCTCCACCCAAATGCTCTCCCCTGCCGCCCTTGGGTTGCCATGTATCCCCAAATCCTAAACTCATTCGTAAAGACCTATCAACGAGAGATCTATCACAAGTTCAAGCATCCCAATACCGCAAATGCGATTTGCGATCATGCAATATATTTAGACTTTCCAAAGTGTCCGTCAAAAAAGACTCTCTCAGATCATCATCCATCCCATACATAGCAGCACACACATAATCCAAGATCGCCTGAAGCAGTGCCTCATAGGACTCAGCATCATCATCCGTGACTTCTGGATATAAATGATCCCTAGTGAGCGGCCTGTTACCTTTCAGATAACCACCTGCTCCCGTGCCACGCCAATCCGGATAATGCCATTCGTTGCCAATGTGACGCAGTTCTTCAGGAACCTCAAATATCTTCCGTAGCGTCCCTTCTTGACTACCGAAGTCCTCTTCCTCGTTCAATGTATATATCAAAGTACCATTGCGACTGAAGATGAAGGCTTGACCGGTATCGTGCATCCGACGATACGGCTCCATCCTATTCCATTTAGTGGATCCCCAAGAAGCATTCGTCCACTGGAAATCTTCCCCCAAATCCTGCAACCGTTGACACAGGGCAGTCAACTCCGGAGTTCCCAACCCAAAAATAACTAAAAGCATTTTCCCTTCATATTGCTCAAACAGTGAGTCACCGTAAAGACCCTTCGTGTACACCCACGGAATATGATCGCCGTCTCTCCAAGTAACACTCATAACTTATCCTTTGGCTGAACCGGACAGCCACTAGTGGTGTCCGCTAAAATCGGATGCCCCCCATACGCTGGGCCGATACGTTCATCTTTTTCGTTCAAACCAGTGCGTATCCCCCCCTCCCACACCCACGGTTCATCTATCTCCTTCTGGGCCTTAGCCGCCCCATAAGCGGCTCGCTCATTTCTCAACTCTGGGTCATCACCCATATCCCCAACGGTGAACTCCACCGACGGCAACAGGTCATCGTGGTAGAACTGAAAGAACATGAAAGGCATCCCTTTGGGGAAAACCACCGGGGTATCAAACTTTGTTATCAGCCAGTTCATGTTCCACTGATCAGGCCACCAGCCAGTAGGGATAGAGGCCGTCAACGGAACCGCACCGTCAACAAAATAGTTAGGCGTACCCGTGATCCATGTGCTTACACCCTCCGGCGTCTTCATAGACCAACCAGTATCAAAAGAGATGATATTGATAATGCTGGGAGAAACTACAGGGCGAGCGTAGGTGCCTCCTCCACTGTGCGTGTGGGTAATCGTTTCTCCGCTCAATACTCTTGGCACTGTTCCATGGAATCCAGATCCGTATTCAGGGGCATCTACCTGAACGACTACATCTTGCTGCAACACCAACTCCCAGCCGTTTATGTTGGCCGATGTCATAGGTAAGCACTTATACGCATGTTTTTTGTAAGTATCGTCCATCCAGTCGCGTCTCGGCAACGCCTGCCGAACCGGTGGTGGATTATCGTGAGCGCGAGTAAGAGTTACTTTCATGCGTGAAATGGTGTCGCAATCACGATCTGATCAGTTTCCGTGAAGGTCGGCGCTTCGTACTGCGGCGGACTGGAATCTTGGTGATTGCGGTCGTTGTAGTCATACATCGTGACTACCGAATACTTTGTACCGCTTGTCACGGGCAGGGAGGCGTGGGCATAAACGAAGGTTGACGGGTGTACCAGCACATCACCGAACTCGGGCAAAAAGTTCATGTTCTGATGGGGCATGTGATACTCCCCTCCCCCGTAACCGTCGTTGATGTAACCGATAGCCGATACTGTGGCAACGTAGGAGAAGCCGTGATCGGCGTGGACAGAGAAGTGCTGCCCCTCATAGTATCGAACGAAGTTGGTTGCTTCCTCAAAATCTAGTTGAAGGTTGTAACAGCCTGCGTAATGCTTCACGCACTCTCGTATTCCTGTTATTACTTCGTCATAGACCGCAGCCGCAGCCGAAAACTTTTCCGGGCAAGTTTCTAGATCGGAAGCACGCATCTTGAAGTCGGAGCAATCCCGGTAGTCGGGCATCTCTTCCATGTCACCGACGAGGGCTTTCTTCCATGAGTAATACGCATCTTCACTGTCCCCGATACAGTCCTCCAACCTCTCCACAAAGTTGGAGTCTTCCGGCCAGACCTTCTTGTAGAGGGCAATCCCAGAAGCGGGATGGCAGACGTATCCTGCGTATTCCATATTATTCTCCTGTGTGCAAATCGGTGATCGTATAAAACGCTGGTGTGGTCCATCTCTCACCAGAGGTCACGGTCTTAATGCCGTGTAGGTAGTGTATATCCCCCGGATGGGCTACCGCCATTCCCGGCTCTATCTCAAGTTCTATACCGTGTTCCGGGTAATAAAACTGTCCACCCTCAAATTCGTCGTTCCAATAGATAATACTGTTTATGTCATAGGTGAGGAACGGATTCGGTGACCCATCATTTAACTGCTTATCTGCATGTGGCGCTTGTTCCAAACCGGGCAGCCATCTGACAAGGCAGGGATTTCTTGAATAACAAGACACCCCGAACTTGTCCTCTATCACTCCTCTCATTTTTTCAACGTACCCATAAACCATTTCCCAGATGAAAGGATTGACCCCTTTGAGAGTGTCAGACATGCAAACACGATCCCACCAGTATGAAGCATCATAGATGCAAACACCATCTTCATCGTATTCGGTTTCCATCGGATTATCGAATTTATTCAAATGAGAGAGGAAGGCTGCCATATGCTCCAAATCTAAAGGAGACACAAAGTTTTTGATAACTACAATATTGTCCTTAGAGTCTCCGAAGTGACCCGGTTCGACAAGAGACTTTTCCCGAACAAGAGACTCTGCTTTCAAATCCCGACTAGTTTCCATCGGCCTCCCTCTCATGCTGTCGGTACATGCGCTTACGTCTAAAGGTATCAAACCCGGTT
>Ga0302123_10002233_pt1 | contig 13270 bp, 6 predicted proteins | sample CB21_321_MG_FD_203109 | JGI IMG/M metagenome (GOLD analysis project Ga0302123, IMG submission 203109) | Marine microbial communities from Western Arctic Ocean, Canada - CB21_32.1 | ecosystem: Environmental > Aquatic > Marine > Oceanic | place: Canada: Western Arctic Ocean | collected 2017-09-28 | reverse complement strand
AGTCTTCGCTCGCATAAGCAATTGACTCCTCAGGACTTAAAAGCTCTTTGCGTGAGCAACTAAAGGATAACCTGACGTAGATTAATGGTCAATGCCGCACTCTTTCCGGTCCGGATGCCAACCGTTGCCGCGGGTCCGTCGGCGGTCCTGACGCCTCGTCGCTCACGCTTTAGACCACGCCGTCCCGAAGTGTGAGGCGACGCGGTCCCAGCCCCTCGGCGTTGAGCGGGCAGTCGCCCTGGCCTCCGGGCCCCGGCACGTGTTTCCCCACGCTGCGCGACGCCATCTCAGACCCGAATCTCTCGTTCCACGAGGTGGGCGAGATCGCGTAGGACCCCAAGCTCGGCGTTGCTCAGCTGCCGGGGCCGATGGTCCATCAGGCAGAACGCGCCGATACAGCTACCATCTGCAGCGATAAGCCGAACGCCAGCATAAAAACGAATTCGCGGCCAGGCGTTCACCCATGGGTTTTCGGCGAAGCGGGGATCGTGCGTCGCGTCGGGAACCTGCAGCACGTCGTCATCGAGGATTGTGTGTGCGCAGAAAGAGAGGTCACGGGACGTTTCATGCAGGTCCATGCCTAGACGCGACTTGAACCACTGGCGGTCGGCGTCCACCAACGTCACCAGCGCGATCGGGACCCTGAAGAGCGCCGCCGCGATCCGTGTATAGCAGTCGAAGCGCTCCTCGGGCTCGCTCTCGAGGAGCCCGGTGGACTCGAGAGCGCGCAGTCGCTGGGCCTCGTTACCGGGAAGGGGCGCCTTCTGCCAACGACAGGCGGAGCGCAACAGCCAGGCGCGCATCCATGTCCGCGCATACGCGCTGCGGAAGGGCTGAACCAGCCAATCCGTCACGCCCGCTCCCCCTCCCACCTCCCGATCGATACCCGCCTCGCTTCTGGTGACAAGCACCACAGGCACATCGCGCGCATACTCGCCAGGCTGGCCGCGCAGCTCGCGGCACAGCCCAATCGCATTACCGTCCGCCAGGTCGCAATCCAGAAGCAGCAGCGAGGGCCTGCCGCAGCTCACCGCGTGCAAGACCTCGGCGCCGTCCGCGGCGAGGACCGGCGACAGTCCTTCCATGCGCGCAGCCTCCATGAGCGGAGCGGCCACTGTGGAGTCACGCACCGCAACGAGCACCGTCTGGTCCCCCAACGCTCCCGCAAGATCTACCGCCGCGGACGGCGCCGCCACTGGCTCTACCGCAATCGCCTGGGCGCCCCCCCGCACCTCGATCGTCTGTCCCTCTGCGGCGGCGAACACCTCGAGCGTAGTGTCCGCCGGACCAAGACGCTGACGCGCGTCTGCCACAAGCCGATCGATGGCGTCATCGTCGCGGTCCGGGTCGTGGTGGAAGAGCGCGAGCCGCCTCACACGCGCGGCCCGCGCGGCGTCGACGGCGAACTCGACCGTGCTGTGACCCCAGCCTTGCTTCTCCGGATACTCAGCAGCGGGGTACTGGCAGTCGTGGATCACCAGGTCGGCATCCTGCAAGAAGCGGACGTGATCGTCGTCCCCACCGCCCGTTGGCGTGTAGCCCTTGAGGGCAAGCTCCGGCTCGTGGGGCTCGTAGTCGGTGGCGTACACAACCACTGCGTCACCTGTCAGGCGGTAGCCGAGCGTAAGAGCCGTATGGTTCATCAAGCGAACCGTGACCCGCACATCGCCGATATCGAAGTTGCCCTCAACGAGGTCGTGGTAGCGAACCGTCGCGGCGAACCCGTCCAGCGTGACAGGGAAATAGGTCTGCTGCATCTGGCCAGCCAAGACCTCGCGGAGCGACTGCGAAATACCGCGCGGACCATAGATGTCCCACTCGTGGCCAGGCGCGAAGAGCGGGGCGAAGAACGGGAGCCCTTGAATGTGGTCCCAATGGGTGTGGGTGAGGAGCAGATGACCGCGCGTCGGTCCGTTGCCCGATGAGAGGAGTGCCTGGCCGAGCGCGTGGGCCCCCGTTCCACTGTCAAGCACGAGGAGCGTGCCACCCGCAGTCCGCACCTCGACGCACGGCGTATTGCCGCCATAGCGGACCGTACCTGGTCCCGGCTTGGCAATCGAACCCCGCGTGCCCCAGAAGCGAATCTGCATCGCGATCCCAAACCGGCCAGCGAGAGGGTGGGGGTTGGGCCTCGCGTCCCTACTGCGGTTCCGTCGCCGGACCGGTCGGCTCGTCGCTCACGGTCCAGACATTGCCATCGCGGACATAGAGCCGCCGCATCTCCTCGGCGTTGAAGGGCCGGCCTCCGCGACGGCCGAACACGGAGACCTGGTGTCCTGTCTCATCCACGGCCCGGTCGCGGTCGAGCCCCTTGGAGATCGCCAGCGCCGGACCGCCAGTGTGGTGCGTGGCGATCAGTTGCGGGGCCGGGCGCGGACTGAACCCGAATGCACCCGGTGTGTCATTGGCAGAAACCAACTGCACCACCTGCAGCCCATTACCACCATCGGCGATATAGGCGAACACACTCGCGTTGGTCATGGCTACCTTGACATCGCGTGAGTCATTGATGGCACCGCCCGCATTGAAGGTCTGGTCGACCCGCGGCTCCTCAGGCCGCTCCACGTCGACGATGACGAGACCCTCCGAGCCGGCGGCCACATACGCATAGGTCCGCGCGACATACAGCCCCTGCGCGTCGGCGATCGAGACAGTAGCGGACTCGACGAGCCGCGGCCGCCCCGGAGTGGAGATATCGACCACTTTCAGCCCGTCAGCGTCAGTGACGAACGCATAGCGGAATTGGATGGCGACCGCCCGCGGGTCGCGGATTTCGGTGACCTCGCCTGCGACCTGCGGGCTCAGTGGGTCGTCGATATTCACGATGACCAGCCCGCGGTCGCACAGGATGTAGGCGTAGTGACCGGCAATCTCGATGTTCACAGCACCGTCGAGAATGCCGTCCGGGTTGAAGGCGACGGCGCGCTCCAGGAAGTTGTTCTCCGGATTGCCATCGAGCAGCGTCGCAGCGGTCGATAGCACCAGGCCCTCTTCCCGGTCGGTGATGTAGATAAAGGCGTACATCGGATGGATCGGCTGTTCCTGATTCTCGGGCAGCCGCACACGGGCCGGGTCAACCGCCAAGGTGGTCGGCGATGCGACCGCCGTCGCAAACCGGGTCTTGACATTGGTGTCCTGTCCGAGAGGCGACACCGGCGCGGTGACGATCTTCTCCGAGAAACCTTTCTGGTAGATCTGCGCCACGTCGAAGACGCGGAACCCGCCCGCGCCGTCGGCGATATAGACATATTCGCCGCGCATCTGGACGTCGAGCGCATTGGCCGACCCGTGGTGCTCCGCTTCTTCGAGCTCGCGGCCTCCCGCGAGATGCTCCGCGTACTCGTCCGGATAGGCCAGGCGGTGCAAGTCGCTGCCGATCACCGCCTGCGGCTCGCTCTGTTCGGTCACCGATATCGCCTCGACACCGTGCTCTCCGGTGGCCACCCAGATCCACCGCCCCATGAAATTGACGAAGTTCGTCCCTTGCAGCAGGAGCTGCGCCATGACGGCGTTGTTGTCGCCCTCGTCCGAGACATGACAGTCCGTGCAGCCCTTGGTTTCGGTCGTGCGCACGGTGTGCGGCACATGAGTATTGAACGCCTGGCCGGCATAGCCCTCCGTCGACACCGTCTGTTGCTGCGCGTAGACCCACTGCCGGTTGGCGTCCTGTGAGCTGACCACGACTCCGCTCGATGACCGCACCGGCGCGATCCGATTGCCGGTCGTGGTGCTGTCGATACCCAACATGTAGACGTCGTCACGGACGACCTGAAAGTTGTACTCCGTCCAGTTCTTGGTCGTCGCTCCCTCGTAGTGAAGCATCGGCTTCTTTTCGTTGGCGCGTTGCGACAGATGACAGCCAAAACAGCTAGTCATCCAGGAGGAATGACACGCGTAACAGGTCATGCGGTTATTGCCGTGCGCGAGATCGTCCGGCGCGTCGGTCGTGCCCCACGTCGAGCCGTCCCGCTGGATCGTCTTGGCGAAGCGTGCCCGCTCGTTGTAGCCGATGTTGCCGGGCGTGATCGAGTCGACCACCTGTGGAACGGTCCACTGCAGGTCCTCGTCCATCATCGAGCGCTGGGTGATGCGTCCGGCCCGGCTCTGGAACCGCGGCAATCCAAACGGGGTCGCGCCTTGCGTGAGGTCGCTGCCGCCTGCCGGCGCCGCCGGACCGGTGGTCAGCAGCGTTGCGGGCGCCTCGGCCGTGCCGTGACAGTCCTCGCACGCGATTTCGATCGCCGCCCGGGTCTCGCCGTACAGGTTGCCGTCACCGTGCACATCGTTCGAGAAATGGCAGTCGACGCACTGCATCCCGCGTTCGAGATGAATATCCTTCAGATGCACTGGTACGCCGGGTCGCCCGGTCTCCCGTTCCTCGTCGGTCGGATTGCGCAGCGACTCCCACAGAAGATTGCCGTCGGCATTCGCGACGATGTCGCCAACCGAGTCGAGCAAGTTGCCCTTGCGGTCTCGCTTGAAGACTGCTTTGTAGAGCCACCCGTGCCCATGAAAGTCGGCAATCTGCGTGTTGCTCAGCTTCCGATTGAACTGCTCGGAGCCCGCTTCGGCGAGAAATTCTGGGTCTGACCACAGGCCCCGGACCACGCTGCCCTGCGGGTTGCGCCGCTGCACCTCCGCGCGCTCTGCGGCGGAGAGGTTCAAGGGTTCCTCCGGGTAGAACTTGTCGCCGTCGGTCTCGTCGTCCCACCAGGTGAAGCCGGTGTAGGTGGTCAGGACGTTGGTGCCCGGATGCATATGACAGACAATGCACTGGCTGGTCGGGATGGACCGCGTGAGGGTGTGGCTGATCGGGTGCCCCGATTCATTCTTCGGGATCATCGGGTCGGTGGTCTGCGACATGCCGCGGTTGCCCGCCGAGGCATACTGCGCTGAATGCACCGGTGACCGATCGTTCGCATATACCACATGACAGGCGGTACACCCGCTGGATCGGTAGTCACCCGGCTGATCGTTGGTCCCGAACATATTCAGCGTCGGATCCATCAGGCGGGTCTTCTGCAGGCCGATTAAAACCGGATCCGTGCGGTTGAGCGTGCCGAATCCTCGGTCGCTGAACCGGTTTGCCGGCCGTCCCGGCTCCTCAAATGGATCTGGAATACCGATTTCAACCGGCAGCCGGCCCCCACGCTCGAAGATCCGCAGCACGTTGCCCGGCTGCGAGGTCTCCCAGCGCAGCAGCGGTTGCAGGAACGGCAGGATGCCCCGCTGGCTCTGAAGACGGGGCGACGGTGGCGGGTCCGGCTGTACCATCGCCGGGAGCCCGTCTGGCGTGTAGAACTCGCCGAACTGGCTGTTCTTGAAGGGATAGGCGCCGTTGTTGTAGAGGGCCGCACCCCACAGCATCGCGCCATGGGTCATCATGCTGGTCCAGACGTTATCTGTCTGCGGGGCGTGACATCCTGCCGTGCCGCAGGTCATGCCGACGGCTCGCAGATCGCCCGGGTTCACAAACCGGATGAATTCGCGGCTCTCCTGCAGCATCTCGGTCCCCGCGTTGACCGGGTTGGCCGAGGTCTTCCAGATGTCGAGCCGAGGGTGGACGTGGGCCTGGCGCTTCGCGTCCTCGAATCCGCGGCTGCCGGGATCGGCGCCGTCGGGACGACGCGCCTGGCCATTGCCACCGTGACAGTCGACACAGGCAATCCGAACCGCTGTGGAGAGGTGCATCGTTGGAGCGTCAGGCTCGTGACAGCTGTCACACCCGACGTTCTTACGGTCAACGTCCTCCTGACTCTGCCGAGTCCAGGGATTGATTGCGTCGCCCGGCTCCTGCGCATTCGTCTCGGAGACGGGCCAAGTGCCCAGCAGCACGACCATCATGCAGACAGCAGCCACGCCACCGATTACGTTCCGCGGGGACCAACTCATAAGACCTCGTTTCGACTGGGGCGCGCGCCCCGTCCACTGTGCTAATAGATGAGCGTCACCACCGCGAATGGTGTGTACAACGTGTCGCTCGTCAGAATGTTCTCGAACCCCTGTGACGGGGTGAACACTGACACCCCGGTCTGAATGATGACGTTGTCGTTCAGCCACGGCCGATACTCGAACCCAATGCTGTAGTCGATGCCAATTGCCTTGTCGATCGCGCTCTGGAACAACACCGTCTGCAGCACCTCCGTCTTGTCGAACCGCAGGTAGCTGCCGTTGGCGAACGTCCGGAGCCTCGGTGTGAGGGCGGCGTCCCACCCGACGTTGTAGATAAAGATGCCTGGATTCACGAAATTCGCCTGCCCCTCAGCCTTGCTCGTCCGCAGCGAGGGCAGCACACTTTCTCTGCCGACAAGTCCCACGAAGGTCTGGCTCAACCGCAACGCTTCGCGGTTCCAGAAGCTGAACGGCCCACCGACGATGTTCGGGTTGTCGAAGATCGAGTCGAAGCCGCGGGCCGTCTCGTCGAGTGGGTCATCGTCGCCGGACGCATACACGAAGGTGCCCTTCAGACGCCACCAGTCCTTGTCGATCGACGCCTCGACGGCGACGAACTGGGCGTTGATATCCACTCCCTGGCCGGCGATGCCGTTGAGGTCATCCCGACCCCACGCCTGGTAGAACTGATGGCTGATATTCAGCCGTCCCCAGTGGCCGTCCCCGCCGAACCCGGCATAGAACGATTCGACATCATGTGGCGCCACGACACCGATCGGCGACGGGCGCGCCAGGAAGCCGTTCTCGTCGAAGAACAGCTTGGGGTTTCCGTCACGGCTCCAGTGGAAGCTCGCCGTCACGGTGTAGCCGCGCACGAACGTGTCCTGCCGGAACCAGTTGGCGATGAATACCTTCTGTTCACGCCGCTCGAGGATGTTCAACTCGCTGTTGGTCTCTTTCTCGAGCTGGTCGAAGTAGGCGACATTCCACTGGTTACGGTTGCTGCCCCAGTTGCCGAAGGCGCGAACACCGAGGTTGATGTCGCTGAACAGGAAACCGCGAAAATCACTAGTGAACGGCTGGATCCCGGCCCGGACCGACACAAAGTCGTAATTCGAGCTGACGTCGAACAGCTTCACCTCGCCGAACGCCTCCTCGAGGGCGATATCCTCGCGACGCCGAGTCACGCCTTCCTCAGGGCTCGCGTTCAGGTTGTTCCGTTCACGGAACACGTTGTAATTGAGATTCACCGCGGGGGTCACGCGGAATGCCCAGTCGCGTGGCTTGAACGACGTGTCGCCCTTGAACATCTCGAGCGAGACCAACGCGGTCGGCAGGACCGCCCACTGCTCACCCTCGCCGAAGAACCCTTCGGTGTCTGGCCGGTCCGTGCTGACACCACCGATGGTCGGCACCTTGCGGAACTCGAACGGCGTTTCGACAATCGCCTTCACCGTGAAGAAGATGTCGTCGCCGATGACCGGAATGTCTCCCTTGAACGGGCTCTGCGTGTACGGATTTCCGGCGGACGGCTCGACAAAGGGGAACGTCCCGTCGGTGCCGGCCGGATAGCGGGGCGTGACCGGGTATCGCAGCTTCCACCGGTTTGGCACCGGGATGTAGTCCGGCTGGCGCTCCGGGGGTGGCGGCGGAAACGTGGGTAGCGCCGACAGCTGCAGGACGATCGTGATCGAAGGCGTGCCGCCCGGTGCCAGCGTGATCCTGTCGGAGACAAACGACAGGAAACCCGCTTCTTCGACTCGGACGATGTAGGGGCCGGGCCGGAGCCCGCCGAAGACAAACGTGCCATCGTCCTCGGTCACCGCTGGGCGCTCTACGTCGGTATCCAGATTCACCAGCGTGACCGTCGCCGGTGACTGCGGCGCGCCGATGTCGTCGGTGACCAGTCCGGTCAGGGTGCCGCGGGACTGTGCGTCCGCGGTCGCCCCGACCGCAAGGCACGCCACCATCGCCAGCGGAAGGACACGAGAACGGAGGCGGCAAGGCATGAGTGGCAGGACGCAGAGATCTGTACTCTGAACAACCTCTTCCGGCATGTCAACTGATCTCAACGGTCCACTCCGTCTCGCCGATCTTAATGCGGTCGCCGGAGGCGAGCCGCTGTCGCTTCCTAATCTCACGGCCGTTCACCTTCGTGCCATTGACGCTGCCTTTGTCCTCGATCGCCACCTCGTCAACCGTCACGAAGATCTCGGCGTGCGTCCGTGACGCCTTCCCGTCATCGATACGCACGAGCGCGGCGACGCTCCGTCCGATAGCCGTCGTGCCCGGCACCAACGTGTGTGTGATAGCCCCGACAAGACGGACCCGCGGCGGCGACACAGCTGGGGGCGCACCGGACAACACCATCGGCAGTGCCGACTTGAATACAACTTGCGGCTGCGGCTCGGCCGGCGGTGGTGACGCCGCAGGTTCGGGCGTCGGTTCCGGCGTCGCCTGTGGAGCGACGGCTGCGGGCGACTGTTTCTTCTTCGTGTGCGTCGTTGCGGCCACCTGCTGCTTCGAGGGCCCCGCCGCCAAGGGCCGCACGACCGGTTTCTCCGGTTCCGGCGTCGCTTCCGGTTTGGCCCTGACGGGTGCTGGTGGTGATGCTGGCTGCGGGGCAACCTGTGGTGGCGACGCCGCCGGTCCGGGCGCCGGTTGCGGCGTCGCCTCTTTTGGCGCGCCCGCCTGCTTCTTCGCGGCCGCCACTGCTGGGCGCCGCGCAGCCGGTTTCTTTGACTCCGGCGGCGCCTCCGGCGTCGGCTCTGACATCTGGGCCAGCTCCGCGAGCTCTTCGGCCGACCACACCAACCGTGTCTTCCACTCCTGACTGAAGATCGGGCCGATCGATGGCAGTGGCGTGCCCGCGCTCTTACCTTGCGCCTCGCCGGCCCGTTCGAGCGTCAGCTGGAACGTCCGAACACCGGCCAGGCTGATGCGGTCGCCCCGACCGAGCACGACCGGCGCGTCGATGCGAGTGTCGTTGACGAACGTGCCGTTGACCGAGCCGAGGTCCTGCAACCTCACGATGTCCGTGGTGCGCTCGAGCCGGGCGTGCACCTTCGAGACCGCGCGGCTCTCGATCACGATATTGTTGGAGTCGGCACGACCAAACGTGATTTCGCCCTTCGGCATCTTGATCGGCGTGCCGGCCTCCGGTCCGTCGAGCGGCTCGAGCGTTGCCGAGATGATGCCGCGTGGCTGTACCGGGGCTGCGGCGCCGGACTCCTCGTCCCGGACCACGAAGATGAGGTCGACCGACCGGCCCAGCGTCACGATGTCGAGATGACGCACTCGGTCCTTCCGGATCCCTATCCCGCTGAGAAACGTGCCGTTCGTGCTACCGGCATCCTCGAGATAGTAGTTGTCTCCCTCCTGCCACAAGCGAGCGTGGACACGCGAGACCATGTCTGCGCGGACCCGCACGTCCGCCTCACGCCCGGACCCGATGAGCACCGTGCCCGCGACGGCGTAGTCCTTGCCGGCGACAACGCCAGTTCTGCCGATTAGCTTGGCGCCCATCTCTGTCTTACGGCTCTCTCAGTAGCGCGGCGACCGAAGGCGGATGATAGACGTGACAGGTCGCGCAGTCTGCTCGCACCTCGCTCGGTCGGTGACACGACTGGCAGTTCTCGACACCCGGGACGTTGACGTCGGTCGCCAGACCGCTGGTCTCGACCGTGGCATGACACGCCGCGCAGTCCGCCTGGATCACATGCGGCGCGTGGTCGAACAGCGCCCGCGCCATCACCGGTTCCGCGACCGTGACCGGTGCCAGTTTCGGGCCGGCTAGCTCGTGGCATTTGAGACACGGCACGAGCAGTGACTCGAGGACAAAGCCCTGTCGCTCGCGGTCCTCGGCGAGCGCGACGCCCGGACGTGACCCACCTTCGATCGCGGCCAGTTGCGTGCGAAGAATTTCGAGCTCAGACTGCACGGCAGCCCTATCGCGCAATGGTGCCGCGCTGCCGACCGGCGCTGGCTCGCCCGCCGCCGCCAGTTCTATCTCGAGACGCACACGGTCCAGGTCCCTGCGCCGCCGCCGGATCCGGCGGTTCAGGTCGGCGTCTCCATCGGCACCCGGGCGAAGCGCCAGGACCCGCTGTCTAAGTGGCACGGCCCGCACCCTGAGTGAGTCGGTACCGCTGCGCTCGATGACCGAGAGCAACGACAGCAACTGTCGGCGGCGCTCCTCGAATTCGTCCGGCGCGAGCCCGCCGATCACCTGCTGCTGCGCCAGCGACCGCAAGACATCGAGCTCGGCCACCTCGTACCGGGCCTGCGGATCTGGAACATTCCGCAACACCCGCACGAACTCATCCAGCGCGAACAGCCCGTCACGGTAGGCCGCGGTGTCAGTCTCGCCGCCCTCCGGGCTGAGGCCATCCACCCGGTTGCGTAGCGCCGCTACCCGGTCGCGCACGCCGTCGTCTCCTCGATCTTCAATCGCATCGAGCAGGCTCAGTAGCTCGTTTCGCCGTGTTTCGAGCTCCGCGCCCTCCGTGCCGGCCGTGTCGCCGGTCGGACCCGCTGTCGTTAACTCGCCCGGGTCGTCCAGGTCGGCCTCGGTGCCGGCCGCCGATGCCACGGTGGCTGCCAGCGCGCGGGTCACAACGGTCATAGCCTCCAGTGCCGCGCGGTCGGATTCAGCCGCCGGCTTACCTTCAAGCCGGCGTTCGAGTTCGGCTACCTCGCGCTCAAACGCGTCAGCCCATGCCCCCAGGTTGGCGGCACCTGCCGCCCTCAAAGGCTCGACCGTCAGCTGCCACTCCAGATAGACGATCCGGGCACTGAGCGCCTCCCGCTCAGCGGTCTCACCCGCGGGGTCGATGGCGCGCCGGATTCGTCTGGCGTTGTAGAGCGTCCAGCGATCCGCGTGCCGCATCCGCGTGAACTCGGAACGTCCGCGGGCCGCCGCGATTGTCTCAATTTCGATCTCGTCGGCCCACGGCTCGGGCACGTCGCTCGGCGCCAGCACGTCGCCCGGTCCGATCGGATCCGTGTTGCCGGTCACGAATCCATCGTCGTCGGTGTGACATGCCGCGCAGTGCTCGTCGAATCGGATCGGCTCGAACGTCACCTGGTCGACCGTCGTGAAATGGCAGGCCTCGCACTCGCCGAGACCGGCGTCCCGAGCCTCGACAATATGTCGGTCGTGATCGAATTTCAGTCCGAGACCGGTCTGAATCGACGCGTTGATAGCGGCAAATTCAGGATGCCGTCCCAGAGTGTCGAAGAGATGACACTGGGCGCATTCCCGATCGTCGACGGTCGCGAGCTCCCAGCTGCGTCCACGATGGTCGATGTGGCACTGCACACAGGCGACATCCTCTGCCGCGTCCGCCTTCAGCGCATCCGCGCTGCCGAACAGCACGTGTCCCGCGTTGGTGAGCCGCTCTGCTCCTCCGATGTCGTGACAACGCTCGCACCGCAGGTTCGTCACTCCACCGCTGGCCAGACCCGTCTCGTGACACTGAGCGCATCGAAGATCGACGGCCGCATGCTCGGCCGCCAGGTCTCCAGGCGAGACAAATCTGGTAATGCCAGCAAAGTACAGTCCGATGAGACCGCACAGGAGGACCGCGGCGGCCAACCCGGCGAGCATCCACCGCCGCCCCGTGGCGGCGGGGAGCATGTAGCGCTTCGAGCGCGTCGGGGTCCCGGAAGGAACGATGCGAGCCATACGCCTGGTCTTACTGGCAAAGCCTGTCGGCTAGTCCAGTCTCCTGTCCACCATACTTATAGATACAGCACCGAGAGGACATGCACCGCAAGCAGTCCAAGCAGCATGATCGCCGGGAATAGATGCACTGGCAGCCAGAGATGCAGCACTCGTTGCAGGCTGTACTGCGCGTCGAGCTCGAACTTCTCCACTACGATGGCCTCGAGGTCCTTCAGCCTGTCCTGATCGCCTTCGGAGACGAATTGCGCCACGTTCCGGAATGCCGCCAACCGGCGTTCGCGGTCGCCGCCGATTCCAGCCAGGAACGACCATGACGGGGTAACGCCGGCGAGTGATGGACGGATCTCACCCGAATAAAATCGCTCCAGCAGGTCGGAAGCGCCTCGAGCCACGGCGTCCGCTTCCGACTGCAGACGGTCGGCCATCTCCGGAATCCGGTCGTAGAGCGCTTCGACGCTCAGCTGCCTGGCCAGCACCGTCGGGATCCACTTCTGGAGCCACACGCCCACGAGCCCGGACACCGTTGACCAGAGGGTCAGCCCGAACAACCACCACCCGAACTGTCCATGCGGCAGGCTGAATCCGACGTGAATCAGCACGAACAGGAACGCCAGCGAACCGCCATAGAGGTGAAACTGGAGCCAGCGCTGCGCGGTGCCAAAGGGCCAGCCCATTAAACGTCGGCGCAACGGATACAGACTGTCCACCACGAATACCGCGGCCGCAAGTGTCCCGAAGGTCAGCCCCCAGAACCGACCGGGCGACCACGGGGCCCACCATGCCAGGCCGGCGAACAGTACGACGGACACCGCGCCGATCGACACCGAACCCAGGAGCCAGGTCTGGCGTTTGGGGCGCAGAAAATTCCAGGCCATCGCTCAGCGCATCTCCTCGGCCGAGAGCGTCGTAGTGACGATTTCGAGATCTTTGAATGAGATGCGTGTGGCCGACCCGTGGGGACACATCTGCACGCACGCCGGTCCCTGCGTGCGACCCAGACAAAGGTCGCACTTGGTGGCCAGCTCGATGTCACGCTTGATGGTCGGACTGCTGTATGGAACCTCGATGATGTTGTCCCATGGACACCGCTTGACGCAGTTATGACAGCCGATACACGTGTCCTTGTTGATCGTGACCTCAAGCGAACCGATCGGTCTCGTGATGGCACCGGTCGGGCACCCAATCATGCAGACCGGGTCGGTGCACTGATAACAGGCGGTCGGGATCGACCACTGCCGGAACCGTGCGCCTTCCCGGATAAAACGCGGCGTGCCGCCGTGCGTATCGGAGCAGGCACGAACACAGTCGTCACAGCGAGTACAGGTGTCCAGATCGATCAACAACACGCTTTCGCCATGAATCAACCCGGTGTCCATCGCCATCTGCAGATACTGGGCGGACAGCGGGTTGCGGAGTGCCACGCCGCGCTCCTTCAGGCGAGAAACGACCGACCGCCACAGCAGGTCGCGCACGGTGTCGTGGCTCGCAATGACCGTGTCGAAATCGGCACGGGAGATCTTCACCATCTCCACGTGCTCGAGCGCGAAGAGCGAGAACGGCCACGGCTCGTCCATGAGCAGTGACAACTCGCCCGCGTAGTCGCCCTTGCGGAGATAGGTGATTGCGAGGTTCGACGAGCCCGCACGGACTGCCACCTTCACATAACCGCCACGCACCAGATAGAAGGCGTCC
>Ga0302123_10002232_pt1 | contig 13273 bp, 15 predicted proteins | sample CB21_321_MG_FD_203109 | JGI IMG/M metagenome (GOLD analysis project Ga0302123, IMG submission 203109) | Marine microbial communities from Western Arctic Ocean, Canada - CB21_32.1 | ecosystem: Environmental > Aquatic > Marine > Oceanic | place: Canada: Western Arctic Ocean | collected 2017-09-28 | reverse complement strand
CAAGATTTTTCACTCGCTTCACCCCGGAGCGCCATCGTGAAAGAGCCCATAGGCGGAACTGCGTTCCAGGGCGAACTGGGTGAAAACAGCAACCGCGCGTCAACTGAAGGCACGGGTGTGCCAGACGCATCCACGCTACCGGGGCGAGCCAGGCCCCAAGAAGGGCAGTCCGTTAGACGTTGAACAGGAAGTTGGCGACGTCGCCGTCCTTAACGACGTACTGCTTGCCCTCCTGTCGGAACGTCCCCTGCTTGCGAGCCTCCGCGATGCTCCCCGCCGACGTCAGGTCGTCGTAGCTGACCACCTCCGCGCGGATGAAGCCGCGCTGGATGTCAGTGTGGATCTTCGCCGCTGCGTCCAACGCTACCGTGCCCTTCGTTATCGTCCACGCTCGTGTCTCGTCCTCGCCCGTAGTCAGGAATGAGACCAGCCCGAGCAGGTTGTAAGACACCTGCACCATCCGGTCCAGGGCCGACTCGCCCGCGCCCATTGACTCGCGGAACTCGGCCTCGTCGACGGGTGCCATCTGGGCCAGCTCCATTTCCAACTTGCCGGCCATAGCCAGGGTCGCGACGCCAGGCCGCGTGATGCGCTCTGCCACCTGTGCCTCGGTTTCGGCGATGCGGGCGACGTCATCCTCGCCGACGTTGAACAGCACCACCAACGGCTTGGCTGTCAGCAACTGAAAGTTATCGAGTATCGCCTTGGCCTCCGCCGGTATCGACTGCTCGCGCACGGGCACGCCGGAGTCCAGCGCCTCGCGGATGGGACCGAGCAGGGCTGACTCGCGCTGCAGCGCGTCCCGGTCTGCGGTGCGTGCGGAGCGCATCTGTTGCTGGAGCCGCTCTGCACGTCGTTCGAGCAGCGCCATATCGGACAGCGCCAGTTCATCCTGGAGTGCGGCGACCTCGGCATAGGGGTCGATGTTTCCGGTGGCGCTGGCGACGGATGGGTCGTCGAAGGCCCTGGCCACCAGCAGCAACTCGTCGCAGCGCTGGAGAAGATTCAGGTACGCACCATCGATCCCGCGGGAGGTCCCCAGCCCTTCCGGTGCCGCGGGTATGTCGATGTACTCGACCTCTGCCTGGATGATGCGCTTGGAGTGCTCGATGTCGGACAGCACCTGCAGCCGCGGGTCCGGCACCTTCACCATACCGACGTTCGGTTGCTGGCCGCCTGCGCGAAAACCAGCCACGTCGGCGTGCCCGCGTGTGACGGCGTTGAAGACGGTGGTCTTGCCGCTTTGGGGCAAACCGATGATTCCAATTGCCAAACTTGATCCTCCGAATCGGGCTTGATCATTCTAGCGCAACCAAAATGTCTTACGTTCAGTAAGACTTAATTCATGATCGCGAACAGGGTTAACGTCACGAAGGTGACCAACATCACAGCGATAGCCACCCCAAGCGGCGGGCGCCCGACCAGGCCTAGCGTCGCCCCCAGCCCGTGGCGGCGCGCGTAGCCAGTCGTGCTCAGCAAGCCGGACCATATGGCGTCCGGCGTCGTGACCAGGCGCCCCATTGAGTCGGCGAGGGCCGTTGCCGCGCCTTCCACAACTGAGAGCGCGCGCTCCAGGGGTTGCTGTACCAGCATACGGATTGGCTTTCCCGCATTGCGGTATAGCCAATCCGTGTCGGTCGAGACCTTGTCCTTGGGCTTCAGGGCCCCCAATATGAGCCAGAAGCCCAAGCCCGTGAAGACCAGCAGCTCCAGGGCATGGATGACCTTCGCCGGTTTGTAGACGGCGTAGGAGCCCGTGAAGTTCATGAAGTCGTAGAAGGCCTGCGGGAACAGGCCGATAGCGACGCACAGCACCGCCGCTCCCGACATGCCCACGTACATGCCCACCGGCACCTTCCTGATGAGGGTTACCGGTGTCGCGCGCTTGGCGCCGAACCACGTGAAGTAGGGCAGCTTGAGGCCGGTGTGCAGAAACGTGCCTACGGATGCCACGTAGAGGCTGAGTACGGCGAGGGAGCTGCCGTTGTCGCTGGCCGCCTCTATCACCAGCGACTTGCTGACGAACCCGGCGAAGAAGGGTACTGCGGAGATGGAAAAGGCCCCGACCATGTAGAGGGAGAAGAGGACGCGCATCCTCGGCGCGAGTCCGCCCAGCTCCGTCATTTTCGTCGTGCCCGTCGTGGTCATGACTGCGCCAGTCGCCATGATCATGAGCCCCTTGTAGAGCACGTGGGCGAAGGCGTGCGCCGTCGCCGCCTCGATGGCGAAGCTCGTGCCGATGCCGGCCGCGGTGACCATGAACCCCACCTGGCTGATGATGTGGTATGCCAGCAGCCGGCGGATGTCGTTCTCCAGCACCGCGTAGATGACGCCGTACAGCGCCATTACCGCGCCGAAGAAGATGAGGATGTCCCAGCCGGCAAAGCCGCGCAGCAGCACGTAGACCGCCGTCTTGGTCGTGAAGGCGCTGAGGAACACCATGGCCGCCGCACCGGCCTCGGGGTAGGCGTCGGTCAGCCACGCGTGCACAGGCGGGATCGCCGCGTTCACTGCGAACCCGATGAGGATGAGCCAGGCCGCGGCGCCGCCATCGAATCCTTCGAAGAGCAGTGAGTCGGTACCGGCCACGTGCCAGAGGATCCCCGTCAACAGTACGGCGCCGCCCGTCACGTGGACGAAGAGGTAGCGCATGCCCGCCGCCGCCGACCGTCCCTGACCGCCCTGCATGATGAGGTAGGCCGAGGCCACGGCCATGACCTCCCAGAACACGAACAGCGTCAGCAGGTCGCCAGCGAATACGACGCCGAGCGAGCCGCCGCCGTAGAAGAGGACTGCTGCCTGCTGTCCACGGGCACGCAGGTGTAGCGCGTAGAAGGCGCCGAGCGTCCCGATGATGGCGAACACGCTCCCGAAGGCGAGACTCAGTGCGTCGACCCTGAGTGGCACGAGGTCGAATCCCAGCCACCGCATCTCCCAGGTCGAGCCGAGATCGAGCACCAGCACCAACTGGCCAGCGACGAGCCCGAACGCGGCGATCATCAGCACGGGCCGCAAGCGCGCGGGCAGCGCCACGGCGGCCGCCCCGCCGAGGATGAGGACCAGGCCCGGTAGGAAGTTATTCATGTGTCTCGTCTTGGGAGGAGTCGTAGTGTCCGCGCTGTACCAGCTGCGCTCCTAGCCACTTGGAGCTGTAGACGATGGCCAGGTTCGCCAACAGCGTGAACACGATCCAGTAGCCGACGGCCCCCCCTCCGACGGTGAGCGCCTTCTGGTGGCCGGTCAGCGAGAGGGACACGTCGGCGGCTATGGCCAGCACGATGGCGATGGCGAAGGCGATGGCGAGGCCTCGGGTGAGCCGCACTACTTGGCTCCGTCCATCGCGTCGGCCACGCTGGTGGCCAGCGAGAGGAAGCTGAAGGGCAGGTCGGGCACGAGCCCCCACGCCAGCGCGAGCAGCGCCGTGAGGGACAGCGGCGCAACCATCAGCACCGGCGCCTCGCTGAAGCGCGGGAAGTTGACGGACGGCCGCCAGTAAGCCCTGTAGACGATGGGGAATAGGTAGGCCGCGCTCAACACCCCGCTGACCATGTACACGATGAGATACGCAGTTTGGTCCACCTGCGCGGCCCCAGACCCCAGCAGCCACTTGCTGCCGAAGATGACGAATGGCGGGATGCCGGCCATGCTGAGCGACGCTAGGGTGAATGCCGCCATGGTGATCGGCATCTGCCGGCCGATCCCCCCTATCTCGCTGACGTTCTCACGGTGCGTGTGCACGTCGATGGCGCCGGCGCAGAAGAAAAGCGTGATCTTGGTGACGCCATGGCCCACCAGGTGCAGCAGCGCCCCGGTAAGCGCCAGCGGGCCCAACAGCGCGACCCCAAGGACGATGTAGGAAAGGTGACTGATTGTCGAGTAGGCGAGGCGGCGCTTGAGGTTGTCGTGCCGGAGCGCGAGCACAGACCCAAGGACCACCGTCACCGCGGCGATGGCGGCGATGATCTGCCCCGCCCCCATATCGTTCAGCAGGCTCGCGCCGAACACGAATACCATCACACGGACCACCCCGAAGACGCCCGCCTTCACCACCGCCACGGCGTGGAGCAACGCGGTTACCGGCGTGGGCGCCACCATGGCTCCAACAAGCCAGCCATGGGCTGGCATGACGGCGGCTTTCACGCTAACCCCTGCCATGAGCAGGGCCAGCAACCCCCACAGCGTTCCATCGCTCAAACGCGCATCGTCGAGGAACCCGCCCGGCGTAAACGAACCGTCCATGCCCAGCGTATAGACCCACGCTGTCCCCGCGATGAGCGCGAGACCGCCGCTCAGCGTGTAGGCCAGGTACTTCCGCCCCACACGAATTGCCCCAGCGCTCTGGCGGTGGACGATCAAGGGGTAAGTGAACAGGGTCAGCAGTTCATAGAACACGACGAAGGTGAGCAGGTTTCCGGCCAGCGCCACGCCGAGGGTCGCGCTGATACTCAGCGCGAAGGCGGCGTAGAAGCGGGTCTGGTTCTGCTCCGCGTGTCCGCGCATGTAACCGATGGAGTAGACAGCGGTCAGCACCCAGAGGAACGAGGCCAGCGTGGCGAAAATCATCCCCGCGGCGTCCGCGCGCAGCGCCACGTCGATCCCCGGCGCCAGCTCGACCAGCTTCGCGGTCCGTACCTCTCCGTCTACGACGCCGGGGAGCATTGCCGCCACTACCCCAAACGTCGCCAGCGCCGCGCCGATGGACATGCTTTCCCGCGCGTTCGGCCAGCGCCCGGCCAGGACGACGAAGGCAGCCCCAGCCAAGGGCAGGAGCACGGCGAGCCCGGGCAGAACGGAAGGCGCTTCTGGCATCAGACCCCCGGTTCCAGCACGTTGGTGACGACGACGACGTTCAGCACCCCGAGGACGATGGTCGCGGCGGCGAGGAGGACGATGGGCAGCGTGACGTCGGCCGACGGCTCACGCACCATCGCGATGGCTGGCTCGGCGGCGCGTGGGGGCTCGCCGGAGCCTGCCCTGAGCCCTGACGAGCCGGGGAGAAGGGGCGCGTCGGGCGCCGCACCGGCGATGGCTGGGTACTCCGGTACTGGGGATGGCGTGAGGAAGGCGCGCTCGAGGACGCGGAACAGGTAGACGGCGCTCAGCAGACTGCTCACCAAGACGAAGGCCACAACCACCCAGCGCCCCTCCTCGATGGCCGCGAGCGAGAGGTACCACTTGCTGAAGAAGCCGACAGACGGCGGGATGCCGATCATGGACACTGCGCCGACGGCGAAGGCAGTCATGGTAATCGGCATCCCGCGCGCGAGCCCCGCCATGCCCTCGATCTCGGAGGCGCCCGTGGTGAGCCGCACGCTCGCGGACGCCAGGAACAGCGTCGCCTTCATGATGGCGTGGTTCATGATGTGCAGCAGCGCCGCCACGAAGCCGAGCGGCGTGGCCAGCCCGATGCCGACCGCGATGAGTCCGACCTGGCTGATGCTGCTGTAAGCAAGCATGCGACGGATGTCTCGCTGTCCCATCGCCGCCGCAGAGCCGAACACCATACTGGCAAGGCCAACGACGATCAGCGTCGTGCCGATGGGCACCTCGTCGGTCAGGTACCCGTCCGGGAACACGCTCAGGAACATGCGGATCATGACGTAGGCGCCCACCTTCGTCACGATGGGGGCGATGAGCGCGCTCACCGACGACGGCGCATACGTGTAGGCGTCCGGCAGCCACAGGTGCAGCGGCACCAGCGCCATCTTTAGCCCCAAGCCTATGAAAATGAACACCGCCCCCGCCGACACCGGCGTCGAGGGCCCCGCCTCCCTCAGGATGGCCAGCGTGTCGGCCATGTTGAGCGTGCCCGTTGTGAAGTAGAGGAACGCCACGCCCAGCAGATAGAAGGACCCGCCGATGGACCCAAGGATCAGGTAGCGATACCCCGCGACCATGCCTCGGCGTCCACCGAGGAAGACGAGGGCATAGGCTGCCAGCGACGATATTTCGAGGAAGACAAAGACGTTGAAGAGGTCGCCCGTGACCACGATGCCGGTCAGCCCGGCGATGAGCAGCAGCACGAGGCTGTAGAAGAAGCCCAAGCGCCCGCGCATTTCCCAGGCCGCTGCTTGCCGCGTGCTCACCACCACCATCAGCGCGACACCGGTGACCACCGTGGCCACGAACGCCGCGACGTGGTCGACCACGTACTCGATACCCAGCGGCGGGGCCCAGCCGCCCAGCGTGTAGCGCAGTGTCCCGGAATCGATCACCGTCGCCAGCGCCCATGCTGAGACGGACGCCGAGCCCGCGATGGCGGCGAGCGCGAGCCAGAACGGCCAGCGCGGCCGCCACAGGCCCACCACGGGGACCACGAAGGCGGCGATGAGCAGCGGGAGCGGGATCAGAATCGGGATCTGGTCTATGACGGCCTGCCTAGGTCTTCGAGAATCTGCTCCTCGTCCAGGCCGGGGAACTCGCGATAGAGGCGGACGAGGAAGGACAGCGCCACGCCCGTCACGGCGACGGAGACCACGATGGCCGTGAGCATGAGCACATGCGGCAGCGGGTTCACGAAGTCGGCCGCTACGGCATGCTCCCCGAGCACCGTGATAGGCACCGTCGCGCCCGTCTTGAGGCTCCCCGCGATGAAGAACAGGATGATGGCGACCTGGAAGATGTTCAGGCCGATGAGCTTCTTCACCAGGCTGCGCTTGCCGATGGTGCCGTACAGGCCGACCCCTAGCAGGACCGCGATGGCCCAATAAGGGAAGCGCGCCGCGATCTCGTCCAGCATGCTAAGCGCCTCCCTCGTTGACTTCCGGGTCATGGGCTCCGGGGTCGCGCTCGGTCAGATAGTCGAACAGCAGCATCAGCGTCGCGAACACGGCCGTCGCGATGCCCCCCTCGATGATGAAAATGCCAATCTGTCGGCGGCTTAGTTCGCCCGGCCAGACCTTGTCGATCCACTCGAACGGCACCGCGCCGTAGTCCAAGTAGTCGGCACCGAAGGCCATGGCTGCGACACCGGTGAAGGCGAAAATGCCGAGCCCGGCCGCCGCCAGCGTCACTAGGACGTCGCGAGTGAACAGTCCCCGCTCGCCATCGGCGCCCAACGACAGACGCGCCAAAATCAGCCCCGCCGCGAAGATCGCCCCGCCCTGGAAGCCGCCGCCGGGGCTCAACTCACCGTGGACGAGGACGTACAGCGCGAACAGGAGGATGAACGGCACAAGGAACCACCGCACGAAGAAGTGCAGCAGCACGCTGTCATGCCTGGCGGTCATGTCGCTCCCTTCGCGCGAGCACCGCTAGGACGGCCATGCCGGCTGTGAATATCACGACCGTCTCTCCTAGCGTGTCGTAGCTTCGATAGTCGGCCAACACTGCCGTTACGACATTTTCGATGCCGATGTCCTTCTCTGTCCGCTCGATGTACTCCGGCGCGACATGGAGGTTGGCGGGCGCGTTGGGATCGCCGCGGTCAGGCAGGTCGGCGGTGGCGACGATGAAGAGCGCTGCGACGCCGACGAGCAGCGGAAGCACGAGCCACTTCAATCGACGGACCTTCGGTGCATGCGACTGATGCCACCGACGAGCAGCACACCGGTGATTCCCGCGCCCAAGGCAACTTCCGTCAGCGACACGTCGACGGCGCCCATAAGCGCAAGGAGTGAGGCCGCGAGGAAACTGAACACACTCAGCGCGGCGACGGCGGCGATGAGGTCGCGCACGCTTAGCGCAATGATCGCCACGGCCACCAGCATCACATAGAGCAGGACCTCAAGCGGCCAGATCACGGCTGTCCGCCCTTCTGACCTTCGGTAAGCGTGGCCGCGCGGCCGCGCGTCCACGGCGTTAGGCCCGTCTTGAGCGCCGAGCGGGTCAGCAGGTGGGCCGCGACTGGGTTGGCCAGGAAAACGAAGCCGACGGCGAGGCCCAGCTTGAGGCTGACGAGCGTCGCCCCTTCGTGCAGCGCCAAGCCCAACAGGACCAACGAAATGCCCAGAGTCTCCGTCTTTGAGACGGCATGCACGCGCGTGAAGAAGTCAGGCAGCCGAATGATCCCGATCGCCGTTACGAGCATGAAGAACAGGCCGGCACTGGCGAGAACCATCCCGGCGATGCTCATCCCCTCGTGCCCTCCTCTGCCTCGCGCTCTAGGTATTTGGCCACCGCCACGGTGCCGATGAAGTTCAGTAGCGCATAAGTTAGCGCCAGGTCGACGAACAAGGAAGGCCGCTCAAAGATGAACCCGATCACGGCCAGCAGGACGATGGTGTTGGTCCCGACGACGCCCGCGGCCAGAAGCCGATCGTACAGCGAGCGGCCCAGCGCGAGCCGCACCAAGTCGATGGTGCTGACCCCGAGAATCACGCTGGCCATGGCGACGAAGACGTCGTTCACCAGCTCACCTCGTCCGGCGTCTCGATTTCACGGCACACGGGTAGTGCTGGCTCGGGCTCGCCGAAGACGCGGGCGACGCGGCGCATTAGCACAGCCTCCTCAATGCCTCGCCGCGACTCGCTGGAGACGCAGTGCACCAGGAAGCGGTGGAGCGACATGTCGACGGTGATGCTGCCTGGCGTCAGCGTGATCGACTGCGCGAGCAGCGCGTTGGCCGCCTCGGTGGTGAGCGGCGAAGAGAACTCAATGAGCGACGGGTCGATGCTCAGGCGCGGCGCGAGCACCATGCGTGTGACTGCGACGTTGGCGACGGCGATCTCGAAGGCCATTAGCGGGACTCCCGCCACGAACTTGACGAGCATCCTTAGCAGCCAGGCTACGTTGCTGGGCGCCAACCCAAAGCCCGCCACCTCGCTGCGGCGAAAGACGAGCTCGGTGATCACCACAACCACGATGACGGAGATGGCCCCGGCGGTCAGGAAGAGCGCATCCAACTTGCCGGAGAGTGCCACCCATAGGCCAAACAGGAGGGCAGCCTGCGCGGCCCTCCTAACCATTGAGCGGTGCCAACCTTTGGGTGTAACGATGTGACGAAGGTCGTCGCTCATGCGGGTTCTCCGGTTGGTGCGTGAACGCGGGTATTATGCTGGCTGACTCCCATATCCTCAATGCTGGACGTTCGTATAATGCGCGCATGGCTCTGACATTCGACATTGGCGACCCCGCAGCGCCGCGCGGTCACGCCTTGCTTTACTTCCGCGATCGCGACGGCAACCGGTTCGTGGCCACTTACGTGCTGGTGCTGCCCATCAAGATGGACATCGGTAAGTATTTGCCACCGCTCATGGCTGCCCAGTTTGGCGGACTGGCAGGCGAGGCGATGGGTGAAGGGCTCGAGGCCTTCGCTGCCCCGCCCATGCCCGAGGAAATGCGGGTCCCGGCCCTGGAGCGGTTATCCCGACTCCGTGGCGACGATCTCATCGGGGGAGGCGACATCTCGGTTGACGACATCGCCGCGGCCATGCAGGCCACGGCAGAAGCTGTCCAGGAGTACAGTGCGATGTACCGAGCTAGCGTCGAAGTGGTCCCCGTCGTCGCCGTGGCAGAGGCAAACCGCGAGACCGATGCCGTGGAGTCTTCCGACGTACACCGTGTGTTGTTCGAACTGCTCACCGAGCGCGACCGCGTCGCGGAGCTGGCCAAGCTGGTAGGGACGCTGCGCTTTGCGACGGATAATGGCGACGAGGCTTTGGCTGGCGAGTCCGACACGGCGATGATGGCGCTGGAGGGTCTGCTGCCGGAGCACTTCTGGGTTGGCCGGGTGCGCCTGGCCGCGCGGGACATGACGCCGGCTGGCGAGTCCATGGCCCGGCTGCTGGTCGAGCGCTGCTACCGGCTCATGGACCAAGACTTCCCTGCCGTCGAGGACCTGGAGCGCCAGATCGAAGCGGCCGACTAGGGCCCTCGGCCCCTAAGCCTGTGTTGTTCTGAGCGTAGCTACTCTAGAGGACAACGGAAGCTTGAATTCTCGTTAGTGGACCATCTCCCCTAGAAAGAGAAGCAAGCCAGTCCCCAGTCCTCAAGGCCATCGGGTACCGGCGAATGTTGGTCTACCGAATGTAAGGCATTGGTATGCAACCTACGAGGCAGGGCAAGTAACGCCTGTTCAGTAGACGACGATCTCGTCTTCGCGGTCGAGCACCGCAGGAACCTGATCAGGAGAAGACAGGTTTAACGAACTTGGAATGTGCTTGGCGTGAAAGCACGAGCCTCCTAGCACCATAACGAGCTTGAAGTTGTCCTTCCGGCCCGGCTTCTCTTTCCCGTTCTTTACGGATCGAATCGCCGCGCCCATGTGTCCCTGTCTGAGGCGGTGCCTCGGTTGTCGGCGGCCGTGCTAAGAAGGCAGAGCCACTTCCATGTCGCCCCACGAGGGGCCGGTCTTGATGTCGATCTTCAGAGGGACGACCAGGTCAAGCGCCGCGGGCATGATCTCCTCCAGCAGCGCCCGGAGCCGGGCCTCCTCGATCACTGGCAGCTCGAACACCAGCTCGTCGTGAACCTGCAAGAGCATCTTGGTGTTCAGCCCTTCGTCATCAAGGCGAGCCGCGACGTCGATCATCGCCGCCTTAATGATGTCGGCTGCAGTGCCCTGCACTGGCATGTTCACTACGATTCGTTCCGTCGCCAGCCGTAAGTTGCGGTTCGATGAAGTGATCTCCGGGACGTAGCGTCGCCGGCCGAGCATGGTCTCGACATAGCCCATCTCCCTCGCCCTGTGGATCGTCTCTTCCAGGTACTCCTTCACCCGCGGGTAGGTGCCAAGGTAGGTGTCAATGAACTGGGTGCCCTCCTCCATGGTCAGCTCGGTCTGATTGGCAATACCGAAGGCGCTGAGCCCGTAGATGACGCCGAAGTTCATGACCTTGGCTAGGCGGCGCATGTCGCCCGTCACCTCTTCGAGCGGTACCTTGTAGACCATCGAAGCGGTGGAGGTGTGGATGTCCTCGCCCCGCTCGAAGGCCTCGATCAGCGCATGGTCTCCCGACAGGTGGGCGAGCACTCGCAGTTCGACCTGGGAGTAGTCCGCGGCGAGCAGCGTCCATTCGGGACGCTGCTCGGCGACGAAGGCCTTGCGCACGCGCCGGCCGAGCTCGGTGCGCACCGGTATGTTCTGGAGGTTCGGGTCGTTGCTGGCCAGCCGTCCCGTTGCCGCGCCCGCCTGGTTGAAAGTGGTGTGGATGCGGTGGGTTCGCGAGTTGACCTGCTGCGGGAGCGCGTCCACGTAGGTCGACTTGAGCTTGGTCAGCTCGCGGTATTCGAGGATGTGACGGATGACCGAGTGAGTGTCAACGAGGGCCTCCAGCGTGCTCGCGTCCGTGGAGTACCCGGTCTGCGTCCGTTTCCCTGGTCGCAGGTGCAACTCCTTGAACAGAATGTCAGAGAGCTGCTGAGGCGAACCAATGTTGAACTCGTGCCCCACGTCGCTGTAGATCGCGGCCTCGGCCTGCGCGATGGCCACGCGCAGCTGGTCGTCGAGCTCTTCGAGTACGCTTGCGTCCAGCGCGATGCCCTCCACTTGCATCTGTACAATGACCGGGACTAGTGGGAGTTCGATGTCGCGAGCCACGGCCAGGCTGCGCTCGTCCAGCTCGTTTTCGATCAGCGCCTTGAGCCGCAGCGCCATGTCGGCCTTGGCCCCAGCGTAGGCAGCGACGTCGGCGATGGGCAGCTGGTTGAGTGGGACCAGCTTGCGTCCAGTGCCGGTGAGCTCGGCGGCCGCCGTCATCTCGAAGCCCAGCCGCGCCAGCACCAGCTGCTTCAGCCCGAGGCCGCGTTCGCCAAGTAGATGGGCCCCGAGCATCGTGTCGAAACAAACCCGCACCGACTTCATCGCGAGGCCGTGGCGGGCGAGCAGCGTCAGATCGTGGTTGAGGCTGTGCCCGACCAGCGCCATCTTCGGCGCGCCGAGCAGCGGGAGCAGACCATGGAGCACCGTGGCGAGCGGGAGCTGGCCGCCTTCGGCGTGGCCCACCGGCACGTAGTAGGCGTGACCCGGCTCGATGGCGAGTTCGATGCCCGCTAGGTCCGCCTCCATGGGATTGCCGGCGCTGGACTCGGTCGCGATCGACACGGCCTCGGCCGCTGCCAGCGCATCGAGCATCGCCTTGAAGCCCGTGGCAGTATCGACGACTGTCGTGGCGGTGTTCGGCGCACCGACCAGCGCCGCCTGTTCCGTCGGGACCGGGGCTGACGACGAGAGAGCCGGTGGTGGCGTGCTCTCGTCGCCGAGCACCGGGATGCGCTCGACCAGTGAGCCGAATCCGAGGTCGCGGAAGAGGGCGACGAGGTCTTCTCGCCGGTAGTCGCCGAAGTGGGCGTCGTCCATGGAGAAGCCGGTCGTCATGTCGGTCACGATGGTGACTAGGTACTTGCTCTTGCGGGCCGCCGCCTCATGCTCGCGCAGCAGTCCCTGGATCCGAGGAGGGGAAACTTTGTCGATGCGCTCGTAGATCCCCTCGACGCTTCCGTGATCCTGGATGAGCTTGATGGCCGTCTTGCGGCCCACGCCAGGCACGCCCTTGATGTTGTCCGACGGGTCACCCTCGAGTGCCTTCACGTCGATCTGCTGCCGGGGCTCGAGGCCGCCGTAGCGCTCGCGCACCGCTGCTTCGTCGTAGGTGCGCTGGTCACCGAAACCCGAGGTAATCAGCACACTGACGTGCGGCGAGACCAACTGGAGCGTGTCGGTATCGCCGGTGAAAATGACTGTCTCGATCCCCTGTTCGTCGCTGAGGTGGGCGATAGAGCCGAGCACGTCGTCTGCCTCGTACCCAGTCACCTCGTAGATCGGCATACCCATGGCCTTCACCACCTGCTTGACGCGGTCGAGCTGGTGAGGGAACTCGTCGGGAGTCGGAGGCCTGTTGGCCTTGTACTCGGAGTAGTCGTCGTGACGGAAGGTCCCGCCCGGCGGATCGAAGGCGATGGCTAAGTGCGTCGGATGCAGATTGTTGATGGCTTTGAACAGCGTCGAAATGAAACTGTAGACAGCCTCGACGCGCTCACCGGTCTGCTTGACCGTCATGGGGTGCTCACGCGAGAGGGCGAAGAAGGCGCGAAAGACCATGGCGTGGCCGTCCAGCAGCACCAATCGGGGCTTCCTGCCGTTCGCTGGCTTGACTGGGCTCGCCGCGTCGGCAGGCCCGGTCAAGCCAGCGAATGGCCCGTCGGCTTCTGCGTTGGCGAAAAGCTCGCCCTGTTGCGCCGTGTCCCGGGTAGTCATCGCGAGGCCGATTCTACACCGGCCCTTCTCGCGGGACGGGATCTACCCCTCCGTCGCTTTCATGACCGGCAGCGAAGTGCTGGACTGATACCGCGGTGCTACGAAGTAACGCCGGGCGACGGTCGCCGCACCGGGACG
>Ga0302123_10002231_pt1 | contig 13275 bp, 13 predicted proteins | sample CB21_321_MG_FD_203109 | JGI IMG/M metagenome (GOLD analysis project Ga0302123, IMG submission 203109) | Marine microbial communities from Western Arctic Ocean, Canada - CB21_32.1 | ecosystem: Environmental > Aquatic > Marine > Oceanic | place: Canada: Western Arctic Ocean | collected 2017-09-28 | reverse complement strand
TGCTTGTAGCCTTGATCACTAAAAATGTCCCAGTCGGGTACCAGCGGTGCCGGGTCAGGTCCCATGTACGCCCAAAGAAGTCCAGCTTTCGGTTCTATTTTGTACGCCTTGATAGAAATCTTGTCCTTGAAGTGGGCTTCCGGATACGCCACCTCTTCAAAGGGTTGTTCTATGCATGCTCCCGTTTCATCGAATAACCACCCATGATAATTGCATCGCAGGCCACATTCTTCCAGAATCCCGTAGGACATATCCGCACGACGGTGCGGGCAGTGCAGATCGACCAGACCATACGTGCCACTCTTGTCTTTATACAGCACCAAGTCTTCACCCATCAAACGCACATTTTTTGTGGGGTTGTCGTCCAGCTCCGCGACAGCAGCGATCGGTTGCCAATAACGCCGCATAAGCTCACCCATCAATGTGCCGGGGCCGACTTGCATTAATTGCTGGTTTTCTTCCGCTGAAATCATTGTTCCCTCTTTCTCCCCCCCGGATACTCGTTAGGCCAATTTATTATGACAGAGTGTACACAATTCAACACGAAACGACCATTAACGATGTTAATGGTCGTTTCGTGTATTAAGGCTACTTACTTCTTTGAAGCGGTGGATCCGTGCTCAGCCCAAATCTTGTCCATCTCGTCCAGAACTTCTTTTGGTTGCTCCGCCAGAAGGGTCGTTCGCGGCGCCTTGCCGTCTTTGCCCGCAATCAATGAAGAGCCGTCAGCTGCAGCGTTTGCGCGGTTGCGTCCCTGCCGTGGAAGGAAGATCTGCTTGTTCTTCTCAGGGTCCCGGATGATTGCCTTGGGTTCACCACCGTCAGCAACGATGTGTGCTTCCTCCAGCATGCGACGGCGCATCATGATGATGCCTGCATCGCTGCCGCCAAGGTGCTCCTGCGTGCGGTCCGCCACGGCGTTCTGTCCGACCCAAGCTATGAAGTCCTGGTTCATGACGTGAGTGTCCACCCAGCGTCCGGTCTCCTTATCTACCAAAGGCGATGTCCAATAGGGTATACGTTCCTGCTCAAAGGGCTCATCACCAGGAACAGGGTCGATCAACCATGCTACGCTGAGTGTGTTCTCATCGTCGATGGGCACACGCCACTCAAAGTGACCTGTGTAGAGAGCGTTGGGCCAGAGACAGACACGGCCGACGCTCCACTGCTCGTTTTCCTCATCGCTGCCCTCAGAGACCCGATGATAGGACAGGCCCTGCTCGAACTCACCGAAGCCTACCTTGAGGTGGGCCTTTGGCTCTCTTGAAGCGCCTTTGGTCAGGTGGTAGGACCATCGACCGTGCAGCCACTCGAGGTGAACGGGGTCGATGCTGTTCTCCTGGCACTGGAACCAGTTGCAGGGGATCTTTGTGAACGAAATCTGCTTGTAACCACGATCGCTGAACACGTCCCAGTCAGGCACAAGCGGCGCTGGCAATGGGCCCATGTATGCCCAGAGAAGGCCAGCTCTAGCCTCTACTTTGTACGCCTTGATGGTTATCTTTTCCTTAAAATGGGCCTCTGGATAGGCGACCTCTTCAAAGGGCTGCTCTATGCATGCGCCTGTCTCATCGAAGTGCCAGCCGTGGTAGTTGCACCGTAGTCCACACTCTTCAAGGATGCCGTATGACAGGTCGGCTCGACGGTGCGGACAGTGTTGGTCCACAAGCCCGTAGGTCCCGCTCTTGTCTTTGTACATCACCAGATCCTCGCCCATGAGTCGCACGGGCTTGATCGGGTTATCGTCTAATTCAGCGACGGCGGCCACTGGTTGCCAGTAGCGGCGCATTAGATCGCCCATGAGCGTGCCCGGACCAACTTCCATTAGTTGCTTGTTATCTTCTACCGAAATCATCTTGTCCTCTTTCTCCCCCACGGCGCACGCCCGTATTGCAGCGCTGGTCAAGTCTACACAATGTGGCTACGTATGGCCACCACGGTGCATAAGCGAGTATCGATGCCCTTGAGCACCGGCCACGTTTCGAGCACTTGGCAGCTTCAGTGGTGAGGGTGACACGGGCGGTGCGTGACCCTACACTACCCGCACCAAACCAAACCAATGATTGGAGCGAGAGATGGCAACATTCAAGTTGAACGTGATCGAAGCGTCCCAGATAGGCAGTCGAAAGCTCAACGAGCCGACATACGCCCCGGCGTACATAGGCTCTGGTGCTGGCGCAGGCGATAGTCTACTACGAGTGTGGCGAGTGCGGCGTTCGTCTGGCAGAGGACCTGCAGCGTGATATCACTGACGAGGTTATCAAGTGCCCCCAGGGCATCGCCCTGAACGAGACCCCTGCCGGCTAGGCAGGCTGAGCCTGCACCCGTGTTCCCTGACGGTGACCAGGGCGATGCCCTGGACCCATATGTCCCGATGATATTGGGTGGCCTAGGCTCCACAATATCTATTCGGTTGCTACGCTTCCTCAGAATGACACGCGTCTTCACCCCACGCGGGCGTTGCGTTATGTTGACTCCCCCCTAGCTACGCAGTACGCTCGAAGCAGCTCCTAACCGCCGTACTATCGGCTGCTGTCATCAGCCCGGCGCAAGGCGCGCGAGGGTAGACCTAATGACCGATTTCTTCACTTCTCCTATTTCTACATTCATATTTGCCGTGGTTGGCGCGTACCTCCTGGGCGCGCTACCACTTGCCGATCAGCTGAGCCGTCGACATGGCGTGGACATCTTTGCTGTGGGCTCCGGGCTGGCAGGCTCCTCCAACGTTCGCAGGAGCGTGGGCAAACTCCCGGCCATGACCGTGATGATAGGCGACATGGCGAAGGGTGCGTTGGCCGTGGCTTTCGGCAGCCTCCTGGGGTTGGACGGTGCATGGTTCGTAGTACCTGCTGCCGCGGCTGTCTTCGGCCACTGGTACTCGGTGTTCTCCGGGTTCCGCGGCGGTGACGGCGTTGCTACCCTGGCGGGAGTGGCGATCGCGCAGTTCACGGGCATAGGCGTCGTTGCCGTGGGGATAGCCATGGTGGTTTTCAGCGTTGGGCAGAAGATGCCGTACAGCTCTCTGATTGGTCTGGTCATTGGGTATGGGGTGCTGGTGATGGGGACTATCGCCTACGAGATTCCCATCCTACCCGTGGTGGGTATCGCGGGGCTGACGGGCATGGTGCTGATGCGAGCCAGTATCGGGCACCTTCATAGACGACACGCTCATGCCTGGGACGACCAGGGTGAGACCCTGGACCCATATGACGATGCCCTTGGCCCTGAGTTTCCTGGGGCTTAACGACCCAGATTGGCGTCGGCTTGTGCCAAGGGGCGTTACACCGACTCGTACACCTTCAACTTGCCCTTGAGCCTGGTGGTCAGTCGACGTTGCGATTCCAACGTGCGGATGGCCTGCAACACTTCCGGCTGGCCGCTCCGACGGAACTTGCCGATGATCTTGCTCTGGGGCTTCGGTGTATCGCAGTAGGCCAGGATGTCCTCACACAGCATGTCCACGGTGTCCGGCAGGGCGACGCGTGGCGTGACGAACGTGTGGCCGGGGTTGCTATCCAGGTGCACTTCGAGCGACTCAGCGTGACTCTCCAAGAAGGCCCTCATGCGTTTCAGCAGCACGCCGCCCTCTCCCGTTGAGCCGTAGCCGTGCACGACTTCCAGATTGGCTTTATCGCCGCGAGCGACCGCGTGGTTGTAGAACTCGATGAAGGCAGGCAACGCTTCAAGCCACGTCATGCCGTGGAGGTCTACGGTGCGGTTAGCGTTCATTGTTGAGTTGGTAACCTCATGCTCTTTGTTGTTAACCGGTGTGCTGTTATGGTCATTGCTCGCCCGCATGAGGAGCACTGTAGCGATGTTAATCGTCCAGTACGATACTGTCTGATTTGATTCATTGAGACCGGATTTCTGAAGTAGGAGCAATCCTCACAGCAAACAAATCCACCTGTTTCTTTTACCAGCCGAGAGATTTCTATTCTGAGAATTGCCATGCAAACACCCTCATTCCTACTCCCCTACCAGTTCACGGAAGCGCGGGCCAAAGTCCGGGTGGTCACGCAGGAACATGAAGTCTGCTTCTGTCTCCGCCGGAGGCAATACGGTCTTTAGTCTCCTCGCCGCAGCGACATATACCGGGGGCTGGCCTGAGGACCAGAGGGTCCCAGAAATTACACCAAGTCCGGGCTGCTCAGGAAAAGGCTGAGCAGCGTGGCCATCGCCAGGATGAACCCGCCAGCCGCGGAGAGGAGCACAGAGGTGTATATCAGCTTCTCTGAAGGGAGTCTTTTCTTCAACGACGGGATGACCAGCGGGACAACCGCGGCCAACCAGAGGTAGGGAACCAGGGCTGTGGTATCGTCGGCGGCAATAGTCCTGCCTGACACTAGGCCCAGGGTCAACATGGCGATGCTCACAGCGACGAAGGCCACAAACCGAACGATGAGCTGGTCGGCCAGAGAAGCATCGCCTGGAGCCAACCGGGACTTAGCCATCAAGAGGGTGACACCCATTGAACCACCCCAGATGAACGCAATGAACACAATGAACAGAGCCATAGATACGTCTCCAGTAACACCATCATACGGCAAAACGGGCTACTCCGTAGTCCCGGCGCCAAGAGGAGGTAACGCAACATGACCATCGCGTCGGGGGAGATGTTGGCTGGCCGCTCCTGCGCGGTGGTGTTCTTTGACGCCGCCAACCCTGACGATGCCATGGTCACAGCGGTGTACACATAGGCCTAGAACCAATACCCTTAGTCGGGCGTAGTACCCTCTGACGCCAAAACGCCTTGTGCCTTCGGGTGCAGCCTACGACAATGGAGCTATGAGACACCGCATCGCCGCAGCCCTCATCGTGTGCACCCTGGCCATCGCTCTGGCCTGCACAAGCGATGCGATCGACTCCCCCCTAGACGCGGCGGCAACAAACCAAAGCCCGGCTCCGTCACCAACCACTACCACACTGAACCTTGATGAACCCCTGCCCGGCGTGACGGGCATCGAAGACCGCAGCGACCTCTCGCCAAAGTACGGCGACGTCCTGGTGCTGGCCAACCGCGGCGACCCTCCCTCCGGGTTCGACCCCATGCGTACAAGCAGCATTGCGCTGCATCACGTGGCAGGTGCCTTCTTCGGCCCTGGCAACCTGGTCATGCGCTGTAGGGGAAACCTCTACCTGGCCTGCCCGTACCTAGCTACAAGCTGGGTTTCCAACCCCGGGTTCACCGAGTGGACGTTCACCCTTCGCGACGATGCCCTGTGGCACGATGGCACGCCCTTCACACCGGAGGACGTGGTGTTCTGGTTTGACCTGTCCTTGAACGGCTACAAACTGGACGGCAAGGTGCGTGCTCCCGCGTACTTTAAGGGCGACCTGGGAGATATTCGCTCCGTGGAAGCGCTGCCCGCCAACCGCGTCAAGATCACCCTTGGAGCGCGCAACAAGTTCTTCCTGGATGTCTTGGCCAACCCACGCCTCAAGTTTGCGCACCCCAAGCACCTGATGGAGCCGAGGCTGCTGGACGGCGACATGAGCGTCAGCCCCCTGGACATCGGCCTCGTCGGCCTTGGTCCGTTCGTGTTTGAGGACTACCAACGTGGCACTCAAGTTCAGGTACGTCGCTTCGACGACTACTTTGAGGTGGACGATGTCGGCAACCCGCTGCCGTACCTCGACGGCATCGACTACATCGTCGTGAAGGAGCCAGCCGCCATGGACGCAGCCTTCCGGTCGGGTCGACTCGACGGCGGCGCGCGAGGCTTTGGTCACTACCTGACCACGGAGCGCAAGCAGGGCTACATCGACGACCTTGGCGATGACGTCTACTACGCGGAGATCGAGGGCGGCATGTTCCGCCTGGCCTTCAACATGCTTAAAGATGGGCCGTGGCAGGACCCGCGGGTTCGCCGGGCCATCGCCCTGTGGGTCGACCGTGAAGCATCAATCCCTGTGGTGCTGGGAGGGTTCGGCTGGACAACGCCAAGCCTGGGGCCGCCCAACCCGTTCAAGGACAAGGCCTTCGTGGTCTGGCCCACCTTCGATACAGAGCCGCTAGCGGAGCGACGTGTGGAAGCGAAGCGGTTGATGGCGGAGGCTGGCCACGCTGACGGCTTCAGCATGGGACACCTGTGTCGCGCTCGACAGACGCCCGGTTGCGAGTTGCTACAGGCGCAGTTGAAGGAGCTAGGCGTCGATCTGCGTATCCAGGTCATCGATGAAGGTGAGTGGAACCGGGCTCGTGTTAGCCTGGACTTCGATAGTCAGCAGGGTCGACTCTCTGTGCTGCCCATCCCGGAGGGTACGGAGGGCGTGTACGGGGTGTATAGCCAGAGCCCCGATTCCTACGCCAAGCATGAGGACCCACAGGTGTCCGAGTTCTACAGGCTGTTGCGTGAAGCCACGCTACCGGAGCGTCGCCTCGATATATGGCGTCGGTTGCAGGAGTACATCTTCGTTGAGCAGACCTACGTCGTCACCATCGCAGAAGCCATCTACGTTGCCCCCTACCGTAGCTACGTGAAGGGCCTCATCGTACCGCCGGAGGATGGCCACTCCAACACCGATTTCGCAACCGTGTGGATAGACCAGGACGAGAAATAGCCTCACAAGTTCTGTTGGTGTAGCCTGTCGTCGTGAAACGCAGCGTGGAGTGCCCTCAACCATGACCATCAGCTACCTACTCAGCAGGCTTGCCCTCATCGTACCCACGGCGTTACTGGCATCCATGATCGTCTTCGGCATCATGCGCGTCCTCCCCGGCGATGTTGCTGCAACCATCCTGAGCGGCGGCGGCGAGACGACCCACAGTCCGGAGGTGCGAGAGGCGCTGCGAGAGGAGCTTGGCCTCAACGACCACTGGGTTCGGCAGTACGGCAGCTGGCTCTGGGGCGTGGTAAATGGCCAGTTCGGCGGCGACTCGCTGGTAGACAACCAGTCGATACGCTCCCAAATAGCGCGACAGCTCCCCGTCACCGGGCTCCTCGCCCTCTACACACTGGCTGCATCCATCCTGATATGGGTGCCGCTTGGCATCATCGCAAGCTGGCAACGCGATAAGTGGCCTGACTACCTCATTCGACTCATCGCCTTACCTGGTCAGGCCGTACCCAGCTTCCTCCTGGCGTTGTTAGCCATTCTGAGTCTACTGCTATTGTTTGGGTGGTCACCGCCCATCGTCTACACCGGCCCTCTGGACGATCCGTGGAACCACACGCTCATGGTCTTCTGGCCGGTGCTCCTGCTGACCTGGGAGTTTGGCTCACACATCGTGCGGGTCACGCGGTCGAGCATGCTGGAGACGTTGAGCCAGCCCTACATCACGGTAGCGACGGCGAAGGGGTTACCTACACGAGCGGTTCTGCTTGGCCACGCCCTGCGCAACGCGTTGCTGCCCATCATTACGGTGTTAGGCGTGCAGTTCGGTGCGCTGCTTGGCGGCACGCTCATCCTCGAGTCCATCTTTGGCCTACCGGGTATTGGGCGAGGGCTGGTCGACGCTGCTTTGGCCCGCGACTTCCCTGTCGTCCAGAGCCTGGTGACGATGCTGGTCGTAGCGATGCTATTGGTCAACTTATTGCTTGACCTTGCCTACGCACGCGCCGACCCTAGTGTCTCGTTTACATCATCCAGAAGCACGGCTGGCACGTCATGAACACTGCATTTCTCATTCACGTCCTAGCCCTTGGTCGGATTCGGCCCGTGGCGATGATCGCGGCGTTTGTGTTGCTGGTTATCGTGTTCGCGGCGTTGTTCGCCGGGGTCATCGCCCCCGACGACCCCTTGGCGCAGGACACGCCACATCGACTTCAGTCCCCCGGCGACGGCTACCTGCTCGGCTCCGACAACTTTGGCAGGGACGTGTTCAGTCGCACGCTCCACGGAGGGCGCACAGCGTTGACCATCGCACTGGCAAGCGTGGCGTTGGGAACGGCTATCGGCACAGTGATCGGCCTGGCTTCCGCATACCGTGGCGGCTGGGTGGACCTGCTGGTGCAGCGCGTTGTCGATGCCTTCTTCGGCTTCCCGCTCATGGTGCTTGCTGTTGTCATCGTTGCGACCTTCGGGCCGTCAGCCACCACGGTCATCGCAGCCATCGCCGTCGCCCTTGCTCCGCAGGTAGCGCGACTCTCCCGGTCAAGTGCGTTGAGCGTTCGTGCTTCAGGCCACATCGTGGCGGCCCACTCCATCGGGGCAAGCTCTACGCGGATACTGTTCCGGCATTTCCTGCCCCACAGCCTTGGGCCGGTGCTGGCATACGCCACCGGGTTCGTTGCCACGGCATTGGTAGCTGAAGCTGCCTTGAGCTTCTTAGGTTTGGGTGTCCCGCCACCTGACCCGTCATGGGGAGGCATGTTGGCAGATGGTCGGGAGTTCCTGGAAGTCGCACCGTGGCTCACCCTGGTGCCAGCCGTCGCATTGAGCGTCACCGCCCTGTGCTTCGTGGTGCTCGGCGACTTCCTTCGCGATGTGCTTGACCCTACCGTCAGCGTTCCGATACATGAGTCAGCTTCAACTCAGGAGCTTGTTGAATAGAGGAAGGGAGGGTAGGCGCGTGGCCAAGAAAAGTACAAAGTTCTCACCAAAAGTGAGCGAGGTCGCGGAAGACATCGTCGAGCGTTTGGCCCCACTTGGGCCAGTGTCCTGGAAGAAGATGTTTGGCGGCGCGGGCATATTCCTGGACGGAAAGATGTTCGCCCTGGTTAACCATGACGGCTACGCTCACCTCAAGGTCAATGACTCCAACCGTGACCGGTATGAATCGGCGGGCTCCGCGAAATTCGCCAACATGCCCTACTACTCCATCCCATCAGAGGTCCTTGCCGACGATGCTCTGCTTCAAGAGTGGGCTGCAGCATCAATCCGCTTGGTGAAGACCAGGTGAATCGGCATTTCCTCGCAAGAAAATTGACCCCACTTGAGCCCCCGCGTACACTGGTTTGCAGAGCATCGTTCTCAAAATCCCCATCTTCGGTGTGGCCGACTTATGGCCTCCGTTGGGCTCAAACTACTGAATAACAGGTGATACAGCCTATGTTCCAGCAAACAACATTGGACAACGGCCTGCGAATCATAACCAGTTCCATGCCCCATACCCGATCGGTGACTTTGGGGTTTATGGTTGGTGGAGGCTCCCGCTACGAATCGGACGAAGAGGCGGGGGCTTTTCATTTTATCGAGCACCTCTGCTTCAAGGGCACGCCCAGCAGGCCCACCCCTCGCGAGATAAGCGAGACCATTGAGGGCGTCGGCGGCATCATGAACGCCAGCACGGACAGGGAGATAACCACTTACTGGTGCAAGGTTGCCAGGCCCCACTTCGACATTGCCCTCGACCTGCTTGTAGACATGGTCTGCAACCCTCTCTTCGATGCAAATGAGCTTGAGAAAGAGCGCAACGTCATCCTGGAGGAGCTTGCCATGAGCAACGACCACCCGGACGCGCGCGCGGGGCTGCTCATCGATGAGACGATGTGGCCGAACCAGGCTCTTGGTCGCGATGTCGGCGGCTCCCACGAGTCCGTCAGCAAGCTGAGTCGCGACGCCATGATGCGCTTCGTCACCCACCAGTACGTGCCCTCGAACGCGGTAGTCTCCGTGGCAGGCAACGTGACTCACGAAGAGGTGGTTGAGAGCTTCAACCGCTATCTGGGCGATTGGAAGACAGGAACGCCCCTGGACTGGTTCCCCGCTATCAACGACCAGACAGCTCCCAGGGTCCGCACCGAGTACAGAAAATCAGAACAGGCCCACATCTGCCTCAGCCTGCAAGGGCTCTCTATCGACGACCCCCAGCGATACATCGCCGATATGCTCAGCGCCGTCCTTGGCGAGGGTATGAGCAGTCGATTGTTCCTGGAGCTTCGTGAAGAGCGCGGCCTTGCCTACGAGGCCAACAGCGGCAACAGCCACTACCGGGACACCGGTGCCTTTGAGATCTATGCCGCTGTGGACCCCAAGAACGCCGTGGTGGCCATCGAGACCATTCTGGAAGAGCTTGAGAAGCTGAAGTCCGGCATTCCCGAAAGTGAACTCACCAAGTCCAAGGAGTTCGCCAAAGGACGGTTGCTGTTACGCATGGAGGACACTCGCAGCGTTGCATTGTGGTTGGGAAGCCAGGCCCTCATGCGCAAGGAGATGCTCACTGTGGACGAGGTTGTTGAGCGCATCGACTGCATCACCACAGACGAGTTGCATCAGATGGCCAAGACACTCATCGTGCCGGAGCGGATGAACATGGCCGTTGTCGGGCCGTTCCGCAGCGCAGCCAAGTTTGAGAAGCTCCTGGGAGCCCCCGCAGCCGCCTAGTACGTTTTAGTACGAACGGGGCAGGCCCAGGACACGCTGACCCAGGTAGGCCAGCACCAGGTTGTTGTTCACTGGCGCCACTGTGTAGAGCCGGGTCTCCCGGAACTTCCGCTCCACGTCATACTCCGCTAGAAACCCATAGCCCCCGTGGGTATCCAGGCACACGTTTGCCGCCTCCCATGAAGCCTCGGAAGCCAGCAGCTTCGCCATGTTTGCCTCCTCGCCACACGCCTCCCCCGCATCGAACTTGATTGCAGCTTTGTAGCGTATGAGATCAGCGGCCTCTATACGTGCATAGGCGTTGGCGATAGGAAACTGCACACCCTGGTTCGCACCGATGGGCTTGTCGAACACAACACGTTCGTTCGCTCGACTCACCGCCCTTTCGATGAACCACCGCCCGTCGCCGATGCACTCGCCTGCAATGAGGATGCGCTCCGCGTTCCACGAGTCGATGACGCATCGGAAGCCGTTGCCCTCGTCGCCAATCATGTGGTCGGCAGGCACTTCCAGGTCATGGAACTCAATGGCGTTGGTCTGGTTGTTCATCATCACCCGCAGCGGCTCCACCTCAAGCTGGTCGCACACCTCACGCAGGTCAGCCAGGAACAGCGATAGCCCTCGCGTCTTGTCCTCAAGCTCGTCGTAGGGTGTTGTGCGCGCCAGGATGAGCATCATGTCACTCTGCAACACGCGGGAGATGAATATCTTTGACCCGTTGATGACGTACTTGTCGCCCTTACGTACAGCCGTCGTCTCGATGCGCGTGGTCTCGGAACCCGCGTCAGCCTCAGTAACGGCGAAGGCCTGCAGACGCAAGTCCCCCGACGCTATCTGCGGCAGGTAGGTGCGCTTCAGTTCATCGCTGGCATGACGCAGCAGGACGCCCATCATGTAGACCTGGGCGTGGACAGCATTGGCGTTGCCGCCGGAGCGATTGACCTCTTCCAGCACAATGCTGGTCTCAACCAGGCCAAGGCCTGAGCCGCCGTACTCTTTCGGGATCAGTGTAGAGAGCCATCCGGCCTTGCCCAACGCCTGCACGAACTCCTCCGGGTACGCTCGGTCAACGTCCAGCTGACGCCAGTAGGTATCGCCGAATTTGTCGCAAAGTTCCCGGACCCCGGCCCGCAAGGTATCCCAGGATTCAGGCGTCTGAAAGTCCATAAGTGTCCTCCATCAGGGCTCTTTCATAGCTTTTTGGATTAGGGCGAGTCGTACCTCAAGGCACTGGAACGGTGAATGGGGGCTATTCGAACTTGAAGGTCTTCACGGCGATGACCGCCGTAACGACGACCCAGCCCACCAGCAATGCAAGCTGTACAGGGAAGTCCCACAACGGCTGAGCGTCCAGCAGCACGCCTCTTAATGCCTCTAAGAGCGGCGTCAGTGGCAGATATTTCACTACGCTCGACATGATTGATGGCAGGCTGTCAGCCGGGAAGAACACGCCGGAGAAGAACATCATCGGCATGGTCAAGAGATTGCCCAAGCCACTGGCCGCCTGCACCGACTTCGATAGCGAGCCTACGATGAACCCCAGGTTCAGGAAGGTCAGATTTGCCAGGATGACGAGGGGCAGAACCCAGAAGTAGTTACCGTAGATGACAGCGTCAAAGATGATGGTACCCGCTGTCATGATGATGGCCGTTTGTAGCAGCGACAGCATCAGCCACGCCAGCACCTGCGCGATGAAGAACGTGCGTACCTTCAGTGGTGTAGCCTGGATACGACGGAGTATGCGCTGCTGTCGATACTGGGCTATCGTCGTCCCCATCCCGATAATGGAGAAGGTCATGACTCCCATGCCGATGAGGCCCGGCAGCAGAAAGTCGAAGTACTCCACAGGGCGACCCTGGATGCCCTGGCTGGTGAGGCTCAGCAGTGGCTCCACGTCCTGCAACCTCAGGTTTGCGCCGTCCAGGAACCGACGGATCAACCCCTCGACAAGCTGGTTCGTCTGGAACTCACTCTCGTCGTAGATGAGCGTCAGGTCGCCTGGGTTTGTGGTCGGATCCAGCCCCTCAGGGATGATGAGCAGGTACTTCGACTCGCCGTCCACCACGTCTTGTCGGGCGTCCGCCTCAATTGTTCCCGCTTCCAGCTCCAGTAGTTCAATCGAGTCCAGGTCAGCGATCAGACTCTCGGACAATTCGTTGCCAGCATGGTCGATGACCGTTACGTCGACGGGGTTCAGGTCATTGAAGTTGAACAGCCCGAAGATGAGCAGGAAGATTAGCGGAAACGCGATGGCCCAGAACGCCGCCTGCCTGTCGCGGTAGATGAGTTTGAGGTTGGCCAGAACCAGCGATGTCAGCATATCAGTCCCGCAGCTCCTTCCCGGTAAGCTCCAGGAACACATCCTCAAGGGTGGCGGAGATCACTTCCAGATGCAGCGGAGCGGCACCTTTCCCACTCAACCATTGGAGCAATGCAGGGAGCGTTGCCTCTGCGCTCACGGAAGGCAGAACATAGTGGTCGCCATCCAGGGTCACCGGCTGCTGCACCCCCGGCAGACCCTCAAGCTCCTCCATGGGTACAGGGACTGAGGTGGACAGCCTGATGTGCAGCGGTGTTGGTAGACTCTTGATCAGCTCGGCGGGCGAATCCAGCGCCACGATTGCCCCGGAGTCCATGACGGCCACCCGACCGCACAGGTGCTGGGCCTCTTCCATGTAGTGGGTCGTCAGGACGATGGTACGCCCCTCGTCGTGCATCCGTTCGATGAGTTCCCACACATTGCGTCGCGCCTGCGGGTCAAGACCGGTGGTCGGCTCGTCAAGGAACACCACCTCGGGGTCGTTCACCAGGCTGGCCGCCAGGGTGAAACGCTGCTTCTGTCCGCCGGACAACACTTTCACAACAGCGTTGGCTTTATCGCTAAGCTCAACCATCTCCAGGAGCTTCTCCGGCTCCACGTGACGTGAGTACATCTTGCCGAAGAGGTTCAGTATCTCCGTCAGGGTCAGCCGTTCAAAGTACGCCGATGCCTGTAGTTGCACGCCAACA
>Ga0302123_10002230_pt1 | contig 13286 bp, 25 predicted proteins | sample CB21_321_MG_FD_203109 | JGI IMG/M metagenome (GOLD analysis project Ga0302123, IMG submission 203109) | Marine microbial communities from Western Arctic Ocean, Canada - CB21_32.1 | ecosystem: Environmental > Aquatic > Marine > Oceanic | place: Canada: Western Arctic Ocean | collected 2017-09-28 | reverse complement strand
AAGTGGACCTGATCGCACCGATCGCGATGGATGAGGGCCTGCGCTTCGCGATCCGCGAAGGTGGCCGCACCGTCGGCGCCGGCGTCGTCGCCTCCATCATCGAATAGCGGACATCGAATAGGCCGACAAAGAATAATTGAAGTTCATCATCGGCTTGGGCGCTTAGTGCGCCAAGGCCTGGAGGCATAGGAATATGGCAGTGGACGGCCAAAATATTAGGATACGCCTGAAGGCGTTCGATCATCGCGTGCTCGACCAGTCGACGCGCGAGATCGTGCACACCGCGAAGCGTACGGGCGCGCGGGTCCGGGGACCGATTCCCTTGCCCACTCGGATCGAACGATTCACGGTCCTAAGGGGCCCCCATGTCGACAAGAAGTCACGGGAGCAGTTCGAGATTCGCACGCATAAGCGTCTTCTCGACATCCTGGAGCCGACGCCGCAAACCGTGGATGCGCTGATGAAGCTCGATCTCGCGGCCGGCGTCGACGTCGAAATCAAGCTCTAGGCCCGAGTGGAACGAGGCAAGTGATGCGAACCGGATTAATCGCACGGAAACTGGGCATGAGCCGCATCTTTACGGATGACGGCGAGCATGTGCCCGTTACAGTGCTCAAGGCAGGCGGCTGTCAGGTCGTCGCGACCCGTACGGCCGAGCGCGACGGCTATACCGCTGTCCAGCTTGGCTTTGGCTCACGCAAGGCGAAGAACGTCACGCGACCCGATCGCGGCCGTTTCGCGAAGGCCAAGGTGGAGCCCAAGGCGAAGCTGGCCGAGTTTCGGGTGGCCGAGGACGCCTTGCTCGAAGTCGGCGCGGAATTGAGCGTGGACCATTTCCTGGCCGGTCAGTTCGTCGATGTTGTCGGCACCAGTATAGGCAAGGGCTTCGCGGGTGCCATGAAGCGGCATAATTTTGCGGGCTTGAAGGCTTCGCATGGTGTGTCGATCAGTCATCGTAGCCATGGTTCGACCGGCAACAGCCAGGACCCTGGTCGTGTCTGGAAGGGCAAGAAGATGGCCGGCCATATGGGCGACCATCGGGTAACCATTCAGAATCTTCGCGTTGTCCAGACGGATCTGGAACGCGGCCTGATTCTCGTCCGCGGCGCCGTTCCCGGCGCGAAGGGCAGCTATGTGCTGATCCAGGACGCGGTCAAGCGCGCACGTCCGGCGGATGTGCCGTATCCGGCAGCCCTCGCCGGCGCCGCACCCGCTGAAACGCCCGCCGAACCGGCAGAGGCGAAAGGCACGGAGGGCAGCGAGGCATGACCATCACCACCAAAGTCCTCAATCTGGACAACAAGACGGCCGGCGATATCGAGCTGGACGAGGCGATCTTCGGTGTCGAGGTGCGCCGCGATATTCTTCATCGCGTCGTGAACTGGCAGCTCGCGAAGCGCCAGGCTGGCACCCATAAGACGAAGCAGCGCTCGGAAGTCCGTGGCAGCGGTGCGAAACCGTGGCGCCAGAAGGGTCTCGGCCGTGCTCGTGCGGGTTCCGTCAAATCGCCGATCTGGCGGGGCGGCGGCGTGGTTTTTGGGCCGACGGCGCGCAGCCACAGCCATAAGCTGAACAAGAAGCTTCGCAAGGTCGGACTGTGCAACGCCCTGTCGGCGAAGCAGGCCGAAGGCAAGCTGGTGGTGATCGATGCCGCCAAGCTGACCTCGCCGAAGACCAAGGATCTGGTCGATCGCCTGATCGCGCTCGGCTGGGGCCGGGCTCTGATCATCGATGGGCCGCAGGTCGACGAGAATTTCGCCCGCGCCGCCGCAAATATTCCGAATCTCGACGTGTTGCCCCAGCAGGGTGCGAATGTTTACGACATCCTGCGCCGAGACACGCTCGTCCTGACCCGTGATGCGGTCGAGCATCTGCAAGCGAGGCTGCGATGACCCGCCGTTATTTCCGCAAGATTCACGTGAACATGGAACGGATGCACGACATCATCCGCGCGCCCGTGATCACCGAGAAATCTACGCGTGGATCCGAGCATAACCAGGTGACCTTCCGGGTCGCTCCGGACGCGACCAAGCCGGAGATTATGGCTGCCGTCGAAGGCCTCTTCGGCGTCAAGGTCAAGGGTGTGAACACCCTTGCCCAGCAAGGCAAGGTAAAGCGTTTCCGCGGCCGGCTCGGAAAGCGCGCCGACTACAAAAAGGCGGTCGTTACCCTCGAAGAGGGTCACACGATCGATGTGACGACGGGGATCTAAGGCGATGGCGCTCAAGCAATACAAACCTGTCACTTCATCGCGTCGCGGCCTCGTGCTGGTCGACCGCTCGGACCTGTGGAAGGGTGAGCCGGTTAAGGCATTGACCAAAGGCCTGACCAAGAAGGGCGGACGCAACAACAACGGGCGCATCACGGCGCGGCGTATCGGTGGCGGCCATAAGCGACGTTACCGCTTGGTCGACTTCAAACGTCGCAAATGGGATGCCGTCGGCACGATCGAACGGCTGGAATACGATCCCAACCGATCCGCCTTTATCGCCCTCGTCAATTACGAGGACGGCGAGCAGGCCTATATCCTGGCGCCGCAGCGCGTGAGCGCCGGCGACAAGGTCGTGGCCGGTGACCGGGTCGACGTGAAGCCGGGCAACGCAATGCCGCTGAAGAACATGCCGGTCGGCACGATCGTCCATAACGTCGAGCTCAAGCCGGGCCGTGGCGGTCAGATGGCCCGTGCCGGGGGTTCCTACGCGCAGTTGGTCGGCCGCGAAACCGGGTATGCGCTGCTCCGTCTGGGTTCGGGCGAGATGCGCAACGTACAAGGTGATTGCATGGCCACCGTTGGCGCGGTATCCAACCCTGACCAACAGAACGTCAAATTGGCCAAGGCGGGTCGCAAACGCTGGTTGGGCAAACGCCCCAGCGTGCGCGGTGTCGCCATGAACCCGGTCGATCATCCACATGGCGGCGGCGAGGGCCGGACCTCCGGAGGGCGCCATCCGGTGACTCCCTGGGGCAAACCGACCAAGGGCGGCAGGACGCGTAGTCCCAAGAAGCCGTCCGACAAGCTCATCGTTCGTAGCCGTCACAAGCGTTAAGGGAGCGAGCAGGTGTCACGTTCCGTATGGAAAGGTCCCTTCGTGGACGGCTATCTCCTGAAGAAGGCTCAGGCCGTTCGGGATGGTGGTCGCAACGAGGTTATTAAGATGTGGTCGCGCCGGTCGACGGTTCTGCCGCAGTTCGTCGGTCTTACTTTCGGCGTTCACAACGGGCAGAAGCATATTCCGGTGCTGGTCACGGAGAACATGATCGGTCACAAGTTCGGGGAATTCGCGCCGACGCGCACCTTCTCCGGACATGCGGCGGACAAGAAGGCGAGGCGCGCTTAACGATGGGTAAGCCCAAGACAGAACGCGTCCTTGCCGAGAACGAGGCGAAGGTGGTGGTCCATACGCTCCGGGTCAGCCCTCGCAAACTCAATCTCGTGGTCGGCATGATTCGCGGCAAGAAGGTCGATCGCGCATTGGCGGAGCTCAGCTTCTCCAAGCGGCGCATCGCCGGAGACGTCAAGAAGGCTTTGGAATCGGCGATCGCAAATGCCGAGAACAACCATCAACTCGACGTCGATCGCCTCTATGTATCCGAGGCCCATGTCGGCCGCGGTTTGGTCATCAAGCGCTTCCGTCCGCGTGCGCGCGGTCGTGTCGGGCGCATTGAAAAGCCGTTCAGCAATCTGACGGTCGTGGTTCGCGAACGCGAGGAGACGGCGTAATGGGGCACAAGGTCAATCCGATCGGGCTGCGCCTGGGGATCAACAGGACTTGGGACTCGCGCTGGTATGCGGATCGCGATTACGCGAAGCTGCTCCACGAAGACCTCGATCTACGCGAATACCTGACCAAGCGGTTGAGCCAGGCCGGCGTCAGCCGTGTGGTCATCGAGCGCCCCGCCAAGCGTGCGCGGATCACGATTCACACCGCGCGCCCCGGCGTCATCATCGGCAAGAAGGGCGCTGATATCGAGAAGCTGCGCCAGGAATTGTCGGCGAAGACCGGTGGCGACGTGCATCTCAACATCGTCGAGATCCGCAAGCCGGAATTGGATGCGACTCTGGTGGCCGACAATATCGCCCAGCAGCTCGTGCGCCGCATCGCCTTCCGGCGTGCCATGAAGCGGGCCGTGCAGTCGACCATGCGTCTTGGCGCCGGGGGTGTCCGGATCAACTGCGGCGGCCGTCTCGGCGGCGCCGAGATCGCGCGCACGGAGTGGTATCGCGAGGGTCGCGTACCGCTGCACACCCTGCGCGCGGATATCGACTATGGCGTGGCCACGGCGCGCACGTCCTACGGGACTTGCGGCGTCAAGGTCTGGATCTTCAAGGGCGAAATTTTGGCCCATGATCCAATGGCACAGGACAAGCGTCTCGCCGAACAGCAGCCGACGCGCTAGGCGAGGGGCAGGAGAACATCAATGTTACAGCCGAAGCGCACGCGCTATCGCAAACAGTTCAAGGGCCGTATCCATGGCCTCGCCAAGGGCGGAACGACTCTGACCTTCGGTGCCTATGGCTTGAAGGCTGTGTCTCCCAACCGGATTTCGGCGCGCCAGATCGAGGCCGCTCGGCGGACGATCACGCGCCATATGAAGCGTACCGGCCGGGTGTGGATTCGGATATTCCCGGATGTGCCGATTAGTCAGAAGCCAGCCGAAATCCGCATGGGCAAGGGCAAGGGTACGCCAGAGTTCTGGGCGGCCCGGGTGAAGCCCGGCCGTATCATGTTCGAAGTTGACGGTGTGCCGCGCAATGTTGCGCGTCAGGCCTTGGAACTGGCGGCGGCGAAGCTGCCGATCGAGACGCGCTTCGTGGCGCGCCTAGGCGACGAGGATTAGGGCGATGAAGGCGGAAGATCTGCGCCAGAAGACGCCGGATGAGCTCGTGGACCAGCTCCGCGATCTCAAGAAAGAGGCGTTTAATCTGCGCTTTCAAAAGGCGAGCGGGCAGCTCGAGAATACCGCGCGGATGCGCGAAGTTCGTCGGGATGTCGCTCGGGTAAAGACAATCATCGGCCAGAAGGCCGCGAGTTAGGAGCCGACGAGATGCCGAAGCGAGTCCTGCTAGGCACGGTGCTGACCGACGCCAGCGACAAGACAGTCCGGGTGCGCGTCAACCGCCGTTTCAAGCATCCGCTGTACAAGAAGTACATCGTGCGCTCGAAGAACTATCTCGCGCATGACGAGACGAATGAATACAGGGTCGGCGACCAGGTCCGTATCCAGGAATGCCGTCCTTTGTCGAAGCGCAAGACCTGGGAAGTTGTCGGAAAGTCCGGCGACGAAACCGGGTCCGCATAAAGTGTTGGAGACTACGCCATGATCCAGATGCAGACAAATCTGGACGTCGCGGACAATTCCGGCGCGCGCCGTGTCCAGTGCATCAAAGTGCTGGGTGGCTCGAAGCGGAAGTTCGCGTCGGTCGGCGACATCATCGTGGTGTCGGTGAAGGAAGCCATTCCGCGCGGTCGCGTGAAGAAGGGCGACGTCCATCGTGCGGTCGTTGTGCGCACGGCGAAGGAAATCCGCCGTCAGGATGGCACGACCATCCGCTTCGATCGCAATGCAGCGGTGCTGCTGACGCCGGCGAACGAGCCGATCGGAACACGTATCTTTGGCCCGGTGACCCGGGAATTGCGTCAGCGCGCGTTCATGAAGATCGTTTCGCTCGCGCCGGAGGTCCTCTGACCATGACCAATAAGCTGCGCGTCAAAAAGGGCGACAAGATCGCCGTGCTGACCGGCCGCGACAAGGGCAAGTCAGGCGAGGTTCTTCGCGTGATGCCAACGGAGCGCCGCGTGCTCGTCGCCGGGGTCAACATGGTCAAGCGTCATACGCGCCCCAGCCAGACCGAGGCCGGTGGCATCATCGAGAAAGAAGCGTCGATTCACGTCTCCAATATCGCGGTGATGGACCCGAAAGAGGACAAGGCGACGCGGGTTGGTTACCGCACCATGGATGACGGTCGGAAGGTGCGCTTCGCCAAGCGCTCCGGCGAAATCCTGGACTAATAGGACGGACGAGATGATCGCCAGGCTACAAGAACACTACGCCGCTGTCGTCAAGCAGGGGCTCATGGAGAGCTTCAGCTACGGCAATGCTCTTGAGGTCCCGCGCCTCGAGAAAATCGTCGTCAACATGGGTGTGGGCGAGGCCGCCGCCGATTCGAAGAAGATCGATTTTGCGGCTTCGGAACTTGCGCGTATCACAGGGCAGAAGCCCCTGATCGTGACCTCCCGGAAGGCCGTTGCCACATTCAAGCTGCGCGAAGGCATGCGGGTCGGCTGCAAGGTGACAATGCGCGGCCAGCGGATGTATGAATTCCTCGATCGGCTGGTCACGATTGCCCTGCCGCGCGTGCGGGATTTTCGCGGCCTGACGCCGACCAGCTTCGACGGGCGCGGCAATTTCGCGATGGGGCTGCGTGAACAGATCGTTTTTCCTGAGATCGACTACGATGAGGTCGATGAAATTCGAGGCATGGACATTATGATTGTCACGACGGCAAAGACCGACGAAGAGGGCCTGGCCCTGTTGCGCGGTTTCAATCTGCCGTTCCGTAACTGAGCGAAGAATCGGAGGCCGAGACCACATGGCCAAGACGAGTATGATCGAGCGGAACAAGAAGCGGCGGCGCATGGTTGCGCGCGACGCGGCGAAGCGCGCGACGCTGAAGAGCATCGCGCGCAATGTCGAACTTCCGGCCGAGGAGCGGTTTAACGCGCGCCTGAAGCTTTCGCAGCTGCCGCGCAACGCTTCGGCGGTACGGGTGCGCAATCTGTGCGACCTGACGGGCCGGCCGCGGGCTTATTACCGTAAATTCAAAATATCGCGGATCGCGCTGCGTGAACTGGCCTTGAAGGGTCAGATTCCCGGTATGGTCAAGGCGAGCTGGTAGGGGTTTGACAAAATGTCGATGAGCGATCCCCTCGGCGATATGCTGACCCGAATTCGAAATGGGCAGCATGCGCGCAAGTCCTCTATTTACGCGCCGGCCTCGAAGCAGCAGGCGACGGTGCTTGACGTACTGCAACGCGAAGGCTTTATCCGCGGTTATGAGCGCGAAGAGGTTCGCAAAGGTATTGGCCAACTGCGCATCGAGCTCAAATACCATCAGGGCGAGCCCGCGATCCGCGAGATCAAGCGGGTTTCGCGTCCCGGCCGCCGCGTTTATTCGGGCATCGGCGATCTGGGCAAGGTCTATGGCGGTCTCGGTATCGCCATTCTTTCGACGCCGCGTGGCGTGATGTCAGATCACGAAGCGCGCGCCGCCAATGTCGGCGGCGAAGTCATCTGCCAAGTGTTCTAGGAGTACGGTTCCGTGTCCCGCATCGGCAAGAACCCCGTGGAAGTGCCCAATGGCGTCGATATTTCTATCGCCGGCCGCGTTCTGACGGCCAAGGGGAAGCTGGGCGAACGGAAGGCGCATCTGTCCGACGAGGTTGAGGTTTCGATCGATGACGGCAAGGTGTGGGTCAAGCCGCGCAGCAAGTCCAAGTCCTCGCGCACTATGTGGGGCACGACGCGTAGCCTGATCGACGGCCTGGTGACAGGTGTGAACGAAGGCTTCACGGTCACGCTGAAGATCATCGGGGTGGGCTATCGCGCCCAGGTCGATACCAAGAATCTCAACCTCCAGCTCGGGTTCAGCCACGATGTGGCCTATCCGATCCCGGAGGGCATCAAGATCACATGTCCGCTGCCGACCGAAATTCAGGTTCATGGCGCGGACAAGCAGCAGGTTGGCCAGGTCGCTTCGGAGATCCGCAGCTACCGCCCGCCTGAGCCCTACAAGGGCAAGGGTATTCGCTATGACGGCGAATACGTGCTGCAAAAGGAAGGCAAGAAGAAGTAGGACCGAGGCGATGCTGACTTCCAAAGAAAAATTCATGCGCCGCCAGGGGCGGACACGCTACCGAGTGGCACAGGTGGCGGGCGGACGACCGCGTCTTTCGGTCTTTCGTTCGAGCAAGCATATCTATGCCCAGGTGATCGACGACGCGAACGGAAATACCCTGGCTGCGGCTTCATCGATCGACAAGGGCCTGCGCGACAAGCTCAAGACCGGCGCGGATTCCGCGGCGGCGAGCGAAGTCGGCAAGCTGATCGCCGAGCGCGCCAAGGCCGCCGGTGTCGAGAACGTCGTCTTCGATCGAGGCGGCTACCAATATCATGGTCGGGTCAAAGCCCTGGCCGATGCCGCCCGCGAGGGCGGGCTGACATTCTAACGGGATCGAGCTGATGGCACGTGATTCGAGACGGCAGTCGGGACGGCATGGTGATCGCGAAGATAGCGATTTCGTGGAGAAGCTGGTCGCGATCAACCGCGTCGCTAAGGTGGTCAAGGGCGGCCGGCGTTTCGGTTTCTCCGCCATCGTCGTGGTTGGCGACGGCAAGGGCCGGGTCGGTGCGGGCCTGGGCAAGGCGCGCGAGGTGCCGGAAGCTATCCGCAAGGGCACCGAGCAGGCCAAGCGCCTGATGATCCGCATTCCCTTGCGCGAGGGTCGCACCCTTCACCATGACATGATTGGCCGCTTCGGCGCCGGGCATGTCGTTCTGCGCTCCGCACCCGCGGGCACGGGAATCATTGCCGGCGGTCCGATGCGCGCGATCTTCGAATGCCTTGGCGTTCATGACGTGGTCGCGAAATCGATCGGCACGGCCAATCCGCATAACATGATCAAGGCGACCTTCGAGGCGCTCAAGAGCGTCTCGTCGCCGCGTCAGGTTGCGGCACGCCGGGGCCGCAAGGTCGGCGAAATTCTCGGCCGCTCGGAAGACGAGCTGGTCGCCGAAGCGGTGGAGTAGGCCATGGCGGACAAGAAGAAGGCGACGTTTCGTGTGACCCAGACGGGCAGCCCGATCGGGCGCCCCAAGGATCAGCGGCAGACGCTTGTCGGGCTTGGCCTGAACAAGATGGGCCGTACGCGCGAACTCGAGGATACGGCGGCCGTGCGTGGCATGGTCAAGAAAGTGCACCACCTGGTGCGCGTTGACGAAGCGGGCTGAAGGCTAATAGCCGCAAGCCATCGAACGGGATTACGGAACCATGAAACTCAACCAGCTCTCCGACAACGAGGGAGCGCGCAGCAATCGCAAGCGCGTGGGCCGGGGCAACGGCTCGGGCACCGGCACGACCGCCGGGCGTGGCCAGAAGGGTCAGAAATCGCGTAGCGGCGTTTCGCTCGTCGGCTTCGAGGGTGGCCAGATGCCGCTCTACCGTCGTCTGCCCAAGCGAGGCTTCAGCAATGCCAAATTCGCCAAGCGCTATGCGACGGTGAATCTCGGCGTTGTGCAGCGTGCGGTCGATGGCGGCAAGTTGGATGGCAAAAAGACCATCGGTCATGCGGCCCTGACCGCGGCCGGCCTCTGCCGCGATGCGCGCGATGGCCTGAGACTCCTTGCAAAAGGCGAAATCACAACCAAGTTGAACTTCGAAGTCACCGGCGCGTCGAAGGCCGCAATCGAAGCGGTCGAGAAAGCCGGCGGCAAGGTCGCCCTGACCGCATCCGCGGCCGCCGAGGAAGCGGCCCCGGCGAAGGCAAAGGCCAGCAAGAAGACCAAGGAGTCCGGCAAGGGGGAAGCCGAATCCGAGGCCGAGAGCTGAACTCGGAGTAAGATATGGCATCCGCCGCGGAGCAACTCGCCTCCAATCTGAACATCGGTGCCTTCGCCAAGGCCACTGAGCTCAAGAAACGGATTTGGTTTACCCTCGGCTGCCTGATCGTGTTCAGGCTGGGCACCTATGTGCCCATGCCGGGCATCGACCCGCATATCCTCAAAGATATCTTTGAGCGGCAGGCCGGTGGCGTCCTGGGCATGTTCAACATGTTCGCGGGCGGCGCCCTCGGGCGCATGACGATCTTCGCGCTCGGGATCATGCCTTACATCTCGGCCGCGATCATCATGCAGTTGATGAGCGCGGTGTCGCCCCGGCTCGAGCAGCTCAAGAAAGAGGGCGAGACCGGCCGCAAGAAGATCAACCAATACACCCGCTACGGCACGGTTCTTCTGGCGATAGTCCAGGGCTACGGCATCGCGGTCGGGCTTGAGAGCATGCAGGGCAGCGCAGGGTCGGCGGTGATCGATCCGGGCATGTTCTACCGCATGACCGCCGTCATCACCCTGACCGGCGGCACCGTTTTCCTGATGTGGCTGGGCGAGCAGATCACGGCCCGCGGCGTCGGCAACGGCATCTCGCTGATCATTTTCGCGGGCATCGTGGCGGAATTGCCGGGCGCCCTCTTCTCGACCCTCGAATTGGGCCGCCAGGGCGTTCTGCCGACCATCCTGATCCTCGTTCTGATGGTCATGGCGGTTGCGGTTATCGCCTTCGTCGTGTTCATGGAGCGCGCCCAGCGGCGCATCCTCGTCCAGTATCCGAAGCGCCAGCAAGGCAGTCGCATGATGGGCGGCCAGTCCACCCATCTGCCGCTCAAGCTGAACACGGCGGGCGTCATTCCGCCGATCTTCGCCTCCTCGCTGCTGCTCATGCCGGTGACCCTGGCCGGCTTCAGCGCGGGCGGGCAGGGCCCTGAATGGTTGACCACGGTCACGGCGATGCTGGGCCGAGGCCAGCCGCTCTATTTGGCGCTCTATATCGGGCTGATCGTCTTTTTCTGCTATTTCTACACCGCCGTCGTCTTCAATCCGGCCGACACGGCCGACAATCTGAAGAAATACGGCGGCTTCGTCCCGGGCATCCGCCCCGGCAAGAACACCGCGAACTATCTCGATTTCGTGCTGACGCGTCTGACCACCATCGGCGCGGCCTACCTGTCCCTGGTCTGCGTCCTCCCCGAGATCCTGATTTCCCGCTACCAGGTGCCCTTCTATTTCGGCGGTACCAGCCTGCTGATCGTGGTCACGGTGACAATGGATACGGTCGGGCAGATCCATTCCCATCTGCTGGCCCATCAGTATGAAGGCCTTGTGAAGAAATCGAAGCTGCGGGGCAAGCGCGGATGATCCTGATCCTTCTCGGTCCGCCGGGATGCGGCAAGGGCACGCAGGCCCAGCGCATCCAGGAGACCCACGGCATCGTTCAGTTATCGACCGGCGACATGCTGCGCGCGGCCGTTGCTTCCGGCAGCGAAATCGGACAACGCGCCAAGGCGATCATGGAGCGGGGCGATCTGGTGCCGGACGAGGTCGTAATCGGCATCATCGCGGACCGGACCGGCGAGGCGAATTGCGCCAAGGGTTTCATTCTCGACGGCTTCCCGCGGACCGTGGCCCAGGCCCAGGCGCTCGATGCGATGCTCGACGAGAAGGGCCTGAAGATCGACCATATCATTGAGTTCGTCGTCGACGAGCAAGCCCTGTTCGACCGTATCGAGGGCCGCGCCGCCGAGGCGGGCGAGGCGCGAGCGGACGACGCGGCCGATGTCTTGCGCAACCGGCTCAAGACCTATCATGACCAGACCGCGCCAATCATTCCCCGCTACCGCGACAAGGGGATGTTGGAGCAAATCGACGGTATGGCCGATATCGACGGCGTCACGGCGCAGATCGAGGCTATTCTTGGCAGTTCCGGCCGATGACGGACGTTGACTTGCCTTCGTCGACCATTATAATCCCGGCCTCCGCGCGCCCGTGCGTGCGCGGACCCAAAATCGTGTCGAATAATTAAATCCAGGTCGGCGGATCGCCCTTCCGGGTAAGGAGTATCGCAGGTGGCGCGTATTGCAGGTGTTAACATCCCAACGCAGAAGCGTGTCCATATCGCGCTGACCTATATCCATGGGATCGGCCATACGAAGGCCTGGCAGATCTGCCAGTCCGTCGGTGTGCCGGAAGAGCGGCGGGTCAACGAGATGACGGATGACGAGGTCATCCGCATCCGCGAGGCGATCGATCGCGACTATATGGTCGAGGGCGATCTGCGGCGCGAGGTGGCGATGAACATCAAGCGTCTGCTCGACCTCGGTTGCTATCGCGGCCTGCGTCACCGTAAGGGGCTGCCGGTCCACGGCCAGCGGACCCATTCAAACGCCCGCACTCGGAAGGGCCGTGCCCGTCCGATTACCGGCAAGAAAAAAGCCTAGGGCGGAGATAGTCGGTAATGGCAAAGAACACCACACAGCGCGTGCGCCGTCGCGAGCGGAAGAACATCACCTCCGGCATCGCGCATGTGAATGCTAGCTTCAACAACACGATGATCACAATCACCGACGTGCAGGGCAACACGATTGCCTGGTCGTCGGCCGGCGGTCAAGGCTTCAAGGGCTCGCGCAAGTCGACCCCCTTCGCCGCGCAGGTCGCGGCCGAGGATGCTGGTCGCAAGGCACAGGAGCATGGCGTAAAGACCCTGGAAGTACTGGTGAAGGGCCCGGGTTCCGGGCGCGAATCGGCCCTGCGCGCGCTTCAGGCTGTGGGCTTCACGGTTACCACCATCAAGGACGTCACGCCAGTTCCCCATAACGGTTGCCGTCCGCCGAAGCGTCGCCGCGTTTAGCGGCGGCGACGGTCTGCGTTTTCGCCGTTTTGCATCGGCCCAGGGCCGGCGCCCCCTATTGGGAGCGCGGCCCGAACAGAGTTTGAAAGGGTGCTGCTTTGCTTCAAAAAAATTGGACCGAACTGATTAAGCCGAACAAGTTGCAGATCGATTCCGGAAACGAGCCGGCACGCATGGCCATGATCGTTGCGGCGCCGCTCGAGCGCGGCTTCGGCCTGACTCTGGGCAATGCACTGCGGCGGATTCTGCTGTCTTCCCTTCAGGGCGCCGCGGTCACCTCGATCCAGGTCGACGGGGTGCTGCATGAATTCTCCTCGATCCCTGGCGTGCGCGAGGATCTGACCGACATCGTCCTCAACGTGAAGTCGATGGCGCTGCGTATGCATGGCGAAGGCCCCAAGCGCATGCTGCTGAAGGCCGAGGGGCCAGGCGAAATCACCGCCGGCATGATCGAGACGGGCCACGATATCGAGATCCTGGATCCCGAGCTCGTCATCCTGACGCTCGACAGCGCGGCCAAGATCTCCATGGAACTGACGGTCGAGAACGGCAAGGGCTACGTGCCCGCGACTCAGAGCCGCGCGGTCGATGCGCCGATCGGCCTGATTCCGGTCGATGCCCTGTTCAGCCCCGTGCGCAAGGTTGCCTACAAGGTCGACAACACCCGCGTCGGCCAGGTCACGGATTACGACAAGCTGTCGATCACGGTGGAGACGAACGGCGCGGTGACGCCGGAGGATTCGGTGGCCCTGGCCGCGCGCATCCTTCAGGAACAGCTCAAGCTCTTCGTTAATTTCGACGAGCCCGAGACGGTCGTGCCTTCCGAGCC
>Ga0302123_10002228_pt1 | contig 13296 bp, 7 predicted proteins | sample CB21_321_MG_FD_203109 | JGI IMG/M metagenome (GOLD analysis project Ga0302123, IMG submission 203109) | Marine microbial communities from Western Arctic Ocean, Canada - CB21_32.1 | ecosystem: Environmental > Aquatic > Marine > Oceanic | place: Canada: Western Arctic Ocean | collected 2017-09-28 | reverse complement strand
GAGACCGCTTAAGGATTGGTCGTGCGAGGGGAGGGTCGAGCCTACCACTGCCGCGGTGAACCCCGTCCCGTTGCTGACAGAGAGCGTCACGTCGATCGTTGTAGTGGTGCCATCTTCATTGGTCAGATTACTTTGCGTGTACGGCACCGAAAAACTATTGATTTGCGTCCAGTTGCTCGGTGAACTACCACCAGAAGTATCGAAATCAATGCCCACAATCGCCGTGAGGTCATTGTCGACAACACTTACAGTGAGGTCGTCGATCGAGAACGTGAGGGGGTAATTGGTGGCATCCGCAGTGTTTGTCACAGCGTGGCTGATGGTGCTCGTGTGATTTCCCTCTTCCGCACTGTCATCCACAGCACGCACACTTACGGTCTGCCCGGTTATGTCGGTGAAATCAAACACCGCAGTGGAGGCAAAATTTGTTCCATCGCTACTCACTTCGCTCTGCGCGTCGGCAGTGACGGTAATTTGCACAGCGTCCGCGGGAACCGAAGCAAGCGCGAGCGCATACGTGTCGATCGTTCCATCCTCGCTCACAGAGGTACCGCCATCGGTCTCGGTGAGGGTGACCCCCGGCACATCGTTGTCGGCCACGGTGACGGTGACCGAATCGATCGCCAGGCTCGTGGGATAGTTCGTTACATCTCCGGTGTTTGTGATTGCGTGGCTGATTGTGCTGGTGTGACTGCCTTCTTGGCTACTATCATCGATCGCTCGCACGGTAATGGTCTGCGGCGTGGTGTCGGTTCGACTAAAGATGGCAGAGGAGGCAAAGTTGACGCCATCGATACTTACCTCACTTTGTGCATCGGCAGTCACCGTAATTTCCACGGCAGCTGTGGGCGTGGTTTGTAGCGCAAGTTCGTAGGTATCGGTCGCACCGTTTTCAGAGACAGCGGTACTGCCCCCGCTCTCTGCCACAGAGATACCGGGTCCGCCGGCAAGAATCGTAAAGTCGCTGTTGGAAATATCAAAAAAGATATTGCCGACCGCTTGCACCTTCAGGCGGGCCGCGCTAGTGGGCGTGTTGGGCACAATGATGTTGTGCGAACCATCATTGGCGACCCCGGTCACGACAGTTGAGTAGGTTACCCCTCCATCAGTCGAGAGCAAAATATCGACCGTGGCAACGTTTATCGATCCGGAATCGGTCCCCGCAACATCCCAACTTACGCTCTCGATAGCCCCACCGGTCCAACTGACTGCCGAGTTGGCGGTGGTGACTTGAAAAGGGCTGCCCGTGTCGACGACCGTGACCAGCATGTCGTCGGTATCAAAGGCACTTCCTCCTGCACGATTGTCCCGAAGGACCACCCGAAAATTCATAGCGCGACTGGTGGTTGGTAGGGTCTCACCCACCACGGTCGTACCGGCGAGCAGATCCGAGTAGCGAGGAAAGACCCGCTCAGGACTCGTAATCGGCGTCCAGGAGCGGAACAGTGGGCTGGAACCATTATCGCCATCGCTGACACCCTGCTGGGCTCCGATGTCACGCTGTTCCCAGCAATAGGTGAGCGCATCACTCGCATCGGGATCAGAGCCTGTGGCGGTTAAAACAAACGCAGTGGCAGCAGGGATCGTGTAGTCGCCGCCGGCATCCACCGTGGGAAGGTTGTTTCCGGTGTTGGTGATGGTCGCCGCGGCATTGGCGTTGCCGTTTGTGATTTCTGCGACCATTTCATCGAGGCTCACCGAGTGAAAATAAGCATCGCTATTGGATTGCAGGTTGTCGCTGCCCATGATGCCGGCGTAGCCCATGATGGTCGACGCGCTACCCGGTTCCATCGCTGTACTTGCGTTACGGTTTCCGTTATTCCCGTTGAACGTGTGATTGGCACCAAATTGGTGCCCCATTTCATGCGCCACATAATCGACATCGAACGCATCCCCAATCGGAGATCCCTGACCGGTCACTCCTCCAGCTTTTGAACCCGAATCTCCGATGACTCCCAGCCAGGCCACTCCCCCGCCACCGGTACTGAAGACATGCCCAACGTCGTAGTTCGCGTTGCCAATCACGCTATCGACATTCGATTGATTTTCGCTCAGCATCGATCCACCGTCATTGTTGCTGTACGGATCGGATGACCCATCGGTGTAGACGAGTTGGTCGTTGTTGGAGACCAGGACCATCCGCGTCGCAATGTCGGTCTCATAAATTCCGTTGACTCGATTCATCGTGGTTACGATCGCCGACATAGCAGCCTCCACCGTCCCCCCGTGATAGGCGGTGTATTCTCCTGTGCTGGCGACGGCCAGATCGTAGGTCCGCAGTTGCGTTCCGTGAGAGAGGAGGGGACCAATCTTCGTATTACTCGTCGACAATCCACTGATGACAGAATCAACCTGTAATCCGCTGCCAGCCGAAACCGTGATTGCACGGTTCTCTAGGTGCTGCTCCTCGGCATCATGTTCGTGCGCGTTCTCTATACCGATGTTTTGAAAATAGCAAGAAAAATTGTCTTGAGGATCGCGGAGAGCATCGGTTTTGAAGTAGCTGACGTAGGGCCCATCAGCCTGGAGATGATAAAACGGATCGACATAATACGTGCTCTGAGACGAAAGCACCTGGGCATGAAATCCTTGAGGCGTCAGGTCCAGGCGAACTGACGCCGTTGGATCGTCGATGCCTCGCCCAGCAAAGGTTTCAATCGTCGGAAATTTTGCCGCCAACTCGGGCGCCATGATTGCCGACTCCCAGATGGCAAATTGATCGAATCCACCCGCAGGTGATGGCAGCGTGATCACGTTTCCTGCTGCGCCCGAAAATTCGACAGGAGTCGCCGCCAACCGTGTGGCAAGCAGATTGTGATCGAGCGTAAAGCTTTTACTTGCACTGAGCGAAAGTGCAGAGACTGTCTCAGCATTTGTCATTTGGAGATCGTCGATCGATTGCCAAAGGCCGCTTGTATCAAGTGTCTGCTCGGCATCGACCCCGAGTATTTGCGCAGATCCACCAAAGGAGGCCGTAAGAACAATCCGCGGCTCAAGTCGTTCGACCTCGTGCGGAGTTTGCGTAAGAGAGGGTGCCTGAGGGGCAGGGATCTTTTTCAGGTGGCCAATCAGCCGACGTGTCAGGCATAGAAGAACGCGTCCGGGGGAGCGGGGGTCATACATTGGCTATACCAATCTGTTCCGGTGGGAGGTATCACAATGGTTGTCATGGCCCAATTCGGGAGTGCCTCTACACCCGATCAGGAGTCAATTCTGTACTCTTCTTGCCCGCGCGCGATTGTAGGTGAAGCACCGAAGTTTTGCAACTAAATTGCGCATTTCATTCGAGGTTTATGGGTGGAAAGGTAAGAACTGCTTAGCGTTAGCGCGAAAGCCCCTTTTTGGACGGCGGGGAGGATTTTTTCTCGAAACGGTTTCGCTTGCCCGTTGGAAGCGAACAATGGAAAAACATTTTTGCACGGCCGTGCATGGGACTGGACCGATCGCCTGCGGTTTCTTTACAGTTGTCCCGAGGGCTGGAAAAGGTGTTTCCTGCACAAAATCGCACCGCTCTTTTTTGAGTAATTTATAAAATGATGCTTCGAAATTTTCTTTCGCTCGCGGCCAGTTTCTTATTCCTGCTTGGCGGCTGGTGCCTCCATGTCGATGCGGAGGTTGCTCGGCTTCCAAACATTGTGCTTATTCTGGCAGACGACATGGGGATTGGGGACGCGGGTTGCTACAACGCCAAATCAAAAATTTCCACACCCCACATGGATCGGCTCGCCCGCGAAGGTTTGCGGATGACCGACATGCATTCACCTTCCGCTGTTTGCACACCCACACGCTACGGTCTGCTGACGGGCCGCTACTGCTGGCGGACGCGTCTAAAAGAGAGTGTTTTATTTGGCTATGGCACGGCCCTGATCGAACCGGATCGGCCGACGCTTGCTTCAATGCTCTCACAACGCGGTTATCGAACCGGTATTTTCGGCAAGTGGCACTTGGGGCTCGGGAAGGGCGAAAAGACCGACTACAGCAAACCCCTCTCGCCCGGTCCTTTAACCATCGGGTTTGATCGCTTTTATGGAATTCCTGCGTCTTTGGACATGGCACCTTATGTCTACGTTGAGGATACGCGGGTCGTCGAGGCTGCGACCGAAGAGATACCCTCGAGTAACTACATCCGCTTTGGGGGCAAGGGCTACATCGTGGGCGGAAAAATCGCGCCGACTTTCCGTCACATTGACGTGCTTCCGGTGACGGCGGAAAAAACGGTTTCCTTTATTCGCGAACAAACCGACGAGGCCCCCTTTTTTGTTTATGTTCCCTTTTCAGCCCCGCATACGCCCTGGGCACCGACCCCTGCTTTTCAGGGGAAGAGTGGAGCCGGAACGTATGGCGATTTTACGGTGATGGTCGATGACGCGGTCGGAAAAATTTTGACGGCCCTCGACGAAAAAGGTTTTGGTGAAAACACACTCGTGCTGTTTACCTCCGACAACGGCGGGCACTGGCTGCCTCAAGATATTGAAAAATATAACCACCTTAGCAATCTGCAATACCGCGGGCAGAAGGCCGATATCCACGAAGGGGGGCATCGCGTACCGTTTCTCGTCCGCTGGCCCGGTCAAATTCAAGCGGGTGCCGTTCGCGATCAGTTAGGCTGCTTGACCGATGTCTTTGCGACAGTAGCGTCCGTTGTTGGGCAACCTTTGGCTTGGGGTGAAGGTGAGGACAGTTTCAACCTGTTACCCGTTTGGCAGCAGAATAAAAAAGTTCGAAATTCGATCGTCCACCATTCAGGCCGTGGCATGTTCTCCATCCGGAGGGGTGATTGGAAATTAATCCTCGGTCTTGGTACCGGCGGCTTCACCGAACCCTGGTGGAAAATAGAGCCGAAAGAGGGCGAGCCTGCGGGGCAACTCTATCACTTAGGGCAAGACGTTCGAGAAGAGAAGAACGTCTATCTCGAAAATCCAGAAGTGGTCACAAGCCTCAGCGCGCTGCTGAGCGACTTTATGCAGACCGGCCGCAGTCGCTGAGTGAACGGGTCGCAGTAGCGGTTTCAGCAGCGCAATCGTCCAGATTGTTAGCGACGAATGAACGGTCCGAGTGCCGCGCTGCAGAGGCAGGCGATTGCCACAATGAGAAAGACGAGGCCAGTATTTCCACGAGCATCGATTACCCAGCCGATCAACGGTTCGCCGAGACCTGCGAAAATATAGGCCACGCAGTTCATCACACCGGTTCCGGTTGCTGAGCGTTCGCGGCCGAGTAAGTCGGGACAGAGTGCCCAGAACACAGATTGAGGTCCGTAGACAAGGAACCCGGAGAAAAACAGCAGGACCAGACCGGTCAGAGCATCCTCGCGGGGTGTGATGAACATCAGTCCGGAAGTCGCCGTTGCCAGTAGCATGAATCCGGTGATGATCGGCCAGCGTCTGGAGCCGAGCAGCCGGTCGGAGGCCCAGCCACTTACCAGAGCGCCGAATGCCATTCCCACCGGCAAGGCAACGACGACCCAGGAGCTAGCGACCGAGTCTGATTTTTTCCAACCCTCCCCCATAAAGTGAACCGGTACCCAGATCAGCAATCCATAGCGGGCCAGGTTTTGAAATCCGATGGAGAAGGCCGCGGTCATAAACCGGAGGTTGCCAAGAGCGGTGCGGTATCGATCCAAAGATGTTTCGTCTGTCGCTTCACAATCGGTTTCCGGTAATTCTGTAGATTCATCACGAAGAGCCTCTGCCGGAGGATCAAAGCCGAGATCTTGTGGGCGGTCGCGGGCGATCAAGAAATATAGAATTCCCGCTCCGCCGAGCAACAGCACCGGCAAACGAAAAATCCACCGCCAGTCTAGTTGCATGACCTCTAGTATCAGAATTGAGCTCACAAAGGAAAGGATCGATGCGCAACCGGCCGCAAAGACATAAAACCCAAAAACTTTACCCCGTTCACGGTGACCCCACCAGTTGGAGAGCACCCGGCCGCCGGGGGCCCAGCCCATCGACTGGGCGTAACCATTCAGACCCCAGACAACAAACAGCCCCGCGAAGCCGTTGCTTATACTCACCAACCAATTGAGACCACACGAGAGCACAGCACCGAGACTCATCATTCGGCGACCACCGAACTTGTCGCCTAAATTTCCGTTGATTGCCTGCCCAATTGCATAGGACCAGAGCAGGGCGGCACTGCACCAACCGAGCGTTTGTTTGTCGAGTCCAAGTTCCCGTTCAATCCCTGGGATGGCAAATCCGAACGTTTGCCTTCCCGTGTAATAAAACAGGTAGCAGAACATGGTCACCAACAGCATCCGCCACTGTGCAAAGCGAAAGGAACCGATCGATTGGAGGTGCGAGGCGTGCATGCTGTGGAGTCAGTGACCTTCTGCTGGCAATACGGCCACCCTGTGAGGCCGCTCGCGGATTGCGTACTGTACCGCCTGCTCTGCTTGGGAAAGTAGAAATTTTTTGGAGACCAAGGTATCCAGCGGATAGCGCGCGTGGGCCTTTTCGAGAAACGCGACCGCCTCGCGCAGATCTTCCGGAGCATAATTGTGTACGCCGCGAATAGTTAGCCAGCGACGGACAATCCATTCGGCGGAAATGGGCACATCGGGTGCTGGAAAGACAGATCCTACAAGAACATACCGCCCGCCAATCCGTAGAGAACGCAGTCCGGCTTGAATGGAATTGGCGGCACCAGAAAGTTCAATAGCAAGGTCGACACCGCGACCACTTGTTGTTCGATCGATCACCTCGGCAAGATCTGCGTCCCCTTCGGCAACCGATACGGTATGCGTGGCACCAAAACGCGTTGCCTGCTCGAGGCGTTGTGGGTTGATATCGCTAACGATGATATGTTTTGCACCGCGCAAGGCCATCAACGCCGTTGCGGAAAGCCCCAACATCCCGGCACCTTGGATTAAAACCGTTTCATCCTGGCATCCTCCTCCGATCCGAAGCGCGGCGACGACTGTGGCAGTTGCACAGTTCGCTGGACAGGCGACCGCATCGGGCAGGCTCTCCGGTATACGAACGATCGCAGTTCCAGGGGCTAGGTGACAGTATTCGGCCAAGCCACCACTGAGTGGGTGCTCGGTGTTGATCGCTTCGTGACCATATTTGAATAGTTGGTCGCATTTAGCAGGTAATCCGTGCGTGCAGTAAAAACATTGGTTGCAACTCGCGGCGATCGACCAAGTCACGCGATCGCCAATCGACAAGGTATGACCGGCGACATCGCAAGGCGCGACTTCCGGCAATGCCGCAACTTCACCCAGAATTTCATGCCCTAAGATGGTGGGCAGCGGCGTGGATCGGCGACCCTCGTAGGTATGTAAATCGCTCCCGCAGATTGTGCAACACGTTATACGGATGAGGACCTCTTCCGATTTCAATTCCGGAAGCGGATAGGAGCGTGTTTCAAGCGGTTTATCGGTACCGGTAAAGATGGCCGCAAGGGAGGACTCTGGCATGGGGTTCCTTGGGATATTTTGATCCTGCGTTACACTGGGTGAATCGATAGTTGGGGAGATGGATCACCCATCGTAACGACTGCGGGCGAATCTCAGAACCGGTCCGATGACCAGAGGCAAGTAAAGCATAGATTTTAGGAGACGTATCCGTGATGGCGAAAATCGTACGTATTCGGCACTGCTTGGCGACAAAGTTTTGGCCCACAGTACCGTTGCCTGGTGGGCAAGCCCATCTCCCGTCCAAGTGGATAGGGTGGCATGCGGAGACGAAATTTATGGTCGTCCTTGCTGCCACAGCCTTTTTTTTTGTGGCGCAATCAGAACGCGGATGGGGAAATTCTCCCTCAAAAAAAGGTGGCCTTCAGTTCCGCACCCAGCGGCTCGTTCTCGATAACAATGAGGGTTGCGCGGTTGCAGATGTTAATCGGGATGGGCAGCCCGATGTGATTGCTGGAAGAAGTTGGTACGAGGGGCCTGAATTTCGCCAACATCCTTTACGCGAAGTAAAAGCTTTTGGGAAAGACTATTTAGAAAACAATGGTGACCACGTGCTGGATATCGACGGGGATGGGTGGATCGATGTTGTATCGGGCTCCTTTATGCCGCGAGAAATATACTGGTATCGAAATCCGGGTAGTGAGGGATTGAAACAGAATCGTATATGGTCTCGTCACCTTTTGGCAAAGGCGGGAACGAATAACGAAATTACTTTTCTTCGTGACCTGGACGGTGATCAAAAACCTGAGTGGGTGGTTGACAGTTGGAATGCGCAAGCAGATTTGATGGCCTGGCGATTTCAGGAGGGTGAAGATGGCACGCCGCAGTTGGCAGCTTGGGTTATCGGACGTGGAGCAAACGGACATGGTATGGGGTTCGGTGACGTGAATGGTGATGGTCGAGATGATATTCTCTTTGCGCAGGGATGGTACGAATGCCCACCAGCAGATGCACCCGCCGATACCCTCTGGAAGTTGCATTCCGATTGGCAATGGGTGGGGGCAAGTTGTCCCGTCTTGGTACGTGATCTCAACGGGGATGGGCGGGCAGATATCATTCGGGGCAATGGCCACGATTATGGAATCTATTGGCTTGAACAGCTTGAACCGGTGGATGGAAAAACGTCCTGGCGAGAACATTTGATTGATAAATCGTATTCGCAACCCCATGCGCTGGCCTGGGCCGATTTAGATGGAGATGGTGCAGGGGAATTGATCACCGGCAAACGTGTGCGGGCACACTCGGGTGGGGATCCAGGGGCGGCTGAAATGCCGTGCCTTTATTACTACCAGTGGGATCAGGCAAAGAGTCGTTTTCACCGCTTCACGATTGAGGAGGGCCATGTCGGGACCGGACTCCAAATCCGCGTGGCGGATCTCAATGGTGACGGCCGTCCGGATATCATCACGCCTGGTAAATCTGGAACGCATGTTCTGCTCAATGAGGGCAGGCAACGAGAATAAAAACGGGTTACTTTGATTACCCTATTTTCTTGCTACCACGTCTCTTGCGCCTTTGTGCTCCCTCGGTCTGTATTTCTTTTGCCCCCCGTCTCCTCTTTTGACGCGTCCAGTGGTTGGAGCAGGCCGTAGGTTGACCAATTCCGGTCAAAGCGGCGTTTTTGCTCAAAGCTAACGGGATGGCTGTTTTTCCGGAAGATCGGTGAGATTGGGCAACCAATTTCAGCTGTGCTGCGTATCAGCATAGAGCGAGATAGGAGCTTTCTTCGCAGCCTGAAGTGTGGCTGGATTTTTGACTTGGTTTCCCCATCAGGCCGCCTGGAAGGGAGCCCCGTGTGATTTTGAGGGATAGAAATTTCGAAGCAGCGAGGGAGGTGCGCAATGGCTCAGGCCCAGAAAAATTTAGGTAATCGTACGAGTACTGGCACAGAGAATGGCAGGCGTCTGGCAGAGAACGGTGCATCTGTTGCGGTGAGAGACCAGACACAACCACTCCATCGATTACAGGAGATCAGGACTCAGCAAGATATTTCGGTTCGCTCAGTATCTCGGAGAATGAACGTCACGGCCAGTGAAGTGCAGATGCAAGAGGATCCGAACTTTGACTTAAGGCTGAGTACCCTCTATCGATGGCAGCGTGCACTCGGTGTTCCTGCCGCTGAGTTACTGGTTGAGGCTGGCGATGGTCTTTCGGCGCCTGTCCAACTTCGCGCTCGTCTGCTTCGCATGATGAAAACGATTGTAACTATTTTAGATCAACCGCAATCAGATCGGACAGCCAATCTGATTGCGAATTTAAAAACAGATATTTTAGAAGTGATGCCCGAAGTTGAAAACGTAGATCGATGGCACGGATCGAGCAGCGATCGTAGTGGTGATATCGCGGCGGCCGTTTTGCGTCAGATCGACGATGCGTTGCTTATGGACCAATAAAAAGCGCGTGCCGTACGGGCTATGTGGAGAGTTCAAGCAGGAAAAAGAATGTCACCAGAGGGAGGTGAGTCGAGCGGAGCGAAAACCGGAAGTCCCCTATCGAAAAGATGCTGTTTTTCTTTATCGATGATGCTTTTAGGCAACATCTGAGGTGAAACAGATGCTTTTTGGTTGGACCAGCGACGTGCCGCCTTGATCGTTCGGCCCCTTATTTTTGACCAATTTGTTGCGTTTGTCGATGTGTTTTCCCGTGGATGCCGCCGGTTGAGTGGCGGATGCCGTTTTGGCATGTGAGTTGCGATTTGAAGGAGGGATGTCGTAGAGGTTTTGGAGTGTCCTTTCACGGGAAGGAAAAGTTGAGTGTCCGGAATAATTAGCGAAAGGCAATCTTTATTTACAGGCTTCAATAGGAGTCCCGCTGACGCGTGTGAATAACCGTCTCACGCATCCTCATCTTGCGGGTACAGGAATATGCAGAGCAGATCAGCACTACAACTGCGTAGAAAAAGTCAAAATTCGTTTTGCGAGTGGAGACCTAGAAACAACGGAGGCTCTGGCCGAAGGGTCGCGATCTTTTTCTACCTAGTGCTCATTTTTTCTTTCTTCTCCGGCCAGGGTTTGGCCGTTGACTTTTACGGATCCGATCCGCTTGGCTCGACTGGTTTGACGGTCGCCCCAGGTGTCGATTTGCTCAATACAGATCAATTCTACCTGACGCAGGTGTTTGCCAATCCGGGGACGGGAGATTTCGACTCCGTGCCCTACTTCATGATACTCACGCTAGAAGACTGGTTGATTGATTTTAGCGACTTGAGTGGTCTCTCAATCGGGAATGAGAGCTTTGGCACATTTATGACCACGTCGAGTGAGGTCGTTGCGCGTAGCCCCGACTTCGTAACAGCAGAACTCACCGGTCTCTTTGACAACGCCCTGGTGGACGATACGGCCGCTACATTGCACTTTGCCATGACCCAAACAGGCCAGTCTATTTCCTGGAGCGGTACGCTCGCCGTTGGCCTGGATGCAGTTCCGAACGTTGTCCCCGAACCAAACGCAGGAGTGTTTGGAATCGTGGGATTTTTGAGCCTCATCCTCCTGACTCAGCGTCGCCGGCAAAAGTAGCGTTCATCCCCGCGAGTCAACGCATCGGTTCAGTAAACGTGGGCGGAGATACGGAGTGGGCGATACAGGGCTCGAACCTGTGACCCCTAGCTTGTCGAGCTAGTGCTCTAAACCAACTGAGCTAATCGCCCAAAAAAAAAAGGGGACTTGCCGCGGCAGGAGTCCCCGGGCTAATTCTGTAGGTTGCAGCATACCCAGCCAAAGCCACAAAACCTACCATTTCAGCCTTTGCTCATTATCGTCCGCGACACCCCGCTTCCGATTGTAACGCTTGTATGCCAGCATGAGAAAGTGGGTAATAATTACCCCCAGGGATGGAATTCCCGGCATTTCCGGAAAAGAGAACCGTATTTACCAACTCGCCGTGATTGCCTTGAGTTCTCGTAGGCTCCAACTCTATACTTGGCCGGAAATATTAAGAGTATAAGAGTAGGGGCGATACCAATGACCGGGATGGGCGATATTTCTGTGCTCGCTTTCCAGGTCCTGCTAGCACCGACCGCTTTAAAGCGGTCGAGGGAGATGACGTGTTGAGGAGCGTATGCTCAAGGTAATCCTTCCTGACGGGACTGCTCGCCAGTATTCCAGTCCTGTGTGCTGCGCAGACGTGGCGAGTGACATTGGCCCCGGATTGGCCAAAGCGGCCGTAGCCGCCGAATTGGAGGGCAAGGTCGTTGGTTTGCCGACGATGCTACCGGCAGAAGGGGAGGTGGCACTCCGTCTGCTAACTAAAAAGGATCCAGAATCGCTCGATGTCATGCGGCATAGTACGGCCCATGTGATGGCCCGCGCAGTGATGCGCCTGTTTGATGGAGTACAACTTGCGTTCGGCCCCACCATTGCCGATGGCTTCTACTATGACTTCGAAATGGACCATGTACTCCGCGAGGAGGATTTTGCGGCTATTGAAGAGGAAATGGCAAGGATTATTGCGATCGACGAACCCTTCGAACGTCTCGAGGAGTCGCGCGACGAAGCATTGCAGATTTGCCAGGATATGCAGCAGCCGCTCAAGGTGGAACATATTCAAAGTGGACTCTCTGCAGAGGAGACACTTTCTTTTTATCGCCAGGGAGAATTTCTCGATCTTTGTCGGGGACCCCATATCCGTTCAGCGAAGGTGATCGGTCGGGCTTTCAAGCTTTTGTCGATTGCAGGTGCCTATTGGAAAGGTGACCACCAACGGCAGCAGTTGCAACGGCTTTATGCCACGGCTTTCTGGGAACGATCAGATCTAGAAGCTTACCTTGAAAGACTTGAAGAAGCGCGTCGCCGGGATCATCGCGTCCTCGGTCGCCAGTTGGGATTGTTCGAAATCGATGAAAAGGTTGGGCAAGGTCTCGTTTTGTGGAAACCGAAGGGCGCAATCATTCGGCAGGAATTGCAGGATTTTATTCTGGGACACCTTCAGCGTCAGGGGTATTGTCAGGTTTTCACACCCCACATCGGTCGCTTAGAACTTTACAAAACTTCGGGCCATTACCCGTATTATGCAGAGTCTCAATTTCCGCCGATGATCGACCCAGACCAAATTCGTCGATTGGCGGACGAAAATTGTTCTTGTGCCGATCTGGCCAGTCAGATGAAAGCCGGCGGCATCGATGGCTACATGCTCAAGCCAATGAATTGCCCGCATCACATACGAATCTATGCCAGCGAGAAACACAGTTATCGGGATCTGCCCGTGCGGCTTGCGGAATTTGGCACAGTCTATCGCTGGGAGCAATCGGGTGAAATAGGTGGTCTGACGCGGGTGCGTGGTTTCACGCAAGATGACGCACACCTTTTTGTGACCGAGGATCAGTTGAAAGCGGAAATTGCTGGTTGTATTGAACTCGTAAAAATTGTGTTCGGTACGCTAGGTATGGACGACTATCGAGTTCGAGTTGGTTTGCGCGACCAAGACAGAAGCAAGTACGTTGGAGACCTGGAGCAATGGAGCAAAGCAGAGGCCGCATGTCTGCTCGCTGTAGAGCAGTTGGGCGTCCCTTTTAGTGAAGAACCGGGTGAGGCCGCATTTTATGGACCGAAGATTGACTTTGTGGTACGTGATGTGATCGGTCGAGAATGGCAACTGGGTACCGTACAAGTCGATTACCAACTTCCGGAGCGGTTTGACCTAACTTATGTGGGATCGGATAACGCCCTCCATCGACCGGTCATGATTCATCGAGCACCTTTCGGATCGATGGAGCGTTTTGTGGGTGTCCTGATTGAGCATTTTGCTGGAGCTTTCCCCCTCTGGCTTGCACCCGAACAGGTTCGCGTTTGTACGGTGAGCGAAAAATCGGAAGTCTACGGTCGTCGGGTGGAGCAGTATTTAAAAGAATCTGGTTTGAGGGTTGCGGGAGACTTCCGTCC
>Ga0302123_10002227_pt1 | contig 13296 bp, 15 predicted proteins | sample CB21_321_MG_FD_203109 | JGI IMG/M metagenome (GOLD analysis project Ga0302123, IMG submission 203109) | Marine microbial communities from Western Arctic Ocean, Canada - CB21_32.1 | ecosystem: Environmental > Aquatic > Marine > Oceanic | place: Canada: Western Arctic Ocean | collected 2017-09-28 | reverse complement strand
TAACCGTCATCACGATACTGCATCACACTCACCGCGCCATGACGCTTTGAAAGTTTTTTACCATCCTCACCCAAGATCATCGGTACATGTGCAAAGATAGGCAATTTTACACCCAATGCCTTATAAATATTAATCTGGCGAGGTGTATTGTTCACATGATCATCGCCACGAACCACATGAGTAATGCCCATATCTATATCATCTACAACAACGCAAAAGTTATAGGTCGGCACGCCATCTGTGCGTGCAATAATTAAATCATCCATTTCAATATTTGCCACACTAATCTGTCCCTTAATGGCATCATCCCAAGTGACAACGCCTTCAATAGGGTTTTTAAAACGAATCACATGTGGTTTAGTGACGTCTTGTTCACCCGCCTGAAGTGTACGGCAATGCCCATCATAACCAAGCTTTTCTTTATTTTCAGTTTGTGTTTCACGCAAATGGTCGAGTCGCTCTTTAGAGCAATAACAACGATAAGCCTTCTCTTCATCTACTAATTTTTGCACCACTTCTTTATAACGATCAAAGCGTTTGGTTTGAAAATATGGACCTTCATCTTCTTTTAAACCAATCCAATCCATCCCATCCAAGATTGCCTGTACCGCCTCAGGGGTTGAGCGTTCAAGATCGGTGTCTTCAATTCTTAATACAAATTCGCCACCCATTTTTTTTGCATACATCCATGAAAAAAGTGCGGTTCGAGCGCCTCCCAAATGTAAGTATCCTGTCGGGCTAGGGGCAAATCTTGTTTTGACTTTCATCGTTCGTTATCCAAAATAATATAAGATGTGAGAAGTTTATCTGAAATCAGTTTTTGATCACAGGGTAAGTTTCATTTTTATGATTAATTTTTGACTTACGGCATATATACCCTTTTTGCAGATTTATATCGATCGTAAAACATACTATCCTTAACTCTAATGGTTTATACATTGGAGTGCCCAATGAGGCGATTACCAAGACTGATTTTATCTTTATTCTTTATTTGCTTCACGGTGATTGGATTTTTTTATCTTTTTCAGCGCCAACTTCTTTACTTGCCTCAATCAGGAGATATTAATCCAGCAAATTCAGGCTTACCCAATGTTCAATTAATCCAATTACAAACACAAGATGGCTTATCTCTGAACTCTTGGTATGCGCCTGCTCGAAGCCAGAATATGCCAACCATTATTTATTTTCATGGCAATGCAGGACATATTAGCCATGGCGCCTGGCTCATTCAAGAATATACCAAAGCTGGGTATGGCATGTTCATATTAGGATATCGTGGTTTCAGTAATAACAAAGGTCAACCAACAGAAGCTGGCCTATATATTGATGCAAGGACTGCTATTCTCTATCTTAATGACCATACCGCTCCCATGCATTGTATTGTCTTGTTTGGTGAGTCATTGGGCACAGGAATTGCCGTACAGATGGCAACTGAATTTCCAGTCGGTGCTGTTATTTTACAGTCTCCTTATACTTCCATCACGGATGTCGGGCAGACACATTATCCCTTTCTACCGGTGAGTTGGCTGCTAGAAGATCGTTATGAATCCATAAAAAAAATTCACAACCTTCAAGCACCATTATTTATTTTTCATGGCGAACAAGATAAGACAGTTCCTGTTGAACTCGGAAAGCAGCTATATGCCAGCGCACCTGAACCTAAGACACTAAAGATCTACCCAAATATCGGACATAATGGTTTTCCCAATGCTTCAGTTGCCGTCATGCATTTTTTGAAAAAACATCGTATATGCTCAAAATATATAAACTAATCCAAAGTGCCAATGTTACACATAGCACCAAGAATCCGTGTTCTCTAAAATTTTACGCAATAATCGATTATTCAGTGTGTGACCTGATTTGTAGCAATTAAAGTGTCCTTGAATCGCACCCGCCACATAAAAATCCCCAATAGAATCAAGTAGTTTATGTTTGACGAACTCATCTTTATAACGAAGACCGCCCTCATTCATCACCCCCTCATCACTAATCCCAACGGCATTGTCTAAAGATGCCCCTTTTGCAAGGTTATTCGCATGGAGATAATCTAGTTGCTCAATAAAGCCAAAAGTGCGGGCACTGGCAACTTCCTTTTCATAAAAATCATAACTCCCATCAAATTCAACCACAGAAGGTGTTGCGGCAATAACAGGATGATCCCATTGGATTTCAAAACGATAGCTTGTTTTATCTGAAGGTCCCACCTCGGCAAATTTATCTTCATCTTCCACCCGAATAAGTTTAAGGATTTTAATGATTTTACGTTTTTGTGCTTGAGCAGTCGTACCCACCGCTTGAATTAGCTTCAAAAAAGGTGTTGAGCTACCATCCATAACGGGCACTTCTGGTGCATTGATCTCAACAATAGCATTATCTATTTTCAACATACAAAAGGCAGACATTAAATGCTCAATCGTGGCAACTTGGTCTTTGCCATTCGTGAGTAATGTACACATCACCGCTTCATGAACACCCAAAACTTGTACCGGAATATCCACCGCAGGCACCAAGTCCACCCGTCTAAAAACAATACCTGTATCTACTGCCGCAGGCTTTAAGGTCATACTCACATCCCTCCCAGAATGCAGGCCAATCCCTACAATTTTAATTTCATCGGCTAAAGTATGTTGTTGTGTCATTTGCGATCCATCTATACAGCATTTTAATAAACCATAGTATAAGGGGTCTCTATGTATCTTACAAATTTTGCCAACAATTTTGATTTCATAAATCTTCTATTTCAGCAGAATATCCTTTTAAATAGTGTTACTTGCAAAAAATTCAGGTAAAGTGTGCGCAATATATACAGTTTTTCTTAAATAACTACTTTTACAGGGAGAAAAGTGATGCAAAAGCTCACTCCAGAAGGACAACAAACTATTAATAATATTGCCCAACGTTATGGTATCAGCGCTGAATCCGTCAGCACAGTGCTTAATGCTGTCTCTAATGGTGGCGGAACTGCAGCACAGTTCTATTGCCCAGAGCTTGGCGGTGGCGCACAATGGATGCAAGGTGGCATGACAATGGTGGGGGATATGTTTAATTATGGTTTGAAATCAACGGTAGACAACCTATGTAGTGAACTGTCTACGCTACTTGCCAATCAACCTATTTACACCCCCAACCAACCCTCATCACAGCCACCTGTTAGCTTATTTGTTCCAGAAGCAAATGGCGCAAGTTTTGGCAATTGGTGGCCGGCAGATTTAGGCTCACCTAATTCAACAGGTGGTCAAAATAACCTGCGTTATGCTTACTTTGGCAATGCAAGAAGACTTGCTGTTGATCTGAATGGTGATATTACCATCTATGACACGCTAGACAACCAAATCGGCGGCGTCTCACAACAGCAAGGCTATGGCGCTTCTTTTACTTTCACCAGCCAATATGGTGTTGTGTCTGTGGAAAACCTACCCATTATTTCTCATAATGGTGTGGCATCTGTTACTCCAGAGCCTATCATTGAAGCCCCGATCGTAACGCCAGAAGTTTATCAAGAACCTGTTGTAGAACAACAACCTAGTCAAATGACTCAAGAAATTAAGGTCAGTCCTACTGTATCGACAAATAGCGCTCAAGAGAATGACATCATTGACATGATTCAAAGCCTTGCCAAACTAAAAGATATGGGCATCCTTACAGACGAAGAGTTTTCTTCTAAAAAAACTGAGCTACTTAGTAAGATCTAATGGCGCTTAAGTCGCCTCAATGTTGACGCTATTGCTGCCCACTACCACCAAAGTAATAGGTCACACCACCATCTACCATGCTGACCGTTGGTGTTTGACTACCAAGCGCCTGAATAAGGCGATAATTTGCCGTCAATGATAAATTACGGCTTAAGTTAAATCTCATCCCAGCACCAATCTCCGCACCTACACTATTCCCACTTAAATGCGTATAGCCTGCACCAATCATCAGATAAGGGGTTAAGAAGTGTGATAATGGATACATAAATAAACTTTCAGCCATCACAAAACCATTATCATGACCACCCGCCATACCAACAAGTTGGAATGCGCTATAAGCACTTTGCTGTGACCCCACCACTAAGCTTGTGGTTACCCCATTTTTACCACCATTTGCATGCACGATTCCACCAAAGTTCGCACCGACATAATAACCATTTTGGTTATCTGCCACCGCCATTGATGTTGCACCCAATGAGATTGCCATCACGAGAAGGCACTTATTTCTTAAATTTGTGTTATTGTGTTTCATGTCAACTTCCTTTCTTATTGATTGATATAGAGTTATTTATGGGTCAGTAAAACATTTTATATGCTAAAATGTTATAAAAACAAGCCAGCCAAGTATTAATCTATTCTATATCCGTGACTGACGCCTTAATAAATATAGCGTAACTAAAAGCAAACTTACAAATAAAAATACCCCGCCAACCGCAATTGGAAGTTTCACTGAAATCGATGTTAGTCCACCCATCATAATATCATTGATAAACCAAGCAAGCCCAAAGCCGGCACCCGCACCACCCATTGCTTTACCCTGCTCTTTCTCTGATACCGACGATGAAATGATTGTCAGTAAAGCGGTATAACATATTAACTGAGCAGCTGAAGCAACGCTGCCAATAATCCATTGATAAATTAAATTTTCTAATAAACTAATCAATATCAGCCCACCGCCACAAATAAATGCAAAAACAATATAAGCACTCCCTACGGAAAATCTTTTAAAAATTTTAGGTTGAATAAATATACTACACAGTGCCACAGAAAGACCCGTCATTGCATAGAAAATCCCAATCGTACTGGTACTGTACCCATACATTTGATCTAAAAATAAAGCGATTCCCTGTCCAAAGAACCCCCATCCACATTGCATAAATAAATAAATAAATGATACCAATAAAGACAACCCGCTTATCAGTCAACAAGAATGTAACCGTTTTTAGTAAAGAAGATAATTTTATCGCCAGTTCTGGATGTTTGGCTCGATCCCATTTCATTAAAAATAAAATACAAAGTGCATTGATAAATGATATCGCCATCGCAAACCAAAAAGGTGTGGTAATACTCCAACCAAAATAAGCATTTGTGGTAATACTGGTGATAATGGGACCAATCATAAATCCCAAGGATGCCGCCATCGCAATAAAGCCCAGATTACGCGCTTTATTTTGCTTTGTACTTGCATCAATTACGGTTGCCTGTGCAATCTCAAACGCACCCCCCACAATACCACTCATCAATCGACTCAATACGAAGATGACATAGGAGCCCACATAAATAGAGAAACCAGAAATTGCATAAGAACCCGCCGTTAAAAATAAAGCAATTAACAATATCTTTTTTCGACCAAACTTATCTGAAAGTTCACCTAAAATAGGTCCACCCAAAATCAATCCTAATGGCCATGCAGCAAGCCCTATGGCATAGCCCCAATTTTGCATATGCGTACTGCCTAAAACAAAAACAGTCGTATCGCCAAAAAAAAGCGCTGGCATAATGGGGAAAACTAAACCCACGCCCATTATATCAATAATAATCGTCAAGATTAGGATATGAACAATCCAAGGGTGTTTTGATTCATTTGTCATAGATATACTCGATACAACTTAGCTTTTCTTTTTCTCACTGATAAAAAAAGTAATGTCTGCACTAAAAACTTGTTCACCCTCAGGATTTTTAATAATAACGGGAAAAATAACATCTCCAGGAATGATCAATGCTGGGTCAAATTCACAAACCCCCACTAATTTCCCTTTTGCTTTTTTCTCATACCGCACCGTCATGCCTTTTGGAATCCAGCGCAAATGCTTGGGCATACTCGCATCAACGGCCAATCCGCCGCACACTTCCGCCAGATTGCACATGGCAATCGCATGAACCGTTCCGATATGATTACGCACCTTTTTACGATCTTGCATAGAGGCTTCGCAATAACCTACTCTTAGATCCACAAAACGAGGTTTAATTGACGTAAAATAAGGTGCCGCTCGCGAAACAAGAATGCTAAAGATGGTTTTTCCCGCAGGGTATTTTTTAAGTTTATTGAATAATTTGACTGTTTTCATATTGGATCTAATCGCGACAAAGAGAGGATCAGACTATAGCATGATTTTACATATTCATACAGCATCCACCTCTAATGTGGCTGTGTGACGGAACTCACAAAACAATGGATCAAATTTCAACCATAAGCTGAGAGCCACGAAGCACTGGGTATCCAGCGATATAATGTTGGTATAGAAACTCCTAAACCTTTAGCTACACCCTTAAGAAGAGCACCAGATGACAAAAGCTTCTTAGCTGACTCAAGTTTACCGTTCGTCATTTTCCTTTTTCGACCACCTGTACGACCCTGCAACTTGGCAGCCTTCAATCCTGTACATGTTCGTTCAGTAATTAATGCTCTTTCCATTTGAACTATGCTTGCCATCATATGAGGCATATTACTCGGTCTCCCATTAGGCATCCATGATTTTGGGGGGGCTTCCACATACCCCACTAATGGACACCACCTAACCCAGGCATTAACCCACTCAAGCCATTTCCTAACATTTGAAAAGCCATTGCCATCAAAACAAGCCCCATAATTCTCGTTGTGATTTTAATGCCATTTACTCCCACGATACGATTAATCTGGCTAGAGTAATGAAAGCAAATAAATAAGATTAGGGCAATCACGGCACACATCACACTGGTCACCACTCGATCCATAAAAGTGTGTAGTGTCTGCGAATGAATAATGATAGTCGTAATGGCACCTGGTCCAGCTACAATCGGAATGGCAATTGGCACAACCGCAATAGAGTCCTTTTCTTCAGCTGCCTGCTTCTCTGCTTCTGTAAAGTGCATACTGCAGTCTTTGTGTGCAGTTTTCCCACCTTCTCCACGAATCATGGATAAACCTAGTAAAATAATGACGAGCGCGCCTGCTGATTCAAATGCAGCTGGTGTAATACCAAAGAAACTTAATATTAATGTGCCACCCCAAGTGACAATCAATAGAATCACAAAAATAGCAATACCTGCCTGTTTGGCTGTGCGCTTACGTTTATTTTCTGAGTAATCTGATGCCAAGCCAATAAAAATAGCAAGATTTCCCAAAGGGTTTGTAATGGCAAGAAGCGCCACAAAGAAGGTAATAAATAACGAAATTTCCATATTTAACATGAATGTCCAAGTGATCATAAATTCAGTTTAGGAAAAATCCATCGGTTGTCAAGAAGCAAGCTTTTAATAAATTAATGTGTGTTGGCAAAACACTTTGCGAAACGTGGTTACTCATATTATTCACCTGATATGATGATGACGCCATAAAAAACACCATCCCCAAAACAGCCGCAAAGGCGAGCGATGGTAAAAACTTGCTTTCTTTTCTCATCTCAAATACTCCTATCCATCAAATAAATTTTAATTATTTATTATTTCATCATCGCGATGGTATAGGCTTGGACTACGCTACTCCGAGAATTTTCACCTCGAAACAATACTTTTGAGAAACTCTCAATATAAAGGTTAAAACCATTTTTAATCGCACGGATTAAACTAAATTTTGATTCTGCCTTTGATGTTAAAACCCTAAAATTACTCGAATATGTGTTAAATGTTATCATCTCCATTCTCCCTTTTGATCAACTTGGAAACATTACACGTAATTATTATTTTTATTGCAACACATTTATTATTAAAATTACTTTTCTGTAATAAACTAGAATGCTTTAGGCTGTAATTTCCACCACTTGTGCCATAAGAGTGCTTGCAGTTCAGGTCATTTCTTTTACAATAATAGGTTAGATGCAGATGCAATAAAATGAAAAATCCATGGCAAAAATCCAAGCAGTACGCGGAATGAATGATATTCTGCCTTCAGAAACGCCCGATTGGCAATATTTTGAAACGACCGTTAGCAATCTTTTAACTTCCTACCAGTATCAAGAGATTCGCCTCCCCATTCTGGAAAAAGGAGAATTATTTCACCGAGGCGTTGGAGAAGGTACCGATATTGTTGAAAAAGAAACTTACGATTTCAATGACCGTAATGGTGAACCACTCACCATGCGACCAGAAGGTACGGCAGGATGTGTGAGAGCCGCCATTCAACATGGTATGCTTCGAGATCAAGTACAGAAACTATGGTATATGGGTCCCATGTTCCGCCACGAACGCCCCCAAAAAGGTCGCTACCGCCAATTTTATCAGCTTGGTGTTGAAATCTATGGCATTAAAAATATTCGAATTGAAGCCGAACTTCTTGCGCTATCTTGGCGTTTATGGCAAAAACTGGGTTTAAGCAAACACGTCAAGCTTGAGGTCAACAATCTTGGAACCATGGAAAATAGAGAAAGCTTTAAAACAGCTTTGGTCAGCTACTTAGAACCACTTAAAGATCAGCTAGATGAAGATAGTCAAAGACGACTATATAAAAACCCCCTGCGTATTTTGGATACGAAAAATAAAACAACCAAAGCCTTATTGATAGATGCACCAAGATTAAGCAATTATATTGATCATGATATTACTGAAAATTTTACGCTTTTGATTCAACATTTAAAATCACTAGGGATGCCTGTTGAAGTAAACCCTTTCTTAGTCCGAGGTTTGGATTATTATTCTCACACTGTTTTTGAATGGACCACTGATGCCTTAGGCGCTCAAGGAACCATTTGTGCGGGAGGCCGTTACAATACACTTGTAGAGCAATTAGGGGGACCTGCAACGCCTGCTGTTGGCTTTGCAATGGGCATTGAACGTATTTTATTACTCATGAGACAGTTTGATACATTGCCCGAGTCTCAAATGCAACCCGATGTCTATATCATTAGTGCAGGAGAGACCTCACAGTGGTACGCATTAAGCTTGTCTGAACAACTTCGTTCAACACTGCCGTCTATCTCATTTGAAATCAACACCCAAGGCGGAAGCTTTAAATCACAATTTAAAAAAGCGGATAGGTCTGGGTCAAGACTGGCTATTATTATCGGTGAAAATGAACTAGAGCAAGAGATTTATAATTTAAAATATCTTCAAGGTGACAAGGATCCTGAGCAGATCAAAACATCTATGCTTATAGAGCATCTTCAGAGGTATTTTTCCTGAATATCTAGACTCTTGAATGAGACCAAGCACACCAACAGCAATGAGAGCGCCTTATGGAACACCAAGCACGAAACACAAAACAAAGAATCATTATTGCAATCACTGGCGCGTCTGGCACTCAATATGCCATTCAGCTCATCAAGCTCCTAAAAACAAAGCCGATTGAAATCCACTTAATTATCTCTGATGCGGCAAAACTGACGGCAAATTATGAAGTCAACATGCCTATTAAAGAAATCGAAGCATTAGCCGATGTGGTTTATAGCAATAAAAGCATCTGGGCAAATATTGCTTCTGGTTCCTTTAAAACCATGGGTATGATTATTATTCCTTGCTCCATTAAAACCATGTCGCAAATAGCTTATAGTATTGGTGATAGTCTAATTTCTCGTGCGGCAGATGTTTGTTTAAAAGAACAACGCAAAGTCATCCTCGTGGTGCGTGAAGCTCCTCACCATGCGGGTCATCTTGAGTCCATGTTAAAGCTTGCCAATATGGGTGCCATTATTTTCCCACCTGTTCCAGCCCTGTATGCAATGCCAAAAAATATCGAAGAAATGATTGATCATACTGTTGGGCGTATTTTAGATGTCTTTGGCATCGACAATGATTGGATGCCCGCTTGGAATCAAAGCCAAATTACCAATAAACCCGCTAAACACTAACTGGATCGCCCTTTAAACTTGAGTTTAAAGCATATTTTTGAAAATGGGCTATAAAAGTCTCCTGCGCTTTCTCCTCTGTAAAGATGGCTAAATGCCCCCCTTCCACAAATAATTCGTGATAATATTTATCAGAAACTAAGCTCAATAAAGCCTTTGAAGAATCAGGCACCACAAGCCGATCATAACGCGCCATGCAATTTAAAATTGGTACTTCAATGCGATCTAAGTCAATCCTCACTCCTGCTATTTCAGGGCTTTTTTGCATCATCACATTTTCCTGAAAAAAAATCTGATTATATGTTGAGACCAAGGGTGCCGACAGATGTGCCGTTTGGTTCAACCAACCATCTATCTTTAAAAAATGTTCTGTCGAATGTGACATTACCGCAGCAAAGGGGCGGCCATAGATTTGTTTTACTGGAGAAAGCATATTAAAAAAAGTTTGGATTAACTCTCCAGGAATAACATTCGAGATAATGCTGGCTGGCAGCTTTGCAGTGCCATACTGATTGAGTAAACTTAAGCTTGAGTTGGCATCAATCGGCGCCATCAATAGGGAGAGTGACGCAATATCTTTCGCCTGTGTCGCACCGGCGTAGGACAATGCAAAATTTCCACCCTGGCAAACACCGATAAGGTGTGACTTCAGTCCATCTAATTGTTGAATATGCTTTACCGAGCCCGCTATTTGCTGATACAAATAATCTGATAAGGTTGCCGAATCAGGTTGAGGTAACTTCCAATCTAATAAATAAACCGTCAAACCCAACTGGTTTAATGACTGAATCAGAGAGCAGGTTTCCGAAAAGTCTAAAATCGTAGAATGATTAACCCATGAATAAACGATTAAAACGCTTTCTCCTTTGGCACCATTGGGGGGTTTATACTGGTATAAAGTGGAAATTTCATTTTCGTTAAGCGATACCCTCTCACATTGGTGTAAGCCATGATCATAGTCTTTAACCTGATTTTTCGCAGCCTCAAAACATTTTGCAACCGATCCTAATTCTTGCTGAATACTTGCCCAGTCAATCATCTGTTTATCCTTTCAAGGACTCTAATGATTCCCATAATTCATAGATTTCAATCAACGTTGATTCCTTTGATTCTAGTGCAACTTGTGCAGTTTTAATCGTATCAGCATCTTGTTGATAGAAATCAGCTGCCGACATCTCAACGGTTAATTGTTCAATCTCAGACTCTAATACGTCAATTTCCTTTGGCAAGGATTCTAGCTGTTGCTTTTGTGCATAGCTTAATTTTTGACTCAATTTTTCTTTTGTACTCGTCGCTTTAGCTAATTTTTGCTTTTTTCCACCACCCGCATCCAATAGTGCTCGTTGGCGCAACCAATCTTCATAGCCCCCCACATACTCTTCTAGCTTCCCAGATTTCTCAAAAACAATGGTGCTGGTCACGATATTGTCGATAAAAGCTCGATCATGACTGACCAAAAGTATGGTGCCTTTATAATTCATCAGCATTGCTTCCAAGATTTCGAGTGTTTCAATATCCAAATCATTGGTTGGCTCATCTAGCACTAAAACATTACTTGGCTTGCTCAGTACTTTTGCTAGCAATACTCTATTTCGTTCACCACCAGACAGCGCAGACACTGGCGTTCTAGCTCGCTCAGGCGTAAATAAGAAGTCTTGTAAATAGGAAAGGATATGCTTTTTAATCCCATTTAATTCAATAAACTCACTGCCCTCGGCCACATTATCTTGAATAGAAAGCTTATCATCCAGCTGATTTCGAAGCTGATCAAAATAAGCAATCTCCAGATTTGTTCCCAGCTCTACTATGCCCTCAGCGGGTCTGAGTTTGCCTAACAATGCATTTAATAAGGTACTCTTACCGCAACCATTTGGGCCTAAAAGCCCTATTTTATCCCCACGCCAAATTTCCATTGAAAAGTTTTTATAAATCCATTTTTCTTCATTCGGGTATTTAAAACTAATGTTTTTCGCTTCCAATACGCGTTTACCTGAACGTTCAGAAGAAGATGCGGCAATCTTTGCTGATCCCTGTTGGCTCCGACGTGCTTGGCGCTCATTACGCATTTTTTCTAATGATCGTACACGCCCCTCATTTCGAGTACGCCTTGCCTTAACACCTTGACGAATCCAGACCTCTTCGAGCGCCAGCTTCTTATCAAACAAAGCATTTTGTTGTGATTCCGCATGTAGCTCATTTTCTTTATGAATTAAGAAATTTTGGTATGTTCCTGCAAAGCTGATGAGTTTTCCACGATCGATCTCAACAATACGCGTCGCAATTTTTTGTAAGAAAGCACGATCATGGCTAATAAATAAGATACTGCCTTGGTATTCTGGTAAAAATTTCTCTAGCCACTGAATCGCTTCAATATCTAAATGGTTTGTCGGTTCATCTAACAACAAAAGATCGGGCTCACACACCAATGCTTTTGCCAATAAGACTCGACGTTTTAGCCCACCTGAAAGCGCTGAAAATGCCATATTGCCATCTAAATTTAATTTAGAAATAACAGTATGTGCTTCATTTTGAATACTCCAGGCATTCAGTTGCTCGATTTTTTCCTGTAGCACACCCATCTTTTCAAAATCATCATCCTGCAAATCTTCTTTTTGTAGCAAGGTCTCATATTTTAAAACGACTTCACCCGCTTCTCCTAATCCAGATAAAACCACTTCAAACACAGAGCCTGAGGTATCACATGGCACTTCTTGTTGAAGCGTATAAATTTTAATTCCTTGCTCACGAATGACTTCGCCTGAGTCTGCAAGAATCTCACCTTGAACCATTTTCAACAATGAACTTTTCCCAGCACCATTACGACCAATCAAACAAACACGCTCGCCTCGTTCAATATTAAAATCTGTCTGATCTAATAGTGGGTGTCGCCCAAAGCTTAAACTTACATTCCGAAAGGTTACCAGTGCCATAATTGTTTTCTTACGCTCAAATAATGCCCTACATCTTACTGGAGTTCGCCAGATTCAGCCAGTGATTTAAATGCATCGTACATCTTTTGGCTTATTCCGATAGGTAAGCTTCTTGATATCCGCAATATTAAACCCTGGTGATTCCACGATAATATGTCGTTTGGTAATGTCATTAAAGTGTGCCTGATAGTGTACGGAACTTTTTAATGCAATTACGCGATAATCAGTAAAGTCCACACCTAAATGTAAAAACATCTCTTGGTCTGCAGCTTGAACTTTTCGGCTAGAAATCACCACATGTACGCCATTTATTTCCAACAAAGCCATCAAGCCCAAATCCATTTTCATATTGTAGTAAAATGGCCCCGTTGCTGTGAACTTTCCATTGGATAATTGAAGCACGGTAAATTTACCCTCAATAGGATCACAGCCATCGGTAAAAACCTTAGCACCTAAGGATAGAGAGACTTTTTTCCCAATGCCTGCCTGATGTGCCAATAAAGCTGATTCAGGGTCACACAATAACCCCAAAATACTCTGTGATAATGATTGATCCAGCATTGCCTTCAATAGCCCCGTGGTATCTGATGAAGCGCCACAACCAGAATTATCTTGCGTATCCACCAAAATAATTTT